>Ga0180301_10001520_pt1 | contig 18310 bp, 15 predicted proteins | sample GuaBasSediGuay16_FD_121797 | JGI IMG/M metagenome (GOLD analysis project Ga0180301, IMG submission 121797) | Subseafloor sediment microbial communities from Guaymas Basin, Gulf of California, Mexico - Guay16, Core 4569-2, 12-15 cm | ecosystem: Environmental > Aquatic > Marine > Hydrothermal... | reverse complement strand
GTTATGGAGCATATCGAGCTTGCCGGCATACATTCGGGTGATTCGGCCTGTGTGATTCCGCCGGTTTCAATTCCGCAAAAACACATTGAGACAATCTGCGAATACACCGAGAAGATTGCGATCGAGTTGAATGTCATTGGCCTGATGAATATGCAATATGCAATTGCCGATGATGTAGTTTATGTTCTTGAAGCCAATCCGCGGGCTTCGCGAACGGTTCCACTGGTCTCCAAAGTATGCGGAATATCGATGGCGCGAATAGCGACACAGGTCATGCTCGGCAAAAAAATCTCCGAGTTGAACTTGCAGCACAAGCAAATCCCGCATTTCGGCGTAAAGGAAGCCGTATTCCCGTTTAACATGTTCCATGAAGTCGACCCGATCCTGGGTCCTGAAATGCGATCCACCGGCGAGGTGTTGGGACTGGCTGATTCCTACGGCATGGCTTTCTTCAAGGCCCAGGAAGCAACACAGCAACAACTGCCATCGAAGGGAACGGTCCTGATAACGGTTGCCGAACCCGACCAGAAAGCAATCGTCGATACCGCTGAAACCTTCAGCAAACTCGGCTTTACGATTATGGCAACGAAAGGAACGCACAAGTTTCTGGCCGAAAAAGGCATAGAGACGCAGCACGTTCTTAAAGTGCATGAGGGCAGGCCCAATATCGTCGACGCAATCAAAAACAACCAGATTCAACTGATAGTGAACACTCCGATAGGCAAGCGAGGCCAGCATGACGATTCTTATATCCGAAAGGCCGCCATCGAGTACAAGATACCGTACATCACCACCACAACCGCAGCAGCAGCCACGGCAAAAGGCATCGCTGCAAGACAAAAGGGAGCCGCAACCGTAAAATCTCTGCAAAGCTATCATGCCGGGATAAGCTGAGCAATCGGAAGGCTCGTTTACGGAAACGCCCTGGACGACATACCAGAATAGCATTATTGTGCCGAAAAGCAGGTATTTACGCCACCGAAAAGGATGCCGAGTGTCCTGATTTGGCCGTAAAATAGGAATATCCGGCCTGAAAGCAATTTTTCTGCAATATGTCCGCTGGAATTGGCGTTCTGCTATACGGGGCTTTTACTATGGAGTTGATGAAATGGACCATGATAGTCTCATGGCGATAGCTTTGTATGTATGGGAAATCCGCCAGGCCGCCAGGGCCAAGGCGTTGGGGCGCAAGGCCCTTGAAAACGCGATTCTGGAATTAGGCGACCTCAGGGAAAAAGTGCAGACCATTCGTCGGTTCAGCAAGAAGACCGGCGACCACAATCTGTGCGTCACCATCGAGTCCCTCTTTCAATTGACCGAAGACGACATACTGGATCGCCTGTCCGCCATTCCTTCGTCCGCATACGACCTGCCTCAGTTCGCCGATTGAACCATCCACCCGAGGTCAACAATCTCTCAGGATTGGTATTAGTAGACGCTTTCTGCGGGTAGTGTAATCTCGAATGTGGTTCCCCGGCCGGTTTCAGATTCGACCCCGATGTCGCCGTCGTAGGCCTTGACGATGCGGTTTGCCACGGCTAAGGCCAGACCCGAATCCCAGGTTTGCCCTTTGGACTTGAAGAACGGTTTGAAAATACCCTGCACTTTGTCGGCGGCAATACCGCCGCAGTTGTCGACGAATCTCAAGACCAGTTGCCCGCCGCCGGCCTGTGAGCTTATGAGCAGCTTGTTCGGGCGGAGCTGCTGTGCGGTGTCGATGACATATTGAATGAGTATGAACAAGACCTGTTCCAGTTGCCGCGAGGGAATCTTCATACAAGGGACAATATCCATTCCCGTGGTGAAAATCTCCAAACCGACCCGTCGGGAGTCTTCGTCGAAGACGGCAATAATCCTGCTTACGATCTGCTGCAGGTCAATGGGTTCGGCTGTCGGGCTGGGAGTGATGTCGGCGGCCGAATAGAAACTTTTGATAATCTCGTTTGCACGCTCAATCTCTTTCAGGCTGTCGCGAAGTCTTTTGTTTGTGTTGCCATCTTGAACACTCCGGTCCCCATCAGCCAGGAGGCGCTCCAGAAAGACTCGCGCAACCGCCAGCGGCTCGGCGAGTTGCTGGGCCATGGTCTGGCCCACGGTTCCAAGCGCCGCCATCTGATGACTCTTGGCCATTTCGTCGCGGTATCGGCGCAGTTCCGTTCGAGTCTCCCAGCGGAAGATGCTCAGGATGCGTATGATGCCGAACGCCATCGCCACCGAACAGACCGTGCGAAAGACCTGGACGGGAACGCCGAGATATTGCTCAAAGAGGGGGTAGTTGAGAACCGATGCCGGGAAGAAGTCTGCCCTTTTCACAACAAGGCCCGCAAGAACAGAATAGCAAAGGAATGACCCGGCGGCAATCTTCAGGCTCGAAACAACGCGCGGGAATCCTGTTTTTCGGAAATCGGGCAGTTGGCACATAAGCCCCCATGACGCCAGAAATGCGCCCGGAAAACAAAGCAGGTATCGCGACCATATGTCCCACATGCCAAGGTTGTGCCGGCCCAGCAGAAAGGCCGCCAGCCAGATCGCAGCCAGCACCGGTGTCAGCAAACGAAAGAAACCGAACCGCCGACAACTCAACGGAATAACCTTGGCGCCGAAGTGCACAAGACACAAAAAAGACGTCGGCAGCGTGGCTGCACGGATTATTTCAAGCACCATCGTGTCGGATGACTGATAGATGAGAATGAACATGTCCAGCCATTCGTTGACGCCGTGCAGGAAACCGAAGCCGGCAATGAGGTACAGGTGCTCGGCAAGTGCAAATGTGCTGTTCTTCCTGGGATACAGCGCGACGGCAAAGCCGAGAATAAAAAACCCCAACCCGTATATAAAGAATACCACTTCCATTGAACAGCTACTCCTGTTGCATTCATCGGCCGGGCGCCTGGAGGCCTTGAATTACAGGTTCAACCTCAAAGCCGACGGACCCGAAGGCAGGTATAGCAGCTTATAACCCGTTGCCAAACAGCAAACCGCCCCGGTTGGTCGATTCGGGCTATTTTAGCAGTCCGGCGGCATCTTTTGCGAAGTATGTGATAAGAATATCGGCGCCGGCGCGTTTGAGGCAATGGAGAGATTCCATCATGGCCTGGTCCCTGTCGAGCAGCCCGGCTTCTGCGGCGGCGTTGATCATCATGTATTCGCCGCTGACAAAATATGCGGCCAAAGGCAGATCGAACCGCTGCTTTGCACGGCATATAATGTCCATGAAGCACAGGGCGGGCTTGACCATGATGATGTCTGCGCCCTCGGCGACGTCCAGCGCGATTTCCCTCATGGCCTCGTCGCCGTTTGCCGGATCCATCTGGTAAGTTCTCCGGTCGCCGAAAGAAGGCGCCGATTCCGCCACGTCCCTGAAGGGTCCGTAGAATGCCGAGGCGAACTTCGCCGCATAGGACATGATCGCGACATCGCACAGGCCTTCATCTTCTAATGCCGTACGTATCGCCGCGACGCGTCCGTCCATCATGTCCGACGGGGCGACAATGTCGGCGCCGGCCCGGGCGTGCGACAGAGCCATCTTTGCAAGCAGCCGGCATGTCGAATCGTTGTCGACCCGGTCGTCTTTTATCACCCCGCAGTGGCCGCTATCGGTGTAGGCGCAGAGACAGATGTCGGTGATGATGAGCAGATCGGGGCAGACGTTCCTGATTTCTCTGATCGCCGTTTGAACGGCGCCGTCCGGGGCCCATGCCTCGGAACCGATTTCGTCTTTCTTTTCGGGCAGGCCGAACAGCAGCACCGCCGGTATGCCTAATGAGGCAACCTCGGCCGCTTCGTGAGCGATGGTGTCCGGCGAAAAATGACAGCAGCCGGTCATGGATTCTATCGGTTCCTTCAGCCCTTGCCCCTTGCGGACAAACAGCGGATAGACAAAATCATCGACGCTCACCGTCGTTTCACGCACCAGCCTTCGCATCGTATCGCTGGTCCGAAGCCTTCTCATACGCACTTTTGGAAAACCCATTCTAAAACTCCCGGCAAAAACACTACACTTCATTTTCGATGCAGAAGTATAGCATAATAATCAGAAAACTCAACCCTGTCCCACGGGGCGGCCAAATATTAATATCGGCATTTTCGGGCCGGTTCTTTGGCGGCAAGTGCCGCCATGTGTCGGTTTTTGTTCAGCCCCCGCCAATCGCCGGGAATATGGAGACAACATCACCTGCATGAAGTTTCGTCTCCGGCGTTGCGCTGTCGCCGTTGACCAGCAGAATCCCTGCTTCATCGGCGCCGATATCGAGTTGCCCCAAAAGGTCTTCGAGCAGCCCGTCTTCGGGAAAATCCATCCGCCTTTCCTTGAAGCGGTTGTCCCTGAATGTCGCAAACAGTCTGACCTCGATCATAACAAAACTCTTGCAAAATTGCGGTTTGGCATACGACTCTACCCTTCAACTCAGCCAATGCCCAATTCGGCGAGTTTCTCCTGCGTGGGAATCCCGCCTTCGTCCCAGCCGCGTTCCTTGTAATACTCCGGCAGCAGCTTGCCTAATTCGGCGACATGGCCCTTGGACGGACCTTCCGAAATCGGCTCATCCAGAACTCGTTTCGGCAGCGTATCCTGATCCGGGCTGATGCCGGCGGCGAGGTTGAACTGCCGTTCGAGATTGTATATCCTGTCGCCCGCTTCGAGCAGTTGTTCGGTCGTGAGTTCTTCGCCTGTGATTGCGTTATACATGGCGCGGTATTCGTCGGCGCCTATTGCAAAGGACGTAAAGAGGCACAGCCCCAGCGAGTCGATAACCGCCGTCAAATCCTGGAAGGCCTTTACCCATGTCGCCTTGCCCTCGGTTGCGAATCGGTCCAGCTTTTCGGGGAGGCCTAAGATCTCAGGCGAAATCATATAGCCCCGTACATGGCAGCCGCCGCGGTTTGAAGTGGCGTAGTTCAGGGCATGTCCCTGCACGCCGCGCGGGTCATAAGCCGGCATTTCCAGTTTCTTGACGGACATCGAAAGTTCCGCCGCGCCGTAACTTTTGGCTAATCGGTAGGAACCCTGTGCAAGCTTTTCGCCGAACCCTTCCAGTGCGCCCATCTTCCTGGACCACTCGACGATTGCAACGCCAGACCCGAAATTCAAAGGCGGCCCGTCGAGTTCGTCGTCTTTTATCAGGCCTTTGGCGTAAAGTTCCATCGCACAGGCAATCGTCGCGCCTGCCGAAATCGTATCGATTCCGTATTCGTTGCAGAAGTTGTTGGCCCTGATAACCGAATCGAGATCGTCAACGCCGCAGTCGGCGCTGTAAGCCCACAACGTCTCGTACTCCGGACCTTCGCCCTCGACGCCATCGACGACCGAACGCCTCCCGCAGGCTATCGGACAGGCGTAACAGGCGACGTTGCGCACCAATCGCTTCTCCGCCAACGATTCCCCACTGACCTGGTCGGCTGTCGCAAAGACGCCCTCCTGGAAGTTCCTGGTCGGATACATGCCGTGTTCGTTAATGACGTTGACAAGAACCGCCGTGCCGTAGGTCGGCAGGCCCTTGGCCGTAACGTCGTTCTGCTTGATCTTATCGCGGACAGCCTTGATCGCCTCTTTGGTTTTTTCCTTATCGGCGGGCCGGCACTTGCCTGTGCCGCGCACCACGATCGCCTTGAGATTCTTGCTGCCCATCACCGCACCCACACCCGAACGTCCGGCGGCGCGGTACTTTTCGTTCATGATCGAGGCAAGAAGCGCCCCCTTCTCGCCGGCCGGCCCGATCGTCAAAATCCGCGCCTTGGCAAGCTGTGTCTCTTCAATGAGCCCGTCGGTCGTTTCGGATACCAGCTTGCCCCGGTATTTTTCGGCGTCTTTGACCTGCACGTCGCTGTCGTTGATGAGTATGTAACAGGGCCTGGGCGACTTTCCTTCGACAATAATGAGGTCGTAGCCGGCGTGCTTGAGTTCGGCCCCCCAGAAACCGCCCGAGTTGGAACTGGCGATAGTGCCCGAAAGCGGCGACTTCGTGACCACCATATATCTTCCTCCGGTCGGCGCCGATGTACCGGTAAGCGGACCTGCTGCGAAGATGATCTTATTGTCGGCGCTAAACGGATCGATCCCGGCATCCACCTCCTCTGAAAAAATATACGTCCCCAGCCCACGCCCACCGATGAACTTTTTTGCCGTTGTCAGGTCGAGTGATTCGGTATTGACGGAGCCGGTGGAGAGATTGATTCTCAAAATCTTTTGACAGTACCCAGCCATGACTTTATCTCCTTATAATTCATTACAAGCCGCCTAAAGTCTGCCATTATCGCAGGCGTCTGTCAAGGCAATATACCGCTGCATTTGAAAATCCCGACGGAGATCGGCTACTTAACGCCTTGACACCGGGCGTTTGGCATGGATAATGGCCCATTGGGCGATTTAGCCGAAAACCGCACTTTACAGGGAAAACACATGATATCTTTTGACGAGGCCTTTCGAATAGTGCTCGAAAACACCGGCCAAACGGCCGCCGAAGACATCGCGCTGGGCGACTGTCTGGGCCGCGTCCTCGCCGCCGATGTCGCCTCGGATATGGACATGCCCCCGCATGATCTCTCGGCGATGGACGGTTTTGCCTGCCGACAGGCCGATCTCGACGCAGGCCTGACCGAGATCGAGACAATACCAGCAGGATATATGCCCCAAAAAGCTGTCGCCGGCGGCCGGTGCAGCCGGATCATGACAGGCGCCGTCGTTCCCAAAGGCGCCGACATCGTCGTAATGTTCGAGCATACCGAGGCCAGAGACGGGCTCGTATATGTAGTAAAGAAGTCCGGGCGAACGAATATCCGCCGCAAGGCAGAAGACGCTCGCGCCGGCGATATGGTTCTCGCCGCAGGCACGGTGCTTCGGCCCGTCGAGATCGCCGTCCTGGCCTCGGTGGGTTGCGATCCGGCGACTGTTTACGCCATGCCGCGTGTCGGCGTGGTTGCAACCGGCGACGAACTCATCGAGCCGCGACAGAAACCAACGGCTGCGAAGATCCGCAACTCAAACAGCTATCAACTGTGCGCCCAGATTCAAAGAGCCGGCTGCATACCAAAATACTTCGGCATTGCAAAAGACACACCCGAGGCGATCGACGTGATCCTCGCCGCAGCGATTGAACAATGCGATGTCGTAATCTTCAGCGGCGGGGTGTCCGTCGGCGACTATGACTTCGTGCCCCAGATACTAAGCGACAACGGCATTGATATCAAATTCGCAAAGGTCAAAATCAAGCCGGGAAGACCGACCGTCTTCGGAACAAAAGGCAACAAGTACTTTTTCGGCCTGCCCGGCAATCCGGTCTCGACATTTGTCTTGTTCGAGGTCCTGGTAAGGCCGTTTCTGGTGAAACTCATGGGCGCAGACTACCGGCCCGCCCGCATACGCGGGCGACTGGCAAAGGATGTCATAAAACGCAAGGCCGACCGCTCGGAATTTCGACCGGTGAAACTCGAAGCGGACGGCGCCGTCAATTTCTTCGCCTATCACGGCTCAGCACACATCCACGCCTACACCCACGCCAACGGTATCGTACAGATTCCCGCCGGCGTCGGAAAACTCAATGCCGGCAGCGATGTGGAGGTTACCCTGATCTGACACCCTCGATGCTGTTTCACGCCCGCTGTCCCGCTCGCTAATGTTCCACAATGATGGGCCAGTCGTGCGGATCGCCTCTTTGGGCTACTTTATCTTTCTCCAGCCCGCCCTCGTCGGCGCCATCTTCGCCGATGCTATAGACAATATAGCCCGGCTCGGTCAGTTTATACCGCAGGGGTTTGCCGTCGAATGGGTCGATGGGCGCCTTGTCGATGTATTGCGGCGCCAGGTCAGTCAGCTCCTTCGGCAGAGAACCCTTTGCCAGGCGATATCGCTCAATCCCCAGGGCAACTCTGGTACAGTCTACCTCAGCGGCGACTCGCATGTCTATCTGGATGACCCCTTCGAATGCGGGCATCATTATCTTTGTAAGCGAATAAAAGATGGACAAATCGTCCACCTCGGCGGTAATTTCGCGACATCGTAAAAGCCGCTGCCGGCCAGGCAGTTTCATCGCATCTGCGTATTGCCCAATCAGTTTCAGGGACACCATGGCATTTCTGTCTGCAATCCCTGTAATTCGCAGAAGTCCGCCGGGGGTCGCGGGCATCCCCAATTGTTGTGGATCGCCGATATAGCTGATGATAAAGCAGCGTTCACCGATAAGTCCCATTACCATGGGGTTATCTTGATAGGCTTGGCTCAATTGCTGCTGCAGGCCGGCCAACTGTTCATCGTTCAAGGTAGTTTGGTTCAGTATGTATTCCACCGACGAGTAGCTGATCGCGACTAATGCCATACGCACCAGTTGCGATATCAGTATGGGCTCTTTTTTGAGCGACTCGGCCAGCGCCAGTTGTCTTGCGATGTTCTTGACGGCGGCGTCCCCATCGTCCTGGTGTGCAAGAAGCATCGTCTGTTCGGCCAGTAACTGTGCACACCCCTTCATCTCAGTCAAATTGGGGATATACAATATTCCCCCCTGACTAAAGTCAAGGTCGTATCTGCAGTGTTTGATGGCGGCGGCCTTGCCGAGCAATTCGAGGGTCTCTTTGTTGGCCTGCAAGTCAAAGATTATGGCTTCGACGTTGTTAGAGTTGAGTGGGCTTCGCGGTTCCTCCCTGTACTCTGAACCGCGCATGGGCAGGTGATCGGCTAACTCCCCGCTTGGCTTTTGATATGCCTCGAACGCTTTGGTGTAGAGATCGGCGGCGTTGGGGACGCCTTCGGGGATGGAGTAGTATTTGTCCAGTTCCTCATAGTTTGTCGGATAGCCTGCGGCGCGGATAGCGGCGATCTCCTTTTTGAGGTTGTTTTTGCCGGTAACGATAAACGCCGCGAACAGGCCGACAACGCAAATCAGCAAAAGCAGCACAATATACCAACCACTCAGATTGAACTTCCTGCCGGATGAGTATTGATCCATTCCAATTCTCCCTAATATCATCTAATAGTACGTTGAACTATCACGAATATTCACTTTCACCACCGGATGGCTCCTGCCCCCCCTCTCCGGTCAAAGGCAATGAACAGACGAACTCTTGAAGGTAATATAGACCTCCGCGCCGACGGCGATCTGCAATTCCTTGAAAGAGCGATATGTAATCAGCGCCGTAAGGCTCATCGCCCCGGAGACAACCTGCACCGCCGGCAGCGAGCCATGATGCTCGATTTCCGCCACCAGGCACCTGAACTGATTCCTCGCACTGCTCTCGAACGCCTCTGTCGAGATAAGTATCTCCTCCGGCCTGATCCAGATGTGAGTGGTCGTTTCGTCGGCGGCGCCGGCCTCTATCTGCCGGTCGTCTATAAAACACACGCCCCCCTTCACCCTGTTCACCGGCAGTATATTTCGCATCCCAAGGAACCTGGCCACATCGGGCTCGCAGGGCTCGTGAAACAACTCCGCCGCCGTCCCCACCTGGCGAATCCGGCTGTCCAGCATAACGCAGATTCGATCCCCCAATGTTATCGCCTCCTGCGGATCGTGAGTTATATGCAGCACCGGCACATTCAACTCGGTATTGATTCGCTTAAGCTCCTTCCGCAGCCGCAGCCTCGTATTCACATCGACAGCGCTCAACGGCTCATCCAGCAGCAGCAACTGCGGCCCGACCGCCAACGCCCGCGCCAGTGCAACCCGCTGCTGCTCCCCGCCCGACAGGCTCTTTGGGTAGCGATCCAGAATCTCTTCGATACGCAGTATCTCGGCTAATCCCGCCACCTGCCGGCGTATCTTCTCGGCGCTCGCTCCCGCCGCCGCCGGCCCGTACGCGACATTCCGCCTAACCGTCAAATGCCCAAACAACGCATAATCCTGATAAACAACCGAAAACCCCCTTGCCTCCGGAGGCCTTGACGTTATATCTTCCCCGTCCCACAGTATCCGCCCCTTATCCGGCCGTATCAGACCGGCGATAATCTCCATCAGCACCGTCTTGCCCACCCCGGACGGGCCTAACAGCACAAAGTATTCGCCGTCATTGATCGTCAGCGAGACATCTTTCAGTTCAAACGCCCCGAACCGTTTGCCGATGGATTGCAGTTCGAGCATTAAAACTCCTCTGCTTTGGGCCGAAGAAAAACCCGCAGCATGATAAATATCGCAACGCAAATGAGTATCAGCAAAACGGCGACCGACGTTGCCGCGCCGAGTCCGTAGTCGTTAAAACGCTGAAATATCATCACCGGAGTCGTCATCGGATGATAAGCCACAATAACAACCGCGCCGAATTCGCTGATGCCCCTTGCCCACATAAGGACCAGGCCCGACAGTATCCCACGCCGGGCAAGCGGCAGTGATATCGTAAAGAAGACCCGCCACGGCGCCGCGCCAAGGGTACGGGCCGCTTTCTCCAGCTTTGTATCCACACTGCCGAATGCCTCGCGGGCGGCGTTTATCAAAAACGGTATGGACACAAACGCCATAGCAACCGCAATTCCCGCCGTCGTGCCCGTCAGCGGCCTGCCGAACAGCCTGCCGATTAATGACTGCCTCCCGATAACCGTAAGCAACGCGATCCCCGCCGCCGAATGCGGAATAATGATCGGCAGATCGATCACGGCAAGAACAATCGACCGACCCCAAAAATCCTTCCGGGCAAGCAAATACGCAAACGGAACACCCACCAGCGCAGACGTTACCGTCGCAAACAAGGCCGCCGCCAGCGTCAGCCTGATACTCTCGAGCACCTCGCGGTCAACCGACGCCGCTTTCAGATCCGAAGCCGGCGTCGCCAGCACAATACCGACCAACGGAGCCACGACAAACAGAATCACGCATGACCCAAGCAGGGCCAAAACCAGGTTAAACCATCCAATTTGCCGTTGATTTGCCATGTTTATTCAAAAAACTCCTTGAGCGAATCCGGCAATCTGTCCGCCCCGTCAACTTCAGCGGGCCTCATACACCGCTGGCCGTTGGTTTCCATAATCTCCCGTCCCTTCTCCGACAGCAGCAGCGCCACCCACGCCTCGGCCGCCCGGCGATTCGGAGCATTCATCGGAATCGTCACCGAATACACCATCGGCTCGCCCCTGCGCGTAATCGGCTCGCCCGGCCTCCTGCCCGACACTTCCACCACGGCCGTATTATACAGCGCCGCATGCGCCTGCGATTTCAAATTGATCTCATCCGGCAGCAGGACCGTTTTCAGCCCATGCTGGACCGCCACCGACCGGTATATGAAAAGATAGTCAATCTCGCCGGCCTCCAGCAACGCCAGCAAGTCGGTCTCCTTGGGACGAATGTGCCTGTCCTTAGCCCGAAGCCTGGCGGCAAGACCGGGTATCTCGTAGTGCTTCTCGGCCAACTGAAACACCATCAATGTTCGATACCCGCACGGGTCCATATCCGGATCGCTCCGCCCGAACGCGACGTCGTCTCCGGCCAATATATCGTACCAGTTCTCCGCCGTTATGTCGACACTGCACCTGGACCCGTCCGTATAGGCGATAGCCATCTCATTAAGCGCAAAGCGAATATTAAAGTCGACATGTTCGCCCATCAGCAGGTTGCCGACAACCTTATAATCCGCCGAACCCATAACATCGCACGCACGTCCAAGTTCGCTAATCTTACGCGCACACATCCGACTACCAGCGGCCTCGGCCTTGATTGTAATATCCGGATACATCTTCTCGAATTCAGCCGACACCTCCCCAAACGGGACAGAAAGACTCCCGGCATGAAAGATAACCAACTCCCCGCCGGCCGCAGCCGAAGTAATCTCCCAATAAGCCGCCACCCCCCCAAAAACAGCAACAACCACCGCCGCAACCGCAACTATAACCCAAACATTTCTAACCATTACCAGTCCACAAATCTATTATCGGACAAAGACAGAGTTTTACTAAAATTTACACCTGGTCTCAAAATTTGGGTGAACGCTTACTATTTTTTCTCTTCGATCGTTATTTCTATTTCCTCTTCGAGGGTTCCGGCAAGAGGTCCGGTTCTTAATGTCATCTTAACTTTATAGGTTCCAACTTCCATTTTTTGGCTTTCACACGAAAACCCGCAGGTTCCGCCTCACCCATATTCCATCTTCTTGGAAACAAACTCTTTTCCGCCCGGATCCACGATCACGATATGCGGGGCGCTGTCGGACCATCTCCACTTGTCCTCCAATTCGCCCGTCTTCTTGTTCGTCCTTTGCTTCCATTCGGTAAACCTTCCGTAAACCTCACCTGCCATCCCCTTGATTGTGGGCTCGATATAGATCCGTGCACCCTTTGTGAAACTTTTCTGCGGCTTTACGTCAGAGTTATACCGCTTATTGTTATCAACGGCGCGGATACTCATGGCCGGTTTGCCCATGGTAATAACAGTTTCCTTGTCGGGCGTAATAACAAATTCCGGTCCCCTGGAAAAATCCACCTTCCATCCGCGCGCCTTTCCGACTCTATACTTAAATTGTCCTCGGCTGAGTACGTAGTCGCCTTCGGGCAATTCGGTCTGTCCGCCGGATATATTGAAATAGATCGTCTTGTCGCTCTTGCCGTTAATCGTCGCTCTTTCCAGTTTTGTCTTGAGGGTATTGTCCCCCTCGATATTCAGGGCGACTGTCCCTCTTGGCGAAGTGTCCTCTACTAAAGCGGCCTTAACGACCTTACCTTTTTCATTGCTGCCGAGGATTTTCAGGCGATAAAACCGTCCGTTATAGTTAATGAGACTGCTCAAGGTCTGTCGGGAGCGTAAGGCCATTTCAAGTTCATAATCCTTTTCCTTTACAAGGCTGTATCGACCGCGGCCAAACCGGTCAAAACGCCCGTTAAAGCCGTTGGTAAAAAGTGTCAGCCTCGCAGGCTCGCCATCTATCGAGGCGGAACCCTGAAGAATGCAGGCCGGAGACCACATAACGTCGATGTTGACATTCCCGTCTGATCCGCGATGGCTCACCCTTGCAAGGGTTCTGAAACGCACAGTGCGTCCTTCCTGGGTCTTAAGGTCAAAATCAGGAGTCATAAAATCCACCGTCGAAGAATTATCTTCGGGTTTTGGTGTTAGCGGGAGGATCTTTTCGTTGTCCGACAATTTTCCATTTTGATCCAGATCAAAATATAAGGCCTGGGCCTTATTATCCAGCATCTCAACTGCAGAGAGCCTGGCTTCGGGGAAATAGCGGTTTTCGATAACCTGAATCTCGCCGGCCTTTTTTCGCACCTCCTTGATAAACGACGAATCGTTATTATTGCGTGACCGGCCAAATCCCCAATATGAACCGTATCGACCATCTGTCAATCCGGCGTAGCTGAGGTCAAAGACGATAGCGCCTTTCGGGAGATTTTCTAATTCGGCCGGCGTCTTGGCGTGTACGGTTTCCGGCTTGGGGTGTACGGTTTCCTGGACAGTACGAGTGGGAGCATTGCGAGGTTGTTTCGGGTTACGCAGAACAGATGATAATGTTGTCAGCGAAATACCGATTACGATGCCAATGATGAGGGTAATGACAACTTTTTTCATTTACAGTACACCTTTATCCTGGAGGAAAAAAACAAATACTCACTTTAACTGACCTTCCCCCCGAAAACTGATCCATCAAGATGCGAAAAAAGGCCGCTTGCTATACTACAGACGCGATTATATGGTTAACGTTACAGAAAAAACAGGGTTTTCAGGATTTAAGCCGAAAAATAAAATAGCAGGCCGAAGAGATGGATTTGGAGGGGCTGACATACTGCTCCCCTGAAGTGGAGTAGGGCAGGAGAGAGGAAAAAGAGGCGTGCCATATGGGAACGGTATGACACGCCAAAAAGTAATTATCCTTGCCGGACCGTTTTGGGTCCCGGACAAGGTTCCCGTAACCAACCATAAAATATAACACAGAATCCGCCCAAGTCAAATCCGGCCGTTCCTCAACATCAAATGGGCTCTCTATGCCCCTTGTCTCCCCTCAGGACAGGCTTTTTTGCGGCTAAAAAAATCTGCGCAATCCGTGTGACAGGAGTTTATCCCGGCGTGCCGGGGTGGTTGGAGGTGGCTGGTTGTGGCAAAAGAGGCCTCGGGTCGACGAGAGGTTATTGGGATCGGGTCTTAGCCGATTTCCATGCGTACGAATCGCTTTATCTTTGCCTGGCCGCCTGCGGCTTTGGCGGCTTCGGCCAGGGCCTGGCCGACCGTCTTTGTGTCGTCTTTGACAAAGGGCTGATCGACAAGGCAGTTTTCCTTGAAGAACTTGCCCAATTTGCCCTCGATGATCTTGTCGATGATGTTGGCGGGTTTGTTCTTTACCTGCTCTGCGGCAATCGCCCGTTCCCTGGCGATCACCGCCGGATCGATCGAGTCTCTATCGACGCCGGCCGGATTGATCGCCGTAATGTGCATCGCGATATCCGTAGCCACCTGGGCCAGGGCGCACGAAACCTCGTCGGCCGAAGTGGCAATCTGCACCATAACGCCCAGTTTGTTATTAAAGTGAACATAGCTGCCGATCACGCCGGAACCGTTGAGTTTGTACCGTACAAAATCCCCAACCTCGGTCTTCTCGCCCGTCTTGCTCACCGCATCGGTCAGGTACTCCGAGAATTTCCTGCCGTCATAAACGGTCTCCATCAGGGCGCCGGCCCCTTCGTCGGCGTCGGCGAGCAGAGTACACTGGGCTAATATATCGGCCGTCGCCACAAAGTCGTCGTTCTTGGAGACAAAATCCGTCTCGCAGCAAAGCGTCGCAAGCGCAGCGGCCTTGCCGTCGTCGCTCCTGCGGCACACGACCCGCCCTTCGCTGGTTGCGCGCCCGGCGCGTTTCTCCAACGTCGCCAGGCCCTTCTTACGCAAAAGCGCCATGGCCTCATCCATGTCGCCTCCGGTCTCCTGCAGCGCCTTCTTGCAGTCCATCATCCCCTGTCCGCTCATCTTGCGGAGTTTCATTACCAACCCAGCCGTAATCTCAGCCATTATCTAAAGCTCCCGTTATGTCCAACGTACAAAAAAAACACTCCGGCCACTCACAGGCCGCAGGCTCCAAAGCAAACACCAACATATATCATCTGCGCCGCTTGCTCTCAAGTTAAATTAAAAAGGCAACACAAACCAACTGTCTTATTCGCTCTGATTCTCCGCAGGCGCCGTCTTGCCTTCGGCGTCGGCGGGATCGGTGCTTTTCACGGCAACGGTCTCCGTTTCAACAGGCACGACTTCATCGCTCGCCGGAGCAGCCTCGCTCACTGCTGCTGCGGCTGCGCCTCCGGCATCGACCGCAGCCGTTTCAGCCGGCTGATCGGGGGCCTTTTGTTCGGTCTCCTCCACCGCCCTTGCAAGCGCCCTTCTCCTTGAGCGTCCTCTCACCGCCCCTGCCGGCCTTGGCGCCGTTCTCGCCATCATCTTACCGGCGGCCACCGCTTCAACGAGTTCGCTGAGCAGTATATCGACAGCCTTGATCGAATCGTCGTTTGCCGGTATCGCCACATCCACGTTGTCCGGATCCGAATCCGTATCGATAATCCCCACGCACATCAGACCCAGCTTCCTGGCTTCACGAAGGGCGGTGAGTTCCTTTTTTACATCCACGACAACGACAACGCCGGGAAGACGGTTCATCTTCCGAACGCCGCCAAGATTAGTCAGTATCTTGCGCATCTCCCGTTTCAGTCGCGAGGCCTGCTTCTTGCTTTCGGCTTCCATCTTGCCGCTGGCCGCAAGCTTCTCCAACTCCTCCAGTCGCTGAAGTCTCGACCGAATCGTCCTGAAGTTTGTCAGCATGCCCCCTAACCAACGCTCGCAAACATAATGCATCCCGCATTTCTCCGCCGCGTTGGCAACGGCCTTTTGAGCCTGGCGTTTGGTCCCAACAAAAACAACATCTTTTCCCGAAGAAACCACATCGGCAAGGAGCTTTTTTGCAATGATAAGCCCCTTTAGTGTCTCTTTTACGTCAATGATATGGATCATGCCGCGGGTGCCGAAAATGTACGGTTTCATCTTCGGGTTCCATCTACTGGCCGCATGACCAAAGTGTACGCCGGCGCCTATAAGCTCGCGGGCCAGTTCCTTACTCACAAAATTCAGCCTCCAATCAACAAGTATCTGTCTCGTTTTCCTTTATCGCCACTGATAGAAGAGTTGGATCACAATACTGCAACATGGAGCGTGTGTCAAGATTTTTTGCGAAATACGGCGAAATTTGCATTTTTGTTGGCGAGTTTTTTGTGCGAAACCGGTGATGGGGCGAGTTTTTTCGTGAAAACAGGGAAAATAATCGCCGCAGAGGGGGTCGCAGGCCGATATGCATCCACCGGCGACACGCCGGGAAGATGCAGAAGACACAGGACACAAGACTACAGCCGGCTTCATTGTTTCCCGGAGCGACGCCGATAGTCCCGGCGGGCCGGCGCGACTTGCACGGGCCCGGCCTAAACGCCGCCGGGTGAGCCGAAAATAGCAATTTATATGACTGGTAATCGGTTGAGATGGGTGTATAATAGCCGCCGGCGCCGCGAATTGTCAGAGACTTTTTTAGGGAGTTGCTGTAAGGATTATGGCTGATATTAAATACAAACGGATTTTACTTAAACTGTCGGGCGAGAGTTTTTGCAGGCCCGGCGAGTTCGGGCTCGATATTGAGGCGGTCGAGGCGGTCGCCGCCGGAATCGCCCGGGTATGCGAGCTTGGACCGCAGGTGGCTGTTGTGGTGGGAGGAGGCAATTTCCTGCGCGGACAGACCTTTTCGGCCCAAAACCCGATCCCTCGCAACACTGCCGATTACATGGGTATGTTGGCGACGGTGCTCAATGCCTGCGCCCTTCAGGAAATGCTGGAGAGGGCGCATCGGCCGGCGCGGGTCATGAGCGCCATCGAAGTGCCCGCACTTTGTGAGGCGTTCATACAGAGAAGGTGCGTCAAGCATCTCGAATCCGGCAGGGTCGTCATCTTAGCCGGCGGAACGGGCAATCCTTTCTTTTCCACGGACACGTGTGCGGCGCTGCGGGCGGCTGAACTGGAGGCCGATATTCTCATCAAAGCAACCAAGGTCGACGGCGTGTATACCGACGACCCGCTGAAAAATCCCGAAGCACAGCTCATGGAAAAAATTTCCTACAAGGATGTTCTCCGCCGCGGCCTCAAGGTCATAGACCCGGCGGCGATCAGCCTTTGCAGCGAGAACAATGTCCCGATTGTGGTTTTAAACATGTTTACACCGGGCAGTATCGAAAAAGCGATTCGCGGCGAGAAGGTCGGCACGCGGATCGCCCGATAAGGTCAATTGGAGTTTGTTAAGGGTCAATTGGAGTTTGACGAATGCCTACACAGAAAATCATTACAGAGCATGAAAACAGCATGGAAAAGGCGGTGGAGTTTCTGCAGGCCGAATTGCGTTCGGTGCGGACCGGCAGGGCCTCGGCGGGATTAGTGGAGAACCTCAGCGTGGAGTATTACGGCGCGCCCACGCCACTCAAGCAGATGGCGACTATCGCGACACCTGATGCCGATATGATCATAATCAAGCCGTTTGACCCCGCCGCCCTGAAGGAAGTTGAAAAGGCCATCAAAAACAGCGAACTGAGCCTTGCCCCGATACTCGACGGCAAGGTCGTCAGGCTAAGCGTCCCCCCGCTGAGCGGGGAAAGGCGCGATCAACTCGCCCAGCAGGTTAAGCAATTAGGGGAAAAAACCAAGGTATCTGTTCGCAATATCAGACGTGACGCCAACAAGGCGCTGGACGAGGAGCAGAAAAACAAGGTTATCACCGAAGACGACCGCGACAAGGGCAAGAAAGATATCGATAACCTGACCAGGAAATTCACGGACAAGATCGACGGTATCGTCAAGGCCAAGAGCGACGAGATAATGTTAGACTGATACCTGGCCGATAGCATACGTACAGGCGGAGGAGCGTTACGGGGCAGAGGGGTGTAAGCGCCCGCATGCGATGCGGCGCCGGTCGGTTACGGCCGGGTGGACAGTTTTGATATCTTTTTTTGGGGACGAGAGCATGGAAGCGGCAAGAGACCGGAAGAAAAGCCCTCCGAAACGATCACGCAGGTTCAGGGTGCTCAAGTGGATGCTGGTTGCGACCGCCGGTGTCGTACCGGCGATTGTTATTATCCTGCCGGCGTATTTGTCGTCGCCCGGCGGCAAGAAACTGATATTGTCTAAAATTAGTCGCGCTATCAACGGCCAGGTCGATGCAAAGACGCTGTCGGTGGGCTGGTTCAAGGGAATCCTGCTTACCGACCTGACGTTTTCCGACGACAAGGGGATGACGTCGGTTTCGGTGAGGGAGATTTCGGCTAAACCGCAACTGATAGCGATGCTGCGGGGCAACCTGGCACTTGGCAAGACGCTGCTGGATGCGCCGCAGG
>Ga0180301_10001519_pt1 | contig 18313 bp, 20 predicted proteins | sample GuaBasSediGuay16_FD_121797 | JGI IMG/M metagenome (GOLD analysis project Ga0180301, IMG submission 121797) | Subseafloor sediment microbial communities from Guaymas Basin, Gulf of California, Mexico - Guay16, Core 4569-2, 12-15 cm | ecosystem: Environmental > Aquatic > Marine > Hydrothermal... | reverse complement strand
TTAGAGACTGGATGAAGTTCAGATAGAATTCTGGCAGTTCTTCTCACTGATGATGTCTGAATGTAGGTTGCTATACCAAGTACTTTTATTTCCAGAGGTACTTTGTTTCTCTCGAAGATTTTTCGCTCTTCTACAATTTCCTTTACTTTTAGCATAATAATGCATGATTTTAAGTATCTATAGTTTTATACTAAGGTGGACATGTCCCAGCTACAAAATATTAATAATTATAGGCAATAAGTAACAAGATAAATACAAAACAGAAAAATAACACAAAAACAAAACAAAAAACAAAAAATTAATGTTTTGGCGGATATGGATGTATTTTTATCTTGAAATCGCACAGCTTTTGAATTGCATCTGTATTCACATCGCCCTTTACTGCATACTCCTTCTCGAATATGTAATCTAAAATCTCCTTCGCATTTTCCTGCCTTACAATTAATGAAGAGAATCCTGCCTTGCTTCCGACACTTCCAACACTCACATCGCTTTGAATCGCTGCGAAGTCTTGGCACACTTCACATCCAGAAGGTATGATTGGGTCGAACTCCTTAACTGGAAAACTAACCTTACCGCCGTCTTTTAACATAACTATGAATTTACCCTTCTTTATGTCTGTTTTAACAGCATTTTTCATCTCAACGTTCTTCTCCTTTAACAAGAATTCATGAAGTTGCCAGTGATAGAAGTTTTCTGTACAAAATAAGCCAATAGCGAGCTTTATGTTCTTAAATATGTCGGATTCTTGTTGCAATCTTCTAACTCCCGACATCATACATGGAGTGCCTACAACACCAACCTTATAATCCTTAATAAGCTCCTTTACCCTTGGCATAACATCTGCAAAGCTATACTTCGTACCTCTAATCGTCTCCTCAAAGAGCTGTTCAACATCCTTAACTATTGCAGTAATTGGCTTCCAGTTCTCGTCCCTACCAACAAACACAGCCCTATCTATTATACCCATCTCCAATGCTGTGGCCATGAATTCCGTAACCATTGCACCATCCTGTCCCTTGAATCTCTTGGATTTTGCTGCTAAAACCTCTATATATTCTCCAACACCATTCAATGGCTTGTACTCCCATCTCGGGCAAACTCTAATGCAAGCTCCACAATCAACGCATTTGTTTTCCCAATCTGGGAACTCAATTGGTTTATCCTCAACAACTATGCCATCTACAGGGCAAACCGCTGCACAAGTCCCACAATGACTGCAAATACCCTTATCAATTACCTCAATCTTCAAATTCCCAAAGAATTTAGCATCGTGAATCCTTTTTGGAAGCTGTATATCCCATTTGTATATTGCCTCCACTTTACCCTCCATTTACATCACCTCTTAACCAAGCCTAATGTGTTTGTTGGGCATTCCCTAACACACAAACCACAGCCAGTACATTTGTTTATATCTATGCTTAAAACTTTCTTTTCATTTATTTCAACACTAATCGCATCCGCTGGACAAACTGATGCACACAAAGCACAACCAATGCAGTTTTGTGGATTTATGCATGCTGAATGGTACTCTATTCTTTCCACAGGCTTTACTTCTACAATCAAATTCTCAACTTCCTTCTTTCTTTCCAAAATCAGCTCCCTATTAATTTTATATTCAACTGTAACTGTGTCTTCCCTAACCAATTCAGGTGGATTAATCATTTCATCTGTGTGAACAACCATCTCCTCCAAATCTCGAAAAGCAACGTCGTGAATCTTCGTTTGTTTTAAGGCTGTTGTTGGGCATGAGTCAACACAGAAATGACAAAGGATGCACTTTGAGTAGTCAATTGAGGGATAGTAGTTGTCATACAACTCCATTTGAATTGCATTTGCAGGGCATATAAATGCACACCTAAAGCAACTAATACACCTATCTTTTTCAAACAGTATAAGCCCCCTAAAGTTGTCGGGCAATTTTCTTCTCTCTCTAGGATACTCAACAGTAATTCTCTCAGGTTTTATCGCTTGCTTAACCCCAACGCTAATCGCATTTATGTGCCCAATAATTCTGCTGATAGGGTCAAACTCAACCTTCTCAACCTTCATCCTAACCACCCTGACAATCTTATTGCCAATGCCACCGCAAGTGAAACCAACGAAACTGCAAGCATTGAAGTCCACCCCATTCTTAAAGCTTGATCGAGCCTAAATCTTGGATAGATCGAACGGGTTAATGCTACAATCAGCATTACTACTACCGCTTTAACGAACAGCCAGATTACTGGACTCAAATCGCCCAGCAATGGGATTGCAAAACCACTCCACCCGCCAAAGAAGAGTATCGACATCAGTAAACACATTATGTATAATTTTTCGTAAGCCAGTGTCATGACTATACCAAATAAGATACCGCTGTATTCAACAAATGGACCAAAGGCAATTTCTTGGTCAGCCTCAGGAATCTCAAATGGAAGTCTTGAGGTAGCCATTAAAGTTGCGATGAAGAATACGAGGAAGGCAATCGGATTCATAATTATGCCCGGAACGCTCTGCTTCTCAACGATTACGTATGGGTCACCACTTCCATACATCAGTATCATTGCCAAGACTGCAATAACAAATGGTACTTCGTATGCAAAGTACATCATCGCCTCCCTAACAGAGCCGATATAAGCAAAACGGCTGTTTGATGCCCAGCCAATGCCTATTATCGTGATTGGGATTAAAGCTATCAGTGCGACTATTATTTGGATTGCATAAGGACTTCGAATTGCAACGATTTCACCAGCTGGTATGAATAAGATTGGCAACAACACTGGAATGAATGTTAAGATTGGTAATTGCACAAAGTATGGGCGATGAGCGTCAACATGCACGATGACTTCTTGGAAGAAGTATCGAAAACCATCTGCCATAGGCTGGATTAAACCTCTTAGGGGCCTAAACACTTCTAAAGGTCCAACTCTCCACTGAATTCTTGCAGTAAGCTTCCTTTCCCAATAAACCATCAAAAGTAATACGAGCATTATTCCTCCCAAGCCCGGCAAAATTGCTATAGCAAAGAACGGTTTCCACAAAACCAATGCTACGACGTAGTTTACAAGTGGAATATTCATTAAAGCATCTATTATCGGTTGGATTAGCGGGATGTTCACCATGTTGTTCTTAAACATCTCAAATATCTCAGATATCCCCAACATCTTTACCACCTTCACCTATCCGCTTCAGGCGGGAAGTAGCCGAAGCTTCCATATATTGCTTGCAAATCGGCTAATCTTTCTCCCTTCAACGATTCCATGAAACCTCTCAGATACAACCAGCCCGGTGAAACTATCCTAACTCTATAAGGCACGTTCGATTCGCCATCACTTACAATTGTGTAAAGTAACAGACCTCTCGCTGCCTCCGTCAACGTTGTTGTTTCACCTAAGGGTAGCTTTAGGTTTGTAAAAACGTCGTAAAATGCTCCCCTAATATCCTTTGGATTTTTTGTGTTTGCATTCACATTCTCAAACAAATCCTGACTTATCACGTCTCCCTCAGGAATCCTGCCTATAGCCTGCCTTATAATGTCCAAGCTTTGACTTATCTCGTTAACTCTGACCAAAAACCTTGAGTAGCCATCTCCCTCATCCGCAACGACTATCTCCCAATCAAGCTCATCGTAAGCTTCATAACTCTCAACCTTTCTAACATCGTATTCTACGCCTGATGCTCTCAAGAAAGGCCCTACAACCCCGTATTTAATTGCTTCCTGCTTTGTTAACACACCAACATCCTTTAACCTTGCAATCGTTGCTGGGTTCTTTATAAATATCTTCTCAAAGTTTTTAAGCCGTCTTTCAATCTCAAACGTTGCTTTTTTCACGAAGTTTAAAATGCCATTATCAACATCCCTCCTTATACCGCCGGGGATTATGAATGAAGAAGTAAACCTTGCACCAGTCATCTTAACCAAACATTCACAGATTAATTCTCTAACAGCAAACGGATACATGAAACCAGTAGTATGACCAATAAAGACTGCGAGAATGGCAGCATCGTAGAGATGAGTTCCAATTCTGCAAAGCTCAGCCATTATCGTTCTCAGATATTTGGCTCTTTCAGGAACCTCTATGTCCAAAGCTTCTTCAATAGCCCTAATGTAACCCAAATTGAAGTTTGCGTTGTCCATTATTGCGGGTCTTTCAAACAGCGGAATGTTTTGTATGTATAATCTATTTTCAGCCAACTTTTCCATCGATCTATGCACATAACCTGGGTCTGGAATTGCCTCAACAATTACATCTCCATCAACTCTTACAATTATTCTCATGTGTCCACTGCCTGGGTGTTGGGGGCCGACTAACACCAGAAATTCATCCTTCTTGTATGCATCCTCAACGTACTCTGGTGGTATTGGTATAAATAATGGCTTTAGTTCAGTTGGAGGTTCAACTGGGACGTCGATGCTTAACTCTTTCATTTCATTCGCTTCTCTCATTCTTTGTCACCTCCCTGTTCTTGTTTTTGTTCTTCGTTTTTACTCCCTTCCGTAGCTTCATCCCTTGCATAAACCTCTTCTTCAAGCTTGAAATCCTTTCTCAACGGATAATCCGGAGTATCTGGAGCTAATAGGAATTTTCTATTGCCCCAAGGGTTTCCTTCAAAGGTTACACCAAACAAATCCTGCATTTCTCGCTCTAAATAATCTGCACTAACCCAATATGAATGCAGACTTGGGAGCTTTGGATTTTTCTTGCTTATCTTTGTAGCTATTGTAACTAAGACGGGCATCAATTCTCTGTTGGAGTAGCTGGAAACAACGTATTCAACAATAAAGGTGTTGTCGTATGGAACATCGATAACGTTCACAGACTTCACATGGTCAAATTTGTCCTTGAGCTTAACTGCAACCCTCTGCAGATTTTTAGGATTAACCCTAATGCAAATTCTGTTCTTGCCAGTTATCGTAATTCTTTCAACCAAGTTGCCCAATCCTTCTTTAAGCTCATTAACTAACCTATTACCAAAAGCCCAATCTACATCTTTTGGAACATCAACCTTTATGAACGGATTTCTGGCAATAATCTTAGGTGGTGTTGGTATTCTCCTTTCAATTTCTTTTCTCGCTAACTCAATCTTGTTAAAATCAATTGAATTTCTATTCTTTCCTTCCCAAATCTTCTCCTGCAATGACCTAATTCCCCTAAGCAACCCCTCAGGAGTTGGTGGACAGCCGGGAATGAAATATTCAACTGGAACAACATCGGAAGGTTTAACCAAGTGATAACCATTCCAGAACAGTCCACCCTTCAAACCGCAAGCACCCATCACAATCACAAACCTCGGTTCTGGCATCTGCTCCCATGTTATTCTCAAAACCCTAGCCATTTTTCTTGTAATAGCACCTTCAACAATTATGAGGTTTGTTTGTCTCGCAATACCGTAGTTCAAAGCTCCAATCCTTTCACCATCGTAACCTGATGCGAAAGCATGAGCAAGCTCAGCACCACAACAGGCTGTAACTAAATGGACAGGCCATAAACTCCACTTTGTCCCCCACTTCTTTATTGGGGCTAATACACCAGACCTAACAACCTGAATGCTCCTACTGTCCATAAGCACCCCTCCTCAACTTGGCAATATCCAAAGCGTATTGATACGAGACGTAAACTACTGGAATTAGCAAAACTATTGAGATCAAAATCAACGCAATCGCATCAATCGTTGGATGGGCTGAGAAAAGTAGCAACAACACCAACACAGGTTCAACAGCCATGAACATGATTAAAAAGCCCGCATACTGCATTGGCAACACGTATTTGGGAGATGCTAAAGGTGGATTTCCCGCCTCAAATCTCTGCGTTTTAACGAATGTTGGATTGTATTTGGGCAATATCTTGGCTAACACAACTATTGCACCATCAATGATTAAACAAAGGATTAACAATAAAATAACTACTATAGCTTCCTGCATTTCTCACACCCCCTTGATGAACAACATTTCTGAAAAGTTCTTCATAGCCTCAACAAACCAATCTGGTGGTATCACTGTTATTAACACAATCAAGACAGCAATTAAAGCTATTGCGTTTGCCAAGCTTAACATCCATCCCTTGCTTAGATTCCTCGCAATTCTGATGTAATATGGAACTGATATAGCTGAATTAACAACCAACACAAAGGCTAACCAAGTGTACTTGACATAAACTAAGGAAGTTAATATGAACAGCTTACTCCAGAATCCCATTAGTGGTGGCAAACCGATAAAAGATAACGCAAGGGTATACATTAGTGGTGTTGAACCTTTCCCTTCCTTTATAGCTGTAAAGAATCCTATTTTACCCATTGAATTTACAATTAACTGCAACATAGCTCCTGTTAAAGCCAAATAAATCCAGTTAAAGTTAATTATGACTGTTAAAGTTGCAAGAATGTATCCCATGTTTGCAACCGTTGAGTAGGCTAAGATTCTGCTCGTCTCCTTTGATGTTAAAGCTCCAATGTTGCCGATAAACATAGATATTGCTGCCAATACAGCCAAAATCATAGTTACAAATGGCGTCAAAGGATTGGTTGTTGAAACGAGAATCTTGTAAGCTACAACAAATGGTACGAACTTTGCTAAGGATGCAATAATCGAGATTGGAATTGGGTCTGCTGCTGTAAACACATCCGGCACCCATTCATGCATTGGGGCGACACCTATCTCAATGCACAAGCCTAAAACAAGCATTGTATAGCCAACAACGTACATTAAGCCGCCATGCGGTGAGTGCACAAGTAAAATCGCTCCTATGATGAACAACACTGTCGCCAACACCATGAAAGTGATGTACTTAATGCCAACGTCAACGTTTGCTTTGTTGTCTGTGACCATCACAAGGAGATAAGTTGGAACTGATACGACCACAAACATCGCTAAAAGTGTTGCCAAATCATCGACAAAGAAGACATAAATTGTTGCAACACCCATCAATGCAACCAATGCATAATCAACTCCCTTTATTTGACTTCTTTTCATAACTTCAAGGGAAGCTATGTTTAAAGCTGCAATTATGATGATAAAGAAAGTGTAAACATTCCATGTAGTTGAGAAGACAATGGCTAAAGCTATCAGACTTGTAGCAAACACAAGCCTTGTATCTTTAAAGGATAATGCTGCTCCAAGGCTTAGTACAATTAAGGCTACTAGAACGCTCAACTCCATTTTACCACCCCAACACTGAAATTATTGCTAAAACTAAAATCACACACCCCACCACAATTTTGATGTACTTGTTTAATTCACCACTCTGTATAGCCCTAATACCGATCGACCACCCTTCAAAGGCTGAAGGTATTGCTTTGTGGCAGAAGAAGTCTATTGCCTTGTTGCAGTAATCAATTATCTTAGCAATGAACCAACCAACCTTTGGAAGAATGAAGTCGTTTAAGAATGGTAGATACATCCTGTCGCTCAAAAACGTTCCCACTGATGACAGCTGTTTTATCCTTGGCACGTACAATGCAAAGGAATATGAAGCTAATACAGCAACACCAACCATAAATGAATTCGCAACGAACCCCTCCTTGAGGAATTCACCCGCATGAGGTTCGTATTCACCAACTATCAGTATTAATAGTACTGCAAGCATTGAAACCATGATTGAGTACGCTAAGCCCATCACATTGCCTCCATGTAAATGTAGATGTGCTTTCTCACCTTTAATGAAGTTCAAACTAAGGAATTTAGCTAAAAACGCCGCATAGGCTATTGATGTCAAAATTAGCAGTGTTAATGGCAAAGCACCAAATTCATGGGTCAAATGGTGCATAACTTCATCCATTGCCGATTTGACCCAATATGCTGTGAAGGGTGGAATGCCAGACAATGAAATCGTTGCAAAGATAGTTACTATAAAAGCCAATTTCATCTTCTTTGCCACTTCCTTATCTCCAACACAAAATCTGTCGTGTGTGACATGTATCAAATGACCAGCCACTAAAAACAACGTAGCCTTAGCGAATGCGTGGACAATCAAATACCAAAACGCCACGTACAACGCTATCTTACCCAACCACATTGATGCGGCTGAAGATGCAAACATCAAACCTAAGCTTGACATTGTAGATGCTGCTAGCAACACTTTCCTTTCCAAGCAACCAGTTGCAACAATTGCCCCATATAATGCAGACAACAAGCCCGAGAACAGAACGAGAATGTAAATGTATTCTAAGCCCAAGGAATGTACATGCCATGGCTCAACATACCAGCTAAACCTCATGAAAAGATAAGTTCCAGCAGCAACCATCGTTGCTGAATGTAATAATGCGCTAACAGTCGTTGGGCCTGTCATTGCTGTCATCAACCATTCGCTAAATGGCAATTGAGCTGATTTTGTGAATGGCCCCATTAAGAAGCAGAGGATTAGAATTAATGTGCCAGCAGGTCCAATGTGGTGGAACAAAGCTGCCCAATCAATTTCAGATATGTTTAGATTGCCTGTCAAAGCATAAATTGCTGCAACTGCAAAGAACATCGGCATATCTCCAAACCTGATTGTTGAGATAGCCCTCCAACCTCCAAAGCTTGGACTCCAGAACATGTTGAGTTTCCAGACCTTCCTGTCTATTATACCAACATAAGATAATGGATCATCATCTCTGAACCAGTGCCCTATCAAGCCCCACGATGCAATGCCCAAACCTTCCCAGCCGATTAAGAGCATTAGTAAATTATCGCTGTAAACAACGAGGAGCATTGAAGCTGTAAAGACGTTGAAAAACATCCAGTACCATCCAAGTCTGTAGTCGTCTTTCATATACTCCAATCCATAAACACCAATTAGGAAGGCTATAAAAGCTGTTAAAACGCCCATGTACTTGCTTAGATAATCAAAGATGAAGACGAAGTTGATGTTGTATTCTGGCAACCACTCAATTGTATACGTAGGTACATCTACTCTAAACAGTATGTACAAAGATACAAGTAATGAAATGAATAAACCAAATACCGATAACATTGGCAGGTTTCTTGCATATTCCGGCTTCTTTTCCATACCCCAAGCAATGGCTATTGGAATGCTACAAAAAATTGGGGCTAAATATAGCAAAGCAATAAGCTCAATCATGGTAACACCCCCAGAATGACTTTAAGCGCATTCAACAATCCCGTTGCTAACGGTGGGAAGATGAATGCTATTGATAGCAATCCAATCACGTACAACGGCACGTCAAGCATCCTATCAATTTTTGGTGTCTTAAAGCCCTTTGGTGTTCCGTAGAATATTATCTTTAAAGTGTAAAATCCGTAGAATCCCGATAATATAAATACGAATACTACTGCCACAATAACCCAGATGTTGAATTCATAGATATCAACTATACCTTTCAGAATGAAAAACTCCCCAAACATCCCTATTGTTAAAATACCACCTAAAGTCATGAATCCAAGCAACGCTGCGTTTGATATTGTTGGGATGTATTCGTGCAACCCACCCATCTTTTCGACATCTCTCAAACCGTGATAGACTGCAATAATTGCTCCAGCAGTCATAAAGAGGATTGACTTTCCAAACGCATGAGATATGTACTGAATTACCAAGGCTATTGCACCATAACTGCCCAAACAGATTGCAATCAGGCAGTAACCCATCTGAGAGACGGTTGAATAGGCAAGCAACTTCTTGTAATCTTTTTGTTTAAACACAGAAAAGCCAGCATAGATGCTTGAGATTAAGGCATAGATAAGAATTGGTGTCCTATACATGTCAATGAACCACGGGTCTGTCAAGTAAATTCTTAACAAAATGAAACCAGCCAAACCAACAGTTAATGGGCTTAGCAAGGCACTAACTGGTGTTGGAGCTTCTGCATGTGCCCAAGGAAGCCAGATGTGTGGACCTAAGCCCGGCAACTTCACAAGCATGCCCAAGAATATTAAAAGCCATGCTGTGTAGCTTATAGCTGCTATGTTCTTCAATGCTAAAGTGGAATTCTCGTATGCAATTATCAAGAAACCGATTAATGCCAAAACTCCAGCTATATGCGTCCAGACGAAGTATAAGACAGCAACCCACTGTCTATTTCCATAGCCGTACAAGTAAATCAATGCGAATGATGCCAATAAAGATAACTCAAGGAATATGTAAAGCAAGATTAAGTTGCCACAATAGACAAGCCAAAGCATCGAGACTGCATAGAGGTTATACAAAAATATGTACTTCTTAAACTCGCTCTCAACCTCATACTCCATCTCTTCAAATCTGTGCTTCATGTAAGGCAATGAATAGATTGACACCATCGCTGAAACTATGCAGACAGTCAAGCCAAACGCATTGGCAATCGGGTCTGCGAGTAAATAAAACTCGCCTATCGGTGCCGAAACCTTTGTTATTGGAATCTCAAAGGATGTTCCAGCCATCAGATAGTACAAAATCCCGAAAAATGGAACCATGAAAGATACAAAGGATAAATACGTGGCATTTCTCGAGTTAAAGAAGGGTGCAACAAATGTAACAACTAAGGGTATCAACAGCAATATTACAAGTTCAATCAATCGTATCACCCCCTGCAGAAATCGTATCAACAGATATTGTCCTAAACTTTTTGTCTATCAGCATAATAGCTATGATCAATATCAAAAGTTCACTGCTGCTTGTAAATATCGTGATCACTGCAACACCAAAAGCAGAGGACGGCATAGATGTAAACAATGGAATCAAAGCGAGAAAAACGCTTCCAAACATTAGTTCAAGGCTTATCAGTAATCTTATTAGGTCTCTGCTGGAGATAGCTGTCAAATAGCCTATAAAAAGTACGATGGCAGATACTATCAACAAAAACCAGATCATGAACTCTCCCCCCTTACAAGCCTTATCGCAGACAACATGAGCAATGCCATAAGCGATACCAAAAACACGACTACCAGCAGATATTCCGTTGGAAAACTGGCAAAGCTGTGTTCTTTGATGAGCACAATGCCCATTTGCTCAGAGTAAAGGTAGTACGTGTATGCCAATATAACTGTAACTATGGCAATTGGAATTAGCCAATAAATGCTAATTTTTCTCGCTGGAGTGAATCTATACGTTGCAGCCAATGCAATAGTTATAATACCAATTGCCCCAACAAATATGAAAGTTATCAAAACAAAAACTGACTGAAGGCTGTAAACTGTGTATATCGTTGCGATCAATATCAATGTAGCAGACATGTACAGAGATGCGTACAAGTTGTCTCTGGTAAGCAAAACGCCACAAGCAAAGAGAACGGTTGCAATACCGAGAGTTAAAACCAAGTAATCCATGCACCTCCCTCATTTTTTGCATTAATAAACTTTACTAAATTTATCCATTATCATTATCTATAATTTACAAATATTTACGCTGACATGCTCATCGATTAGCTAAGATTGTGAGTTTTGATTAGTATCTGATTCGTTCAAACTCAAGTTTATACAATGTTCCCCTCCTTAAAACATTGTTTTTCTAATGAAACCTTCTCGCATACGTTTTAACTGCAAGGTTTCCATCAAACTTGATTAACTTAAAATGAAACTCACAGCTAAAATTGATTTATCTCCAAACTTTAAGATTGCTTATAGGCAGTTACAAGCAGCGGTAAATTTTTTACATTTTTACATCACAATTAAACACAATCTTTCACTATTCACTATTTATATACCATAAACTTCATAAATCTTAACAGGTGAGATTATGGAGACAGAAACACAAATGTCCAGACAAATAAAATCATCATTAGAGCCGAGAAAATCGAAAACAAATCGGAATAGTCCAAGATTGCATATCACACTATCTCAAGAAAATTATAAATTCCTCAAGGAAAAAACGCCAAACGCCTCAAAATTCATTGATGAAATATTAAACATCGTTCGTTCAGGAATTCAGCCCGTAGCTGTCGTTATTTCAGGAATTGGAGGCGTTTCCTCTCTTGCGGGGGTTGCCGAGTCAGGAAAAGGCGCTAGATTGAGGGTCTAGTCCCGTAGGGGTCCGAGGGTTCAAATCCCTCCCCCCGCATGATTTTGATTTCGTAAATAAGAATTCTCTCAGTCTATTTTCCAGAAAAGCTGAAATATTAAAAGCGTGAGTGCGAGCCCAGTGAATGAATTAAATTACTTCTTTTGGTGGGAGATAGAATAACTTGTTATCATAATCTATAGGCAATAATTACAACTATTCTATTGGTGAAAAGATATATTAAGAGAACACTCCCACAAACTATATGGAAGAAGCTCTAAAACGCATAGAGTCTAAGCTTGATAAGATTCTCGAGATTCTCGAAGAAACAATCTTAACTGACGAGAAAATAAAAGAACTGGATGAAATCAGCGATAGAATGAAGAAGGGAGAGAAAGTTCCACTTGAAGAGCTCTTATGAAGGTTTACCTCGACAAAGATCACATAAAGCAGAGTAATTAGATTGGATTCCATCCTCTTAATAGATGATGACTTTTTTATTGGAGATGAAATAGAAAAAGATTAGAGAGTTAGAGATGAATTAAGAAAACAGAGAGATACCAATACGATCAAAGAAGAATCTAAGTTGTTGGAGAAAACGTATCTTAACCCTACATAATATAATGAATTAAAAATTAAAATTAATAGAATTATCTCATCTTTTTTGGCATGCATTTCTCGCACACTGGTATAACTTCTACGTAATCTTTGTACAAACCTCTTCTCCATACTCCAATGTAGTGAATGTGCCCCATGCAAACCGGTTTTTTTACACATACCACAGTATCTCCAAGTTTTTCTTTCTTCTTTCGGGTTCAACTCTTTTCCACAAATGGCACACTTTAACATATCCCCACCTCAAATCTTCGCAACAACCTTTGCCAAATCAGAAGCGGTAAAGATACCCTTTATTTCTCCATTTTCAACCACAACAAGTCTCTTTATTCCCATATCTGCCATTATCTTGGCAGATTCTCTGACCGTGTAATCGGGTGAAACTGTTATGAGTGGTGTTGACGTGTATTTCCCTACCTCATCTTCTAAATTTCCTTCAGTTAGCACTCTGGAGACCAAATCTCTCTCAGTGAATATCCCGTAGGGTTTGTTTTCTCGGGTTACTATTACGCTACCAATCCTTTTTTGCCCCATAATCCTGCAAACTTCCAAGACCGTTGTTTTGTGCTCCACAAACACAACGTCTTTCACCATCGCCTCCCCTACTTTCATAATTAAACGTATATGTTAATCTCATAAATCGATTTCTAGAGTGTAAGAGGGTTGTGGTGAGGAGTTTTAAACTCAAAGCTATCAAAAAAATTTTAATAAGGCTAAATAAATTGCAAGTGTGGGAAAGATTAAGGAAAAACTTGAGGACAATTTCTTCATCAAGGAAGAAGGATACACCAATGAGGAATACGGAGTTTATCCGCTAAAAAGACCGATGGAGGAGTACATAAAAAAAGGATTTGTATGCATCGATAAACCGATGGGTCCGAGCAGTCATGAAGTTGTTGTTTGGGTTAGAAGGATTTTAAACGTGAAAAAGACGGGACATGCTGGAACTTTAGACCCAAGGGTTACAGGCGTTTTACCCGTTTTCATCGAAGATGCTACGAAACTTGTTAAGCTTTTGCAAGGTTCAGAAAAGGAGTACGTGACGTTGATGAAGTTACATGGAAATGTTAGGGAAGAGGACATATTTAGAGTTTTAAAGATGTTTGAAGGTAAGATTTACCAAAGACCCCCATTAAAATCGGCAGTAAAGAAAAAAATTAGAGTTAGGGAGATTTACAAAATTGAAGTTTTAGAAATAGATGGCAGGGATGTTTTGTTCAAGGTAAGAACTGAAGCTGGGACCTATATAAGAAAACTCTGTACAGATATTGGCGAAGTTTTGGGTTGTGGGGCACACATGCAGGAGCTGAGAAGAATTAAAACCGGAAGTTTTGACGAAAGTATTTGCCACACTTTACACGATTTGATGGATGCCTACGTTTTTTGGAGAGAGGAAGGAGAGGAGAAATACTTAAGGCAGATAATCAAACCGATGGAATTTGCTGTTGTCAACATCCCAAAGATTGTGATTAAAGACACGGCTGTCGATGCAATATGTCATGGGGCAGATTTGAGTGCCAAGGGCATTCATTACATAGAAAAGACCGTTAAAAGGGGGAAGGACGTAGTAATTTTTACAATGAAAAATGAGCTGGTTGCCTTGGGTAAAGCATTAATGGATGCTGAGAAGATGTTGAAGGCTAAAAGTGGTATAGTTGTTGATGTTGATAGGGTTATCATGGAAAGAGGAGTTTATCCAGCATACTGGAAGGGGCGTTCAGTTTGATGGACTATTATTTTTAATCGATTTTTTTAATTACAAAGTAATAAACGTTATAAGACCAATATCAAAAACCAATTGTGGAGTTGATAGATTCTCTGATAAACACAGCCGTATTTCTTGCTAAAACAGTACCCATCATAGCTTTTGTGTTTTATCTTGTCTCCTACTCAATAAACAAAAGTATTATGGAGAAAATTGCTAAAAAAATTGAACCTTTGCTAAAAAAATTGAATTTAAATCCAATTACAATTGCGAGCATTGCAACGTGTTTTGTAAGTCCAACAGCGGCTTATTCGATGTTGTCTCAAGCTTTGAAGGAGAGAGAGGTTGATGAAAAGGAGGTGATTGCTGCATCTTTCTTAAATTCCTTTCCAAGCATATTCAGCCATCTTTATACATTCTTTATTCCCTTCGTCATACCTATTCTGGGTTGGGCTGGCGTAATCTATTCAATAACAAGATTTGCAGTTGCAATTGCTAAATCGCTTATCGGTTATTTAATGGCTTTGAAGTGGAAAAGTGGTGACATAGAAGAAATAAAAGTAGAGAGAAGAAGTGTGGAGCCTTTAAAAGCTACGCTTGACAACTTGAAGAGAATTGTACCTATAATGTTTTTTACCTTTTTTGCAGTTGATGTGCTATCAAAATACGGAGTTTTCAGCGAATTAAAAAACGTGTTAGGCTTTATAACATTTGTTGACCCAAACGTCATTGCAATAGCAACGATAGAATTCGTTAATGTCAGGACTGCTGTTGTTTTTGCCGCCGGATTGTTAGAAACTGGTATGAACGTAAAGTGGGCGGTTATTGGCTTGTTGTTGGGCAACGTGATAAGCTTTTCTACGAGGTCCATAAAACATTCTTTACCCATGCACGTATCTTTGTTTGGAAAGTTGGGGGTGAAGATTGTTGTGCTTAATGCCATTGTATCTTTTATCCTCGACGTTATCATTATTGTTCTTCTTACCTTATTCCTTTAATTTAAAGTTTTTAATTCTAAATTGACTGAAACTTTTTTAAGTTTGATTTTCAAGTCAGATTATATTTATATATCTCACTGTGTTGTTACTTGCATGACACAAATCGTTTCTTCTGGTATTTCCGGTTTGGATAGGGTATTAAAAGGTGGACTTATTAAAGGTTGTAGTTATCTCGTTAAGGGCTGTCCGGGAAGTGGGAAGACGATTTTCGGATTGCAATTTTTATTGGAGGGTGTAAAAAACGATGAAAAGTCGGTACTCATCTCCTTTGAGGAATCAGAAAGGGAAGTTCGAACACAAGCGAAATCTTTTGGATGGGATGTGGATGATGTTGTGTTCGTGGATTTGATAAAGGAGTTTGACGTATTTTCTTCAAACTTTTTGTTCTTAGATTCGGGCAATCTCGCCGAAATAAACTCGTTTATTCAAACTATAGCCAGAAAGGAGGAGTTGAAGGGAGTTGAAAGGTTATTGTTGATGGGTGTTCGGTTCTTAGGGATATTATAAATAACGAAGCCCTATTCAGAAGGGTTTTCTCTTCAATCGTCAACTTTTTGGGTGAAAGGAAAATTACAACTTTAGTGTCGGATGAAATGATACTGGATATTGGTAGGGAGGCTATTAGCTACTTGACGAGTGGAGAATTTGTGTTAGAAATTCATGAAAGAAGAGATAGAGAAGTGTTGAGGACGATAAACGTTGTGAAGTATCGTGGTGGAGATGCGCACGTTGGGAGGCATTACTTTGAGATAACCAAACAGGGAATAGTTGTTTACCCGATAATTCCAAATTCGTTTGAGGTTAAGCCAAGGGAGCGATTTTCATCGGGAAATGCAAATCTCGACTCTCTCATCGGACCTCTGTACACGAACTCAACGATTATGATAACTGGAAAGAGCGGGGTTGGTAAAACGAACACATCCCTTCAGTTTCTGCTTGAAAACGATAGGAATGGAAAGGTAGGAATTCTATACACTTTTGAAGAGGATGAAGATGAAATAAGGAGGAGATACAAAGACTTATTCAACTATACGCCGAAAAAAATTGTCATAAAGAAACTATCACCTTACAATTTGAAGATCGGGAAATTCTACAACATCATCGAGAACGACGTTCTATCATTAAATCCATCGCTGATAGTAATAGATTCAATAAACATACTTGGCAGAACAGTTTTGATGAAAGAAGAATTGGAGAGGCTTTTGTACTTCATCCAGATTTTATCGAGAAGCAATAGTGTAACTTTGATTTTGATTCACGAGCTTTTGGATTCTGTTGACGTCTTTCAGTATTCAGGTGGCTTGAGTCATTTCGCTGATTACATAATACTTGGAAGGCATGTGGAAATGGAGGGTGAACTTTTAAAGGCAATCTACACGATCAAAAACAGGTTTGGTGATCACGAGAGATCAGCAAGAATTGTCGAATTCAAAAAAGGTTTAGAGGTTGGAAAGCCGTTAGAGGATTATAAAGGCATTATCTCTGGGCACTATACGTATTAGCGTAGTTATATTACAAAATTACGACTTTCTTGACTAAGTACATTTTATTAAGCTATTTTTCTCTCATTTCAACGGTAGTTTAACCAATGAAAAACCCTTAGCATGAACAAACCCATGATTTCCTCTCTCTTTCACAAGTTTAAATGGCTTTGGTTTGACGTTTAATTTCTTAATCTCTCCATAATAGTTTTTAAAAATAATCTCAGCAAGATTAATACCGTATACATCCCTAAAAAGGATGCTTGGAGTTGTTAGCCTTGCATTGATCTCTATGATGTAAGGAATGTCGCTTAAAACAACATCAACACCGACATACCCAAAAAGACCCTTTACACTCTCTATAGCTTTAATGCATTCATCAACAACTTGTTTTTGCGATTCTGCTTCAATCTTAAGCGGAACAATTGCCCCACCATATCTGAAATCGTTGATTATCTGTTTGTTAATGCTTATCAGCTCCACATCATCACCAACAATAAAACTGAGGCTGATGCTATCACCTTTAACGTACTCTTGAGCAATGTATCCTTCTTCGATTTCTGCGATATTAGTAAGCTTTATGTTTTCCCCACCACAAGAAACCCTTGGCTTAACCACAAACAAATCGCCAACGGGTTTTTTGGATGTTTTTGGCATGTTCACTTTTCTTTTCAACTTTTTGTATAACCTCCACTTGTCACTCGTTACACCTATTGCCTTACTTGAACAACCCAAATTCTTCAAACCTGCCTTTTCAATTTTTTTTGTCAGGTTAAACAACAAAAAGTCGTCTTCAGGAGCGATGATTAATGCGTATTCCGCATCCAAGCAATTTTCAAAGCTCTTTTCCCAGTTATCTGTTGTTGGTAATCCAAAAAGGTTTTTAAAATCCTCCCTAACAAAAGATTTTACCTCAGCAAAATCAAAATCGTTGTATAAAGCGGAAAACATCCCCAGTCCTTCAACCAAGATACTATCTGGTGTTTCTCCACCACAGGTGGCGAATTCAAAGTAAAAAATTTCAGGCTTCGATTTCCTCTTCAATAAAGTCCTCCTCATTCAATATAATTGCTATGTCGGCTGAATTCTTCAACGCTGTCGAAAATCCGGGTTCTGCTCCAATTATTATCGTTTCCTTCCCCATTTCCATTGCCTTCTTCAAAACAGCTTTGAAGTCGGCATCTCTAGTAACTAAAGCTATCGCATCTAAAGACTCGTTGTATATCATCTCCATTGCCTCAACTGCCATTCTGACATCAACATCTCCGGAAGTTATTATCGGCTCAAAACCTTGGTTTTCTATTGCTTCAACCAATTTTTCTCCAGCATATTGATTTAAAAACACCTTGGCAACTTTAATATCACCGTATTCTCCAAGAATTTCTCTAATCTCACTCAAATTGATATTGAACTCCTTTCGAAGCATGTTTGGTCCATCAACTAATACACCAACCTTTCTTCTGGTTGCCACTCTTTTTGTTGATAAATAACTTTTAATTCTCTGTATCTTTGAGAAACTTAACTTTTTTCTGATTGACATGATAATCCGTTTTATTATAATCACTTAAGCTTAAAAAATTTTTGAATGTCAGCTTTTGAAAATTAAATGATGAGGTAGTCTATAAT
>Ga0180301_10001518_pt1 | contig 18317 bp, 13 predicted proteins | sample GuaBasSediGuay16_FD_121797 | JGI IMG/M metagenome (GOLD analysis project Ga0180301, IMG submission 121797) | Subseafloor sediment microbial communities from Guaymas Basin, Gulf of California, Mexico - Guay16, Core 4569-2, 12-15 cm | ecosystem: Environmental > Aquatic > Marine > Hydrothermal... | reverse complement strand
GTATTTGCTCAATATTAAGTGGTAAAGTAAAATATAAAATCATGCATATTACCCAAATTTGCACATACTGCTCTCTCAGCCATTTTCAGTTTTTGGATTCCACCTTTTATTGAGCAGGTTCCAATTTTCAATAGTATAAAAGGCATAGAAAAAACACTCAGCAATCTCGGAAAAACGGATTATGAGATAATCGTGGTTGATAATGGCTCTTCTGATAATACATATAGCGAGGCGACGAGAGCAGCGGAAGAAAATGGGACGACAAAAGTTATTAAATTGGAAGAGAAGGGAAAGGGTTTGGCGTTAAAAAGGGGTTTTGATTTCGTCTCCGGTAAAATGGTAACCTTGGTTAACTTGAACGTGAGGGATGCACAAGCAGGCTTGAAGTCCGATACCGATTTCTAAAAACGTAAGGGATAGGATTGAATTGAAATGGCGAACTTGCTCAATATTAAGTGGGGATTTTTGATGAAATCGCGTAAAAACACCATCGCAACTCAAATAAAACAGATTTACCACAACTTATTGAGCAAATACGAAATGGCTAAAAGATTAGTGAATTATGTCGGAAGAGAAGGAGACTTGGCTAAATATGCAAGCATTATGCTCATTGCAACACTCATCGCGGGTGTATGCAATTATGTGTATCAAATACACATGGGAGTGGCATTGGGACCCGAGGATTATGGAGTGTTTGGTGCTTTATTCGCAATCTTTTATATCATCTCCATTTTGGGCGGGACGATACAAACGTCAATGACCAGATTTGTATCAAAACTGAAGGCGGAGGATGATTACGGGAACATAGGCTTTTTGCTTTCAGGCATGACGAAAAGGATGGCTATTTTGGGTGTTCTTGCATTCTTCATTTTTGTATTGGCGAGTCCACATATAACATCGTTTTTGAATATGGAAGCGAAGGAGCCAGTGATTATTGTAGGAGCGACTTTATTATTTTCTTTGCTCCTGCCAGTTGGTTTAGGGGTACTGCAAGGGCTGCAAAGGTTTGTGCAATTGGGCATGAACGGCGTGTTAAATGCATCTTTGAAATTGCTTTTCGGGATTATTTTGGTCTCAGTGGGTTTTGGTGTTTCAGGAGCGCTGGGAGCGGTAGTGATAGCGACAGTTTTTGCTTTGATTGCAGCATTAGTTCCAGTGAGGTCGCTCTTCAAACAAAAGAGCAGCGAGTTTGATTTTTTCGGCTTATATAAATACACCTTTCCTGCAATGGTGGCGATGTTCTGTTTTACCGTTCCGGCGAATGTTGACGTGATAATCGTGAAACATTTTTTTGCAGCGCATGATGCGGGACTTTACACCGCAACATCAGTTTTAGGGAAGATAATTATATTCCTTCCGATGGCTATATCAAAGGTGATGTTTCCAAAAGTTTCTGAGATGCATACGCAGAATAAAGGGACCTTTGGTCTTTTGAACAGGTGTTTGATTTATACTGGAATGTTGTCCGGAGTGGCGGCAATTGGATGCTTCTTTTTCCCTTTTTCAGTTGCAAAACTCGTTTTTGGTTCTGAATATATTGGAGCGGCACCTTTGATAAGATTATATGGAGTAGCGATGTTTTTCTTTTCTTTGACAGTCGTGGTGATGTTCTATAACCTTGCGGTTCACAGTTTGGGATATGTTTACATCTTCGCATTTTTCACCTTTTTATTGATAGGATTGCTGTCATTATTTCACAGTTCAATGATGGAAATGATAACGATTTTGGTTGTTATTGAGGTGATGTTGTTCTTTTCAAGCTACCTTTACACCGTTCAGCAGAGCGCTTGATGTTAACATTCATTAGCATGTTGGTGTAGTGTGGAGGGAAGGGGATGAAAATCAGTTTAATAATTCCAGCGTATAACGAAGATAGAAGGATTGGGAGCACACTCAGCGATTATTATAACGCCTTCACAGGGGAAGAGGGATTCGATGTTTTTGAGATAATCGTTGAGATGGACGGGTGCACGGATAAAACTGCCGAGATCGTTTCAGAATTTAGCAACTATAAGGACAATGTTAAGATTCTGGAATATGATGAAAGGCTTGGAAAAGGTGGCGGGCTAAGAAGAGCGTTTAGGGCTGCTACGGGAGATATAATTGGCTTTACCGATGCGGATAATTCAACAAAGGCGAAGGAGCTCATCAAGTTAATCCGAACTTTAGATTTAGCTGATGTGGATGTTGTTGTAGGGCAAAGGTATGGAAGATTTAATAATATCCCTTTAGTTAGAAGAGTTTTCAGCAGGGGATTCAACCTTTTAGTTAGGCTTCTCTTCAGGTTGAATATAAGAGATACCCAGTGCGGGGCAAAGGTGTTCAGGAAGGGGGTTGTAAAGGAGGTGCTATCACATTTAATTATCGATGATTTTGCCTTTGATGTTAACTTCCTCTACTCAGCAAAGAAGCTGGAGTTCAAGATTAAAGAAGTGGAGATAGAGTGGGAACATAACGAGGGGTCCAGGGTTAAGCTGTTTAGCACTACAATAAAAATGTTCATATCTTTATTAAAGCTAAGGCTATTTTACAGCCCGTTTAGATTTCTGCTCAAAGTAAATAGGAGGGAGGAAGTGGAAGTATTATGAATATCTTAATATTCAACTGGCGTTGTTGGAAGCATCCCTGGGCGGGGGGAGCAGAGAAGTATCTTTATGAGATTTCAAGAAGACTTGTTAAGAGAGGACATAAGGTTACCTGGTTTGTTTCTTCCTGGGACGGATTGAATGGAAGGGAAGTCTCGGATGGAATTGAGATCATAAGGAAAGGTGGAAGGTTTTCCGTTTACATTCATGCTTTTCTTACTTATATCAGGGAATTAAGGAGAAGGGGCTTTGATGTTGTTGTTGATGACATCAACGGGGTGCCTTTCTTTACCCCCTTGTTTGTCGGGAAAAAGAAGGTTGCAATAATTCACCACCTTGTTAAACGCATATTCTTTAAAGAGCTGCCATGGTATTTAGCCATAATTGGATGGCTTTCTGAAAGGTTGATTCCGATAGCGTATGGGAAAACGAAGTTTGTTACTGTTTCGGAGAGTTCTAAGAATGAGATTGAGGAGTTTGGGATCGAAGATGTTGAAGTTGTTTACAATGGTGTTGATATGGCACTGAGCGAAAATTTGGATAAGAATTCAAAACCATCAATAATCTTTTTAGGGCGATTGAAGAACTATAAAAGAATAGCTCACTTGATAAAAGCTTATAAGATTGTTTCTAAAAGAGTTCCAGAAGCGGAGTTATGGATTGTAGGTGATGGGGATGACAGGAATGAATTGGAGAAGTTAGCAAAAGAAATGGAAATTAAAGCTGATTTCTTTGGTTATGTTGATGAAGCAACAAAAGCGAAATTGTTACGTGAATCATGGGTTTTTGTGAATACATCAGAGAAGGAGGGATGGTGTGTAACAGTGGTGGAAGCAAATGCTTGCGGAACTCCTTGCATAGGCTATGATGTCCCGGGCTTAAGAGATTCGATAGTTGATGCTGAAACAGGATTTCTTGTTGAGAATGGGAATATTGAGGAATTGGCGTGCATGATTTGCATGGTTTTGAATGATGAAAGGTTAAGGGAGAGATTGAGCAGGAATGCGTTGGAATATGCCAAAAAATTTAGCTGGGATGAGAGTGCTGAGATGTTTGAAAAAATCATGAGAGAGGTGGCTGAATGATAGAAAATTTCACCAAATCAGGGTTTAAGAATTATGATAAGGCTTATTTAGTTAGAAGCGAGTCGCTAAGAAATCCGGGCGATTCAGCAAAGGATGATCTTATTGCAAATTTTATAACCTCAAATACATCCGCGGAAAAAGAAATTAATATTCTGGACATTGGATGTGGAATGGGTCAAACCATGTCGAAACTTATTAGTAAGCTATCAGATAGAAGGAAAGTAAAATTAGCAGGGATTGATTCTTCAAAGATTGGTCTTCTTAAGGCAAGAAATAAAATTAAAAACGTTGACTTTGTTTGTGCTGCGGTTGAAGCAATCCCGTTTCGTGATAGAGCATTTGACGTGATAATATTGAAGGACCTGCTGGAACACATACCGGAAGATTATCTGGTTTTGAGTGAAGCATCACGTTTAATAAAGAGTGACGGACTTCTAATTATTTATGTTCCTCATAAGTTACATGGAAGTTTTAGCTTTGAATCTATTATACAATACTTATTCAATTACAACATAGATGAAGAGGTGGGACACGTTAGAAGGTATGATTTAAATGAAATTTCAACGCTTCTTTCTGAATATAATTTTAAAATAAAATTCTACAGTTATTTTGGACATTTTCTCTTTGGTATAATATCAATCATTGGAGTGAAGATGGAGAAATCATTGCAATCCGAGACTAATGCAGAAAATAATTCAAAATTTATTGAATTAATTAATAAAATTCTGCAAGTCATTGTCCAGTTAGGAAAATTTGAATACAAGTTATTTAAAAAACATAGAGGACCAGGTTTATTTATTGTTGCACGATCAATCAAGAATAGGGCAATACGAAGATGAAAGTGCTGAGAAGTTTGAAAGGATTTTGATGGAGGTGAAAAATGGACAATAAGCCGTTGGATTTAGTGAATAAGTGCATTAGAGTAAAAGGAAAAATTATTGATATAGAATTTACTGAAGATGGGAAGAAAATAAAATGTTTAATTCCTGATGATCAATTGTGGATAGCTGTAAAAGATGTTTTACTTTTGGAAGAATACGAGATGTTTGATAATTTTAAAATAAATAATTTCAATAACAAAGTTGTAGTTGATGCAGGGGCACATGCAGGTCTTTTCTCTCTGAAAGCCTCGGTATACGCTAAAAAGGTAGTATCTTTAGAACCTTTACCTTTGCTTTATAAATTGTTGGAAACCAATATAATACGTAACAATGTCAGGAACATACATCCATTAAATTTAGCTCTATGGAAAGAAAAAGGAGTTGTATCTTTTGTTGAGGGAGAACACAGTGCAGCAAATAGAGTGGTTGAAGTAGAAGATACCAAAAGCACAATAAAGGTACAAACAATAGCCTTATCTGATTTAGTAGAGTCTCATGGTAAAATTGATCTGTTAAAAATTGATATAGAAGGTTCTGAATTTGATGTTTTGTTAAATGCTTCTGAAGATGCGTTGGATAACATAGACAAAATAGTAGGAGAGATACATTTAAGGAAAGAAGGGATTCTCGGGCTAAATGAAATTGTTAAAAAGTTAAAAGGGAGTGATTTTATGGTTAAAGTATTCAAACCGCCAATATTCTATTACGGATATTCTATGTCCAAACTATTTCATAATTATATGAGGATTAAAGGATTTCATAGGTTAAAATGGTTTTTATTTGTATCTTATACTGGTTTTAATATATTGAGAGCCCTAAAGTTTATAGGGGACAATAAGTTCAATACTTTATGTTTTCTTTATGCTTGGAGTGAATAAAGATGGAAGAGAGAACAAAGGTCATAGTGATCGGCCTGGATGGTGCAACTTGGGATTTGATTAAGCCTTGGACAGAGGAGGGGAAGCTACCGACAGTAAAGAAATTAATGGAAAAAGGAGCTTGGGGTGTTTTGGAGAGTACAATACCACCAATGTCCCCTCCAGCGTGGTCGACAATTATAACAGGTGTGAGACCGGATAAACACGGATTTTTCGATTTTTACTACTTTAAAAGCGGGAATTTAAAAATCGTTAATTCCAAAGATATTGCCTCTAAAAAAATTTGGGAAGTGCTGGATGAATACGGACATAAACAAATAATTATGAATGTTCCAATAACGTATCCACCAGATAAAGTTAGCGGATGTTTTATATCGGGCATGCTTACCCCTTCCATGGAGAGCGAATTTACGTATCCTTCTGAATTAAAAACATATCTATTAAAAAAAGGTTATGAAATCGAGACTGATCCAGAAGAAGGGGTAAACACTGTTAGATGGAAGTTGCTCAATGGTAATGTAGATGTGACAGATATTGTTATGAAGTATAATAAGGATGCAGGGATGAAATTAGAGATTCTTGTAGATCTTATTAAGAAGGAAAACGCAAATTTTGTATTTTTTGTTCTAACTGGAACAGACAGATTGCAACATTATTTGATGGGGCGAGATGAAATACTTAGCCATTACATGAAAATTGACGATATTATTAAAAGAATTATAGATCTAAATTATTTTGATGATATGATTCTAATAAGTGATCATGGTTTCAGTAAGATAAAGAAAATATTTTATTTGAATACGTTTCTCTTTGACAGAGGAGTACTAGTACCTAAGGGAAGGTTAATATTGTTAAAACGCCGGATAATAATTTATGGTATAAAACTAATTAAGAAACTCTCAAAAATTGGGATACCAGTGGGGGGATTTTTAGCAAAGCAAAAATTGAAAGGGGTTGGCATTGCTTTTGATGCAACAAAAAGCAAATGCTACATGTATTCCCACACCTCTTGTGGATTCTTTATCAACGAACGTATGGGCGAAAAAGAGAATATAAAACAAAAACTTATCCGAGAGTTAAATGGATTAAAAGATTCTGACGGCAGTTGTGTTATGGAAGCAATCCCAAGAGAAAAATTATATTCAGGTGCATATTCCAATAAAATCCCTGATATTCTATTAAACTTCAAAAAGGGATATACTGTCTCAGATTTCCTTATCCCACCAAGCATGATAAGGAGAGGAAATTACCTCCTTTCACCGGAAAATGGACCTTCCTTTAAGAATGGCGACCATACAAATGATGGCATTATACTCCTTCACGGAAAACATTTCAATTTTTTCAATAAAAAGAGTAAGATAAATGTTCATGTTGAAGATATTTTTCCCACTATTTTGTATTTGTTTGGTATATCCATCCCACATTATGTGGATGGCAAGCCTATCTTTGAAGCCTTTAATAAAGGATTATTGGAGAAAAACCCACCCACATATCAGATAGATAAAGTAAATACAAACCTATCTAAAGCAATAAAAAGGGTTAAAGAAAAGCTAAAAAAGCGGGAGAAGTAAACCATGAATAGATATGTGGAATACTATATTGCTCCCTCACTTTTCTTGCTTGTTTTAACTATAATATCCTGCTGGAAAATTTTATCAACCAGCGGATTAGTACTTTATGGTGATTTTCTTGCAGCATATTCGGTTGATAAATTCCTCGATCTAATGGTGCCCCTATGGGATCAATATGGTTCATTACCAACATTTGAACAACTTTTAAGACTTCCCTATAGATTCCTTTTATATATTCCACATGCAATTGGATTAATCTCCGATTACGCATATTTTAAAATCCTTTTTCTTGGGACGTTATATCTTGCAGGAATCTCAATGTATTATTCAGTTCTCAATATTATTAGCTCGGAGTATAAGAAAATTGGTAATCTCTCTATTGTAGTGGCATTGTTATCAGGAATATTTTACATGTTCAATCCTTGGGCAATCCAAAGAATGCACCAACAAGCATTTTTATTTGGTTACGCTTTAACACCCCTTATATTCTATCTCTGTTACAAGATAGTTAAAACTAATAAAAATGAAACCAAATATTTACTGCTTCTTGGATTTCTTTTATCTCTTTCTGCTGCAACGCCCCATTATTTTATTTTCAATTCGTTTGTCGTCGTATCTTGGTTTGCTTTTGATATTATAATGACTAAAAAGGAACTTAAAAAAATTATTAATTACACTTCATACTTAGTACTTTCTTATTCAGCGTTTCTTTTGCTTAGCCTCTACTGGATTATGCCTATTGTTTTTTCGAGTGCCTCACCTGAATATGCTCCAAGTTCTGGAATAGTTGATGTTTTAAGCAGAAATAGCGAGATTTTAAATGTGTCACGACTAATTTCAACTTGGTTTGTTAGAACTTCTTATATGCCATCTAATACTTTTGCACATGTTATTTGGATTTTTTCGAGCTTTTCAATTCCTGTTATAGCTTTTGCTTCAATTCTTTTAGTGAGAAAAAGAAAGATTGTACTATACCTTACACTGTTATTATTAATCTTACTGCAACTTGGAATGGGGGCAAAAAGCCTTGTTCCCAGATTATATTATTTGCTTGTATTTTCCACCCCTATTGGTTGGGTTTTCAGAGGTCCTAACAAATGGGTTGGGTTGATTGCTTTTACTTACATCATTTTGATAGCACTATTTTTAGCAGAATTAGCTACTCGAGTGGAGAAGAAGAAACTAATCAAATCTGGATCGATTTTATTAGTGACATCTTTGTTGTTCAGTATTTACGCATATCCTAACGCTGAGGGTTTCTTGACTAAGGTATACATGCCCGCAAAAATTCCAGGTGACATACATGAGTCGTACAGTTATCTAAACTCGGATAATGCTACAAAGGTTCTTTATTTGTCTCTTGCGCATCCCTTCAATGTGAGACTTCTTGATTGGGGTAAAGTCGCTGTTTTAGATACAATTTCCTCTCCAATTCCATCCATTTCAACTTTCACTCCGCACTCCAACCTATTCTTTTTATTTGCCTATGATAACTTACTTTTAAAAAATTCAACTGATAACTTTGGAAAGTATTTGGAAACAGCGGGAGTTAGTCATGTGGTTTACCATAATTCAATTGTAAACGAATGGTATTATCCGATTTTTCCAGGTTTTAAGAGAAATGAGAAGCGAATAATGGTTGAAGATAGTAAAATAATTGAAACGTTAAATATTCAGAGAGATTTGAATCGCACAAAAAATTTTGAAAAGGTCTATATTTATTCATCTATATATCCTGCCAATGAAGTAAGAGTTTCAAACGAAGACATACTACTCATTGGTGGGATGAATACACTTGAGGCTTTATATAACTTAGATCCGTTCAATCCATCACATCTGTCAGTACTATTATCTGATCAACTATACATAAAGAATTTAAATTATGACACTATAATTACAAGTTTAGAAGATATTAACCCCCTTGATATTAAAGAAATTACGGAATCAAACAAAGTGCCTTTGGCTAAGTATACCAATGAAAACTCATTAAAGGAGCAGGCATGGAGCAGAGCTTATTCTTACGAACCCGTACATGGTGAATGGCATAGAGGACCACTTCATACATTAAATCTTAACAATTGGCAAAATGATTATGGGGAAGGTTTTGTCTTTACAATGGCATCTAAGAAAATTCCTGAAGATTTAAAACCCTTGAAGAATGATATTATACGATCATGGACCTTTAATAGAGAAGGGGAATTTAAGGAATGGGAAAAAATAAATCCAGAAAAGAGATTTAATATTATTCAAAAGCTAAGTAGGGTAAACAACGTTTTAAAAGCAGAGTTATACAACACAACAGGGGAATGGAAAAGTATCAAATCCCCTTTAATTCCTGTAGAATATGATCACTATTACCTATTTAAACTCAAAGTCAAGGGAGAGAATGCACATGCAGTTCATATCAAAATTGCGGAATACAACGATAAAAACAAAATAATTGGTGGAAAAACCGTTTACAACGTAGGAACCGAAAACTTCGACTGGAAAGAAGCGAAATTCACGTACACACCACAAGATGAATCAACAAAATATTTACAACTTCAGGTTTGGCACGGACACGAGACAGACAAACCACTGCCGAACATCGTCTGGATAGACGACGCAAAAGTTTACGACATAACCAACTACACAGAGCCGGTTACACTAAAAATCCCGTTTAGCGTGGACAAAACCGACACGTACAAACTCTTCATCCGCTACTTCAAAAACCAAGAAGGAGGAGAAATAAAAGTTTACTTGGATGGCAGACCAATAGAAATAAGCACAAAAGACCAGTTAAACAAATTCATATGGAAAGAACTTGCGATATGTCATTTAGAGAAAGGGAAACATACATTAATCTTAGAAAACGTAAAAGGATTTAATGCTGTAAATTTATTCGCTTTAATTCCAGAAAAAGAATATGAGAATGCAAAGCAAGAAATTTCAAAAATCCTGCAAAATAAAACTATCATTTACTTGTTCGAAGCAGAATCAGATTTATACAGAGATAATGCAGAAGTTTTAAACATTGGAGGAGAAGCAAGCGATGGAGAAGTTTTAGAAATAGCAGATGGAAAAGCGTGGCAAGAGGTTGAAATAATAAAGACCGGAACTTATAGGCTTGCGATCAGAGTTAAAGGAGACTTCAGAGTTAAAATTGGGAATAAAAAGTTTGAATTCCACAACAGCAACTTAACTTACTGGTATTCTCCTATCTTCGAGTTAAACAAAGGAAAATACAATCTAACGATAACACCTTTAGATACTCCAATAGCGAACTTCTCCTTTGAGCCTGTATCAGATATTGAAAACGGTATAATTAAAAAATTACCACAAGGTATTGCATCTTTCAGTAATGATTCCTTTGCAGGAAATAGCAGTTTGAAGATTAGTTCAAATGTAAGTGAAGAAGGATGGCTCTGGTTCAGAACAACAGAAATAGATGTGACTCCAAGAGAAAGATATTTAGCGATAACGCACATGAAATACAAGAATGTCGTGGCAAGCTATATTTCGATAGAAGGATATAATGAAACATCAGGAGAATGGAGAGAATTATGGCAAATACCTTCGCGCCAAGATGGCACTTCTGATTGGAAAGAATACAAGCAAATATTGACAATACCTGACGATATTACCAAAATCGGATTTGTTTTGAATGCTGGCTGGATTAAAGATTTGGGTGAGGGAGATGCAACAACGTGGTTCGATGACATAAGAATTTATCCTGTTAAGGACTATTTGGATGTTACATGGCTTTACTCAACCAAAAACAACAATGAGACCTTAAATGTAAATGAGTTATTCAAAACAAACGAGACACCTGCAAGTATAATAAACTACACGAAGATAAACCCGACAAAATACGAAGTAAAAGTAAACGCAACAAAACCGTTCATGCTCTCGTTTGCTGAATCTTACGATCCTTTGTGGGAGGCGAGGGTGTACAAAGATGGTGAGAAGGTGGATGTTGCGAAGTCCATCCCGCTGTATTCGGTTATAAATGGATTCTGGATTGACGAAACAGGGGATTTGGAAATAGAGATAAGATACAAACCACAAGATTGGTTTGAATTAGGATTATGGATTTCAGGAATAACTTTCTTCAGTTGTTTATCTTATTTGTTCTACGATTGGAGAAGAGATAAAAGGGATAAATGGGCATTAAGGATCGGAGCAAGGATTCATAATGTGGGCAGTGCGGTCGGCAAAGGATTTGGAGAAGGAGTACGGAGATTGAAAATGAAACTGAAAAGGAAGAAATAGTAACAACTGCATGGCATTGAAGAAAATTGCTTTTCTTTTTAAAAATTTAAGAAAAGGTTTGATGAGAACAACTAACGCCATAAAAAAATACTGGGAGCAAATAACCAAAGCCTTCGAAACCCTTTCCCTGGGTCAGAAGTTTGTTCTGTTTGCCTTAGTATGCCTCGTCATCACGGCTATTGAATTAGCCTCAGGAAAAGAAGACACGGCAAACTCAATCGCGATAATCGCCTACTTCCTTCTGATTGTTGGGGTTTTGAATTGTTTTGCGGAGTATCTTACCAAGGATAAGGAAAAAGAAAAGGAGAAGATTAGAGCAATTGCCAGCCTGTACTTCTTAGCTGTTCTGCTTTATCTTTCCAGAGATATATTTGACGTCTATCCATCAGTAATTGTATTTGTATCAGGAACTGCGTTGGCGATTGCGAAAAGGGTAAGCACAAGAATAAGAATAAGAGAGATAGAAAAAACTTATTTGATCCGCGGCATCTTAGCATTTATATTCTGCCTGTCACTCTATATCAGAGTTGCTATTCCATATAAAAGCGTTTTTACCGGTTCGTTCGTGAGATTTGGAAGAATTGACCCCTGGTATAACATGAGACTCGTTGAAAACACACTGCATCACTTCCCTCACCGCATCCACTTCGATCCTTTCCTGAGTTATCATCCTCCAGGTGGTGCACCTATGGGCTTAGCTCCTTTATTTGATCAGATGCTTGCTTTCATTATATGGGTTATAGGACTTGGAAATCCAGTCACTACTTTAGGTCAGCATGGAATAGAAGTAATAGGGGCGTGGTATCCAGCGGTTTTGGTCGCTCTTACTGTCTTCCCGGTATATTTCATAGGAAAAGAAATGTATAACAGAGGTGTAGGACTTCTTTCCGCCGGTCTTAGTGCTATCCTTCCAGGTCCGTTCTTGACTCGCTCTCTGTTAGGGTTTACAGACCACCACGCTGCAGAGTTGCTTTTCAGCACGATTACCATGCTCTTTTTTATCATCGCGGTAAAGAGTGCGAGGGAAACGGAAATAACTTTTTATTCCATCTTAGGAAGGGATTGTAACTCGTTAAAAAAGCCAATGACTTATTCCTTCTTAGCAGGCATTTTCATGGGTTGTTATTTCCTCGCTTGGGTAGGTGCTCCGCTATTGATCTTCATTTTACTCATATACGCATTAGTTCAGCATGTTACTGATCATCTTAGAGGAAAAAAGACAGATTATCTCTGCATCGTCAGTATGCCGGTTTTCATCATTCCCTTAATTATGATAGCGCCTACACTTTCTTTCGTCCATCATTCTGAGTTCCACGTTATTTCTCTTCTCCTCGGCATAATTGTATTCCTTTTTTTAACCGCACTCTCTCTTTCGATGACAACAAGAACAAAAAAGATAAAACCTTATGGGTATCCTATTGCAATTTTGGCAATTGGTATCTCATCCATTGTTCTTTTAAAAGTTCTTGATCCCTCCTTATACGCAGTGCTCACAGAACCACTTCTATATGTATTTGCACCTCAAATTTCCTCTTTAACCATAGCCGAGGTTGTGCCCATGGGATGGTACGACATCTGGGGTTGGTTCACCACTACCTTCTTCCTCGCTTTCGCTGCCCTCGCCTGGATTGGCTACAACATCGTAAGGAAATGGAGATCAGAAGAGATTCTTCTTTTCGTGTGGAGCGCAGTGATGCTTTTCACTACCCTCAGAATGAACAGATTTGCTTTTTATTATGCAATTAACGTTGCTATCCTCTGTGGTTTCCTTTCATGGAAGATTATCGAGTTCGTAGCGGTTAGAGGAGAAGAAATGGGAGTGATGAAAAAAGCGAGAGAACAGGAAGAGAAAAAGGGGGGAAAGGTGGAAGGTAAGCGGAAAAGGGAATTGAAGGGAGCGCAGAAAAGCAATGGTGAGTTTTTACGTGCTGATATTATCTTCTCTTTTATCGTTATCTTACTCCTTGTTTTTTATCCCCCCTTAAACGAGTCCTTAGCAACTGCAAAGCGCGGTGACATTGGTCTATCCGACGATTGGTATGAGACTCTTTCATGGATGCGAGAAAATACACCTGATCCCGGTGTTGATTATTATGCTCTGTATCCTGAAGATTATACTTATCCGGAATCAGCATATTCTGTGATGAGCTGGTTGGATTATGGTCATTGGATCACTCGCATCGCTCATAGGATCCCCGTTGCTAATCCTTTTGGGCAAGGAATAGGAGGACCTTATCAAGAAAATACTCCAGGAGCTTGCGTTTTCTTCATTGCGAAGAACGAATCGGAAGCGAATAAAGTTGCTGATGCCCTTGATGTGAAATATGTGGTAACCGACTGCATGATGGCAGATGCGATAAAAATCCAAATTAATGATAAATACTGGGCAATAGCTCTTTGGGCAAATGAGACACCTGGTTGCGAGATATACCTAACTGAAAATGGATTGATGTTTAAAATGGATGAACAGTACTTCAACACGATGGTAACGAGGCTGCACATGTTCGATGGCAGAGAAATAATATATAAAGGACAATATATTGGAAAATCATCCGCTATTATGCCTTTTCACACAGCACCTCTGCGTCATTACAGATTGGTGTATGAATCTTCCAAATATGTGTTTCCTTTTGTTGTTTTTAATGCCACAACAGAAGATGTGCAGGCATGGAAAAGTTATCGTGGAATGAATTACACCGCGAAATTATTAGCATTAGAGCAGGAGCTTCATCGTGGCTTTCAAGCCCCCAAAAATCCTGTGCTGTTCCGTTGGACTCCTCCGTTTATCTCTCCTATGAGTTATGTAAAGGTGTTTGAATACGTAAAAGGAGCGAGGATAGAAGGAAGGGCTCCTGATGGTTCCATAGTTGCGATAGTGACAAATGTAACCACAAACCAGGGAAGAGAATTTATATATTCGCAAACAACAATATCCAATGGGTCTTATAAGTTTATTGTGCCATACTCAACAACAGGACCAGTAGAAGGAGGCACAGATTATGATGTTCTCGCTACTACTTATAAAATAAGAGCAGGGCATATAGAAAATGAGACGATAGTATGGGACATTGGGAGGGAAGTAGAAGTCGATGAAAGAGAAGTGTTGGAAGGGAAAACCGTATGGGTGGATCTTTTTGCCGATTTGGGTATTTACTAAGTTAACTTTAAGTGTCCGTTAAAAAATATATTTATATATTCCCATCTATTGACCGATGCTTTCCATAAAAAAAGTAAGCAAGCACTTTGACAGCTTAACCGCAATCAAGGACGTTAGCTTTAGAATAAAGAGAGGCGCGATAGTCGGGCTTGTGGGTCCGAATGGCGCGGGAAAATCAACGCTTCTGAATGTCGTGAGTGGAGTCTATCCGCCCAGCTCAGGTTCCATCTTCTTTGATGGTTTGGATATAACAAACCTGAGTCCTAATAAATTGTGCAAGCTGGGAATCGCTAAGACATTCCAGCTCGTACACTCCTTTCCTGAACTCTCTGCTTCTCAAAATGTCCTTGTAGGTGCGTTGTTCGGTAATTCAGAGAAAATTAGTATGAGGGAAGCAAGAGAAAAAGCAGAGAAGCATCTTGAATTCGTCGGTTACCCCATGAATAAGTTAAATTACCCGGTGAAAAACCTTAATGTTGTGGAGCTTAAGAAGATACAGCTTGCAAGAGCACTTGCGACAGATCCGAAACTACTCCTGTTAGATGAGGTAACGACAGGACTAAATCCGAAAGAAAGCAATGATGCTATCTCATTGATACAGAAAATCCGCGACTCTGGAATAACAATACTCATAGTAGAACATGTTATGAGGGTTATAATGAACGTCTCCGACAGTATTGTTGTTCTGCATCACGGGGAAAAAATAGCGGAGGGAACACCTGCCGAAATAGCCGCGGATGAAAAGGTTATAAACTCATATCTCGGAGAAAAAACATATATGTGATTCCCATGCTTGAGATAAAGAAATTAAATGTCGGTTACGATAAGGTACAGGTGTTATGGGACGTATCTTTCAATATTAACGAGAGGGAGATTGTATCCCTCCTCGGTTCTAACGGAGCTGGGAAGTCAACCACTGTAAAGACCATCCAGGGTCTGCTTAAGTCAAGATCAGGCAGTATTAGGTTCATGGACAAAGATATTGAAGGACTACCAGCATACAAGATAGTGGATGCGGGGGTTTCTCTCGTCCCTGAAGGCAGAGAGATATTCCCAAAGATGAGCGTCCTTGAAAACCTTATGCTGGGCGCATATGTGCCAAGAGCAAGGGATTTGCGTGAAGAAAGTCTCGAGTGGGTCTTCAAGCTCTTTCCGAAACTCGAAGAAAGGAAAAAACAGCTCGCTGGAACAATGAGCGGAGGGGAACAGCAGATGCTCGCCATTGCACGCGCTCTGATGTCGAAACCAAAGCTTCTGATGCTGGATGAGCCATCCCTCGGATTAGCTCCGATGCTCGTATTACAGGTATTCGACATAATAAAAAAGTTGAATGAAGAAGGTGTTACCATACTACTTGTGGAACAGAACGTACATCATGCGCTTGAGCTCTCTGACCGCGGATACGTTCTGGAGAAGGGTAGGATTCTCTTAGAAGGGAAAGGTTCTGAGCTTCTTGACCATGAATATGTTAAAAACGCATATTTAGGAATCTAAATAATATTAATGGACAAGATTCACAATTGGACATTTACACTCGACGAAGTCTTGATTTTATTTTCTCAGGCACAGACACAAGTCCCTTCGGCAGGAATATCACAATAAGAACGAGAATCACACCAATCAATATAAATCGCTCATACATCAAACCGAAAGTTCGCAGGACCTCCCAAATAAATGTAATTACGATTGTACCAAGTATTGGACCGCCAACGGTGAAGAGACCGCCACTTATAGAGTATATTATCGGCCAGAATGATATGTCCATGCCATAGACTTCAGGGGTTATATACCCAAAATGATGTATCTCTAATGCGCCGGCAATCCCGGTGAAGAAGGCGCTTACAGCAAACGCCATTAGCTTATACTTTGTTACATTGATGCCCATCACCTTTGCTTCAAGCTCGTTTTCCCTTATTGCCTCCATAGCGAGCCCCATCCTCGATTTCTTTATCAGGTGGATTATAACGACCACAACAACCGCTATAAGTAGCATGATATAATACTCATAAATGATATAATTGGTTATCGTTACAGGAATCAATCTCTTCGCGGGGATACCATCCCAGCCTCCTGTAAGCCACGAAAGCTCTGTGGTTATCGTATGGGCTATAATCGCAAACCCGAAGGTTACCATGGCGAGGAACCACTCCCTCATCCTTATACAGGTAAAGCCTATCAGAACGCCTATAAACGTAGCAAATAAACCTCCAACCGGTATTGCCGCAATCGGTGGCACACCAAAAGTATTTGCTACTATCGCCGACACATAACCCCCGATACCGAAAAAAGCTGCATGTCCCAGTGAAGCCTGACCTGAAAGAGCAAGCAGGTTCCACGCTGATGAGTATATGATAAACACAAGCGTTATAATCAAAACCGTCAACAAATACTGATTGATTCCAAAAATCAGGGGTATCAGAAATGCAGGGATGAGTGAAATAATTCCAATCCCGGTTTTTATGTTTATCCCATCCAGTTTCATCCTGTCCTACTCCCCTTTCTCCCCGAATATGCCCGTCGGTCTTATTACAAGAACTATAATTAAGATAAAGAAAGCTATCGTATCCTTCCACGCGGTGAACGACATTGAAACGCCGAGTAAACCTACAAAGGATTGCATGAATAATGGCACTACGTTTTCTGCTATACCCAAGGTCAGACCTGCAACAATAGCCCCTGGTATGCTGCCAAGCCCACCAATGATGATCACAGCAAAAGCTTTTATTGCCGGGATTGAACCCATATATGGGTCCGCTATCTGACCACTTATCAACCATAAGCCTCCCGCCGCAGCCGCAAGCGCAGAACCCAATGCAAAACTGAGCATGTCCATCCGCTCCACATGAATGCCCATTAAAGCAGCCGCATCGCGGTTCTGACTTGTAGCACGCATCGCTCTCCCGAGGGTGGTCCTTTTCATGAAGAGTTGAAAGGCAATTAGAAATACGATTGTAAATAGGATAATGATGATATAATCCAGTGGCAGCCGAATAGAGCCTATGGAAACGGACACGCCGCTGTATGGACTATGAATAGACCTTGAGTCCGTTGTCCATAACAAAGCCACTAAATTCTGAAACAGATAAATCAATCCAAGACTGAGAAAGATCTCGTTTAACTTCCCTGTACCCATTATCGGTCGGAAGCAAAGCCTTTCAATGAAAACACCGATAATGCCCAGAAGAATCATGGCTAAAGCAATAATTAGATAGGGGTTAACCCCTGAAAGGGTGTAGATCCAGAAGGCGGCATAGGCACCAAGCATCAACAACTCTCCATGTGCGAAGTTCACCACCTTCATAACGCCGAAAATCAGGTTCAGTCCTATCGCTAAGAGAATGTAAATGCAGCCAGCGTAAAGACCCCATACTAAAATCTGTATTAAAACACCAAAGTCCATAGTTTTGAATAAAAAATAAAAAATAAATAATTACGGACTCCCGGGCTCATACCAATCCGGGAGTACAAAATCTGTTTCTTTTATGCTATCAGGCCACACTATCTTCGGTCTCGTCTCGCCTGCTGTTTCATTCCAGATCAACTGCTCCATGTAAAGCTCGAATTTACTCTCTCTATAATCTGGCGAAAAGGCTATCACACCTTTCTGCATCACCTCTATAATCTGGGGCATCTCGAGCTCAGCCAATGAAGCCCTGACCTTTTTCTTATCCAAAGTTCCTGCGTTCTTTACCGCTTCCGCAGCGACATAAACACCCTCGTATGTTGATGCCCCCATCATACTCGGGGATGTACCCCACCTGTTCTTAAAGTCCTCCTTGAATTTTTCGACTACTTCATGGATTGGCCCTGAGGGAATAGCATAAGGACTAAATCTGCTCTCCTGTATCGAGTATTCTCCCCATCTCCCCACCCCGGTATAATAATCAGGGTCGTCATTACACTCGACGG
>Ga0180301_10001517_pt1 | contig 18326 bp, 22 predicted proteins | sample GuaBasSediGuay16_FD_121797 | JGI IMG/M metagenome (GOLD analysis project Ga0180301, IMG submission 121797) | Subseafloor sediment microbial communities from Guaymas Basin, Gulf of California, Mexico - Guay16, Core 4569-2, 12-15 cm | ecosystem: Environmental > Aquatic > Marine > Hydrothermal... | reverse complement strand
ATAGCCCGTCGCTTCCTAAGGCCACATAGACTTTAGGTCTCTCGCTTCTAGGAATGTTAGAGGTCACATTTAATATGCTGTTTAGCATTTCCTTGCAGTAAGAAACTAGTTCTTCGGCTTTCTCCTCTTCGCCGATGACTTCGCCAATTAATCTAATGGCGCTTAAGAGCTCTTTATGCTCCAAGTCGCCCATACTGATTACTACTGCCGGTATCCCAATTCTTTCAAGTCTCTCAGCAACCAGACCGACATTCACAAAAACCACATCTGGATTCAGGCTTAAAATAAATTCCTCATCAAATTCTGTTATAAGACCAGCGATTGGTGCCTCTTTAATTCGTGGATAAACCATTTGTAAGAATTCGGAAGTCGGCGAGATTTTATCAACGCCGACAAGTAGGTCTCCACCCCCGACCATTACGGCGGTTATTGTTACAACTGGAATGAGGCTTACGATCCTGTTGATCTTTTCGGGTAGCACGACGCTTCTATTCAACCAGTCAATTACAACTCTATACTTTCCAGCATAGGGCTGCAATTCTTCCGGAATATTCCCGAAGCCTCTCGCTGGCTTTATAACGGTGCATAGCTTCGAATAGATATCAGAATTCTCTAATACAAATCTCACAAAGCCTAAAGCTTGATTTGAATGGACGGAGTCATAAATTGCAGCTATGCAATATAGACTTCCACTGCGATTAGCAAACTCCACAAACCAATTTATATATCCGCTTTTACGTAATTTTTCAGCAGTATCAATGTTGTTTATGATGATTAAATCAATTCCTCCTCCACTTAATTTTTCATAGAGATTCTCCTCATCGTTATAGGCTTCAGGACTTATCTCAGTCAGCCAGTTTCCACTTTCAAACCTTGTTTTCAGCTCATTAAATATGTCAGAGGCATCTTCTGGATAAAGCGTAACAATCCTAGTAACCCATGGTTTAAAATATGCTACAAAACCAGCGACTACGATCAATGCGATTAAAACAAAAACATAAACAGTTTTTCTTCGCATGCTCTTCCCTAGCGCGCGCATGGCAACAAGGTCCTTAGTGGTGAAGTAATACTTCTTGGAACGCATATCCTTCACTTACTTTAATTTTTGTTCGTATTATTATGATTTTACCTAATTCTTTTCCAATTTTTTCCCAAATAAGATATAAGTTTAGAGAATAAGCGCTGCTGTTTTCTCCAAGTTTTCTAATGTCTTCTGATCTAAAGTCACATTATAATAGTGAAATTCCATCGCTCTTCTTGTCACTTCGGGTGAAAGTCCGGTGAATTCCGAATATATATTATGCCGCTGTAAAGAAAACTTAAAACGCAATTTATATCCTCTTTTATAATTTATTTTTAAGGCTAAAGCAAAGCGGAAAGTAGGAAGTAACCCTTAACTAATGAGATGCTTCCCCAGTTCCTATAGAAGCATTAAAGTTGATCGATAGTAAAAAGAGAAACATCAAATATATACTCTTAAATCAATATTTGTCTCGGTGATCTAATTTGTCAGATCATAAGTCAATTAGGGGAATACCAAGGATCACTTTAGATCGTTTCGAGGCGTTGATGGGAGTCAGCGTCGATTACTTCCAAGTGCCATGGTATGACGAGTATAGAAGAGCAAAGGTTGAGTTTAGGGGATCAAAGAAGACCGGCAGATGGAGGGAGCACATGCCGAAAATTCTGAAGATGATACTCTCCATGGAGGAGAGGAACCCAATAGTCATGTTTGAGAAGGTCATGTTTGAAGCCGAAAAGTTCTGGCATCCAGCCCCAAATCCAAAGGCTGAGATCCTAAGGAAGATGCCTGTGAGCGGCCCGTGGCATCACGCGGTAGTCCCGGCGGTTCTAGTGGCATGTCTAAAGAACGCTGGTTATTCATTCACGGAAAGGCATGTTTCAGAGGCCTTCCGGAGGGGTGAGATGTTGCCTGAAGGCTCATGCGGCTTCATAGGCGCCTGCGGCTCAGCTGTGGGCTTAGGCGTCGCCCTCAGCGTCATCTTAGGGGCAACTCCATATCACGGAGAGGAGAGAAGCATAGTCCTGAAGTATACGGGAAGAGCATTAATGAGGCTTGCTAGGGAGGGAGGGCCTCGATGCTCGAAGCTTTCATCATACGTAACGATTCTGTATGCAGTTAATGTCTTCAGGAGGCTCTTCAACTTTAAGCTTCCAGTTCCAAGTCGCAGGGAGCTTCTGGGGAGATGCCCATTCTGGGTTAGAAATCCAACATGTCACATGGAGAAATGCATGTTTAATCCACTATCGCTCAGAAAAATACGCAGGTAAATTCAGATTCGCCCTTTAAGAGCTTAGCTCCCTATATGCCTCCTCAAGATATGATATATCTATGATCATGCTGAAGTCCGGCATCTCCTCTATCTTACCTATATTCTTAAGGAATCTAGCCATAGACTCTAAGCTCTTGATGGTCTCCAGATCCATCGCCACATTATAATAATGATATTTCATCGCATTTCTTACGGCATCAACTGGTATTCCGGTTAGATTTGCGAGTATGCCAGCTGCTTCTGCGGGATGCTCATCAATGAATCTTGTAGCTCTTATAAGCGCGCTGAGGACTTTAACGACAACTCCGGGATGTCTTCTGGCGAATTCCGATCTGACCGCCAGGAGTATCGGGTAGGTATTGTTTAATCCTCCAAGAGTAGCGACCTCATAGCCGTATCCTTTATACTCGGCTATCGAGGGGGTAGGTTCGCTGGCAACTATAGCGTCAACGGCTCCAGATGCAAGAGCCGTAAGCTGAGATGACGGATCCAAATCTATCAAGTAGGGATCAAGGTTCAACCCGTACTTCTTGGCTAGGAGCATTAAACCTCCATGCGTGGATGTCCCCTTCTTAACTGCTATCTTCTTGCCGACGAGATCCTCGACGGAGCCTATTCCACTTCCATATCTGGCTATTATCCTATGCCTGTTCTCTCCCCCGCCGTGAGTCGCGATTATCTTGAGGGGCTGCTTAGAAGCCGCTATCAATATGGCGGTTGTATCGCCCATTGTTCCGAAATCCGCCTTGCCGTAGACGAGGGCCTCAACGCATGCCGGACCGCTGTGGAACATCATTGTCTTAACACCTCTGAGGCCTTCATCCTCGAAGTATCCTAACCTCACGGCGACTATAGATGCGAGATCAGCAACCCTATCCTGATAGACAAAAACGAACTCTACGCTGGACGTCTCCTGTATGATGTATCTCTGGTATAAGAAGTATCCAGCCACAAGGACTAGAATTATACCAGCCACCATGAGGATCCTTGCTTTAGAATGCATCTTCATTTCATCTGATTAGGGTTTTGAAGGTAAATTTATATGCGTTTTCCCAAATCTTTTACCGATTCATTCTAGATTCTCAGTTACTCCGAAAATGAGGTCTTTCATCATTCAGCTAAGACATGACTCTGAGCGAGATCCTCAAGAAGATCCCTCTTTAGATCGATAATTGAATTGCTAAGGAGGTCTCTGGGCCTAGACTCATCTATTCTGATCTCCCTCTTAATCCTCGCAGGCCTCGCCGTCAAGACTATTATTCTATCAGCCAAATATAGGGCCTCATCAATGTTATGTGTGACATAAATAATAGTCTTTCCCGTTCTCTCCCATACGCTAAGGATCTCACGTAGTAGATTAGCCCTACTTACAGCGTCTATTGAGCTTAAGGGCTCATCCATAAGGAGGATCTTTGGGTTGATTGCAAGTGCCCTTGCAAGTTCAGCCTTACGTTTCATGCCTCCGCTGAGTTCATGAGGCCTAAAGGTGCTGAATCTCTCCAGACCGACAAGTGAAAGGAATCTCCTAGCCTCCCTCTTAGATTCCTCATCTGATAAGCCCTTAAGTCTCAATCCAAACATTATGTTATTGAGGATCGTCATCCAGGGGAAGAGCGTCTCCTCCTGAAAGACCATGATCCTGTCGGGTCCAGGCTCTTCTATCTCTCTGCCTTCAAGGAGTATCCTTCCGCTCGTGGGCTTCTCAAAGCCAGCGATCATATTGAGCAATGTTGATTTTCCGCAGCCTATTGGACCTAATATGCATAGGAGCTCACCCTTCGAAACGTGAAGGCTCAGATTTTTAATTGCAGTTATGGACTTCTCTGACGAATGGAAGATCTTCATGACATTTTGAACATCAAGGAACATCTCAGCCAGCCCTCGTTAATCCGATCCTTCTCATCACACTCTGTTCAATATATCTAAATATCACCCTCTGAATGAAAAGTCCAAAGGCTGAGATGAGGAGCATACAAACGAATGCTGAGGGGAAATCAAGTGACCATCTGGACTCTATGATCGAATAGCCCAGGCCGGAGGCAGCTCCAGATACCATCTCAGCTGCGACCATGACTCTCCACCCGTTCCCCAAGCCTATTCTAAGGCCGCTTATGATCGGCAGGGTGGCAGCTGGAAGAAAAACCTTGAAGAATATTGTAAATTTATCCGCCCCGAACATCTTGGCTGCATTAATGTATTTCCTACTTACGCTCCTAGCTCCGCTTGCCGTCGTTATTACTACTGCATGGAAGACAACCATGAATATCATGAAGATCGCTGGGGCATTTCCGAGGCCGAAAAGTATCAGAGCAATAGCTATCCACGCCGGGCCGGGAATAGTCTGTATAACGTATATTATAGGCATGAAGAGATCCCAGAGAGCCTCAGAGTATCCCAAGAGTATACCTAGGGGTATGCCAAGCAAAACAGCCATGCTGAAGCCTAAAATCCACCTTGAAATGCTATCGGCGAGATGCTTATATATGGATATTCCGTACAGTGGCTCGCCAGAAAAAAGTCTTATAAGTCTTATAGCCACCTCGTAAACAGTTGGAAACGGGACATTTCTTATAATCACTACGAGATGGGCAATTATCTCCCATGCTATGAGAAGCATGATTATAGATGTGACGAGCTTAGCCCTCTTTAATAGCACGCCCCTCTCTAAACTGATCATAAGTCCTCACCGCGAATTCGATTCTTCATGATAAATTTAAAGGTGTAGAAGGAAAGCCTTCACAAATCTCGCATACGAATAAGGACACCCCCAAGGATAGAAGATAACCCAGTTGTTAGACACAACTGGTTAAACAAGTGCTTTTATACGTTTTCCCAAATCATACCCAAATAGTATGAGATTTGGGACAATATTTATAGCAATGGCAACAATCTTTAAAGTTAAAGTGTTTTAAAGTTAAATATGGATTAGAGGTGTGAACTATGACGGTAGCCATCGAGGTTGTGGACGTTACTAAGAGATACAGCGATTTTCTAGCTGTTGATCATGTAAGCTTTGAAGGGAGAATTTTTTGGGTTGCTGGGTCCAAATGGTGCGGGTAAAACAACCCTGATACGTATTCTTACAGGTCTAACAGTCCCAACCTCGGGTAAAACGCTGTTATTAGGGTGTGAGCCAGTTAAGGTAAAGAAGGATCTTGGGTTGGTTCCAGAAATCTCGAATTTATATGTCGACTTAACCGCTTGGGAGAACCTTATGTTCACAGCTAAGCTGTATTCGGTGCCTAAGAAGGAGAGGATTGATAGGGCTACGAAGCTTCTAAAGCTTTTCGGGTTAAGAGAGGCTTAACAGCCCCGTAAAGCAATTTTCGAAGGGTATGAAAAGAAGGTTAACCATTGCAATGACACTGATCCATAGACCTAGAATCTTGTTCCTTGATGAACCCACCAGCGGCTTGGATGTTCAGAGTTCAAGGGTTATCCGAAGAATACTTAGAGAACTGAGTGAAGAAGAAGTAACAATCTTTCTAACGACACATTATATTGAAGCGGCTGATCGACTGTGCGATAGGGTGGCATCCTAAACCGCGGCAAGATCGTTGCATTGGACACTTCGGATGGGTTGAAGGCGTCTCTTCAGACAAGCGAAGTTAAGTTTGAAATGAAAAAGATAAGCGAGAACCGCTATTAGCTTGATGTTCGGGGTCTCGTCTGCCCGTATCCCCAGCTCCTAGTTACAAGGGTCCTGAACAGTCTCTCGTCGGACGATGCTCTTGAGGTGATAATTGATAATCCTCCATCGGTCAGGGATATCCCTCCGGTGCTTGAAGAGAAGGGTATGAAGTGAACGTCTCACGCTTGGATGGTTCAACATGGAAGATCGTGGTCTAAGCGAAGAAATAGATTCTCCTTTTAGCATATTTTGTAAAATATAACGCTGAATCGCCTTCAATATATGTGGATGATTCTTTAGGTCTCTTTGTTTTTAAGATTAGGCTTCTTTAGACTTCCTCTTTGTCCTCTCCATAATCACGCCTCTGCTTCTCTCATAGGAGACTTCCTTTCAAATTACATATCTTTACTTGAGATCATTGTCGGCATCTTAATAATACTGATGGGACTCTTAACCGACCTTAATGTGAATATTCCATTCATTCCAACTCCTCACGTATCCTTAGAGTCTAGGAGCATGAAAAGTTTCTTCGGAGTCTTCCTATACGGATTACTTTATGGACTCGGCGCCGTTGGATGTTCCGCTCTATCTTTTTTGCGTTGCTATTTTATGCGATAAGCTCAGGCGGGCTTTACCAAGGCTTGATAATCTCTATCTTCTACGCAGTAGGTATGGGCCTTCCATTGGTCTTAATTACGATCTTGGTAGCTAAGACTAACGAGTTGATTCTGGAGAAGATCACTCAGACTTTATTTTTGAAGAGGCTGAGCGGCATAATCCTTACGATTGTAGGCGTATACCTAGGCATGATGGGATATCTGAGCTTTTAGGAAGATTCTTGTTGGATCTAGTTTTCTCCAGATTTATCTGAAGAAGATTCAGCCTTCTTAGAGGGCCTAATATCAATCTTTACGGGCTTCTCGCCGTCAACTAGATACGCCGCTATTGAATAATCAAGTGAGGATACTATAAGCCATATACTATGAGGCCAGAGCTTCATATAATCTAAATTGATAGGTGAGGGTCTCGGAGCTGCAGGATGAGAGTGATAGAAACCGATCAGTTGAAGACCATTCTCCTCAGCTTTGTAGAGATGCATGATAAATTCTTCTGGGCTGATTCTAAATCTAACAGGTGACTCTAAAATATTTCGAGTTGAGACTATCTTCTCTATGAGTATTTCTTGCTCGTTTAAACGACCGAAAAGGAGACCGCAAGATTCGATTGGATAACTCTTCTTCGCCTCGCTAATTAAGACGCTAAGCTGTTCTTCCGTCAGTAGAAGAGTATCCCAGAGAATTCATTCTGACTTCTAAATTCTTTAGAACCTTCTAATGCCGAATCTTTCTCTTCACTTATTCATAATTTATTTCGATCTAAATTTGAAAAGATAATTGTTCAGGTGAAATTTGAATTGGTGGATGAAGAGGATGGCTCAGCGAGGAGAAATAGTTGTTACAGGAAAGTTTGATGGCGGTAATCCTTAATGTAGCTCTGATATTGTAAAGATTGATGAGTTTACTTTTAAGATACATCCATACAGTGAGGATCGAGACGATAACTACATGTTTAGAGTTGACATCAAGGTTTGTAGTAGCTATCGAAGATCCAAAAAACGTAACTTTATTTTTTGAATGGCATGCTTGGAGATCGGAACGGTACATGAGTGAAAGATGCTTGTTCTACTATAAGCATGAAGATGGAGAGTTGAAGATAAAAGAGGGACGAATAGACGGTGAGTTAAAGATGCTTGATATTGACAGAAAAGCGCTTAGAGATCCGAAATGTTCAAGTTGTAAAAGATACAATCTATTCTTAAAGTGTGTGGAAGAGAGTTTGTATGGAAAGGGTCTTGGAAGAGCTGAAAAAGATTGAGGATGAGGCCGAAAAGATACGTTTAGAGGCTTCTGAGGAAGCTAAAGAGATAATCAGTTTAGCTCGTCAGGGTTCTGAAAGGTTAATTATCGGTGCTGAGAAGGAAGCTGAGGAAGCCGTGAGTAGATTTGTGAAAGCCTTTGAGATTTCGATAAGGAAGAAGCGTGATGAGATAATAAAGCGTTGTGAGTCTCAGATCGATAAATTAAGAAAGATTGCTAAGAAAAAGAAGGATTCTGCAGTAAACTTAGTGTTTAAAGTTCTAATAGGTGAAAAACAGGTTTGATACGTGCAGCAAGATATTCTCAGATACTTGTTAAGGCCAGTGCGGAGCGAAGCTATCTGCTAAGTAAGGAACAACTAAGGAGATTGGTCGAATGCAAAACCTTAAACGAATTGGCGGTGCAGCTTCAAGGTTCACCATATGAATCTCTGCTTAGACTCTCTAAGCCGCCTTCAGCGGTGAATTTTCAGCGTGTGTTCAAGGAGGATCTCGTGAGAGTCTACAACAAAATGATGGCTTTCTCGCCTAAGAGAATCATAGAATTCCTTGGAAGTTATCTGCGATATCTCGAGATTGAAAATCTCAAGGTCCTAATTAAACTTAAAAATGCTGGAGTCTCCTACGGGTCCATCCTGAATGTGCTTCTTTTATCTATTGAAGAGGTATTTAAAATGAAAGAAAGATTCATTCGAGCTGCAAAGGCTAAGGACGTTAACGGTGTGATTGAAGCATTCAAAGGTACAGTATATGATCCGATCTTATCTGAAGGCTTAAAGAGATATGAGGAGACAGGCTTAACTAAATTTTTCGATTTCTCTCTGGACAGGACATATCATGATTATCTTTTGAGTTCCGCCGAATCGCTTCCTAGAGAGGAGCGTGAAATAGCTTTATTAGTGGCTGGATTAAGAGTCGACGTATTCAACATTGTTACTGCGATTCGTTCTAAGTTTTTGGGATATCCGCCTCACCTAACATTTCGGGCGATAACCCGACGATTTTTTAGACTTTCAGAGAAGCAAGTTAGAAACATAGTCTCAAGTAGTGATATTCGTGAAGCACTGGCTTATGTAAGGGAGAGCTTTTATGGAAATTTTTTAACTCCGCATGATAATATTGAGGAGTTTATAAAAGATTTTGAAAGGAAAGTAAATCATTTTATTTTGAGAAATATTAGTCGGGAGCGGTTAGCTAAACCATTCACTATCGCGGTTCCTCTTGAGGTAATGTTAAGGAAGGAAATTGAGACGAAGAATTTGGTGATGTTAAGTTCGGGGATCGAATTCGGTTGGAATCCTAAAGATATCCTCTCAATGCTTCTCTAATTTTTGATCTGTAGAATGATCTCCGTAAATTGCTGTTGAAATTTGAATGGCTGAAAAGCTGTTCCCATTCCTTCATAAAACTTGGAGAACCATTCGTAAAAGTGAAGCCTTAATGTATGGATGAAAACGATTAATCCTTCGAAGGCTATTACAAAGATGTTTCCGCCTACGATTATGGCTATCTCAGCGATGTTCCCTACAACTGGAAGTGTTGATACAAGGCTGCTTATGGCGTAGGTTGTTGTGAGTAAAGCCCAATGAGCCATGAGAAGAGCTAAGATCCTCGAATAGGACATAGTGTTACTTAAAAGGCTGAGAATGAGCTCGCTTCCTTCAAATACTCTCTCTTCGAGAACATGTGAGAGATTTCCTTTTCCCAGTATAAAGATCGTTAGAGGTTTTCCAAGAAAGAGAAGAGCTAATACGATGATTAGATAAAATATCGGGCCGGAAAGCCATAAATTAAAGTTTAATCTGCATTTCATCAGAAAATATACGGCTGTTACGTAGAAGATGATTTTAGGAAGGGAAACTGTTAAAGCTTCAATATATTCCCTTTTCAGTATAAAGTTTATCATGTTTAAAAGAAATCCTGATGTTATCTGAAATACCCCTATCATTAAAGAAAAGATTAGAAACGTTAAGACGTTCTCGAATGGATCCATCCATAGGGGCGGTAAAACCTCTTTACCAAAAGCCTCTCCGAAAAGAAAGCCAGCGAGAATCGCTCCGAAACCACAAGCTGCTAATATTCTAGAAAAAGTTCTCCATTCCTCTGGAGATTTTATGATGAAGCTAAAGAGGAGTCCTCCAAGAAATAGTATGAGGCCGTGGCCGAGATCGCCGAACATTAAGCCGAAGATTAATGGAAACGTAATAGCCATTAAGGGTGTTGGGTCAGCCTCATCATAACTTGGCAATCCATAAAGCTTAGTTATCATCTCGAACGGTTGGATTATTCTTGGATTACGTAAAGCGGTAGGCGGATCTTCTTCTATCGCTTGGTTATTAGAGAAGAGTATGAAGCGGTTTTCAAGTGTTTCCCTTAGATGCTTCTCAAGTTCATGGAGGGATGCTTGAGGGGCATATCCAATTATCCGAGCTATCTTTCTTGTTTTTAAAATAGCCTCCTTTGCTTTAAACATGTTCTCGGCGTTTCTTACGATTTCTCTCAAGGATAGCAGACGGTTTCTATATTTCTCGGAGAGACTTCGAATTCGCTTTTTCAGTCTTTCCCTAGCCCTAAACTCCTCTTTGAGTTGCCGATGAATAAGACGTATCGCCCCCGAAGATTTTCGATTTACGTCTTCAAGACCCGGGAAAGGCTCCACATCGTAAGTTTCGAGTATCCTTTCAATCCGTTGAGCGTTTTTACGTGTTGTCGCAACAAAGATGAAGGCTCTTTTCTCATCTATTCTCTCGAAATAATAAATTGTTGGCAGATTTGATAGTGCTCTACTTAGGCTTAATGTGTGTATGTTCGGACATGTTGCAATAAAAATACGTATTGACTGGAACTCGCCTAGGATTCCTGGGTCTATGTTAAATCTGCTGAGAATCTCCAGGATTCTTGCTTTTTTCTCTAGTTCAGCGATTTTAAAATCAGTTTCCCTCAAAGATTTTAAAGCCTCATTTACTTCGTTCTCTATATCGGACACTTCCTTGCTGATGCTCTTTGCGAGGCGGAGCCAGTCGTCAACATAAAATCTTATCCTTTTAAACTCTTCACCCTTAAAAAGAACTATCGATGGAACTCTTACTTGGAGATGCCTAATTATGTTTTCGAGGCTTGCGGATGCTTTCTCTAATGTTTCAATAATTTCACGGTACTCTTTGTACTCTGATGTCTCTGATTGTTCTATGTGAAATGCTCCAAAGGTGCTTAAAGCGTTAAATGCCAAGTCTAGGTCTCTCTGAAGACAAACTATTGCGACTTTCGCCATTCTCTCTGTAAGCAGCATTCTAACTCAGCAAGTTTTATTAATTCGTATTCTATCTCTTAAACTTCACGAGGCATTAGGAGTAATGGAAGGATACGTTATTGGAGATAAAGATCTTGTTTTAGGATTGCGGCTTCTCGGGATTAAAGGCAGAATAGTCTCGAATAAGGAGGAATCTCTTGAAGTTTTGAAACGTGTGATCGATGAGGGAGACGCGAAAATAATTTTCATAAGCGAGGAGTTTTCAGCCCGAATTAGAGATGAATTGGATGTCATCCGCACCAGAAATAAGGATCTCTTGATAGTGGAAGTGCCTGAAAGAGTAGGTGTGAAGGGTGAGACGCCGCCCGCTCAAAAACTCATACAGAAGACTCTTAAAATAAGAGTTTGATGGAGGAGATATCACGTCGAATATAACGCGTGGATTAAAAAGCATCGCAAAAGAGATTCTGAAGGATGCGGAGAAAGAAGCTAAAGCATTAATTTTGAAGGCGGAGAGTCAGGCGGAAAGGATTCTGGAAGAGGCTGAAAGAGAAGCTGAAAAGAGATACGAATCGATTTTAAATGAAAATAAGAAGAAATTAAGCGCTAAAGAACAGCAGATGATCATTCATTTTGAACTTGAGGCTAAAAATAGGCTGCTTAGGGCTAAAGAGGAGATTATTGAAGAGGTTTATACGGATGCTTTAAATCGCCTCCGCAAGTATACGTTGACTGAAGACTATATAAACTGTTTATGTCGATTAATAGCTGAAGCCAGCAGACAGATACCTTCAAACGAAGTAATAATTCAGCTTAATGAAAGAGATGATCGAATATTAACTGAAAAGCATCTTTTGAATCTTTCAAGAAAGATTGGTGTTAAACTGGTTAAGTCTAAAAAGAGAATAGATTGCATCGGCGGCGTTATTGCATTAAGTTCGGATGGAAAAATCATCGTTGATAATACTTTCGAAAATAGGTTAAGAATGTTTAAGAACGCTCTTAGACTGAAGGTTGCTGAGATATTATTCGGGGAGGAATAGCGATTCCAGCAAAAGGGGTAATTGTCCGAATAAGCGGTCCAGTAATCGAAGCTGAAGGTATGGTAGGAGCTCAAATGCATGAAATGGTAACGGTAGGCAAAGAGAAGCTGAGAGGCGAAATCATAAGAATAGAAGAAGACGTTGCGATCATACAGGTTTATGAAAATACGAGTGGACTAAAACCGGGGGAAGAAGTTCTTGGAACCGGAAAACCACTCTCAGTAGAGCTGGGTCCAGGCCTTATTGGAAGCATATACGATGGAATTCAGAGGCCGCTGACCATCCTAAGAGAGAAAACCGGCATCTTCATTAGGCGAGGAGTAGAAGCTCCATCTCTTCCTAGAGATAAAAAATGGCACTTCACTCCCAAGATGAAAGCTAATGATCAAGCGCAAGGCGGTGATATACTAGGAACCGTTTTGGAGTCAGAGCTCATAGAACATAGAATTCTGGTACCCCCAAATCTTCAGGGGAAAATCTCTGAAATAGCAGATGAGGACGATTATACCGTTGAAGATACGATCGCAGAGATAAAGACGAATAGCGGAACCACAAAAATAAAAATGTTTCACACATGGCCTGTGCGGCGTCCAAGACCATGCAAGAGAAGGCTTCTCCCCGAAATTCCATTAATAACTGGTCAGAGAATCATCGACACATTCTTTCCAATCGCAAAGGGTGGAAGCGCATCGATTCCAGGAGGATTCGGAACAGGTAAAACGATCACTCAACAGCAGCTTGCCAAATGGTCGGATGCCGACGTCGTCATCTATGTTGGATGCGGCGAGCGAGGTAACGAGATGGTTGACATATTATCTAGTTTTCCGGAGCTCAAAGATCCTAAAAGCGGAAAACCCCTAATGGAAAGGACAATTTTAATCGCTAACACAAGCAACATGCCAGTCTCAGCTAGGGAAGCCAGCATATACACGGGAGTAACAATAGGAGAATATTATCGAGATATGGGATATCACGTTGCGTTGATGGCTGACTCAACAAGCAGATGGGCCGAAGCCTTGAGGGAGATTTCAGGGCGTCTTGAGGAGATGCCGGCTGAGGAGGGATTCCCGTCATATCTCCCGACGAGGCTGAGTGAATTTTATGAGAGAGCCGGGATTGTTGAGACGTTAAGTTCAGGAAAGAGAATAGGTTCTCTAAGCATCATAGGCGCCGTTTCGCCTCCTGGAGGCGACTTCTCTGAGCCTGTTACAACTCATACCAAACGTTTCACCAGAGTTTTTTGGGCTTTAGATAAAGAATTGGCGGATGCCCGTCATTATCCTGCAATTAACTGGATTCTCAGCTACTCAGAGTATGTAGATGAAGTTTCAGAGTGGTGGTCGAAAAACATAGACAAAGAATGGAGAAGATACAGGAACGAGGCAATGAAGATTCTTCAACGTGAAGATGAGTTGAAGGAGATAGTTAAGCTCGTCGGTCCAGAAGCGCTTCCTGATAGCCAACGATTAATTCTTGAAGCTGCCAGAATGCTTAGAATAGCATTTCTGCAACAGAATGCCCTAGACCCCATAGATACATATTCGACTCCTCTAAAGCAATTCAAAATGCTAAAGATCATCATCACTTTCTATGAAGATGCTAGAAAGATTGTAGAGAAAGGAGTGCCGATCTTCAAGATCACCCAGCTTCCAATAGTTACAGAAATTATGAGAATGAAGGGTGAAGTTCCGAACGATAATCCTCAGCTACTGGATGAATATTATCTGCGCGTTAAAGAATCCCTCTCCAGATTGAAAGAGTCCCTGAGGTGAATTTTTACAATGAGTGTTATAAAGCCTGAGTATGTTGGTGTTTCGAGAATTTCAGGCCCCATCGTTGTCGTTGAGGGAGTTAAGGGAGTCGGATTTGATGAGATGGTTGAGATTATAGCTCCCTCTGGAGAAGTTAGACGAGGCAGAGTTCTTGAGGTAGGACGGGGGAAAGCCATAGTTCAAGTCTTTGAAGGGACCTCTGAGCTCTCTCTTTCTGAAACACACATTCGATTTTTAGGTGAGCCGCTAAAAATTCCCGTTTCAACGGAGATGCTTGGAAGAGTAATGAATAGTCTCGCAGAACCGATAGACGGGAATCCGGAGCCTCTCACAGAAGAGATGAGGGATGTGAATGGAAGTCCATTAAATCCGACGGCAAGAGAGTATCCTAGAGATTTCATCCAAACTGGAATCTCAGTTATTGATGGATTATGTTCGCTTGTTCGAGGACAGAAACTTCCGATCTTTTCTGCATCTGGGCTTCCACATAATGCATTAGCAGCCCAGATAGCTAGACAAGCCGAGATTGCGGGCGAAGAAGACTTCTATATAGTATTTGCAGCTATGGGAATAAAGCATGATGATGCAGCTTTCTTTCGCAGCAGCTTTGAGAGCAGCGGCGCCATAAAGAGAGCTGCAATGTTTATCAATCTAGCTGAAGATCCTACAATGGAGAGAATTATAACGCCTAGGACAGCTCTAACTCTGGCGGAGTATCTGGCTTTTGAACAAGAGGCTCATGTCCTAGTTATCTTAACCGACATGACAAGCTATTGTGAAGCTCTAAGAGAAGTTAGCGCCTCGTTGGAGGAGGTTCCAAGCAGGAAGGGATATCCTGGCTACATGTACAGCGACTTAGCAAGCATATATGAGCGGGCAGGCAGGGTTCAGGGTAAAAATGGCTCGCTTACCCAGATGCCTATATTGACGATGCCTAACGATGATATTACTCATCCTATTCCTGACTTAACGGGCTACATAACGGAGGGACAGATAGTTTTAGATAGAGATCTACACAACAGAGGAGTTTATCCGCCAGTTAACGTTCTTGTGAGCTTATCAAGGCTGATGAAGGATGGAATTGGAGAGGGAAAAACAAGGGAGGATCATGCGGATGTTGCAAGTCAGCTTTACGCTGCGTATGCTCAATGTAACGAGCTTAGATCCCTCGCCTCCATCATAGGTGAGGAGGCTCTTTCTCAACGTGACCGAGCCTATCTACATTTCGGAGATGAGTTTGAGATGAAATTCATAAATCAAGGAAGAGAAGAAAATAGAACGATTGAAGAGACTTTGGAGAAGGCGTGGAATCTGCTTTCTATACTTCCTGAAGAAGAGCTAACTAGAATACATAAGGAATACTTGGATAGATACCTTAAGAAAATGGTGAGAAGATGATATGTCTACGGTTCCGCCAACCCACATGAATCTTCTCCGATTTAAGAAAAGTCTCCAATTAGCAGAGTCTGGACGTGAAATCCTTGAGAGAAAAAGAGATATCCTCATGGTTGAGCTTAGAAATTTCGCTTATGATCTGCAGAGAGCACGGGAAGAACTAAATAAGGCTCTAAGCGAAGTCTTTTCGTATATTGAGAAAGCCGCAGTTCATCTTGGAATTGAAAAGATTGAGAAGATTGCCGAGTCAAGAAGCGTCACAATAGATTTTGATGTTGATTATCGAAGCATAACGGGTGTAACTGTTCCAAGAGTTAAATTTAAAGGTCTGATGCCTCAGCCGGATTACGGATTCTTCGGAACCGATATTTATCTTGATTCTGTATTCAAAAGATTTCATTCTCTAGTGGATTTGATTTGTAGAGTCGCCGAGCTTGAAGAGTCTGTTTATAGAATCGCAGTTGCTGTTGAAAGTACTCAAAGGAGAATAAACGCTTTGAAACATATACATATACCCCGATACAGGGAGATTGTGAAAAACATAGAGATGGCGCTTGAAGAAAGAGAGAGGGAAGACTTCGTAAGGATGAAGAAAGTTAAGAACATAATTGAGAGAAGGAGAAGCATGTATGGTGGAAGATAAGCTCATAAAGAAAATTCTTGTTCCAACGGATGGTTCGGACTCCTCAATGCGAGCAGCCGAGTTTGCGTTAAAACTCGCTAAATATTTCGAATCCGAGATAATTGCAATATACGTGATCGATCATGTAATACTTGAAGAGATCTCTAAAATTCACGAGAGACATGAGCTAGAAGAAGAGATTAAAAGAAAAGCCGAGAGATACTTGAACTATATTGTTAAATCGGCTCAAAGAGAAGGTTTAAAAGCAAGTTCCATACTAGTTGAAGGGCAGCCGCATGATCAGATCATTCGTCATGCTGAGTTGTTAGGAGTGGACCTCATAGTCATGGGATCAAAGGGCAGGAGGGGTATGAACCGGATACTCATAGGAAGCGTGGCTGAAAGAGTTATTGAGTATGCTCCCTGCCCGGTTCTTGTGATGAGATAAAGCGGTGTCATCGAAAATGGGAATGCAAGATATCAGGAAAGAGTACGAACAAATAAAAGCCGATTTGAAGAAAAAGGCTGAAGAGGAACTTGAAATCATAGATGAAAAAATAAACGCTTTGGAAATTGAGGCAGAAAAAGTTGGAAAAGAGGCTGAAGCTGAAATCAATAATAATAGTAAAATATTAAAAGAGGCGAGATGAGAAGAAAATAGGGTCTACAAATGGGGGATGAAGACTCTTGAAAAAATCGCTTCTTATCATGCTAATTCTCTTGTCTGAGATACTTTTGGTTGGAGTAGTCTCATTGATTACAGCCTTGCCGACAAATATGAATCAGACAAATTTGATTAAAGCACAACAGACAGAAAACTTGCTGAATAAGGCTTTAATCGCTTTAGGTGCAGGTCTAGCCGTAGGCTTAGCTTGCTTAGGCGCTGGGATCGCAATATCAGCTTCAGGATCCGCTGCGATAAGCGCAGCAACCGAAAAGCCTGAAACATTCTTTAGAAGTTTCCTAGTCGTTGCATTAGCTGAGGCACTTGCAATATATGGATTGATTGTGGCAATACTTCTATGGCTGAAATTATAATTTAGGATGAAAGTAGATCCGATATCCTTTTGAAGCTAGCAATTAAAAAACGATTTTGATTAGGCGATTTTCAGCGTTTTAAGGGTCCTAAGAGAATCATGTTCTCTAAAAATCAAAATTCATATCTAATCCGGAATTGTTTTTATTTCTCTTCCCTTTTCAAGCGCTATCACTTCAACCCAGTCACCTATGCCTGAAGAGGAGATCTTTCTTCCTAATACTTTTTCTATTTGAAATACTCCAGCCGGGTTATCCATATTCACCAAAATTCTAACGGGACGATTTTCTCCCTCTACTATTTCGACTCTTCGAATAGCAAGTGCTGAAAGAGAATGTATGTCCACACCCCCCATTCTGTAGGGGATTCTAGCTCTTCCCTCAGCCATATCCGTACCGTCAGCCACCTTCACAGAGCCTGCCTCAATACTGAGGCATTCAACATCCTCGTCGTGAGAAAATATGCAATGTAGAATTTCAGACTTCAATCTTAAAGCTAGTTCCCTGTCAGTTGGATAAACTTTTGAGAGAATCCTATCTAGAATTGGATCTGCGACGCTGCATCCGTGAAGGTGATGCTCATTACGATGAACAGCATTTCCTATATCATGTAAGTAAGCTCCGCATAAAACTACGACTTTAGAATCTTCTAAGCTGCATATGCCATCTTTAACCGTTGTGGGAGTAAATCTTCGACTTAAAATATCAAATATCTCAAGGGCGCTGCCAGATGCGATTCTTGAATGAACAGGACCATGATCGTTATATTTTAACCTGTTAACAGCCATAACATTGGCCATTTGAAGAAATATCTGTGTTTCAGTATCTTTTTCTAAAAGATTGAAGACCATCTGGAGTGAAGGGGTCTCTAAGTGCTTCCGAATTAGATTAGGAGAAACTATTACCATACGTATCATCCCACATCTATTATATAGCGCTATCCTAAATCAGACTTAACAATGATATAAGGCTTAAAAAGAAGAGTGGGCGTATAATCCGTTTTTACTGTAAGAGCGCCTATCCAGAGCATTCAGATAAGATGCTACGAGATCGAATTGAAAGGCTTGAACATCTCAAGCAAATATTATATCAGCTAAAGTATACTACGCTTATTAGAGCAGGTAACCCATTATGAGAATAGGTTTCTTTGTTTGGGAATATCCTCCAAAAATTGTAGGAGGACTGGGAACATACGCGGAATATATTACGAGAGAATTTGTTGAGCTAGGCCATGACGTTTCAGTCTTCACGTTAAATCCAGGCGATCTAAAGACGAGGGAAGTATTAAGAGGAGTGGAGATTCATCGTCCCTTAATTGCTGATGCCAGCAAAATCTTTCCGATGATAGTTATTGATGACCTAAAAAAGTGGGGGACAAATATCCGTCTATTTAATGACATCTTCATTT
>Ga0180301_10001516_pt1 | contig 18329 bp, 11 predicted proteins | sample GuaBasSediGuay16_FD_121797 | JGI IMG/M metagenome (GOLD analysis project Ga0180301, IMG submission 121797) | Subseafloor sediment microbial communities from Guaymas Basin, Gulf of California, Mexico - Guay16, Core 4569-2, 12-15 cm | ecosystem: Environmental > Aquatic > Marine > Hydrothermal... | reverse complement strand
CGAGAGTCTCTCATGGAAACAATCTTGTACAACAAAAAAGGGGAGCCTGTTGCTTATCTCACATCAGATTTCAGAGAGACCATATACCTGTGGGAAGGGGTACCAGTAGGGTATATGCACGAGGGGGAACATGTTTACGGAATTAACGGCCGGCATCTGGGATGGTTCAAAGACGACATTTTTTACAATAATGAGGGGGAGAGAATAGGCTTCACTTTTTCAACATGTCCCGTGTCCGTCGCAAAGCGGCCAGCTAAGGGCAATAAGTCTTTTGCGGACGAACCTCGCCCAAGGTGGAGCGTTCCACCATCACCAAACTTCGGCTTCAAAATTGCCGAAGGCGAACTGTCGGATTTATTAAAGGAGGGCCTCGTTTCCCGCCAGAAGAAATACCCGGGAAAGGAAGAGCCTCATGAGAAGAAATCTTGACAGTCGAGACCTTATAAAACCCTTCCCGTACGTGATCAGGTGCGAGATTTTAGTGCTCGCTTTGTTTCTTCGAGGCCTTTGATGAAAAGAGGGCATTTTGCAGTGGTCCTTTCTATTCCCGGGCTGTTCCAAATAAGTTAAGAGTGATACATGAGAACAAACAAAGGCTAGTCAAATCCCTGAGCATTCAATGTTTAAAGACTGATGCATGCCGTGCCCCAACCGGCCTTTACTATGCTTTTGTGATCTGTTGGCGATTTTATGGAAAGTGAAAACAAGATTTTGTATCTGGTGGATGGGACCTCCTACATACATCGTGCCTACCATGCGATAAGACACCTTTCTAACTCAAAAGGCTTTCCGACAAATGCAATATTTGGTTTTACAAAAATGCTCTTGAAGCTGATTGAAGAAAAAAAGCCCGAATATATGGCTGTTGTGTTCGACGCCAAGGGCCCCAATTTCAGACACACCCTTTACAAAGCCTATAAGGCAACACGGCCGCCGATGCCTGAGGAACTCGTGGTGCAGCTTTCCTATATCAGGGAAATAGCGGAGGCTTTGAAAACAGAGGTCCTTGAAAAAGAAGGCTTCGAGGCTGACGACGTCATAGGGACTCTGGCCAGGAGGGCAGAGGAAAAGAGTTTTGAGGTAATTGTTGTCACAGGCGACAAGGACTTCAGGCAGATTCTCTCTCCCAAGGTATCTTTGTGGGACACTATGAAAGACAAATTCACCGATTATGAAAGCCTTATAAAAGAGTATGGTGTGCAACCGGGCCAGATGGTTGATGTTATGGCTCTTTCAGGTGATCGATCGGATAATATTCCTGGTGTTCCCGGAATAGGGGAAAAGACGGCTTTAGAGCTGATAAGAAAGTTTGGAAGCCTTGAAAATGTTTTCGAGAAACTCAATGAGATAAGGAAAGAGCGTTTGAAGCAGAACCTACGAGCTTCATACCCTGATGCAATGCTGAGCAAGAAACTTGTTTCAATAGATCTATTTGTGCCAATTGAAAAGGACGTTGAAGCTCTCAAGCTTGGTGAACCGGACAGGAGGAAACTGGCCAAAATTTTCCACGAACTCGAATTCAAAGAGCTCTGGGACCGTTTTGCATCCAGGGAGAAAAGCGAAGGGAGAAAATATAACTTATGCCTGTCCATGGACGCACTGCTCTCTTTAAAGAAGATGATAAAAGAGAAGGGCATAGTCTCGGTTGATACCGAAACAACGAGTAAGAACCCACACCGTGCAGAACTTGTTGGAATATCTTTTTGTTGTGAAAGCGGTGAGGCTTACTACCTGCCACTGGCACATCAATATCCCGGGGCACCGCGGCAGATAGAACGCAGAGATGCTTTGAGGGTTTTAAAAGAAATCCTTGAAGATGAAAAAATTGCCAAAATAGGGCAGAACATAAAGTACGATGCACTGGTGCTGAGGCACCATGGAATCGAACTCAAGGGGATTTGTTTCGATACTATGGTGGCTTCTTATGTAATCAATCCAGGTCTGCGACAACATAACCTTGCCTACCTTGCTCACCAGTTCCTTAACCACAGGATGGTTTCATATAAGGAATTGACTAAGAGCAGCAAGGGCCGCATCAAGTTCTCCCAGCTTGATGTGAAAAGAGCCATGGAATATTCCTGCGAAGATGCAGACATTACGTTTCGCCTAATGAATGTTTTGAAAGAAAAGCTTCTTTTGGACGAGAACCTTGATCTATTTGAGAATTTAGAAATGAAACTCCTTCCAGTGCTTATTGATATGGAATGGCAGGGGATCAAGGTTGACCGAGCATTTCTGGAGGCTATGTCCCATCGTTTTTCAGAGCAACTAGGGCACATTGAAAAAGAAATTTATGCTGAGGCCGGGATGGAGTTCAACATTAATTCACCCCAACAGCTCAGCTTCGTTCTTTTCGAGAAACTTCAGCTTCCTCCTCAGAAAAAGACTTCCAAAACCGGGTCGTATTCAACTGACGTGAAAGTGCTGACCAAGCTGTCTGCTCTGCCATACAGAATTCCGAAGCTTTTGCTGCGCTACCGAACGCTGTCCAAGCTGAAGTCCACCTACCTTGACGCTCTTGTGAAAATGGTTGACCCTGCTACAGGTCGTGTGCACACCTCCTTTAACCAGACTGCCACGGCCACTGGCCGTCTGAGCAGCAGCGAGCCTAACCTTCAAAACATCCCTGTAAGAGGGGAAGAAGGGAAAGACATTCGTAAAGCATTTGTAGCCAGTGAAGGCTGCTACCTTGTTTCCGCAGATTACAGCCAGATTGAGCTCAGGGTATTTGCGCACTATTCCAGAGATCCTGCCTTTATAAGGGCATTTCAAGAGAATGAGGACATACATGCGCGCACAGCCTCCGAGATTCTTGGAGTCGCTGCAGAGACGATAACTCCTGAAATGAGACGAATTGCCAAGGCTATCAACTTTGGAATTATATATGGGATGGGCGCCCAGAAACTAAGTGATGAATTGGGCATAAGCCTTGGTGAGGCAAGGAATTATATTTCAGCTTACTACAAAAGATACCGGGGGGTTGGTAAATATCGAGAAGAGACGATAGCTTTTGCGCGTGAAAAGGGATACGTGCTAACTTTGTTTAACAGGAAAAGATATCTGCCGAACATTCACCACAAGAACAGGGTCTTGCGGGCAGAAGCTGAGCGGATGGCTATAAACACCCCCATTCAGGGAACGGCGGCGGACTTGATCAAGATGGCCATGATTAGCATTCACGCCCGGTTGGCAGAAGAGAACCTGGGGGCCAAAATGGTGTTACAGGTGCATGATGAGCTCGTGTTTGATGTCCCCGAGGATGAAGTCCCACTGGTTTCAGAGTTGATAAAGAAGGAAATGGAGGGAGTGTACAAACTCGAAGTACCCCTGCGGGTTGACATACATGTCGGTAGGAATTGGGGAGAGGCGCATTAAAGGGGCGATTCAGCAAGGCGCAGGATGGGGCCGGGTTGTTGAGCGAAGCTTAAATTGATCTTATTGTCGAGTCAATTCTTGAAATGTGAAGGAAAGTTGGAATTGAAGAAGCTATGGACATAATAGTAAAAAACCTTATAATAGGAGAAAAAGTTGACCGAAGGACTTGAGAGATTCTCAACTTTGCACAGGATATAGGTAATAAATCATGGCCAAGTCAGAAACAAAAACAGAAGCTGAGAGGTATTATGTTGGGATTGATGCAGGCTCTGTCAGCATTAACTGTGTTGTGATCAATCAGGATAGAAAGGTCGTTTTCGAGCTGCCGTACAAGCGCCACCTTGGAAAGGTGGAAGAAGAAATTCTGTCGCTCATTCCATATCTTTATGAAAAATTCGGGCCGGAGCGTATAACAGCGATTGCTTTTACGGGCAATCATGGAAAGACAATAAGCGAAAAGGTAGGAGCTTTTTACGAGTTTGAAACAATAAGTCAGGTCCTGGGAACTCTTTTCATGAGGCCTGATGCCAGAACTATTATAAGCATGGGAGGACAGGATACCGCTCTTTTCCAAATCAGTCACAGTGAAAGCGACTGGGAGCTGGAGTATTTTAACACCAATGGCCCATGTGCGTCAGGGACAGGTTCCTTTATCGATCAACAGGCGCAGCGCCTTGCCACATCGATCTATGATTCAGAAGTGGACATCTCCCAGGATCAGATTGACAAGATCCTGGCTGACTTTATTGAACTCGGCCTACGGAGCCGGAAGCCGGCCAATGTTGCCTGCCGCTGCACGGTGTTCACTAAATCAGATATGATCCACCTGCAAAACAAAGGAGAGAAGCTTGAGGACATTATCTACGGCCTTCATGTGGGTAATGCCAGAAATTATATGAGCACGATTGTATCGAATCGCGTTCTGGAAGAACCCATTGTCTTTATCGGCGGGCTCTCGATGAATAAACTTCAGGTGCGCGCATTCAAGGCGTATTTCCCCGATTTGATCGTTCCGGAACGTAACACTTCGGCGGGTGCCCTAGGTGTAGCACTCCATGCCTTGGATACGGGCGTGGAGAATCACCCCGATATTGATGCTTTGAAGAAGTCGGAATCTTTGGCGAACCTAGCTCTACCTACTGCGGCGAGACTTGAGCTCAAGGAAACTGTTTTTCCGGAGGATAACGAGGTAAGTAAAAGAATGTTGACCTCAAGGATGCCCGTATACCTGGGAATCGACATTGGATCAACCACAACGAAATATGCATTGATGAGCGAGGATCGCGAGATCATCCACAAGAGCTATGTTCACACGCAGGGAAAACCTATCGAAGTAACACAGAAACTGTTGAGAACTATAAGAGATGAGGTTGGAGACCGGATCGAGATCCTTGGTGTTGCTACTACAGGATCAGGCCGGAACGTGGTTGGAGATTTCTTGAATGCCGATTTGATCATCGACGAGATTACCGCCCATGCGCGAGGTGCGGTTGAGATAGATGCCTCAATTGACACTATTTTTGAGATAGGAGGTCAAGACTCGAAGTACATATACATAGCCAATGCATATCCCCTTGATTTTGACATGAATAAGGTGTGCGCAGCAGGCACCGGTAGCTTTCTTCATGAACTCGCAAACAAGTATGGAATTAATATCGTTGGCGAATTTCAGGAAATAGCACTCTCCTCTGAGCGCCCTGTAAAACTCGCAGAGAGATGCACTGTTTTTATGGAATCAGACCTGGTATCGTACCACCAGAAAGGGGTTTCAAAGAAGGATCTTATAGCTGGCCTCTGCTACGCTATTGTCCATAACTATCTGAACCGGGTAGTGGGGAAAAGGAAGATAGGCAAGAGAGTCATGTTTCTTGGCGGCCCGTCCTTGAACAAAGGAGTGGTGGCTGCCTTTGAAGATGTCCTCGGACGCGGCCTTGTAGTACCCAAGCACAGAGAAGTGCTGGGTGCTTATGGAGCAGCAATCAGCCTGCAAGAAAAAAAGATGATTGATAAGAGCAAAGATACAACATTTAGGGGCCTGGAGAGTGCAATAAACGATAGAATGAAATACACGGAAAAGGTCTGCAAGGCTGATCCTAAGTGTCACAACCAATGCAAGCTGAAAATATATGACTTTGACGGACGGAAAAGTATCTGGGGTGGAGAGTGCGGACGTTATGAAATAGTGAGGGGCAAAGGGAAAAAAGAGAAGAACTATTTTCAGATGAGAGAGCTGATATGGAGGGACCATCTCTCAGGGGTGTGCAATGAACTGGGAGAGGGGCCGTTGATGGAGGTTGACGGCAGGCCAACCGTGGGAATGCAACGTGCGCTTTACACGCTTCAAACCGGGGTACTCTGGGCTCATTTTTTTGACAGGCTTGGTTTCAGACTTGTACTGACGCCTCCGACTGACAGCCGGATCTCGAGCTCAGGCATTGAAGCCGTGACTGCAGAGACATGTTACCCAGTAAAGGTATCGCATGGTCACGTGAAAGAACTTGTAGGGCGCACAAGCTACTTGTTCCTCCCCAGCATCGTTTCAATGCCGACACCCGAAGAACATGAAACGGGCTTTTACTGTCCCATGGTGCAGGCAAATCAATACATGCTGAGAATTGCGCTGGATCTAGAAGAAGACAAGCTTCTGAACCCTATCGTTCACCTTAAATACGATGCCTCAACTCTGGCAGTGGAGCTGAGCGAGCAGCTCTCAAGAAAGCTGGGCCGCAGCAGGGCCCAGATCAGGGAGGCGGTGGAGTACGCGCTTGAAAAACACCAGGCTTTTATGCAAGAGATGTTCCGAAAAGGCAAGGCTATTATTGATGCCTATGACCCTGAAAAGCCGCTCGTAGTGGTTACCGGTAGGCCATACAACCTATATGATGAAAGGCTAAACCTGAGGCTTGGTCTGAACCTTTCTAAGATAGGGGTAGCAGCCTTGCCAATGGATTTTCTGGATGTGTCTTTCGTGGATCTTTCTGACTTCCCCTCAATGTACTGGGGATTTGGGGCCCAAATACTACGAACGGCCAAGTTTATAAAAAGCCGCCCCAATTTTTTTGGCCTTCACATGACCAATTTTAGTTGCGGTGCGGATTCCTTTATCGAACACTTCTACAAGTACATAATGGATGACAAGCCCTATCTCATCCTGGAGCTGGATGAGCACAGCGCGGTGGCCGGCATGATGACTCGACTTGAGGCCTTTGAAAACGTGATTGAAAACACCATGCAAAAACTAAAATCAGAACTTTTCAGAAAAGCATCTAACTGAGGGAGAAATGGAAGCAGAAACCAGGCAAACTTTTCAGTCTCTTTCTCAAAAGGTGGGCCGGTTCAGGGTCCGCGACAAGATCTTCCTGATTCCCGAGATGAACAGGATAGGCTGCCATCTTCTGGCAGGCACTTTCAGGGGTTTTGGCGTTAATGCCGTTGTGATGAAAACCTATGCAGGCCTTGACCTGGGCAAAGAGTTCACCTCTGGCAAAGAGTGCTTCCCCTGCCAGGTAACTACAGGTGACATACTTCTGTTTATGAAAAAGGAGAAAGAGAGGCTGGGGGAGCGTTTTGACCCGGAAAACTACATCTATTTTATGCCTGAGGCTGACGGCCCTTGCCGCTTTGGGATGTATAACAAATATCAAAGGATTGTTCTTGACTCCTTTCCGGAGCTTGAGAAGTTAAAGATCGGTGCTCTTACCTCAAAGAATTCATATTCTTTAGAAGGTATGTTTGACAAAGAGCAAAGCAGACAGTTTAGAAAAGTTGCATATCTCTCGGTAGTAGTGGCAGATGTGCTGGACAGGCTTTTGTGGAGGATAAGGCCCTACGAGAGAAAGCCGGGAGAGGCGGATCAATTCATTGAAAGAGCCATGGCGAAAATGTCTGATGCTTTTGAGACTTTGGGTCCTGAGGGTGACTTTGACGGCATTCTTGAAAAACTTGAAGAAATCGTGACGGAAGGAAAATCCATTATTGATCCCAGTATTCCGCGAAAACCTCTTATAGGGGTGGTGGGTGAAATTTACCTCAGAACTCATGTTCATGCAAACCAGGATATCATAAGAGTGCTTGAAAAATATGGGGCCGAAGTTGTCAACGCTTCCATCGCGGAGTGGGTCAACTATACAACTTACGACAGGATGAGAGAGGCCAAGATAGGACTTCGCCTGAGCCTTAAGCAGCTCAGGATCAACGAGATGAAGAAATATCTCAAGAAAATACTGGGCTATGGTGTCGATCTTTCCTACCAACAACTTAAACAAAAAAAGGTGTACAAGAGGGTCAAAACCCTTATCGAGCTCCCTGAAGATCACCGCCTGGCCCACCTGGAAAAAATTCTGAAAGAAGACAACATCTACTCTTTTGATGTTGGCACTGAGGCTTGTTTGAGCATTTCAGGTATGATCGAATACGCGCGGGAGGGATATAACGGTGTGGTCAACGTATATCCTTTTACATGCATGCCAAGCACCATCACCTCCTCTATTGTTAAACCCATCATGAACCGCATGAAGGTTCCTTATCTGGATGCACCCTATGACGGCTCATATCAACCGGGAAGAGAGGCAGCCATAAGGACTTTTATGTATCAGGCTCAGCAGCACTTCAGGCGGAATGGAAGGAAAGACCTCAAGGCCAGATGAAAAGAGAAACAAAGATGCTCATTAACGCAGTTGAGCCTGAAGAATTCAGAGTGGCTTTCGTAAAAGAGGGCCTGCTGGACGGATTTCAAATCGAGACATCCACTGCCGAGCAAAAAGTCGGGAACATATACAAAGGTGTGGTTCAAAAAATCGAACCAAGGCTCCAGGCATGCTTCGTGAATTTTGGATCAGACAAGAACGGCTTCCTGGCTGCAACAGATGTCCACCCTGAATATTATAAAGAGAGGAGCAAAGTTGTAGAAGGGCAGGGAATCCCGCCTATTGAGAAGGTTCTATCCAAAGGTCAGGAGCTTCTTGTGCAGGTCACAAAAGAGATGCCTGGACGGAAGGGTGCCCAGCTTACCACTTATATCTCGCTTGCCGGCAGGTTTCTGGTTCTTACCCCGGGCCGGAGTGTTCGCGGTATCTCCCGGAAAATCGAGGATGAGGAAGAAAGGCAAAGGCTCAAATCCATTTTAGCAAAATTGAAGCTGCCTGAGGAAATAGGGTGCATTGTCAGAACAATGGCTGCAGGCCAGAGCAAGAAGGATCTCTCGAAGGATTTGAGCCGGCTCCTGAGAATGTGGAAAAGGATAAGAGACCAGGTAGCAGAGGCTCCGCCATTCTCCCTGATCCATAAGGAACAGGACATTTGCCTGAGAACCCTGAGGGATTATTACACGGACGATGTTTCAGAGATTCTGGTTGATGACAAGGAGACCCTGTCCAAGATCAAAGAGTACATGAAAGTTATTTCACCCAGGGATCAGAGGCGAGTAAAACTTTACAAAGGCAACCAACCGATCTTTGACTATTATAACATTGAAAAGCAAATAGAAACAATATACAGCAACAAGGTGGAACTCAAGTCAGGAGGCTCTATCGTTTTTGACACTACTGAGGCGCTTTATTCGATCGATGTGAACTCGGGTCGTGGAAGGACCGGAAGCGATGTTGAGAGCATGGCCTTTAAGACAAATATGGAGGCTGCGAAAGAGATAGCCAGACAGCTTAGGCTTAGGGATATTGGGGGACTCATTGTTATTGACTTTATTGACATGAAGGACCGGAATCACTTGCGACAAGTAGAGCGCGCCCTTCGTGAGGAGTTGAAAAAGGACCGTGCAAAAACAGATACCTCTCACATTTCCAAGTTCGGATTGATGGAACTGTCCAGGCAGAGATTGAGGCCTTCGATCGAATCAAGGAGCTACCAGACTTGCCATTTTTGTAACGGAAGGGGGCTGGTAATGTCCGTGGAGTCCGCAGCCTTGTCTTACTTGCGCAGAATTTGGGTTGGTGCTTCCAAGGGAGACGTGAGAACAGTGAATGGAACGCTCGCTGCAGATGTGGCGGATTACCTTCAGAATGTAAAGAGGAAAGAGCTGGCTGAGATTGAAGAAAGATATGGTGTGAGCATAGTCCTTCAGGAAGACCCCTCACTGCCCCGTACAGGGGGCGTTATTGATTTTGTTAGAGAGGAAGAAGACGCCCAGTAATTTTGATAAGAGAGACTTTCCTACTTATCCCACGCCTTTTTCATCAGGGCGTGGATTTTTGATTTTGCAACATGGCGACTTTAGTCACACTAGACAACGTGTCAATTCGGTTGAAGGGAAAAGTTTTCCTCAAAGATATCTCCTGGCAGATAAAAGAAGGGGAAAACTGGGCCATTCTGGGCCCCAATGGGTCAGGAAAGTCAACGCTGGCAAGGGCCCTTACAGGCACCCTACCCGTGGTTAAAGGAAAACTTGTGCACCATTTTCTGGACAAGGAGCCCAATACTACGTCCGCTGGGGTGGAGCACTATTTTGGTTACGTGTCCCTTGAGTTTCAGCGAGAGCTAATGGAAGCAGAGCGCTTTAGGGAAGAGTGCCGTGATTTTAGCGGCAGGATTGACGAGATTACTCCCGTGAGATCCATCCTGGAAAGCGGGATGAGTGGAGTTGGCAACGAAGGTGAGAAAAGACAAATCTTGGAGCAACTTGCAAAAAAGCTTGGAATTAAGCACTTGCTTAATAGGTCCATAACGAGGATTTCAACGGGCGAAATGAGAAAGGCCATTATTGCCCGGGCTCTTATGAAAAACCCAAAACTCTTGATACTGGATGAACCCTTTGACGGCCTGGATCAGTCATCTCATGCATCGCTTGCAAAGATGATCAATGAGTTGATGTCTAATCACAGCCAGGTGGTCCTGATTACACATAGATTTGAAGAGATGCTTGATGGAGTTTCCCATGTTCTGTATTTGAGAAACGGCCGTATTGGTGCTTCAGGCAAGAGAGAGGAAATCTTTACCCCGGGGAATGCAAGAAAATTTTACTCATTTAGGGAGACAGGCGCGAACGCTGTGTCTCCGGCTCCTGACGAAATTTACCCAGGTGCAAAGGGCGAACACAGTATATCGGCAGGAGCGGGGGATAGGCCGGTAATTGAAATAAAAAAAGCAACAGTAAAGTATGGATCACGCATAGTGCTGGATAATCTGGATTGGACCGTTAGGCGTGGAGAAAAATGGGCTGTACTTGGCCCGAACGGTTGTGGCAAGTCAACTATCCTTAAGCTAGTCACAGGCGAAAACCTGCAATCGTACGCTAATGATGTTTTCCTTTTCGGTAAGAAAAGAGGAAGCGGCGAGAGTATATGGGATGTTAAAAGGAGAATGGGTGTTTTTTCCTCAGAACTTCAATCAGATTATCCTAAGAGTGTTAAGGCACTTGATGTAGTGTGCTCAGGTTTTTTCGACTCTTTGGGGCTTTACCGAAACTCTGATCGGCGACAAAGGCAAACTGCACTTAAATGGATGAAGAAGCTGGACATTGAAGCTCTTGCTGAAGAAACGTTTGAGATGCTTTCATTCGGGCAAAGACAAATGGTCCTGATTGCAAGGGCCATGGTAAAATCTCCTGAGTTGTTGATACTGGACGAGCCCTGCGAGGGGCTAGACATTGCCAACAGATACAAACTTCTAAAGGTGATTGATGGCTATGGAATGGACGAAGACGCGAGCCTTATCTATGTAACGCACCATCAAGAAGACATCCCGTCCTCCATTACTCACATGTTGAAATTTAGCGACGAAAAATTTATCTCCAGTAAAAGAGAGAAAGCCTGACCTTTTCTGAGCACAATGATGATGTTCCACCTTAACATTACTCAATTCTGTGCTTAATAATTGCGCCCTTGTCCGCGGATTCAGCAAGCCTGGAATAGAGAGCAAGATAACCTTTCTTGAACTTGGTCTCAGGCCTGTGCCATTTGGCAAGTCTGGCCCGGATTACTTCCTCTTGTAAATGGTCGTGATAAAATGAGCCCAAAAGGGTCATTTAAAAATGAGCCACTCTAGTGTTATTTACTTAGCTATCCTGATTGTTTTTACCGAATTGAGCCGACCGGTAATTGAAATTCTTCCAGCTCCCACAGACCGGACAACATTCCACAGAGGAGGTGACTTCGCCATGGCACATAACAGTGCCTTTTTTGTACCTGGTGGAATTATACTTGACTTCTTCTAAACCATAAGCATGATAGAGCAATGAGGTGGACATGGGTTGCTTCCTCCTTTGTTTGGGATACTCAGGAAGATAGCAATCTCCCCACCTCTTTTCAATTATGCGTACTCATTAACCGGATGAACCCAATTTAATCGGTTATCGGGTCCCCCAAATTGTAAGGCGAAAAACAAGCTAAAAATAGCCGTATTTATAACTATATCAGTAAGTTAAAAGATCTGGCTTTTTACGGGCTTATCCATCGTTAATTCCTGAAACATAACACGTAACACCTAAAATGTGATGAATTCGGTTTTTTATGAATTCATCAAAAATATTCCGTGAAATGTGGGAATGGCTAGGTTAGATTTTTAAGGAACAGGATGCTTCAATTTCAGCAAGTGGGAATACCACTGTGTCGCCTCATCAAATTTCTTCATCAATAGGCAGGCCATGAAGGCAGTTCTCGCTGCAGATGCGCTGTTTTTAAGGCTCCATGACCTTTTTGCATGTGCCAGGGCCACTTGTCCATTATTATTCCTCAACTGCCTTGCGGCTCTTCCCAGTTCATATGTTGCAGCCTCACGAATCTGCCGAAGTATGGATAGATCGCATCCGCACCGCAGGCACTTATCGCCGGTCTGACTGGCCTTTTTGCAAGCAGGACATGTTATTTTCATCAATCCTCCAGATAAAAAAGCATATCAGAGAGTGATTCGTTCAGTTCGGCCACTCTTTCTATGTCCCCCCCGGCAATGGCATCCTTGGTTTGCTTAATAAGCGCCTGAAGCTCATAGGCATCTGTCTCATCAATGATATCCATTATCTTTTCAGCCCGTTTGCGAAGCTCCTTGGCCTCTCCCACAAGCCCCTCTCTACTTTCACCTTCAACGGATTTGCCCTGTTGCGCGAGTTCCTCTTCATTGAGCAAGGCGGCGATATTTTTTCTTGCCTTCTGGAGGTCAAAAACACTTCCCGGTTTTCCGGTGTCCATCCTGACCGTTTTTGACAAACCTGTCCTCTTTTCCTCTGCCGTCACTTCCAGGACGCCGTCCAGATCCAGGTGCAGCTTCAGCACTATCTGGTTTCCGGCAGGAACATCGCTCAGGCCATTTATGATAAAATTGCCTATAAATATATTCTCTGAGGCAATTGGTTTTTCACCCTGATAGATCCTCACATCCACTGATTCCTGCCCGTCAAAAAGGGTTGCAAATACCTCGGCCTTGGTGACCGGAAGAGGGGTATTTCGCTTGATAATAGGAACAAACACATCCTCACAAAAATCCCCCTTACGAAAGTCCACCGCGCTGGTTCCAAAGGTGTATGGGGTAATATCCACTAAAACGGAGTCGGTTTCTACACCCCCGATCACGCCGCCCTGTATGGCGGCACCCATGGCCACAATCAGATCTGGACTGATTTCATGCCTGGGCTCTACTCCCACCTCGTTTTGTAGTATTTTGGCGACCAGGGGTGTGCGGGTGGCCCCTCCCACAAGAATGATCTTATCAATGTCGCGGGGAAGTAAATTGGCATCCTTCAGGCACTGGTGAACTGAATGAATGGTCTTTTTTAACAGAGGAGTTATCATAGCCTCGTACTCGGATTTAGAGGCCTCCACATCAAGGTGATGATCGCCATGGATAAATTCTTCCTTAATTGAAACATAGGGCATATCGGATAGTTCCCTTTTGGCCTTTTCCACAGCAGACCACAACCTGTTTCGAGAACGAAGGTCAGCCAACAAATCAACCCCATGCTGCCTACGAAATATCCTGGCCACATGTTCCATCAAAAGGTTGTCAAAGTCATCTCCCCCAAGGTGAGTATCGCCGTGACTGGCCTTCACCTCAACCACCCCATTTTCCACTGTCACCAATGAAACATCAAAGGTGCCTCCCCCAAGGTCATAGACCAGAATAGTTTGGTTTTCCTCCAGCTTGCTGTCATAGGCCAGGGCTGCTGCGGTAGGTTCATTTATGATCCTCATCACCTCCAGGCCGGCCAGGGCACCCGCATTTTTGGTGGCCTTTCTCTGGCTATCATCAAAATATGCGGGGACTGTTATGACCGCCTTTTTTACCTCTTCTCCCAGATAGGCATCTGCCTCTGCCTTCAACTTCTTTAGGATAAGGGCTGAGACCTCTTCCGGGGTTAGGTCTTTGTCGCCAAGCCTGACCTTCGTGTCCTGGCCCATTTTCCTTTTGATGGACAAAATGGTGGATTCCGGATTTGAAACCATCTGGTTCTTTGCAGGCCTTCCCACAATCAATGACCCGTTTCTGTCTATTCCCACGCATGAGGGCATGATCAACTCTCCATCTACGGGGATCACCTCGGGCCTCCCGTCCTTGATCACCGCGATTTCAGAGTTTGTGGTACCCAAATCTATTCCTACAATTACCTCCACTCTTATACTCCTTTCCCTTTTGCTACCTTGACTTTTGCCAGTTTCAGGGGGTAGCCCTTATACAAAAATCCGGTTGAGAATTCTTCTATTACTGTACCCGGGGGGGCGGAATCAGTTTCTTCTGCTTCAACGGCCGTCATGAGGGTGGAATCAAAGGCCTTGCCTAGGGCCTCCACGGGCGTTATGCCCTCACTGCCAAGCAGGGCCTCAAAATGGGCACATAATATGTCAAAGCCTTCCCGCAATTCCTTCCATGCCTTTTGCCAGGAAGTGGCTAAGAAAAGAAACCGAGATCTAGGCGGCCGGTTCAGCCTCTCTTGTATGCGCTTGAATCTTTGGAACATCTCCACCAACGGGAGGTAGATCCGTTTTTTTGAAAGGATATCCTCGGCCTGTTTTTCTTTCTCAAATTCCGAAAGCTTGGCTGAGATCCTCTTTAACGCTCCATCAAATTCAGCCAGGGTCTCACCCATCTGGACAAATGTATCATGACTCCGCCTGCTCGCTTTGCGAAACTCGGCGCTCAGGATACACAATTGCGAAAAGAATGATTCAAGATCCGGTGGTTCGTCATCTGCAGGCTCAATATCCTCAAGGTTGGTAACCTCATTGAGCCAAAGATCAAGATTCTCTCTGATGGTCTTTTGCCATTCCTGGGCGCCGCTGTCCGCCTTTTTTAATACACCCTCATCAGGGTGTATCTCAGGCGTAGTTATTGAATCGCACATCTTCTCAAGTACTCCTTAATTTCTTCAAAATTAGGAGGCCTTCTCCCATCTGCCTCTGAAAAATGTGAAATCAAGACCTCAAAGGGAGACCTAAAAGGAGTCTCCCGGTTAAAGAGGTAATATTCCAGGCGGCTTTTTTTATCCTTCAAGCGATCATAGGCATCAGTAATTTGTTTGAATTTTTCGGGATGCTTCTCCGGGGGATAACGTCTTACCAGGTCAAGATAGGCTTTCCTCACAGAAACATCATCAGCATCCACCCCTACCCCAAGGACTTCAAAAGGATTCATTACCCTTCCTCCGGTTTAATCAAAAAGATTTAATTGTGTGGCACTTGAAGGACTATTTCTTTTTTTCCTTTGTCTCCCGGGCCTTTTTTTATTGGCCTCCCTCAACAGATTCTCCACAAATATATCCACCGCTTCATCAAGATCTTCTTCCTCCTCGTCCAACTCTTCATCATGGTTGTCAAAGATGTCACGAACAGAGCCCATTTTCTCTATCTCTTCAATAGTCTTTCTTATCCTGGAGATCAGTTCCTGATCCCTTTGCTTTTGTGCAAGACTCAGGATCCTTTTAAGTTCGTCCAATTCCTCTTCGTCCACAAAGCCATAGAAGGAACCAACCTCTAACTGAAAGCGCACGAAAAGAAAGTAGGGATCATCCGGGTTTTGCTCAAGGGCCTTATTTATATAGCTCCAGGCCAGATCTTCGTCCGTGTTCTGAAGCGCATATTCGACAAACACCCTTGCCTGCGCCTGTGAAAATTCCCCTTTGGCCGTCTTTCGAATATACCTATTAACCCTCCTCTGTTCTTCCTTAAACCACTTGGGAATTGTGCGGGAGGTACGTTGGAAATAAGATATTACATCAGCAAAGGCTATCGCCTTTTCAGGAGAGGCCCGGCCTGAAAACTCCTTCTTTACCCTCTTCTCAATACTACTCATGTACTTGGACGGAACTTGATAGAGCCTTCCAACAAGGAATTTAAAATATAAAAATCTTGGCTCATGACGACCAAGCTCTGAGGCCTTGTCCAACAACTGCTCGGCATCAGTCACATTGTTGTTGAGAAGCTCAAAGGTTGCCCATCGGGCGTACAGATAAGCATGTCCAAGATTGAAATCATCTGAATCTGATTCTCCATACTCCAGTGCCTTGGAAAGAAGGGCCCTGTACTGCTCAACCTTGGACCTCTTTGCATACTCCAGGGCAGCTTTGATACAGCAAACAATTAACGCCTCCCTCACCCTCATATCCAGAAGGTCAAGTTTAGCGGCCCATTCCAGGTACTTCATGCCCTTTATAAAAGCCTTGCGGTCCACACACCTAAGGCCCGCCTTATAAAGCGTATCCTTATCCTCTGGAAAAAGCTCAATGATTTCATCAAGCTTCTTGTTTATTTTGGATTTCTGCCCCGTCTTTTCATAGAGAGCCAGAAGGGAAAAATGGGCTTGTTTGTTGGTAGGATCAATTTCGAGGCATGTATCATAGCAGTACTGGGCCAGCCGCTCATTATGCACCACGGGCCGCCTTGACGTTGCTCCTCCAGAAAAGGGGAAAAATGGGGGATGCCTGATTACCTCTCTTGAGAAAAGGTCACCAAGGTGGACACAGACAAGCGCTTGGAGATCCCTATTCTCCCCGTGGACCTCACGATGCCAGCGTAGAAACTCCTTCCAAACCCCCAACACCATGGGATCATCGGCCCCCACATCCTCAAGCCAAAGGCCTATGGTCCGCAGAATCATCAGCTTCTCAGCTCCATCTGTCTTGCCTCTGGCCACCATCTTGTCCAAAAAGTCAATATACCTGTCCGCGTCCCTTTCCTTCATCTGGAAAACCGCATTAAGATAGAAATCCGAAAGGCCCTGAATTATCCCCTGGTCCTCAGAGGGAAATCCCTCAATGTTTCGCCTGACATGGGCATAAGAGTCCCGAAACCGGCCTACCCTCCAAAGATACTCCGCCCTGGGCAACACTGACTCCAGATCTTTCCTTGCAGCCACCCAGCATGCTAGCCCGAGCACATCTGCCCTTTTCTGATACTTCTTCAAGCCCTCCCGACTACCAAGTAGCAGCATATAAGGCTCGGCCGCCTTGGCAGGAATCGACTCGTCAGGCAACTTGCTGAAGGCCTTTTGGGCCTTTTGTTCTTCCATTTTGTAAAAGGCGATCAATCCCTTCACGAACAATTTCCAGTGTGAAAATGGAGAACTCAACGAAACAGCCCTCAAGCAGGCCATTGCCTCTTCATATTTCTCTTCACTCACAAGCTTCAGGGCTGCTTGAACCTGGTTGGCCTCCCTGATGATTGAAAATTGTTTAGGTGTTTTGGCAATATCAAGAGCTTCAAAGGAAAGGACCAATGAATCATACATTAATAGTTTTTCGCCTGATTCAGTTATATTATCATCTTCCTCAAGCAATCGCAGTGCTGCGCAAGCGGCCTTCACGAAATCACCTTGCTTAAAAGAGACAATAAACTCAAGCCAGCCTTTTTTCCCAGTGGCCCCGAGATCGGTTAAATGATCCACCACTTGTTTTGCATCGCTGAATCGACCCTCATTTATCATCTGGAGGGCAAGGCCTTCGTGGGCCGCAATGAGCTCAGGCAGATACTTTTCCCTGTCACGCTTGCAAAGCTCTTTAAGGTAGTCTCTAGCCTGCCGGTATTTTCTAGCCTGCAAGGCATCACTTGCCTTTTTTTCCAAGACCTCTATCGGCGCAGTTTTATTTGGACCTTTTTGTCTTTTCCTTTTCTTCCTTTTTCCCATAAATATATTTCAGATAAGCTTAACCGGTCTGTGCCGCCCCGTGGAGTTAATCACAATTTCCGCGTAAGAACTTGATGAACTCGTAAAAAATTGGGCACTTTCAGGTTGTCCCTTGCTACATCAATGTGTCTCCGTAATTGCTTCCCAATGCCTTTAACCAATCAAAGCGCTGCCGTCGCATTATGCCAATCCTTAAACATTTAGACAAGTCAAATATCCTTCCCAAATTCTGCTAAGGATACTAACCTCATGCCTGCGCAAACTCTCAGCTCCTCAACCTAACGTCGGAGAATAATTCCCTCAAACAGTGGCTTACCTTCAGATAAACATACTTCCCCTGTATACAATCTTGCCCGCTATTCCACAAAGCTTTTCCCTTTATCAGGCAGCGCAACAGCTCTGAACTGGTCTTCTTTCCTAACAAAGAAGCAGTCTATTGTCTCCACGTAAGAATCAGTCCTGGCTGGAGATATCTTGACCCACTTGATTTCAAAATCCTTGGCCAACCATGAGAGCGTTTTATCATTCTTAAAACCATTACCTTTTGGTGGTCACGCTTCAAATGGCAGGATTCTTCGCAATAAATATTGGCTCCTCATGAGAATCTGTGCTCAATGAGGAGGTCTTAATAGTTGAAAGCATGGGCCAAATCCGTTAGTTAGGGTGTTCACCCAAATACCCGGTAACGGAGGTTGACTCATGCTCATAGAAAGTATCGTACGTTTTACTCTTGGAATCAAGGATCATCGTGTAGTTTCCGTCAAATTTGAAGGCAACGAACTGAGGATCAGCCTGGATGCCAGGAAGAGACGAAAACTGCCTTGTGGTCTGTGTGGCAGACGCTCTTATGTTAAGGATAAGCTCAAAATGAGGAAATGGGCTCATGTGTCTTTGTG
>Ga0180301_10001515_pt1 | contig 18330 bp, 22 predicted proteins | sample GuaBasSediGuay16_FD_121797 | JGI IMG/M metagenome (GOLD analysis project Ga0180301, IMG submission 121797) | Subseafloor sediment microbial communities from Guaymas Basin, Gulf of California, Mexico - Guay16, Core 4569-2, 12-15 cm | ecosystem: Environmental > Aquatic > Marine > Hydrothermal... | reverse complement strand
TAGGTGTGTCGACGCTGTATGTTTATCTAAGCCGTATTTCCTCGTAACCTCATCGTGCATCCCAGAATGCGCCGTCCCCAAATAAAACTTTTAAGCCTAGAATATAATAAAATAACGGTGACCACTAGGCTCCCGCAGCAAATACAAAACAATACACTCAGAAACATAAAACTACAGATGAGGTGAACGGTTTAGGTAGCATTGAGAGAGCCTTATTAGCCGCACTTTTCCTAGGCTTCTTTGAAACAACTATAGCATTCACCCTAGGTAGCCAGTATAGAGATGTTTTCTCTCTAATAATAATGATTTTAATTTTAGTCATTAGGGCTCAAGGGTTGCTTGGAAAGAAGGTTAGAGGGCGGTGAAATGGAGCTTAAAAAGGTATTCAACAGTAATAAAGTCGTTCTCAAAATAGCTATTTTACTGGGTGTAATATTACTTTATTCGATTCCCTTAACAAACGACCTCTACTGTTAACTTTTCTAACATACGCTAGTATTTACGCTATATTGGCTATTAGCTTCGACCTGCTTGCAGGCTATATGAATCAATTCAACTTTGGGCATGTTCTCTTCTTCGGTAGCGGTGCCTATGCTTCAGCTATTCTAAACAAGTGGCTTAACCTACCACCCTACTTCACCGTCCCCCTTAGAGGATTAACCGCACTACTTGTAAGCCTACCGATCGGTGTAACATGCTTGAGGGTTAAGGGATCATACTTGATCCTAGTTACAGCCGCGTTCGCCCTAGTCTTCGAAAAATAACCTATATTTTTAGCTGGATCAGCGGGGGAGAAGAGGGGTTACCACGAAAGGGGCAATGATACGTCTCTGACGAACCCAAGAGGAGGACTGAACCTAATGAACCCCAAGGGTTTGATAGACCAGAGACTATTATTGTCTATGAAGGTCTATCAAACCTGAACCCCCATAGAAGCACTATTTATTTATCTTATTTCGTAATAAATATCTTGGTCCGATGATAGGGGCTTTAAATTCTGACGTGGGATGAAGGGTCCAAGCTTAGAGGACTAGTAGCCCATTTCAACTAGCTGGCTTTTTATTTTTGGCTGGTAATAGATTGTAGGATAAGGGGGATAAAACCGCAAGAAGGGATATTAATGTATATGACATGAAGATTGAAAGGGGGTTTTGGAGAGAGCGTATTATTTTGAGAAGAAAATATATGGCACCGCCTACACATCCAGCCACCGTAAACTTCAGTATTAAGGATGTTTCTTTTACTTTGAACCTACTGTTTACCATAGGATAAAGGGAGTATCCTAAAAGCACTCCACCTATCTTCAGAAAAGCGTCATTATATTGATTAACATATAGGAGCGATACAACCAGGGAGTATGATACCAGAATAAGCGTCTCTCTCCTCCATGTTAGTTGGCTCGTGAATTTCATGGTTTTGAAGACCGCTAATGCTGTTATTGCTCCAAAGATAAAACCGCCAACGACATCATGTATATAGTGTACACCCAAGTAAACTCTAGAAAAAGCAACATATGTAGTCAATATCATTGAGAGTAATAGTAGTTCCAATCGTCTATAACTGAATAGAAGATAGAAACAATATGATGTAACCGTCTGCACGTGACCACTTGGAAAACCATAACCTCCAGCCTCAACCTTCCAGAAGTCTTTGGGAGGCCTAGGCATAGCAAAGAAATTCTTTAACACAATATTCAACCAGCTGGTTGTAGCTAACACAATAAACAATTGAATACCCAGACTTGGGTTAAACACAATGTATATTAACGCTGAAAGAGCAAAATAGACAGTCTCGTCACCCAGTCTAGTTATCAACCTCCATGCATCGTCCGGAAAACCGAGCATGTTACCTATAAGGGGGCTTACCAGCAGAATGAAGCTAAGAAAATTCATTAACCCGTAAATTGACCCGCATTTCTCTACTCTTTTGACCCGAAAAAGGGCATCAACCATTAAGCCACGTTTTCCAAGCATTATGTTTAAACGGTTCAACATTTCCCGCCCTCAAGATTATCTTTACCAAGCACTTTCATGTCTAGTGAATATCTATAGGTGCTTAAAATGTATTGATAAACGTTTACTCTAAGAAAAAGCAACTAACTTATTATCCTCATTGGAGGGTTACTTACCGTGGATATACCTGTAATAGTATCTAGAAATATGCATGAAATCACCGAGTTTCGCTCGGAAATGTTGCCGTAAATCCACAATATGGATCTCCCTTTGCGATATATTTAACCTCCTCTACTAGTACAGTTTTTCTGTCGCCTAAAAATCCCTCAATAAGTCCAGCTAAAACACCTCTTTCGAAATGAAAAGAAGGTTCATTTAGTTTATGTCTCTTGGCGACCATGCATTCCCAGCCGTCGCGAAGACGTATAATTATACTGTTTTGCAGGTGGGGACGCCCATACGAAAAGTGTACTAACTCTCCTCTGTACCTTCCAAGAGCAAAGGCATGTATCAAGAGATTTTCGACTACATTTTTAAGGTTCTTTACTCCCATTTTTCTGTAACGTTCGGCTAGGGCAAGACCTGTTAATCTACCTTGATGGTAGAGGAATGCTAGACCACCTGTACCAAACTCCCTTCTAAGTCTTATTGCAATGCTTTTCCATATTAACTTCAGAAAGAAGGATGTATCTTCTCTTTGCATCATCGACTAGGGGAAGTGAAAGGGATCCACCAGCAATTGTTTTGTCTGGGCTTGTGGAACACTATTTCAAATAGATGTTAAATCTCAGCTACATGGTGTTCCCTCTAATTCAAAGTAATAGGAGAAATTATCCAATGTTTATTATATTGTATAGAATATATTATAGATTATAGAATGGTGTTGTTTTAGGATGTGGAGATTTAGATATAGAGGGCTAAGATTTGACCAAATCAAGGAATGTAGCTTATGTGGTAAAAAATCTAAGACTGTCTCAGAGGTTATAGGGGTCTGTGTGGAGTGCCTTAGAAATAGACCGGAGGAGGGATTAAGAATAGCTTTAAAAGCCCATGGAAAAAGTAGAGGGGCCTTTAATCTTCCTTTAAATGTGCCTAGGGCGGAAGACGGTGTGAAGTGTAATGTATGTGCAAATAGATGTAGAATCCCTGAAGGCGGTAAAGGATTTTGTGGATTAGTGGTAAACAAGGGGGGTAGGCTATACAGGATGGCTGGAGGATGGCGAGCAGTGGTATCATGGTATTATGATCCCTTACCTACAAACTGCGTGGCATGGTGGTTTTGTCCAGGATGTACTGGAAGAGGCTATCCAACTTTCTCTTTCTCTAGGAGAGGTGCGGAAAAGGGATATGTGAACCTCGCGGTCTTCTATGGGGCCTGTAATTCCGATTGTCTTTTCTGCCAAAACTGGTCTTACAGGGAGAATACGGCTCTATTGAAGCCCATCAGAACAGTCGCCGAGTTGGTGAACGCCGCTAAAAATGAAAGGGTGAGCTGTGTATGCTTTTTCGGCGGGGATCCAGGTCCACAAATAATGCATGCTTTAATGGCCTCCCAAAAGATACTTGAATTCTCTAGACGCGAAAAAAGGATCATTAGAATATGTTGGGAAACCAACGGGCTTATAGGTAAACCTTTTCTAAAAAGGATGATAGAATTGTCTTTAACGAGCGGTGGCATAATAAAATTTGATTTGAAAGCTTGGACTCCTTCAGTATACAAGGCTTTAACCGGCGTATCGAATAGATCTGTTTACGAGAATTTCAAAACAGTAGCCAAATATATTGGTGAAAGGCCTGAGGTTCCGCTACTTACAGCCAGCACACTACTCGTGCCAGGTTATGTGGATGAATATGAAGTATCTAAAATAACGGAGTTTATTGCATCCCTGGATCCTGAAATACCGTATTCTCTATTGGCGTTTCATCCAGACTATATGCTGACAGACCTGCCGCCAACAAGCAGAAGACATGCCCTAACCGCCTATAATATTGCGAAGAAAAATGGCTTAAAAAACGTGCATATCGGAAACGAGTGGATTCTCGGAGATTACTACTAGGGTAAATGGGTCACCTTAATTTTGATAAGCTAATTTAGGATGGATAGTTTTAAACTAAATTTTTGAATGAAAACTAAAAGTAAACATATATATGTAAGTATTAAAGGAAAAGTAATTATATGTGACAATATGTATGTAATCGTGGCGGGATTAGCATAAAGTAATGATACAAAAGATATTTCAGGGTGATTTCATGGCCATATATAACAATGAAGACGAGACTGTTCCTCTTCTAATAAGCAACATTCTCCGTTAACGGGAAAAACTTATAGGATACTATATATATCTGTCGTAAACAAACCTGGTATACTGGCAGCCTTATCCAAGGTTTTTGGGGATTTTGGAATTAACATACTTTCAACAGCATTTTCTTCCAGGGTAAAGATAGGTGAAATAGCGGCTGGATTCATAGTAGCAGACTTTATGGATCTAAAAGTAAACCCTGATAACATTAAAAAAGAGCTCGAAAAGCTGGGTGATGTTAAGAAAGTTGTTATGGTAACCGTTCACCCAATCTGTGGCTTCATGTAGCGAATTATGTCTTTTTGTATCAGTCACAGATGGGTTCATCACGGTCTCCCTCGGGCAAGCTACGGGAGCTATGCTCCCTTCACCCACCCGAGGGGCACCGGTAATTTTATAAGTCTTATGGGGCTTAAGCCCCATGAATGAAACATACCTAACTCTTAGGTTGCCATTTAACTTATGTTGTGATGAAGCTAGACTATTACTCTCTACAGCTCGTTTATTTAGACATACGGCTCTACACCTACATAGCCTCATCTTAAAGGAGAATCCACGTATAACCTCGCTCATAGCTTTAAAGAGAATGTATAGAAGAAGACTTCAAGAGATACTACCTAATAGACGCTACGTTGATGGAGCTATAACGTTAGTGTACTCAATCTATGAGTCAGCTCAAGCACTAGGAGTATCATTTAGTGATATAGAGTTCAAGAGTTGGTTACTATTCCAGCAAAGCGAGAAAGAGCATCCATGCAGGAACATTACATTACAGAAAGACTATAGCTTCAGAATTACAACGATAAACTATCAAGGAGTGGGTAAGAGAATCTCACTAAAGCCGACAATACCAAAGAACTACAAGCAAACATTAGGCAAAATAATTGGGGAGAAACAACCATACGTAGCAAGAATAGTTCTCAAAGGGTTCGGAGAAAGGAAGAACATGCTATGGGTTCACGGCGAGATACACCTATCAATACCATACAGGTTTTACTTAGAGCATTTCAAGAGGTATAAGAGGAACTATGGTAAACTGCTTGGTGGTGTAGATGTTAATGTTGATAGAATAAACCTCGCTATAATAGATAGATACGGTAGATTAAGGGATGTCAAGACCTTCTGGTTCGAGGAAGCCTCATGGAAGGGATGTCCTAGACAGAGGGCATGGAGCATTATAGGGATTGCGGTACATAATATGCTTAGATACGCCTATCATCATGGAGTTAAGGTGTTGTTCTTAGAAAATCCAGAGACCCTAGGTTACCTCAAGACACTATGGATAAAGAAGGGCGAAAGAAGAAGTAACAACTACAATTATAGGGTCCAATTCTTTAGAAATAGAATAGTAGAAAGAATAACTATGAAAACACCACTATATTCCATCAACATAGAGTATGTTAATCCGAAAGGGACAACTCACTCCAGAGAACATGATGAAGTTATGAGGAGGTATGGTCTAGATAGGCACACGGCTTCAGCCTACCTAATAGCACTTAGAGGTATAGAAAAACACACTATAATACAGAAAGCTATAATCTAGGGTTTCTGCCCCGGTTTCGAGCATGGTTCTGCAAGCTGTGCAACTTGTTTTTTCGACGGTGGCTATGGAGATCCCTTTGCCGTGTTTTATGGAGTAGTTGTAATGGGGATGCATTCTAATAAGCTCCTTTATCTTCGCTTCATCTCCTTCCATGAGATGCCTAATATGGTCCTTCCCTACGCTCCTGATGTCCAGTATTCTTAGCCCTTCGGCTTTCACCAATTCGCAGGCGCTTTCCATTCAATAACTACGTGTAGTAGATCGCCCATCCTCATACACATAACATAAAGTCCTCTAACCGATATAACCGCTGAAATGTTGATTTCAACGCTTTGGTTGTTTTTGCAGTTAGCTAAGCCGTCTATGGCATCGTATCTAATGTGAAAGGCTTAAATTGATTAAAGGCCTATAGTTTACTGGATAATGTTCCCTAAACATCTGGAGGGCTAGTTTTAATATGGGTGCTGGAGGTAATATTCAACAGATTTCTGTTAGGCTTGTGGATCTAGCCCGCGATATAAAGGACGAACTCGAAAACATGGTGAAAAAGAGGGGTATTGAAGAAGCAGACGACTTCATTTTAGAGCTTTTAGACGAACATTGGATCGATCTTAGAAACACTGTTAAAGGTTTTGCTAGTAAAGCTGAATCCAGAAAAATCTGTGAAAAAATATTTTATCTAATGAGACAATATCTCAGAGGAGACTTGACTGAAAGCCTTTTAGAAGAAGAGTTCAAAAGACTCTTGTCTAGAGAAAAACAACAGTATAAAAGAAATGTCGTACAACTATGAAAATAACATTGATGAAACCCGACTTTAATTTATGGAAGCTTTTGGTCAGACTGTATTTGGAAAACCCATTATCGCATGTATACCTGCTCCACACGCTCATATATGAGATAGATAAAGCGAAATTATTGGTGAAAATTGATAACAATACTATCACCGGATACACGTTGATACGAAAAACCCCGAGACATCCAACCCTACACTGTTGGGGGGACTGCAACTGCATCTCCATCCTGGCATCCCTGAAAAAAGGGACTTTTAGAATAAGAATCCCCGAAGATGTAGCTAACGAAGTATTTGAGAAGCTTACAATGATAGGAAAATTAGCGGAGAAAAGAAGGTATTTTTGTATGGCTACTGATGGAGAAAATTTTAAACCGTTTAAAACGGGTTATGCGGTAAAACTCGATAATAAACATGCCTACCATTTAATTGAACTTGAGGAAAGCAGAGGTAGAAGAGTCAGTTTGAAAAAAGCGGAAGCCCTCCTAAGTAGGTGGAGATGTTATGGAGTATTTGACAAAGGAAAACTTGTTTCAATAGCATGTGTAGTAATACGTCTACCGGAAGTATGGGTGATAGGAAACGTTTATACGCATCCCCTCTTTCGTGGAAAAGGCTACGCTAAAGTCGTTACCTCAGCCGCTACAAGGGATGCCATAAATTCGGGTGCCAGAGCCATGCTTCATGTAAGGGAAGATAATATACCAGCCATAAGTGTCTACAAAAATCTAGGTTACATGGTTTTCGATAAAGAGTATTGGGTAACTTTTATACGGTGATGCTCCATGTTATCCCGGGGAACCCTGTGTTCGAAACATTGTCGGAGAAGATTGTTTTTAAAGGCAGGTTAATAACCGTTGTTTTAAAGAAATTAAGGGGCAGAAAAGGGGTTTTCAACGCTGAACTCGTAGTTCATCCAGGAGCTGTAGTAATACTACCCCTCAAGGAGAACAGAAAAATAGTTTTTGTCAAACAGTATAGGCATGGCGCCGAAGAAGAACTTTTAGAACTGCCTGCGGGAACACTAGAGGAGGGAGAAAATCCAGAGGAATGTGCTTTAAGGGAGCTCGAAGAAGAAACAGGCTACAAAGCAAGCAAAATAAAGCTTCTCGGAATACATTATGCATCACCAGGCTACTCTACAGAGATCTTTTATTCTTTCGTCGCGTCGGGATTAAGGAAGGGGAGCCAGAAACTCGAGATAGACGAGGAGATAAATGTAGTGGAATATGACATAAAGGATGTTTTTAAGCTTGTTAAAGACAACGTTATAAAGGATTCGAAGACCCTTGCAACATTAGCCCTATACATGATTAAACGTGATATGATGAGTTTTTAAGGTCATCCACCTAGTTTCTCCTCGATCTCTTCTATTAATTTCAATATTTCCTCTTCACTACGCTTCTCTTCAAGGGATTCTGTTATGACATGCCTCTTTTTCCTCCTCCTGTGGATGGCAAGATAAGAGATTGCAACTACCGTTATTATTAAAGCAATGAACCATAATTTCCTCCTATCCCTTGCATTGGTTTCCTCAACATTGTGTCCAATGTCGACTGGCTTAGGTAGCCGTGATGTTAAAAGGGGAAGTTTAAGGGAGAGCATGTACTTCACCTCAATGCTTTTTCCTACATCTTTCTTGGAACCGTTAACATAAACAATAATACTGGAGTTGTGTTCTTGGAGTTTCTTCACCGCAAGTTTCTCCAAGGCTTTAACCTTAAGATAAGTCGAGTTCAGCCTATTTAGAGACCTCTCCAATTCGCTTAGCTTTTCATCTATATACTTTATACTTTCCTCTACACTGGACTTATACTTGCTTCGTACTTTCCCTGCAATCTCTAGATGCATTTTTCCAGCCTCCTCTAAATACGCGTATGCTTTGAATGCTGTTTCTGCAGAAGCCTTCACCCGAAGTAATATTTTCTCAACGTCTTCCCCCTTTATTCCAGCGAGAGCTTTTTCTGCAGTACGTAGATTTTGCGTCAAGTTTTCGATTTGTTCTTCAAGCCCGTTTGGTGTCTGAGTTTGGTTCACAAGAGATGCGTTTAATTCCAGGTATTTTTCAATCTCTTCCAGAAGAAAAACCGTCGAGTTGATTATTATCCTTGTTTCATTCAAAGCTCTATCTATGTTTTCGGCCGTAAGGTTGCCCTCTTCCGCAAGCTTGAGTACGGCTAGAAGAGTTTTTGAAAGATTTTTTAAAAGCCTGGCGGCTTCAAGCTCCTTTTTGCCGATTTCCTCCATTATGGAGGCGAAGTAATCAAGTTCATTTAAGGCGGATGCAAGTTCATCCCTTAAACTTTTAAGGTCCTCATAACTTTTTAAGGTCTCATTATATATTTTCTCAATGTTATTTTTCCTGATGTAATTTAATACCGTTTTAGGATCCTCGTTAAGCTGTATGGTTACTGGAGGCATCCAGATCGTACGCCATGCACCCAGATTTTTCACGTTCATACAAGCTTCTAGAACCACGTTGTCGAAGAGAATCATATTCCAGTAAGTTATCTCGTTTTCCTCCTGCGTTGAAGTGGCATTGGGTTCAGGGTTAAACCTGTAGGCTTCTATCATGTCCTTCGGGTATGCAAGAACAAGTGCAGTAACATAAGGGAAATATATTTTCTCGCCGTCGACTATAACGTGGTCCTCGTCTTTGAACGTAAGTATAATATTTAAATGAAATATCGATTTTTCAGTAACATTCTCGAGGATGTATTCCTTCAGATTAAGAGTCACATTGTTGCACCAAATATCGCCGTAAACTGTTATCGGTGTAATTGGTGCGGTATTCGCTGTATATTTTAAGGTAAGGATGCTTGCCTTATTAACCCTAAGGTTCACCCATTTTATTACTGCTGTCCCATTGGTTAGAGTTTCGATAGCTGTTGGTTCGGGCCCCTCAACCATCGAAAATGTTTCAGCTATTAGACCATCCACCTTGTCGATCACCGTTAGATTATTGATGGTTTTTGAAGATTCGATGACAATAACTACGTCAACCCTCGAGGAAGATATGTTGCCGAAAATATCGAAAGCAACAGCATAGGTTACTTCCTTACGTAGATACAAGTCGGTAGTTGATCTAGGTTCACCTTCCACTCTAAACCTAAAGTATAGCGACCCTAGTAAAAATAACTGTATTATCAGCAACGTTGCTATTTCTCTACGTTTCATAGGTCCTCACTTAAAACTGACTTTATTTTTTCAAGTTTCCTTTTAATGGAAGAGAGACTTTCCGCATACTTATCTGCCTCTAGTACACCTTTTTCACGTAAGTTCTTTAATCTTATGAGTTCCCTCTTCAAGAACTCTATTTGGGATCTAATTATTTGCTTTTCGTCAAGAGCATTATCTATGCTTATCCTCGGTATTTCACGGGTTTCAAATAGCTTTCCCCCTCTAATATACACTATCCTATGCCCTATTATGGATACCTCAGGGTTGTGGGTTACTATTATAAATGTAACTCCAAAAAACTTGTTTAATGTTTGAATGAGCTTCAGGATAACGGCTTCCGAGACTATGTCTACGCTACCTGTAGGTTCATCCATTAAGACTATTGCTGGGTCGTTTGCTAGGGCCCTGGCTATGGCGACCCGTTGCTGCTGTCCACCGGACATCTGTATTGGTCTTGCATATAGCTTGTCCCCCAACCCCACCACTTCCAGAAGCTCCTTAGCCTTTTTCTCAATTTCCTCTTTATCGAGCTCCCCCAACAAAATCATCGGTAGCATTACGTTTTCTAAAGCCGTTAAAGTTGATATCAGATTAAAGAATTGGAAGACAAAGCCAATTTTCCTTAACCTAATGTCATATAACTCTTTTTCAGGAAGATGCGTGACATCGATACCGTCTATTATCACCCTGCCACTAGTAGGTTTATCCAGCGTGCCTATTATGTTTAGGAGGGTGCTTTTACCTGACCCGGAGGGGCCCATGATTATAAGTATTTCCCCCTCCTTTACCTCTAGGTTCACGTTCCTTAGGGCGTGGACATCTAGGTCTTTGCCTACCCTGTAGATTTTGTTTACATTTTCTATTTTTATAATGGATTTACTCAATTTTAAGCGCCTCGATGGGCCTTATTTTAACAGCTTTATAGATCGGGTAAAGTGCTGCCAATATAGATACAGTGAGTGACACGCAGAAACCTAGCATAAAGGCCTCGGGGACGAGGAATATGGGTATTTCAAATGCTAGTCCAAGACTGTTCACAAAATCCCTGAGTATAAATGATCCCGAGTAGCCAGCAACTATACCTAGAACTCCCCCACTGACACCCATTATGATGACTTCGCTAAGAAATATCAGTAAGACGTGTGTACCTCCGGCCCCTATGGTTTTCAATATGCCTATTTCCCTTATACGCTCCCTTATCGACATCATAACGGTGTTCATGACGCCTAATGCGGCTACAAGAAGACCTATGACGGTAACAGCCATCAACATTCCGTCGATTATATCCATAACCTTAATTATTACGTTCACAATATCGGTTTGCTTTACTATATCCGCGCCCGGATAGTTTCTTTTGATGGCTCTAGCTACATCGTTGATAAGCTTCCTATCATCTATTTTAATAAAAATGTAGTTTACGAAGCCCTCGCGACCGAGCATTTCCTGTATCGGCTTAAGAGGCGCTACGACAAAGGATGCACCGAAGAGTCCTGAAAGAAACGACCTGCTCTCCATTATCGCTACTACTTTGAATTCTCCCTCAAAGTATACTGTGCCATAGTTTATTACAACCTTCACCATTGTTCCTGGAGCAGTTATCCCCAAGGCTTTGGCTGTATCAGAGTCTATTATTATCTCCTTAGCTTCGTCGCTTATGGGGGGAGAGCCATTAATTATCTCAAGGTTGAAGAAATCTATCTTGGAAACAGGAACCCCAACTAAGTTTACTCCCTTAAATTTACCTATCTTGGCTGGTATGAATATGGTTCCCACCGAATCCTTTACATGGGGGATGCTTGCAATATAGTATGAAACCTGCTCAGGGATGGATAACGATCTCTCCATGATCAAAATGTCGGCCTGAAGAAGTTCATTCACTTCGTCGCTTACCCTAGCTTTTATCCCTACACCTACGGTTCTTAGGGCTACTAAGGTCGCTACACTCCAAGTTATTGCCAGGATAGTTAGGGCTGTCCTGAGCTTATGTATACTCATGCTTCTTAAAGCCATTTTAAACACAAATTTGATGAACAGTCTATTCATAGCCAGCCTCCCGTTGTGGTGGATAAAAGTTTAAAGTCCTGTCAGGCGTCACCACAGACACCTCGATCTTGTCTTCAATGCCGCTTGTCTTGATCTTGGGATTTAGAACCTCTTCGAGCTGAAAAAGTCCCGCCAAATCATCCATGTAGACTTTAATTCTGATAGGCTTTACACCTCTCTCCACCTCTACCCTTCTTATGCTAAGTGCTGAAACCGAGTGCATATCGACCTTCCCTAGTCTGTATGGAACTCTGGCTCTGCCCTCCGACATATCAAGTCCATCGCCTATCTTGACCACAGCCGCCTCTACCGTGAGACAGCGAGTATTATATTCAGTCGCATATATTGCATGAAGAACCTCCTGTCTGAAAGTGTACAGCCTCCTACCCTTCACTTCAAGAATTTTGGGTAGAATTCTATCTAGAATATCTTTTGCAAGTAAAGCCCCAATGTATTCATGCTTCAACCTGTGAATAGAGTTCCCAATATCATGTAAATATGCTGCTAAAAGAACGACCAATTCCGCCTCCTCAAAACTTCTTGTACTCCCATCTCTCAGCGTAGTAGGCGTGACCCCTGAATCGGCAAGCAAACCCAAGAGTTCCAGCGATGCCCCGGCTACTATTCTCGCATGGACTATACCATGATCATTATACCTTAGTCTAGTCACAGCCATAAGATTACTCATTTTAAGCAGCTCTTGTATCTCCTCATCACCCTCCAAAAAAGCATACGCCCTAGATAAAAGCGGGTGGTCAGATACATGTTGCTCAATAAGGCGTGGGGACACCAATACCATCTACAGATACCCTATAAATAACCATAAAATACAGCTAAATAATTACCGTTTTCAATAAAACCTCCCATTCAACAACCATGGAAAAACCCATCCTTTAGCCAACACTCTTCTCCGATGCTCCTTAGGTGGCGATGCAACTGCCATCCCTCATCACTACTTTAAAGTCTTCCTAACAATCACATTGGAAGCCGTAAAGATAAGTTCCAGAAGAGTTTCAGGATTAATGCATTTCACAGATAAACCGAGCCACTTAAGTTTATATTCAAGCATGAACTGAAACGTTCTGGCGTTCCACTTTGAAAGTTTGCGGTTGAGATCTCTAGGTCTATTTAAAATCCAATCTACTTTCCGTCTTACGGTTTTGATTCTATGGTAGAAATTTTAATAAATGCAGGGTGTCATAAAAAGTAATAGGGCTGTAAATATGAGTGAAGAGCTATACAATAAATTGGTGGAATATTTTGCCCGCTATTATTCACAACCAGCAATGTACCTAGAAAATCTACTAAAGAAAAAAATGGAGGCGGGCTTAAGCAGAGAGGAGGCTTTAAAAGAAGTCTTTAACGAGATTTTCGGGAAGGAAGAAAAAATATTCGGAGAAGCGGGGAAAACTGAGAAACCTAGAAAAGGGTTTCTGGACATGCTTTCATATGTTTTCTCAACATACTCCTCGTTTCCATCAATTTCTATATCATATTTCGTTAAAAGCACTACAAATACGATTACAGGTTTTATCGGATTTATGTTAATTATAGCCATATTGATTCAATTAGAACATGCGGGTCTTGTAGGTAGGATTCTTTCCGGCGATTTAAGGGCTTTACTCGACCCCCGTCTTCTCGAGTATGTGAATGTAGGAGTACTTATAGGCTCAATAGTGTTTGTGATTGCCTCGGGGATAGGAGAAGCCCTATATGCGGCTACCTTATATCCTCAGGCAGAAACCCTATTGACAAAGGGTAGGGTTAATTTCCGGGAAGCTGTTAACCGTGGATTCAAACATATATATATTTTGATTGCTGCGGGTATATTACTGAACCTTCCGCTTCTCCTTTTATATCCGGGACTGATGATAATGCTGGCCTCAGCTATGCGTATGTTTGCATTAAAATATCCCATAGAGTTTCTGAGATCCCTTATGACAGGTTTATTTTTGATAGTGATAGGCGGGATCCTCTTCATCGTTTTACGGATACTGGCGATATACTTGATGCCAGCTATAATAATAGACGATCTAAGCTTAGGGGAGGCTTTCAAAACTAGTTTAAGTACCCTGAGAAAAACTGTTGGTTCCGTTCTTGCGTATGCTGTGTTTTTCGTTTTAATAATGGTGTTGATAGGACTGGTTTCACAGCTTTTCTCCATACTTGGTGCACCTATAAGCAATGCATTAGGCTTCATATTGGGAGCCATAGTTATACCCTCAATGGATGCAAGTCTTACGGGAGTATACCTTCAGGCTAGGGGACGAAGCCTAGAGCTGAAGCTTTTCAAGAAATCGTTTATGGACATGGTTTGGGAAAAACTGAGGGCAGGATGGAATAAAACATTCCATTTCGTAACTACGAAAACAAATATCGCATATCTTACCCTATCATTAGTAATAATTGTATGTGGCGTTGCGGTAGGATTCAGCCTAGACAAGGCATTTCTCTATAAAGTAACGCGTTTAATAATAGTTAGGGGTAGGATTAACCCTTTCCTAGAAAAAGTGTTTCCATTCTCTCTAGCTTCAGAAATATTCTTCAACAACTGGCAAGTATCCATAGTTGCTTCCCTCAGCGGTATATTAACTCCTTTGGCACCTATTTCAATAAGCCTGTTGAATGGCATTATACTGGGATTTGTGGCGGCACGTTTAACCCCCTTCGAGTTTATGGTAACGATAATGCCCCACGGGATAATAGAGATACCTGGAATAATAATCGCCATAGCAGCGGGCCTAAAGTTGGGCTATATTTTAATTTCCGATAGAAGTAAGCTACCTGAAAGCATAAAAGAGATGACATATGTTGCAGTAGGCTTAGCTCCAATCCTGTTAACGGCGGCTGTAATAGAATCCACACTGACTCCCCTCTTAATACGCATCTTCCTTAAATGGAGTTAACCATATGATCGCTAACCATAGATAATAATACATTGAAAATCAAAGATAAAAGCTGAAGGTATCAAGTATCTGGTTGACTTAATTCTACTCAACCATAATGACCTCTATTCCCATATCCCTTTCCAGTAAATGACTAACCTTCATGAAATCTTCGTCGGCAGTTATTAGTTTGGTTACTGGGATGCCTCGTTCTTTAAGAACTTTCATATAGGCTATATGCAATAAATCTAATGTTTTCAGCTTCGCATCTGCTGACATACTTATAGCTGATGCCATAGGCAGGTATATTGCACCTATTCCGGGAAGAATAGAAAGCCCATTTAATCGTATGTATTGAAGCTTAAATCTCCTAAGAATATACATTAATACAGCTAAGATTACTTTCCTTTTCTCTAGGTGCAATTTCCTGCTTAAGGCGATCACTAGATTTTCTCTGCGGTTTAGTACACTTGCCAGCTCTAAAAGCGTTAATTCAGATACTACTTTGTCCTCCTCTCCATCCAAGATTCTTCGGGAAGCCCTCCATCTTGGATCCTCTGAATCAAGCGCAGCTATTATTATACTTGTGTCAATGTACTTCATGCTAGAACCTACTCCTTTCTTCAAGTAGTTGCTTTAAAGCTCCGTTAAGTTTTAAGGGAATATCGCCTTTACTTTCCTCGAGTTTAAATAATTCCTCGACTGCGCTAGCTATCTCTACATATTCTTTAAGGTTTTCAAGACCAAGCTTTACTAATTCTCTTAAAGCTTCACTTCTAGAACTAAAGATACCGATTTTTACGAGTAAATCAATGTTCTCGAGGACATTTTTCCCCAATCTAACTGGTACTACCTGTGTGCCCATGCAGGATACCTATATACGTATTTGTATACGTATATAAAAGTTAGCTGTTCTTGCAGGTAATGCTTAAATAAAGAAAATCATTTAAAAGAAACTTTTTGAAAATATTCATCCACCACTTTAGCTATCTCGTTGACGAGCATGTTAAAGTATTTTTTGCTCTTTGTTTCATCAAATAAGACTCCTCCTTCTTTATCCGAGTAGTTTATTATTGTTCCTTCTATGGGGTAGGCTATGATACTGGAGCTGTAAACCAGTATCTGATTTTCATCGTAAAGGTGCTTTTTAACAAGATGCGGAGCAACGGAATAAATTACTGCGGTTTCATCGCTCCCGCCGTGTCCTCCCTCCTTGCTTAAAAATTTCTGTGTTATGCCCCGTTCCCTTGCCAGACTCCACCAGTTAATTATTAATACAGGTATATGATACTCCTGCCATATTCTGAAAGCTGCCTTATCTAGGGCTTCGACTTGCTCCCTGCCCCCATGCCCATTCATAATCACAGCTTCTTTGAAGCCATGTAAAGCCATATACTTCAGTATTGAATACACGTATTCTTTTAGGATGCTTGGTTCGATTCTAACGGCTCCCGGATATCCCGCAAGGCTTTTAGTTACGCCGTAATATATGGGTGGTAATACAAGTGCATTCACCCGTCTGGCAACCTCCAAGGCTATAGCGTAGGGTGCGATGGTATCTGTACCCAGCGGTAGGTGCGTCCCATGAGGTTCTAAGGTCCCCACGGGAAGAATAAACCTCCTTACGCCTCTATCCAATAGCGCCTTAACCTCTATCCAAGTGAGTTCATCTATACGTACGGTATTTTCTCTGCTCAAGGAAAACACCTCTTATTCAAGTTTAAAAGCAGATCGCTATATGAACCTTTAATAAGATTATTTTCATCGACCCCCAATTTTCTCATAAACTCTTTTAAGAAAGCCCTACCCTCCTCCACCTTACTGGACTCCACCTCCATCTCCATCTCGATAAATGTTCCTAAACCTTTAACCACATCCAAGTGTATTTGAACACCATTATATCGGTAGATTTCCCGTACTTTATCAACAACAACTTTTACTCCGAGAACCATGCTCAAAATATCCTTTAAGCTGTCTGGATCAGGGGTTCTGGCTATTGTAACGCGGCTTACCTTGGGTCCCTTAATATTTTCCCGAACATAATAGACCAGTTGCGCGTAGTCCCGGTTTTCCACCTCCCTTAGCTTTAGCCTCCTGCCGCCAACAAGAAAATATGTGTCTACTTGCCTAAAAGCACCAATATACTTTGCATTCATTTCACGTAGCCTTATTCTAGCTGATTCCAGATCGCCATGCCTTGCCTTAAACTCCACCAATATCTTCTTCATTGTTTCACAGAACCAAAACCAGTAAAATTCACTTATATCTTGTTCGTTCTACCGGGATCCTCTTCTAATCACCTTTCAGAATATCGGAGAGTATTATTTTAACGGCTTTCAGAAAACCCCTGTAGTAGGGTTCCTCCACCACAATCGTCGAGATATTTTTCAGGTCTTCTACAGCATTTCCGACAGCTATACTGGCTCCAACTTCCCTGAACATCGGGATGTCGGTTTCACTGTCACCCACAGCTATAATGTCCTTCACGTTAATCTCCATGAGTTCAGCTGCCAATTTAAGCCCGTATCCTTTGGTAACTCCCTTTTTGTGGACATGTATAGCTACTCCGCTATCTAGAACCTCGATATCTTTTAACCCGTGTGCCAATAGTGTATCGTATATTAGCCGAACTACTGTCCTTCTATCGAGATTTTTATCCACTATTTTAAAGGCGTAATCTGTATACCGGTAAGGGTTTTGAAGCGACTCCACAACAACGTCCTGAAGCTCCTTCACTATAATCTTCCTAGCTTCATCTGCAACCGACCTAGCATGCTCGATAACATGCACCTTGTTTTCGTAAACCACTACACCACCGTTTTCAGCCACTATGGCTCCGCTTGCACCCGAATAATATCGTAGGCCAAGGAGAACTGGCATGGCGTTACCGGAAGATAAAATCACTTTAAAGCCTGCATCCTCAAGAAGCTTGATGGAAGCCCAGGATTCCGGGGGGATTCTACCCTTCTCGTCGGTTATCGTACCATCTATGTCAAGTGCAACCGCCTTAAACATGTAATCACCGCAGTCGTCGAACACCAAGGTATCTAATAAACTTATTCTAGGGTTAAGGAAACCAAAAATAGGATTTAAATAAATATTTTAGTTATAAACGGGTGTTAAAAATAATTTTATTATGCAACTGCCTGCCTTCCTTTCTCTGTTATAATGTATCTTCCTTTTTCGGGTCTTTCTATGAATCCATTGTTCAGTAGGGATCTAATTTTTCCCATGACTTTTCGCGTTTCTAGTCCAGCCTTCTCAGCTATTTCTTTACAGCCTGCAGGTTTATTTAGCTCGTTTAAAGCCTTTAGTATAGCTTTACCCGTTTCATCTAATGGATTGCTTCTTCGGCAAGGCATATTCCCACACCATAAGACTCCTTTTCTAAGGATATAAAATTAACCCACAAAATCTTATTTTAATTCAACAGGTAACTGATATACCGCCCTTACTTCCGTTACAAATGAAAGCCTGGATTTTAAGAATTATAAAAACAGGTAAATAGTAAGTCTTAAATTTTCATCGTATAATGTAAGTATCATAATGGGGGAAGTGTAGTTTATGGCGGAAGTTACCTTAAAGAAGGTGACAAAACGATTTGGCAAGGTTATTGCAGTAGATAGGATTAGCC
>Ga0180301_10001514_pt1 | contig 18343 bp, 27 predicted proteins | sample GuaBasSediGuay16_FD_121797 | JGI IMG/M metagenome (GOLD analysis project Ga0180301, IMG submission 121797) | Subseafloor sediment microbial communities from Guaymas Basin, Gulf of California, Mexico - Guay16, Core 4569-2, 12-15 cm | ecosystem: Environmental > Aquatic > Marine > Hydrothermal... | reverse complement strand
TTATTCTTTATTTCCATATTGTTGCTAATTAATTTTCTTATCAGTTCTATTTCATTTATTTTCTTTATCTGACTACCAACTGTGTTTGGAATAACTAAAGCATCAAGACTCACATTCCATACATCTAAACCAGATAAAAATGTTTTGATTGGAGGATGTGCTGGTAAACCATTTTGCCATGTTTCGGCTCCAGACATATCTATAATATAACCCGTAAGCAGTACTTCATCGTCTATGTATAAATAGCTGTCAGAATCCGCCTTCATTTCATACTCTACTGTTGCTATTCCTTTAACTGATGAGGTTCCAGATACCGAAATATATTGCCAATCTGTAGTGTAGTTTTCAATTTCTTTCTCGTAAACGTTTCCATCAGGCATTATTATCTTTATTTTGAAAAGTTTTTCAGAAGAAGCTACAAATGAATCTGAAAACTTTACAGCTAACTGTAACGCTATTGGTGAATTTTCCTGTAAAACAGGTATCATATATTTTATGGTTCCACTACCATATTTTAGCAAGACCTTATATGCTCTTTTGCCTGTTTTCTTTGTTGCATCTGCTAGTCCATCACCCGTGCTAACTATTTGAATGTTTCCATCACTATACATTCCCGTGTTTGATAGTCCAGCAATATTGTAAATTCTTACGTCCAAATATCCTCTCCATAGTCTCATTACTGATAATGGAAATGGGTCATCAAATGGTTCCAGTTCTTCGGTCTTTTCAATTATGACACTACCTATTTGAATTCTTCCAAACTTTTTACATTTTCCTTTCAGCACACCTATCTTGAAAATTCCTCCAGCTTTTATTTCACTTAAGTTAAATAGCCAATCAACATTGTATGCTTCAATTTCATTTATAATTGTCAACGTATTGCTGAATACTCCAATTCCATAAAGAACCGATTTTATTATCAATTTATTTATAACAAGTCTATCGGTTATAACAGTCCCAGTACCAAGACCATATCTGCAATTATAAGCAACAAATTCATCAATTAATGTGTCATATTCTGATAAGTTTATTGTAGTATCACTTAGTGCTACTAATCGCTTAATATAGCCACCTGAATGTGTTTCTATAGTTGTATAACCCGTATGTGAAAAAACTAAGGTTCCAAAACGCCATCCTTTTGTTCTATAGTGTTTTGTTGTTACAACATAACTGTCTTCTGATATATTCTTTGCCGTCAAGTATATATTTGTAATTCTTACTCCTTTCAATACTTCTTGAACTTTATCATATTTAACGCCAGTTTCGTATGCTGTTGTGAAATATCTTATACGTTCTCCTTTTATTTCAACGCTCTGAGAAAGCAGAAATACCTTTTCACCTATTAATGGTTTCCCCTGCAAATCGGAATCTAAAGTTATTATCGTTCTATTATTTTCAACATCATAGGTTATATTGGTTATTGTTCTCCTCGTATCTACGGGTTCTGAAAAATCTGTTGGAACGTTAATTTCATCTCCAATATTCCATTTGTCCAGAATACCTTCCAAGATTATTTCGTGTAGCGAATTATACCCAATAATTGTTGCCTCTTCTTGCTCTCTTTTTTCCGTGTAAACATAAAAACCATCATTTATCATTTGCCAAGGACTACCATAGTAATTAGATGTTATCCCATATCCTAGTGTAATCGTTATCTTTTTATCCTTGTTTATTGGCTCTGTTTCAGTACCTATTAGAACTTTGGAATTTGGAGAAGGTGTTATTATTATACTCCCTTTGAACTTAATATCTGATGGACTATTATTTGTTATTTTTAAAATTCCATTATTTAATATTATCAAACTAACATATCTATCGTAATAATGGGAATCGCCTTGGTCATAATACTCAAGCATATCCACATCCAGCTCTAAGTTACCTCTAACTACTATGATGTCTCCAGCTTCATAACTTTTAGTTTCATCGCTATAGAGGATACGATATATGTATTCTGTTCCATCTTCACCTGAAAAATTAGATGACGACGCAATATATATGTTTTCTGAAGGCGTTATTTTAACACGATATTGCTTCGTAGAATCTAATGGAATTGGAGTCTCAAATTCTATATCATAAACGATTGTAACATTACAATAATAAAACAAAACGTCTTTGTAGAACCAATCTGGTGGAAATTTTATTGTCTTGCTTCTTATAGTGTTCCAATTTGTTCCATCGTATTCCTGAATTTCTATCAATATGTCGAATTGGTGGTCATATGTAGAGCTATATCCTCTAAAGCCGACAATAATGCCCTTGAGATTTTTGTTTGCAGTTAACTTAATGTTGAAATATACACTATTGTTGGCATCTATTCCTTTAAGTTTTCCTCTCCATACACCTATTTTTTTGAATGAAGAGTAGTCCTCGATATCAGCTTTATAGTATGTTACCAAACTCAGTTTTCCTTCATCTTTTTGAACGATTATCATATTATTTATATCACCTCCTGTTTTTCATATTTGCCTTTCACAACATATATGGTTTTATAAATACAACAGCATCAGCTAAATATACACTAACGTTACTGTTAGATATTAGTTTTTCTTCATTATCAACCCTGAAACCGATAATAATATACTTAGCCATCACATATCACCTTATTACCAATATTAGGTATTCTGCCAAATTTTTCAATTCCTCTTTGGTCATACTCACCGATAGTTTTCTACCATCCTCTCTTTCAAGAGTAACAACCACTATGTCGTCGAAGAACTCAGTATCAATCCTTCCTCTAGGAGGTATTTTACCTTCCACCCCCTTTTCCAACTGCTCCCTAAACTTTTTCACATGGTATTCGCAGAGAGCTATGTTACCGTAAGCCCAAACTGCCTCCCTATTGCATCCGATAACGGAGCACTTAACCATTACTTAATCACCTTTACCTCTTCTTATTCAAATTATTAATCACATCTTTTAATTCATCAATTTTCTCAATTAGCTCGTCCATTTTCTTAATATATACGTCAGTAAACTTTTTAATATGCAACCTTGAAAGCTGATACATAAAGTAAATAGCTAAACCAGCAATACCGTATTGAAACACAACTTGCATTATCATATCTATTTCGGACACAGCATATCACCTACTATGCTGTTTGCACAGCAACCCAATCCACTTTCACATCAAATCTTGTTCCTTCCACGTTTGCTTCACGTATAATAAAGTAATATTCATGTCCTGTATAAGAACGATAAGTAAATGAAAATTCCGCTATTAGGTTCTTGTTTTTATCATATGCTTTAGCCTTTTCCTCTATGAAATCAAAGACAACTACAAACCAATCACTTGGGTTATCAAATGTAAGATAATCTCCCGTAATAGCATCAGTAAAACGTAATTTGTTTGGATTGCTGGGTTCCAAAGTCGTGCGAGGAAGATAGTCCTTACCTTCGAATGTGTTTGATGGAAAGAAGAAAGGTGTATTAGCAGTACATTGACTAACTGAAATTCTTATACATCCAGCACACCTTACTAAATGCGTTCCTGAAACATATCTTTCAGCACAACCCCATAGACCATCAGGTGGAGAAAACTCTAGAACACCATTTTCTACATATGCATTTTCCTTAATATAATTAGCAAAATCATTTAATTCATCTTCAGATAGAAATTTCCAAACCTTAGTCCAACCTTCAGGAGGACACCAAGTAGGGTCATTAGGGTCTATTTGTTCAGTCGTAGGTGTATAGGTACTTATAGTTCCTTGGTCAGTATATTGTCCTTTTGATATAGTTTGAAGTTTTGCATAATGTTTTATGTATATGTCTTTCCAATCCGTGTATCTTCCATATGTTAATGTTTGCAATCTCTTTGGTTTTAACGTGTATATGTCTCTCCAATCTGTGAATTGAGCATGAGATAGTGTTACTAATGATGCCTTCTTTAAAGCATATATGTCTTTCCAATCAGTAAATCTTGCATGAGATAATGTTTGTAGAATTACTTCAGGTAGTGTTACTGTTGGTGTTATCATGTCCCTGAACTTAGCTCTTGTAATAGTTTGCAATACGTTTGTAGGTACTGTAGCTAGTACTACTAGTTTATCTATGTCTTGTAAAACATCTGTCCATTGTTCATGTGGTTGATAGCCTTCCTTTTCAACTGCAATATGGTATCTTCCCGTTAAAAGCCTAGTTTCAAAAATGCCTTCCTCGTTAGTGTAGCCTTCAGTAACGAGTTTTAAATCTACGTCCCTAATGGTTACTTTAGCGTCTTTAATTGGCTTGTAGCTCATTCTAGACCGCCATTTGTCTATGCATAAGTTCAGCTACAAAGTAAACATCTGCGGTTTTCTGTATGTTTACTCCTTCATGAAGAATATAAACATTTCCATGTTCATCAATGTATTCTGCTTTTCCAACCGTATATTCGTCCGTGCTTTCATCTCTGAAAACAACATAGTGTTCAGCATAGTATGTACCGTTCTCATATCCGCTTCTAAACTGTTCTTGTACCTTATTTGTAATTTCCTTTATAAATGTGCCATCAGGTGCATATATTTTAACTGAAACAATCCTGTATGTTGCAGGTGAAATAGCACCTGACAGTTCTATAGCTAGAAGTTCTGCATGTTTATAGTTGTAATCATCGTGAAGAATAGATAATGCGTATTCGATTTTCAATATTTCATCTGATGCCTTAGAAACACTTAACCCTTCAAAATATGATACAAGCGTCATGTTTTCATTTGCTTTAGCATATACTTCAACTTTACCTACAATGTATTCGTCAGTTGAATTATCTTCAATGGTACCTGCAACCATGAATTCCTTTTCAGTACTTGAATACTCGACTTCAAGTTTGCTGAATGGTGAAAGTTCCTTAATAAAATTACCTTCAGTATCATATAGTTTTACAATTTCAAGTTTACCAATAAGCCATGTGCCAATGTTTCGATATACTAGCTGGTTTAGAAACTCCGAAGATACTGTGCCGTGTTTCTTTTTACCCTTAATTCTAATTATACACTTGTACATGTTTATGCACCGAAAATTTTAAAGTTGAAAATGGAAAAAAACACATTTGATTTTAAGTGAACTCTTTGAAGACGCTTTTACTGCTATGTTACTGTTTCAGCTTTGCTGTGAACGTATAGTTTGTTCATTGTGTCATCAAAACCTATTTCTAGAACCACCGTATATTGAGATGTATCTACTTGTTTCAATACGGTGTTAGCTAGAACATCGTTAGTAGCAGATATTACTGCATCTCTTTCAGTCGCTAAACCATAGTCGTGAGCATATCCAGCTAATACTAAGCCTCTAGTTATGATAGCGACAGCTTGTGGTCTTACAAATCTTGCCGCACCTGGTAAGAATACGTTTACTATGCTTCCTGTAAACTCGTCAGGTGCTTTAATATCTCTGGCTACTGCTTTCCAACCGCTTATAACGCCTATGGCTTTAACAGCAATTCCTCTACCATACTTGTATCTGAGACCAACTGAACCAAGCGTTACCTTTACTAGCTTGAATTTGTCGGCTTTCTGCTCTACTCTGTCTGGGAAGTATGGTGAAGCTCCGCTGAATGCGTTGTCAATTCCTGTCTTCCACGCTGGATATGCTCCTAACAGCTTTATCCTATGCTTTAGCAGTACAAAGTCTTTGTCCTCCCAGTTGGGATTGACAAAGTCCTTCCAAACTTCGTGTGAGCTTTCTGCAATTATTGATTTGAACGCTGTTTCATCAGGTATCCTTGTAATTAAGGCATTGTAGATTCTGCTGACTTCACCTTTCAGCGTTTCCTTCCATTCCGTGAAGTCTTGCTCTGGTATTTCAAGTGGCGAGTAGTAGCCTTTGTACTCGACTAATAGTGCCACTTATTCTCACCCGAATATTAACTTATACGTGGGGTGCCTAATAAACCTCACGCCCTACAGGTCTATCCTAATGCTAAACTCCTATATCTTCTAAATGTTTCACGCTCTATTTTGAATTGCTTTTTAATATCATACTTTCTAGTCCTTATGAAACCAATGTAGATTGAGCAATGGCTAATATTGTCTCTTGCTTCAGGTGTTCCAAGTGTTCTTGCCATAGCATCAATTAGTCTTGAACGATTATACATAGCCACTATTGTTCTTAAAACCTCTCTAACGTTTCTCCTATGGTCTCTGCTTATTGCTATTGTTTCAGTACCTGAAAGTGAAGGACTATCGCCACCGAAAGTAATGAACGATATTAGGTCAAATGGGTACTTGAAAACTCTCATGAATGCGAAATGTACATCTATTGGTTTTTCAATTACTAGTTTGCCACTATACATGTCTTTTACTCGAACATATCTGACAACATACATTCTAACTTTGAGACCTCTGAAAAACGATAGTGTTAAAGGTGTTAAAACTATTGCATAGTTGCTTCTTCTACAAGGCATGTCTTTAGTGTAGAGAATAAAGTACTTGTGAAGTAGCTGAATTATTGCCTTTAACCTTTGCCAATCAGGTTCAGGTACTATGTATTCATAGTTTCCTACTAATAATTCATTTGCTATATGATTTAATGCTTCAAATGTTAAATCTCTTAGTTCAGGAGACATTAATGCCTCGTATAGTGCCTGTTCAAAATGTAGCTCTAGTTCTCTATCTCTCCAAACCATCCATGTTAATACTTTATATCTGTTAAACATTACACCATAAACTGTTCTTAAAAATCTTAAATAATCATGCCACCATCTTATTTTTTCACGTATGTCTCTACCACTAATCCACAGCAATAGTTCATACCATAATTCGCGAAATAGTCTATTTAGGAATTCACGCCAGAATGAAGGTCTTTCCTCTATTTTATCTTTTAAACTTATTGCATCTGGTTGAGCATATAGTACAAATGCTCTACGCATTAGTCTATTTGTGAAGGTTCTTCTTGCAAAATCCCACACGTATTTTGTTCTGAACTTTCTTTGTTCAAGTTTCTTTATTGCTCTTGGTATTGAAAGTAGTGTTTGTATTCTACGTATTGTTTGAAAGTGTCTAAGTATTCTTAGCTTTCTTTCTCTACGGTATTCTTTTCGTTTCTGCCTTCTTCTGTCTTTTTCTACTTCTATTCGTGTTTTTCGTACTGCACGTTTTTTAGGCATGTATTCTCCCGTATATTGCGTTTAATGCGTTAAGTAGTGCTTGTTTATTTCCATGTCTTAGATATGAGAAAAGTGCTTGACTGCATGCTGTTATCATTGCTCTCTCATATTTTGAACGACATTTAAACAGCATTTTACATGCTTCCATTATGCAATGTTTTCTTGCTAGATATGTGTGCTCATACCATCTACTTGCAGGTGATAGTCTTTTCAAGTGATTATATCTTCTCCAAATGCAGTTACGTAGAAAAGTAATTAATGCGTTAATGTCTTCTTCTGTTAGTATCATGTTGCTTCGCCGACAACTTTAATTCTTAGCTTCACATACTGTGGTTTTTCGAGACTAAACCACTTGTATATTTCAGGTGCGTTTTCAGGATACTGACCATAATCCAAGTAGTACCTGTATGCTAGTACTCCGTCAATGTAGTCAAGTATTTTCTCGAATAGTTGCGTTAGTTCCTCTGTGAATTTCTGGTTTGTTACATCTATCATTTTCTCTACTTCAAGCTTTAAGCGTTCTAGTGCGTTCTGATATTCTTCTTTTACTTCGTCTGGTATTTCAAATGTTATTGCTAGTATTTCGTTTTCAACTTCCTGTACTAAGTCATCTACATGCTGTTTTAATGTTTCATATTCCTTGTATATTGCTTGTCTTACTTCTTCTGCATGTTCTGGTGTTATAATGTCTGCTTGAAGGTCTTTATATACTGTTTCAAGCTCGTTAATTTTATCGTTTATTCTTGAAATTGCTACTTCTAGTCCTGAAGTACCGTAGTTTGCCATGAAACTTGCATATGTTGCGTTTGTCCGAATAACATATAGTAGCCATTGTCTAGCATATTCAAGATATGTTAAGTGTACCCATAGGTTTTCATCAATTAGTCTCGATAATTGCGTTTGCAATTGCTGTAATGCATCCATATATGTTCTTTCTGTGTTATCTACTGCACCAAATACTGAGTAGAAAAGTGTTGAAAGAATGTTTCCTCCTGCACTTGCTAAGTTGAAAATGTTTATTTTGTCGTCTAGTATTCCTATCATTTGAGGTATTTGCGTCATGTCGTCAGAATATAGTGTCATTCCTCCTCGATAAACGTTGTATATTGTTTGAAACGCTCCACCAATACTGTATTGTATTGCGTTAGATGCTCCCTCTTGAAGTAGCTCTAGTAGTAGTTCTTCTGCCATTTCATCTCCTATAAGTGCTGAAAGTGCTATTGAAGCATTTATCATGGCGTTGAATATGTCTATTATTCCGTCTGGTGAAATACCGCATGTGAATGATGGTCTTGCATCATTGACGCTGTCAAATGCTCCTATGAAAATGTTGTCGAAACCAAAATACTTTGCTAGAGACATTTTAAATGCTCTAACCATTGCCTCTGTAGGTTCATTGATTAACGCTTGTTTAATGCCTCCGAACATTTCTATTAATCCAGCAGTACCTGCACCTGCCGCCCATGAGGCTATTTTTTCAACTATGGACATGTTTATTTCACCTCAATACCTATGCTTTCTGCTCTTAGTAGCCCTTGTCCTACCCATATTGTGCCTCCTCTTACAATGCTTACGAAGTAGCCCATTTGTGCTAGTCTTTTACGCAAGTATTCCTGTCTTTTTGCAGTATCTGTATATGTGTTTTCGTGCACATACTCACCCCATACTACGTCAAATATTGATGAAATTCTAACTATGAAAAGTAATGTATCTGGTTCTAGTTTACGATGTGTAAACATAACATCATACCCTATGGGTGGCGGTGGAATATACACCAAATATGCGTCTATCGGATATTCCTTCACGGTGCAGACGTTATTCATGTCTTTAAGTATGAAACGTCCATAGTAAACAAACACTTGATAGTATGGGTAATCTCTATAAAGCATTAGTGAATATCCTCCTGCTTTCAAAGTATGTATTGTTAGCAAACAGCATTCGCTATTGAAAATGTATGGTACTGCTCTATAATATTTTCCTTCAGGTGTTTCCTCATATGCTAGAAATAGGTCTTCCTCATACATTGTTGGTTGAGTGTAGTCTTGAAACAGATAGTATTTATGTCTTGCATCTTGAAAGTCTGCTTCCGCACCTTCATCTAGTGGGGCACGTAGATATAGCGACTGCATTAGCATTGCTAAGCTGAAGAACTTTAATGATTTATTGATTTTGTCTATGTCCCATTCGAAAACATCTACAGGTATTAGGTCTTTTTCACGTATGGTGAATGGTGGTGCATAATGTCTTGTAGCACCAATATAGTGTATTTTTGGATAGACAACATTCTTTTCTGCCATGTTTACTCCTAGCATTTTTCTACCGCAAATGTTGTGTATAACGTATTTGTTGTCTGGTAGAAAGTCTTTTAATACTGCTAGTATGTGTGGATATATGCTTTCTGCTAACATATGTATGTAGTTGATTTTATCATATACTTCTTGTCTGTACTGTTTTAATTCGTTTATGGTGTTTTGAATGTTTTGCAGTACTTGTTCTTTTGTTAGATTATTTCCTGCCATGTATCTCATACCTCACGATTAATGTGTTGTTTTCGACATACATTTCAAATTTTAAATCGTAAATTGAATGTTTAAAGATTGGTTCAAGTTTCTTATGCAGTACTTTTATTGCTTTATCCATTATGTCGGTGCAGTTTCGCACAATTATTGTGAACGGTGTTAGTATTCCAAGTAGTAGTTCTCTTGCAAGTATTGTGTCTTCAGTTGGAAATATCGAGAACGGTTCATAGTCTATTGTGCCGTAGAGGTTTTCAGGTTTTTTACCTGTTAGCAGAAACGCTATTTCTATTGGTGGCGGATACTTTCTTATTCTTCTTAATGCTAACGTATGTTTGCGTCTAAGGTGGCGTATTATGCGTTCTACTGCTTTAACTTTGATTAGCGTGTCATATATTCTCTGCGGTTGAACGTTTTTATCGTATAGTTCAAGTATTGTTTCCTGCACGTGTTTGGGTTGCGGTGTTTTGAATAGCGGTATTTTGCACTCGTATTTCAAGCATATGCACCTCGTATTTCTTTGATATTCCTTTCTCACTTGAGTTTATACGCTTCGGGGTTTATAAACTGCACGACCAGCATGTGGGGCGTGGGGTATTTTAACCCCCCTGCCCTCAGTTTTGGAGGGGTAAGTGTTGAAACAAGTACAGGAAGAAGCAATATGCGTTAATGTACCGAAAGTGTTAGCTGACTTTATCAAAGACTTAAGCAAAGCTACAGACATACCTATTGAAGAACTAGTAGCAAGAATGATACTTGTAGGAGCATGTCATCCAGACGAAATATTTACAAGAATTGAGCTGATAAAAATTCAGAAAGGTGGTAAAAATGAGTATATGGTTGAAAAAGAGACAAGCAACTAAACAAGAAATAGCCGTGTGTGAAAAGTATTTTAAATTAGGCTATGAAGTCTATAGAAGTCCAATGTCATTACTGCCTTTCGATGTTTTAGCAATACATCCTGAGAAAGGAGAAATATTGTTCATAGAGGTTAAAAGCGGTAAAGCAGAACTAAGTAGAAGACAAAGAGAATTCAAAGCACTAATTGATAGAAGACTAATTTGGAAGGTGAAATACCATGTCGAAAGAGTATAAGCTAGTTCCTAGAGTTTCAACTGTAGGTGAACGTATCTTAAAAGAACTATACGTTTACTATAGAAAGCAAGAGCATAGAAAAGGATTCTATATTTCAAGCCTTAGCTCATGCTTAAGAAGAGCATATTATGAGAAAATATTTCCAGAATTGGTTCTGGAGCAAATAAGAAAAAGCACTTTTGAAGGTGAAGCAATACACTATTTTGTAAAGTACTTGGTTGATTTAGGTGGTAAACTACTGTTTGAAAAAATAAACGCTGAAGTACCTGTAGAATACGAGTTTGAAGGCATTAAAATAGTTGGCAGAGCAGATATTGTTTTGAAAGATAGAATTATTGAGCTTAAAACATGTAGAAATATACCTTCTAGACCTTACTTTTCACATGTTTTACAGGCTAATGCTTACGCTTATTTGCTTAAAAAGAAAATGTTTGAAGTAACATATCTGGGTATGCATAATATACGCAGTTTCGTTTATGACACAAGTAAAGAATTATTTGAAAGATTACTTGATAGAGCAAGAATATTGCGTAAAGCACTTATCTTTAGTGTTGCACCTGAAAGAGAACCAAGTCCACTATGTGTTAAATGCCCATATTACCATGTATGCTTTAGACAGATGCAGTTACACCTGTAGGGCGTGGGGTTTTTAAACCCCCCTGCCCGAATAATAGAGCAGAAAAGTGGGTGTTTGAAGCATGTCAGTTAAGAGTGAGATTAAAAAGCTGATACAAGACACGATTAAGAAAGTAACTTCTACAGGACAACCAGAAAGCATAGTACTATATGAGAACGAAAATTGGGCTATACAGTTACTTGTAGTGCCTCCTAGAGAAACACAGTATGGTGCAGTAACCGTTAAAAGAGATAAACCAGCAGTACTTTTAAGCATTAGAAGTGCCAAGCTATGGAGAAATAACTTAACGATACCTTCAATGGAAGCATATAAGAGCTTGATGGAACTATTAAACGCTTTCGACAAGGATAGTGAAGTAAAAGACGCTGTAGCTGACGTATTAACACCTAGAGTAATAACAACTCCTGTAAAGAGGCTACCGTTCAGAAAGTAACATTAACAATGAGCATAACCATTAATTACAAAACATTTTTTTACATTAGCAAAAACTGTAAGGGAAATAGTTTGTCCCCGTTAATAAAAATGGGGGAAAGTCCGTGAGTGAGAAACCTAAACGTATGAAAGTTAAAATACCCGCAGATAACCCTATTGTATGCTATATGGATAAGCATGGTTTAAGAATTGTATTAGCAATTAAGAATAAAGACAAGCTTGACATAATGAAAGCTGAAAACGCTATACTGTTAAGATTAACCATTCCAAACGAACATGTGCCGAAACTAATGTATTTAACCGCTAGAAGAACGTTAGCATTATTTATTAGGGCAAAAGCTAAACCTGTAAAACCGAAACCGAAAGAAGTCGATATTGAGGAAATATTCGGTAAAGCAAAAGAAATATCAACGGAAGAAGTAGAGGCAGAAGATTTAGCATCACTCATAAAATAAATTTTTCTTTTTCAGGTGATATAGAATGGTGTTTGAAAAATATCTAATACAAATAACTGATGTGAGAATACCTGACATAATATATGCTACGTTCCCAGATATTGTACAGAATACTGAATTACTAGAGAAAGTCGTTAAAGCGTGGCGTCTAGGTAGTGATAGCGAATACGCTCAACTATATTTTGCAAAACACGATGTAGGAGTAATTTTAACAAAGCTAACAAACTACCGTGTAATAACGGATAAGAAAATTATTGTTGTAACATTAGCTAATGGTTTCAAATGCTATATTCCGCTTGAATTATTTGGTAACGTTGATATTGAAACGTTAATTGAATATTTAAAACTGCCTATGCAGATAACCGTAAAGCATGTTAAGGGAGTATTGGTTGCAGATGAAATAAAACTACCGACATTGCAGACATCAGAGGATATTGCTAAAGAAATAGTTGAGGAAATAGGTTTTTTGAATGCGATACTAGTAAGTTACGGTATTTTGCCTACAAGGGAAATGATTTTCCTGTATTTGCCGAGAATAATGCTGTTGCTTAGAGGTTTCAGAACACCGTATGAGAAAACACCATACTATCCAATTCATGTTTTGCAGTTTACTGCACCAAATAGTGGTAAAACACACTATGCGGTTAGAACAAGCGAATGCTTCAATTACGAATACATGGGTGGTGAATTGCCTTCACTAACACGTTTAGTATATGATGCTAGAAGTGGTGCGATAGGTTCAGTTGGTTTAAGAGACGGTGTAATACTTGATGAGTTTGATAAGAAAACAGCAAACGATATGGTGAAACTGACAACAGATTTAAGAGCATTACTTACAGGAATGGAGCAGGGAATATGGTCAAGGTCAGTAGGAAGCAAAGGAATAGAAATCAGAAAGTTCGTGAACATGGGGTTTTTCGGCAATATTCCACCATTTCTGAAAGGCGAAAACAATAGAGACAAAGTCATTAACTATTATGGTATTAGCGGTATTGATGCATTCATAGATAGAATAACGGTTATTGATATTTGGACTATGCACATTAACATTGCTGATTACTTGATTTACAAGATTATTCCAAACTACATATTGAGAGGAATAGTGAGTTTACTTATGAGACATTTGAAAGCTGAGGAATTAGAGGTTGAAATCCAGAAAGGTAGAATTGAAAGACACGCTATGAATATTAAGTCAGTACTTAAAGCATTGAGCGTTAATATTTCAGACCAAGTAATAGCATATATTGCTGAAGGAAAATACAGTTTTGAATTGCTATATAGAAGTACACCTGATGCAACTATGAAGGAGAAAGTGTTTCCAGAGTATGAGCATTTAAAGCTTATAAAAGAAAAAGTGTTAAGGTGAAGTGTAAATGTCATGTAAAGGTTTGTTTAGAAAAATATTGCGGAAAATGGTTGAGAAAGCATATGAAGATGAATGGATAGCATTTAGAAACGAAGTTAGAAGAGATATTGAAGATGCAACAAAAGCACTTTTAAAAGCACAGAAGAAACTTTCGAAAGTACTATACGAGCTAAGACACGGTATAGGAAACACGATAGGTGTAGAAATGGAAATAGTGTCTGCAAGAGAGCAAATAGCGTTAGCAATTGAATTGCTTAAGAGGTGGTTGTAAATGCAGATACCTGACATATTGCTGGTAAGAATTGAGGAATTCAGTAGGAAATACATTGACGTATGGATAATTATTGATGAAATATACAAGTTTCTTGAAACAGAAGATAAGAAAGCATTAGCAGATGAATTTGAACTATTAGCATACATGATTAAAAACTACTGTGAGAAAGGTAGAATGGAAAAGAAGGACTGTGATTTGCTAATGTATTGGATTGAGCAAATATATCACCTGTTTAGAGGTGATGTTTTAACTGTTGAAGCAAAAGCTAAGCTTAAAGTTTTACTTTCAGAACTGATTACCCGTTTAATGGTTAAATATGCAATAATTAATTTCCTGCAAAAATATGGAAAGGTGATACAAGATGTCTATTGTGGACTACATTAAAGGAAAAGTGCCGAAAGAGGAAAAGAAGGAGGAAAAGAAAGTAGTTGAACCTAAGAAAGTTGATAGATATGATATGCTAACTGCTATTGAAAACATTTACAGTATTGCAGACAGAATTATGAGAAAACTAGCATGGGGTGGAGTAAGTAATGGTGAACTGCTTGATGCAATTAAGAACATTTATGAAATAGCTGGAAACGTATTAGCACATGAAAGGTGATAGAAAATGAGTGAAGAAAAAGATTGGAGAATTAAAAACCTAGAGAAAATACATGATGAATTAACGGAGTTTGCTAGACTATGCTATTCTGCTGTCTCAATAGTTTACAGTAAAAACATTGGCGAACTAATTTTCTACTTCGATATGGTTTCAAAAATTGCAACAAAATGGTATAATAAAGGATATATTACACAGAAACAATGTAACGATATTATTTCATACACTAAAGTAATAGCAAACAAAATTAGCGGTGAAAAAACAGACATTGAAACTTTTACAATAACAATGTTTTACGTTCTTGAAAAAATAGCTGAAGCATTTGGATGTATAGTTCAAACAAAAGTACTACTACAGGAAGGAGGTGTACCTGCATAAATGGTTGAATTGAGAGTTGGAGATTACATAAGTGAAAAGCTAATAATTGATATCGAGAAAAAGCTTAATGAGATAAGCAGGAAAATTGAAAACAGTATTATTGAGGAACTAGCTAATCTAATTGAAGAAGCAATTGAACAAGCATACAATAACGGCTACTATGATGGCTACGAGGAAGGTCAGAATAGTCCAAAATACGAGTGGTGAAGATGTATGAGGAAATTATTGAGTTCAATTTTCTTTTTTTATTTCTGCTATTGCTTTGGTCTCTTATCGTATTGCTTATCATATTTATTGGTGCATGTGTTGAAGTATTGCTTGAAAAATGGTGTAAGGCGGTGAAATATGAGTTCCAAGTCTGAAGAAAAACTAAGGGGTATGATTATTAGGGCAATGATGGGCGTAAAGTATTTTGACAACATTATGAAAGAAGTTGTGCCTAGATGTGCCATAAAATATAAGGGTAAATGGAAATGCCTACTGTGTAATAGATTGTTTCCAAGTGATAGAAGTATTTTCTACCATTTAGCATATGTTCATGCAGATGAAGTACATTACTATGCGGTAAAGTATAAGGTTAGAAAGCTTAGAGAAATAGGGTTAGAGGTGGTTGAAAGTGAAGATTACGTTTAAACCACATCAAAGATATGTAATTCATGAAATAATTAAGGATTTTGATGATTACAATAACTTTTTCATTAACTTGCCTACAGGTGGTGGCAAAACGGCTATTGCTTTGGAAGTTGCTAGACAACTGATTTACGAGTACAAGTATGAGGGTATTGTTTACGTTACGAGAACAATTAACGAATATAGCCCTGTGTTAAGAGACATTAGAAAGTTTGAGTTTCCGCTGACTGTTTGCGGTTTAATTGGTAAGTCAAGATTGTGTGATTTCGAATGGAAATGGCTATTTGAAGAATTGGAAGGTGAAGTGGATATTTGTAAAGTGTGTCCTAAAAGAACGGCTATATGTACTTACTTCAACATTGATAAGTTTATTGAGAAACAAAGCATTATTGAGGCGTTAAATGAAATACCGAAATATTATTGCAAGTACAGGACGCTTATTGCTTATGCTAGACTTGCAGATGTTTTACTTGTAACATTGCCGTATTTGCTTAGGAGACCTCGTAAAATGCTTGAGCATATTTACGATGTGAACATTTTGATAATTGATGAAGCACATAATGTTGAAAATCTTAACCAATATGTTAGTATTAGCTTAAGGAGAGATGATTTGCAAATTTTAAGGGAAAGCGGTTTCAATGTTAATGATTTGCTAGGTTTTGTTGATAAAGTTAGGACTGAAGGTAGAGAGTTAAAGTTTGTTGATAAGAATGCCTTTAAAAACGAAGTACCAGAGCTGGATAGTAGAATATGGGAGGAATACAGGAAGATTTTACAGCATCACTTAAACGGTACTGTTAAGTATGCCAAGGCTATTCTGCGTACAGTTAGGTTTTACAGCTATGTTGATGAACCATATTTGGATATGTTTTCATACAAGTATGGTTTAAAGCTATTGGTTACAGATGTTAGAGGATTACTACAAAATGCTGTTGCTTACAAGAATATTTTCATGTCTGGTACTTTACCACCGCAAGACTATATTGAGAAGGTTTGGGGATTGCAAGGCAAATATATTGATGTTGAGAAAAAGTTTAAATTATTTGAGAAATGTCGTAAATACTATTGGATTAAAGCAGTTACTTCCAAATATGAGTTTAGAAACAAGTTTGAGGAAAAAATGAGACAAGTACTAGACATGCTATTGCAGATTGTTCCTAAAGTTGTGCTTGTTGTGTTTCCAAGCTACGAATACTTAGAGAGGTTTAAGGATTTAGCGAAAAAATATAATGCTGTAGTTGAAGATGAAAGAACTAGAATTGAAAAAGTACAAGAGGAAATATTAAGCGGTAGTAAAGATGTTGTTTTTGCTGTTGCAGGTGGTAAGCTAACTGAAGGTATTGAATTAGTAAAAGAAGGTAAAAGCGTTATTAAAACAATCATATTAGCTGGTGTGCCTTATCCTACACCTGACGATTACAATAAAAGAAAAGCGCAGAAAATTGTTGAAACGCTTGGTTTTAAAGGTGGTGATGTAGTGTTTAGATATACTGTGCATATTCCAGCATTGATTTTAACGAAACAGGCTATAGGTAGAGGTATTCGTTTTGAACATGATTTCAACAATGTTTTTTTCCTTGATTGGCGTTTCAAATTCTTTTTTGAAGAACTTGGTATTGAAAAAGTTTACTTGGTGAAACTATGAGGGACATGAAGAAATATGCATGTATGATGTGTAAGTTAGAAGTATATGAAGTGAAAATAGATGAGGGAGACGTACATTTAAAGCTATGTAGAAGATGTGCTATGAGATTAGCGAAAATGTTGCAGAGAAGAGTAGGTATTTTATTGCTTCGAGAAAGGTATTTGGAAGAACGCTATGACCCTGCAATCTAGTTATACGAGGGTTTTTACGGAGGCGTGATTATGTCTCTCACCATATGCAACATAAACGGCGTTAATGGTGGTGAAGACCATGATATATAGTATGTCTCCGTTAAGGATTATGGGGGGTGTTAAGGTCATGATAATGATGATAAAGAGAATGACAAAAACCTTCGAACAATATTTTTTCAAGGGGATAATAACATACTTTGTCTTGCAATTGATTTTATACATCATACTATGTGTTATCATAACGTTTTTGGTGATAATGATAACCAGAATGAATATGTCTAGTTGAGAGACCGAAAAGTTTAAAAACCCCCCGTATATAGTTTAACTCCGTTTTCCTTAACGGAGGTAAATGTCCCATGAGTGAAACAACTGAAATACGTGAATACACTCAAAGAAGAAGGTTTAAGAGTGTAGAAGAATTTGCAGAGGCTAATGGATTAGCGGTACTTACAACCATTCAATCACAATATTGGTGTTATAGTATCTTAAGTGGTGAAGGTAGAATACTGATATTGAAATGGAATAAGAAATCATTCTTCATAAAAAGCATTTTGGCAATCGATATGGATACTGTTCCAGAAGTAGCTAATGCATTAGCTAACGTTAAAGCTATGGTTATAAGACAAAGGGCTAAAGCATTATTAGAAGAGGCTAAGAAGTATCCAGAAGTACTTAAAGAACTTAAGAGAATGCTTAAGTAAAGCAATAGCATAAGCAATTGAAACCTTGAGTTTAAATAATTTTTTTCTTTTATCTAAAAAAGCATAAAACTTGGGGGTAATAAATATATGAAAAACACATATCATGTAATTGTAGAGGAAGTAGAACTATTAGATAACGTGTACTATGTTGATATGGAAGTAACACCATTACGAATATACGTTAGAATGCTTGTAGATATTATTGATTTGAGACACTTAGTAAGAACTACATCTATGCTAATCGAGAAACTTAAGGGAGTATGGGGAGATATAGAACTATTTGCTTTAAAATACTTTCCAATTGATGGATATTGTGAATTAATATTTACAATACCTAAGCT
>Ga0180301_10001513_pt1 | contig 18344 bp, 20 predicted proteins | sample GuaBasSediGuay16_FD_121797 | JGI IMG/M metagenome (GOLD analysis project Ga0180301, IMG submission 121797) | Subseafloor sediment microbial communities from Guaymas Basin, Gulf of California, Mexico - Guay16, Core 4569-2, 12-15 cm | ecosystem: Environmental > Aquatic > Marine > Hydrothermal... | reverse complement strand
TCTCTAATTACACCAATTTTGAAATCCCGTGTGTATTTCCTCCTTCTTTTCATCTTGCACCCCTTTTTCATTTTTTCTTATTTCTTAACTTAGTGTCTACTTTTAGGGGCGCACCCCACATCATATTCATACTCACATCTTGTTTACATGCGAAGATATAAATATAGTATGTCAATATAACAATGCGGGAGTAATCGAATGGAAGAAGAAAAGAGGGTGATATATGCGATAATTGCCGCGTGTGTGATAGGGATTTTCATCGTCGGGTTCTTAGTAGTCACCTATACCACCATGAAGGAGAGCTTTTCCGAACTTTATTTCGAAGAACATGAAGAACTTCCAAGGATTATCAACGTTGGTGAAAAAGAAGAATTTGCTTTCACCGTTGCGTCCCACGAGTTAAATATGACATCCTATGAGTATGTAGTTTCTCTTGACGACGAGATTCTCAAGGACGGGGGCTTTACCCTTGGTTCTGATGAAAATATCACAGTTAATGTATCTTTCATTCCTGAAAATTCGAGCTTAATGCTTGTAGATGAGGTTGAACATAATTGGACCTTGAGAATCCCTCAAAAAATAGAGCCGATAACATTTTTAAAATCAAAAAATTTCACAAAAATTGAAAAAGGGTTGTTCTTTAAAGGGGCTATCCCCCTCATAGACGGCGAAGAAATTTCAACTTTTATAAATTTAGGTGAATTAAAAGAGGATATAGTTTTGTACAACTATACTGAGTTTTACCGATTTGGTGATATAAATAAGCTCGAACCTGTAAATTTGACCATGGGAAAGGATTTTTCAAACTTGGGATATAAGCGAGATATAAAAAGATGTGAGATAAAAAAGGATGGGGAAAATATAAGTCTGGTATATAGCAATAAAAACATTGAGTACAGGTATAAATTCAAAAGAATTTCAGTAGAAGTAACTTCCGAAGACGGAACTGAATATGAGATCCATTACTGGGCAATAATTGTAGAGTAATTAAAACGGCTGGGAAATTGGAAGATGTCCTTTCATTCATTTCGCCTCCTCTCAATTCGGAATGCTTTTTATGTCGTATGTCTATATGTGCTATGTAGAGGAGGTCATAAGGTCTAATAGTAGATACAAAAACTTTTGGCAGTTTAAAAAGCAACAGTTGTCGTAACTACAATATCCCCCACCTCGCGCTCATGCATATCCATCATATATGCCATCGTGCCCATAATGATCCGGTTTATTGTATAGATGAAAGCGGCGCAATACAGGATGCAAGCAAGGAAGAACATAGATAATATGCGACTCCATTCGCCTCTTAATTCATTCAAATCTGCTTTTGTATTCTCTGACATAAGCAGCTCACCTGCAACCTTATATTTGCTTCCTGCATCCTCAAAGTTTGCCTTCGCTGAGCCAAAGTTCGCAGAGAAAGTATCAAATTTATAAGGATTTACAAGGAGATACAGGTCTCCGATTCTAACAAGGTCATTCTCCTTGCTTATCGATATGTTTCCTTCCGCTTTGATACGAAGATCTGTTGCATCACTTACCAGTTCATCATGCTTATCCATGAGTAAAGATTCCTCATAGGAACATTCCAATCTCTTTTCTTTATTGTCGAGCAGACCATATATAATGGCGGCATATTGATAAGAAAGAGCGGATTCAAGCACGTTTTCTTCCTCCTTCAATCCACTTATGTCGCCCATTGCCATTGCGTGCTCCACTGCCTTCTTTATGTTCCATCCACGCAATTCAAGCTTTTTCGCTTCGTCCATCAACACCTCCTCTGTTGTCCTGTCCGCACCTGCTGAGATTTCCCTCGCGTATCCATAAATGTCCCAATTGTTCAGCTCAGAATTCGACTCTATCGTGGATGCTGAGACCGAAGCACTCACTAAGTTCTCCACTGCTTTTCCATAGTTTTCCCCTTCACTGGATATCAGACCGTCATTCAGCGATGAGAGTAGTGAGAGCGTTCCCTTCATCAAAACAGGTATTTTTTTCCAGTCCTCAGCTCCAATGTCGCTTCTCTCTACCACTTCCAGCATTCCTACGCCGTTTGATATTATAGCTTCTGAGGATGGATAACGCCTATAAAGGATGCTTTCTCTAAATGACTCCAAATATTCCATCATCTCCGGTATATTCATCGGCACTATATTCGCTTTTACTTCTATTCTCTTTCTACTTATTTCTGATGCTCTTATATCATATTTCCACGAATAACTCTTAGGCACTGCCTCCAATCCTGGTTCTATTTTTAGTATAAAACTCCTCGATTCTCCTGGTGGGATTTCAGAGAAATCCAACTCCTCGTGTAGCCATTCCCCATATTCACCACTCTCTGAAAAGCGTAAATTCCGCACCGGTTTATACCCATAGCGCTCTGTTAAGGTTATTTTTACGCTTTTCTTCTCATATCCTCGCTCTTTCAGCGCCAACGACCCGAAGTCAATAGAAGGCGGGGAAGGAGTGAAATAAGGAGAGGTAGAGGAGATGGTGAAATCAACCGGCCATATTATCTTTATTGTTATGTCCACATATTCATCTCCTGCCGGGTTACCGTCTTTATCTTCTGCATATATATGCAATTTGCCACGATATGTTCCCTCGGGAGCGTAGTATGGCACGGTAATATAAACCTCAATATTTCTACTGTCCAGAACTTTATCAGGCGGGTCTATTTCAACTCTGATTCCACCACCTAATGAGTTTGGGTAATCAATTTTTCTAAAATACAGGGGCTCATCACCTTCGTTTCTTACTCGTATATCTATATGTTTGTAATATTCCAAAACAGTTTCCTTGGGTTTGTCGAACTTTATTTCAAGTTCTTTATCTTTAAGTTCACCAAGCTTCGGCGGTCTCATTATACGTGCTTCGACCTCTATTGTAATTGGCTCTACATTACGGCTTCTGCTCTTGATGATAAACATCCATCTATATTTGTTATCACGTCTATTGTAATTGGGAGGTCCTGGTCTCAGCGTAAATGTAACATAAGCATGAGAAACTTTTGAGACAGTAATATCTCTTTCTCTACTAGGTGTAACCCAATTGTTTTCGTTTCCACGTGCTGGTGTTATTGTTACATCATCCAAGGTTTTGTATCCGTATTCCTCGCTGATCTCAATCGTTTTTGTGACTTCGGATTTCTTGCTGGGAACCTCTCCAAAATCGACTGAAGAAAGATTCACCTTGATCTTTGCACAATAAATTATCTTTACGGTAACAGTTTCCACTTTCACCCCTCCAGCTTTTATCTCGAGGTAATACGATCCGTCATGCGCATCATAAGGTGCCTTAATCGTGATAACTTTGGGTTTTTTAGGGTCGAGGCTAAACGTGTCAGGACAACTGAGAATAATCTTGGAATCATGGCTAATGCTCATCACAGTGGTATTTTCTCCATTGTTAGTGATTGTTATCGTATCCTCCGCTGGATAGAAAGCCTCGGAGGCTCTTTCCGAATCGAAAAAAATCTTTACCTCACGTGGAGTTACATCAATTTGAGGCTCTGATGCACTCGCGCACTCTATACTTGTGCATATTAAAAGAAAAGAAAAGATAAATGCGGCAACAAAAATACTAAACAATAAGCTCCTCTCCCAACTTCGTGTCATCCGGCTCATCTCCCTATCTTTTGCAATTCTTTTCCACTGTTCTTGTCATTTTCCAGTGTAATTACCTCCAAAAAATTCACTCTTTTAAAATCCGGGTCGAAAGTAGCTATTTTTCTTATTCCGTAATGCTTGCATGTTGCTGCGATTAATGCATCATCAATCAAGCATTTTTCCTTCATAGTATATCTCATCTAATTTTTTCTGGCTGATTTTCGACCTCGGTAAATTTTTAGTAGTGTCTGTTATTTCTTTAATATCTTCAGATGAGATAATCCCCCTTTCCTTTTCTATAGTGACTTTCGCTTTCCTCCCTCCCTTCAATTTTACCTTTTCCAGCGGCTTAAAGACCCCTTTTTCGTAAATAACCTCGATTGTTTTTTGCATCTTAAATACTCTTATATTGATTTATTGGATATAAAGTTTTACAAAAACGAAATCTTAACCTAAACAACAAGTTCTTCCCCCAACCTCGTGTCATCCAGCTCCTCGCTCCATCTCTTGAAATCCATCCATATTATAACGGTAAAAAAAGAAAGAATAAGAAGATAAATTGCCACCACCTTAAGCGTGTCAAGCATCAACCTGTGATAAACGCTTTTTATCTCATCTTCAATCCCCTTCACATTCTCCAGTTCTTTATCCTCATGCTTCTCATATAGCTCCTTCGCCTTCTCGAAAGAGCCCCTTGCCTTTATTATCTCCATAAAAGCAGCGCCAACAATTTCTGAAGACGGATTCCTCGCTTTTTCGAGATGCAAATTCGCGTCATCAATGAACTCGGACGCCTTTCTCATGTCTCTCCTATATATCCATTCGTCCCTTCTCAACTCGAACTCCATCCTGCTCGAGTCGCTTAGCGTATATACGCCACCTTTTTTATACGAACTTGAGCTTATCTTCTCATATTCGATCTTAAGCTTTGTCTCTTTCTCGGTCCTTGAGAGATCCTCGAAGAATTTCCCCTCGTTCCGGTAGAACCGCTTAAGTGCAAGTTCTGCGAGCATTGGTATTTCTGATATGTCGCATCGACTGAGCGGATTTATGTCCATATTATCTGCGATTTCAATCGCTTCTACGTGGTCTGAAGGGACAGCACTTTCGCTTAAATCCGCCATCGCTTCAAAATCATCAATAATCCCAAGAAAAATATCTACCCACTCCTTTGTACTTGAGGTTACTTCCCAACCTTCCATACCCTGTATCACCGCTTGCATCTTTGCCTTTGCAAGATATAACTCACCATAGTCGTCAAATAATTCAGGCTTATCTACTGATATTATCTCTTTAAGCAGCTCCCTTTTCAGCTCGTCTGACCCTGCCGCAGGTGTGGAAAAAGACAGAGTATTGAATATGATTACGGTTAGTATTAATGTCGTTAATGTAATCAGTTTTCGTTTTTTCATCAAAATAAATATATGGCATACAGGAATTAAAAATAATTTCTAATCGCCTCAATTATTTCTTTTCTCTTTTCTGGATTTAAAGAGACTTCAGTGCCATAATGAGTTGGTTTTGCAATCAAATATCCGTTTTTAACCAGTTCTTTACCAATTCCAAGATATTTGCCTTTTAAATGAGAGGGTACGCCTTTCTGTAAGTTGTCAAAAGAAGTATGAGATTTACTCCATTTCTTCTTTCTGTGCAATCTGTGGAGTATATCCGCTCTTATCTTAGCTCATCTGTTACTGTTATTGGCATAATATCCTTTACTTTATAAGTTCATTTAAATGAACTTCTAACATATATTTATATATACCTATATAATATAGAAACTGCGATGAACAAAGAAACGGAAACTTCAGTGTTAATCGAATATCTTGGTAACCATCCCATTATAAGGATAATAGACTTCCTGATAGAGAACAGACTGTTTGATTACTCAAAGAAACAGATAGCGGAGAATGCAGGAATTAGTAAAGTCACGTTATTCAAATACTGGGAAAGATTGGAAGAGATTGAAATCGTAAAAGTGTCAAGGAAATTTGGGAAGACGAAGTTATACAAGTTAAATGAGGAAAATGAGGTTGTCAAGAGGTTAATAGAATTAGAGTTAGCTTTAGCTGATATGATCTCCGAAATAATAGCAAAAGAAGAGAAAACGAAAGTAGAAAAAGAAGACGATTAGACCTTTGTCCGTCTATAAGCTTCAGAAATATTTATAAATGTTTCCTATCTTGATAGAAATAACCTATAAAATTTTTTAACAGGAATGATATGACACACCTATTCATCGGAATAGGAAACGCAGGTGGAGCAATTCTCAATGCTTTACTGGAATATAAAGAGGTAAAAAGAGCCAAGCCAATCGTTATCAAGTCAAAGTCCAAGCCGGGAAAAGAGAGCAATAAGGAGGATAAAATAGAGATAAAGAGAGAAAAGGGCATCGAATTTGCTTTTTTATTCTCCGTACTTGGTGATTGCGATGCCACAATCCATATAGCAGAAATGCTGGCAGATCTAACCATAAAAATATTTCTTGTTGGCGTTTTGCCTGCGAAAAGGCGAGAAAAAAGAGAAGAGCTGATAAATGCATATTATTCGCTGGAAAAGCTAAAGGAGCATGTTAACTCCTTTATAATCGTTGATAATCAGAGGATTGCGCACCTTCCCAATTTCGAGGATTATTATCCCCAGTATAACAGGTATATCGCATCTTGCATCGCAGATATTCTCGTTGGGACATCACGACCTGGTTCGTTAGTGGAGGAGATGCAATTGTCTCAGCCTATCGATGAGGTCATAGCGGCTTTGTCTTTCGAGGATGAACCCGGATATGTGGCATTATCAAGGGCTTCAGAGCTTACAAAGGGATTATGGGGGTATATCTTTCCTTTTCTGAAGCACAAACCCCTAGACCTCGGAACACTTCTTCGTGTTTCATTGGATAAGCTCAGCGTTTCTGATGCACCGATAGGCAGTGAAAAGAGCATCTCATTTCTTCGAGTACCGGAATATTATATCAGGAGTAAAAGTGTGAATAGGGAGCTAATAGAGGAATTCATGCTCTCGTATTCAAAAGAGTGCCATCTGGCTGTCTTCACTACGAGGCGGAATATAGCAGCGATAACCAATTTGCTCACCTATAAGTTTGACCAATTGGAAAGACTGCGGGAGATAAGGGGGCTCGCGTATGAAAGGGTATAGCATATTTGTTCCACTTGCTCTTTTCGCATTAATTGTCATTGGTGTGATCTTACTTTTCGCACTGGTTCCTTATTCTGATCTTGCAATAACCATTATACTCATCTTCATTCCTGCAATGATCGGTGTGTCGTTCTTAGTTCGATACCTCGTTACTGTAAGGAAGAGAAGCGTAAGAGAGAAGGTGATGGAGCGGGACATCAAGGGGATTGCAAATCGGTATGCGGAACAAATGCGAATTTTATACGATTTCGAGGATAAATACGCGATAAGCACGAAAGAATTCAGAGATGCCCTGGCGAAGGTAAAAGAGGGTCTATTTGAGCTGGGATGCGCGGTAAATGGAAAGATAAGAATAGACAGAGCGAAAGTCAGAAAGGTAGTTTTTGCAGATGTTGAATGGGTGATTAAGATGTTCGAGGTCATAAAAGACAGGCATGAGGTCGTCCTTTATTCACGAGTGTTAGACAAATGCAGAGATTATTTGAGGAGCTTAAAAGAGCTTAAAAACGCAGGGTATGACGATATAAGAGGTCAGATAAAGCAGATAGAAAACAGGATAAGAGAAAGCGAAGGAATTAAAGTGAATTCGCTTGAGTTATCCATGTTTATGAATGGAGTGGCTTCAATCATGGAAGAAGCGCTGAGAATCTGTTTGCGGGATGTACAAGATTTAGAAGTGGTGGGGAGAGAGAGCGCAAAAGCAGATACAGCCAGAATCAGAACCGATATAAAAATTGTCGAGCACAGTTTAGAGCATGGGAACTATGAAAATGCAACAAAAGTATTAAAAAGCGTGATTGAAAGATTGGCAGGGTTGCTGAAAGATGCGTTTGATGGTTATAAAGCCCACGCACTCGAGCTGATCGAGGTATTATTGGAAATATCGGGAAAGGAAGAGGATAAAAAGGAGGTGGAAGAGATAAGAAAAAATATCGAAACGTGTATGTCGCCTTTACAGATGCAAAAGCTGCGTGAGTTTGGTGATGTGCTTATAAAAAAATCCAAATCCACTCTGGAGGCGATTTATAACGAGATATTTGAGATTGAGAGTGAAATTCTGAAGGAAAGTCCACCACCAGAAGTCTATCCAGTGGAATTTTGGGCAGAAGATAAGAAGGACGAGATTGAGGAACTAAGGTCAACGTCTGCCTCGGATATAGAGAGATTCATTCATAGATACCGCCTTTTAGCCTCCGATGCTCATTCGAGATTGGTGTATGATTCCAGGAGGTTGAAGGATATAAAAGCCCTTTCAAATTAAATTAAGCAAGTAGGGTAAGGCGGGGGGAGAAGGGAAAGCGGGAGGGATTTGTGATAATAATTTCAATTGATTATAATAGATAACAAGTTATTGAGAATTGTGCTTGAAAAATAAGACAAAAAGAAGCATCTAAAAACGAATGGAAAATTATTTAAGTTCCAAATACCAAAATATCCCTTATGCCAGTCGAAAAAAGGGGATCGAAAAAAACTTTTGAAGACCCTGAAATGATGATTGATGTGGGAAACGAGTATATGAATATGAAGAAATATCGGAGAGCGGTAGAAATTTTTGAGAAAGTAATAAAGGAAGAGAAGGGACTTACTCATCGGGCTAAGGCTTACAACGGGTGTGGAATTGCATACGCCATGCAGGGCAAATTCGAGAAAGCGATAGAGAACTTCGAAGAGGCGATAAATCTCCGTAGATATTTAATAGATTTCGGTGCGAGGACTTACCATAATCTTGGACATGTCTATGAACTTATGGGGGATAAGGAAAAAGCGAAGGAGAATTATGATAAGGAGAAAGAGATAGAATTGGACCTCTACCACTATTGGGTGACGATGAGTGACCAATTAGAATAGACTTCACTTCAGCGGAATAGTAGTCTTCTTCTTTTCTCCTTCTTTCTTCGCTATCCGCACGCTGAGCACGCCGTTCTTATAAGTTGCCTTTGCCGTTTCAGGTTTTACAGGCATATCGAAGTGCACTTCCTTATAGTACCTTTTTTCATTTTCCGTTCTTATTTCCAGCGAATCTTCAGTTGCATGCAATTTTATATCGCGCTTCTCAACACCCGGCAATTCTGCTACGACTTCATAATAATCCTTCTGCTCGATTGTATCGATCAACGGCTCGCGTTCACCCCTTGGAATGGGCTCGATTCTTCGATACGAGGGTCTAATATTCCCAAACTCTTTTATCTCCGGCTCCTTTCCCGGCTCCTTTGTATAGGAGAACCCATAGATAAAAGGACCGTATCTTCTTACCTTTCCCTCCGGCGTCTCTTCCTCCGTTACAAAATCCTTGAACTCCTCTGGCAATTCCTCTTCTAACCGCTTCATCATCTCTTCAAAGGGATCTCTTAACCACTCTTCTATGTCTTCCGGCTCTCGCTCTCTTCTTCGCCTTCGCGCGAACTCTTCCTCAAAAGGCAGTCCCAGAGGCAGCCTTCTCGCCTCCTCGAACATCCGCTCCACATACTTTTCCATCAAATCAAATATTGAGGGTCTTCTTCTTTCCACCATGCTTTTAGGTTTCACCTTCCGTATATAAAAAGCTGTAGTTTATTATTACCACATCACCTGTTAATCTCAATTTCTTGTGGGCTCAAATGCTCAGGGCGAATAAATAACTCCTTCACCCTTTTCCTTTCCCTTTTTCCATCTAATACTTCCACGATATATGCCCTTCCTTGCTCTCCTATTATCTTGCCAGTCATACCATGAAATCTTTGATGTGGCATACCCTTCTGGATGCTCGGGTCTATGCGGATATGCACGCTTTCCCCGGGTTCAAATCTTTGAATTGTTCTGCTTATTGGAGACAGCCCTCGATCCCTTTTTCTCTTCCTCAACTTCTTCCTTGTTCTTTTCCTCTCCCCATGTGAACGTGGCATTTTTTCCTCTGCTTAAGTCAACAAATGAGCAATAAGATATATTAAATTAATATATAAAATAAATATTTAACATAGGGGCGTTGAAAAAATGCTTATTGATATCTCGAGGCGTACGGAAATATTCGGCTCGGTGAAAATACACGAGCTGCAGCGTATATTAAAACTTGATTCCGGTGGCTTCGAAAATCCACGCGCAAAGGACATCCCTTTTAATGCAATCAAAGATGTTTTGAGGCGTCTTGCAATCATCATACCTGTGAAAGATGAAAAAATACATTTGCTCGACGGTGTTTTAAGAGCAATCCCTTTTGACTGTTCTGTAATTGTGGTGTCAAATAGCCGTAGGGAAAATCATGATATATACAAAATGGAGCAGGATATGATAACAAACTTCCACGAGCTGACACAGCAAGAGATTCTCAGCATACATCAAAAAGATCCTGAATTGGGGGTTGCTTTTTATGATGTAGGATACGATTTTCTTCTCGATAGGGATGATTTAGTCAGAGATGGTAAGTCCGAGGGTATGATAATAGGCATGTTACTTGCGAAATCGCTGGGAAAAGATTTTATCGGGTTTGCTGATGCTGACAACTACATCCCGGGTTCTGTGCGTGAATATGTGATGGATTATGCCGCGGGATTCTTTATGTCAGAATCGCCCTACAGTATGGTGAGGCTTCACTGGCGATACAAGCCAAAAGTGGTGGAGGATAGACTTTATTTTAAAAAATGGGGTAGGGTAAGTGAAACTACAAACAAGTTTCTCAATCTCCTGCTCTCGACCAACACGGGATTTGAGACAGGAGTAGTGGTAACGGGAAATGCTGGCGAACATGCGATGACCACAAAGCTTGCGGACATAATGAGTTATTCGACTGGTTTCTCAATCGAACCATACCATTTCGTTTATTTGTTTGACGCATTTGGGTTGAAGGCAGAAAAAATAGCGTATCCTGATGCAACCAGTGCAGGAATTGAGATTTTTCAGATAGAGACATTAAACCCACACTTACACGAGGAAAAAGGGGAGGAGCATATTAAGAACATGCTGCTTGGCTCACTTTGCACGGTTTACAACAGTAAGCTTTGCAATGATTATGTGCGGTCAAAGGTGCTTGAGGAGTTAGGGAATATTCTGGATCTGTGGGAGAAGCCGAAGAAGAATATCTTAATGCCACCTATTGGTGGGATTGACGCAAGTAAATTTAGAAAATTGCTGGAAGGTAAATCAGAAACATATATGTGTCTTAAACAAGGGACAACCAACGAAGGAGAACGAGAGGAGGAAGGAAGGATTAGAGGAGAGAGTATTCAATCGGTATAGGATAATGAAACAAGTTCTTTTCACAGACCTTGACGGAACCCTGCTTGACCTTGATAACTATTCTTACGATGTTGCGCTTCCGACTCTATCAACTTTGAAGAGGAGAAATATCCCGGTGGTATTTTGCACAGCGAAGACATTAGCCGAGAACGAATACTACCGAAAAGAGCTGGAAATAGAGGATCCGTTTATTATAGATAATGGTGGAGCGATTTTCGTTCCTGAGAATTACTTTTCATTTGGTTTTGAATGTAAAAAGAAGGGCAATTATTGCGTTGTTGAGCTTGGCGCTTCGTATGAGGAGTTAAGGAAAGCTTTAAAAGAAATCAAAGAGGAAACGGGATTTAAAATCACGGGTTTTGGAGATATGACCGCAGAGGAGATTGCTGCCGATGCGAATTTAAATGTAGAGATGGCAAAACTTGCAAAAGAGAAGAAATATAATGAGAGTTTCATTTTTGATGAACCAAAAGAGAAGGAAGTAATTTTGTTCGATAAAATCAAAGAGAAGGGGTTTGCTGTTACTCACGGGGGAAGATATTACAACATTCACGGTAAGAACGCAGACAAGGGAAAAGCGGTGAAAATTCTCACAGACCTCTTCAAACGTGAATATGGAGAAGTGAAGACCATAGGTGTTGGAGATAGTAGGAATGATATACCCATGTTAAAGGCGGTGGATCAACCAGCTCTGGTAAAGAACAAGAAGGGTGCATGGCTTGGTCTTTCATTGCCAAACCTTTTTAAAGCGCAAGGTGTGGGACCGGAAGGCTGGGTCGAGGTTGTGGTAAGGTTTATATTAAATAATAAGTGACATGGTGTCACATATATTCCTCCAATCTATTCCTTCCTCTCAAATACACTATTGCTATTCCATCTTTCGATAATTTCCTCATCAAGAGCTCATCGGCTGTTAGGACTGCTGCTTTTTTCTCCAACGCTAATTCTGCAATTATCTCGTCAGCATCTCTTCCCTCTCCTTCATCTTCGTTTATCTCCACCTTGCACCTACCGGGCGGGGTTCCACGGCGCCGCAAATACTTCAGCGTTAAAGAATAACCAATCTTTGCTGCTATTTTCTCTTTGCCTTTCAAATCCGTTTTTTGTCTGAGCCTATCTAACTCCTTCAAGACCGCTTTTGGCACGATTATACGTTCATATCCAAGTCTCTCAAGCTCTTCAAATATATCCACGCCAAATTCTCCTGGTATAAGGAGTGCATTTGTATCCACTATCACTTCTTTTCGTAACACTTTTTCTTTTTACGATCAATTGGCTATACTGACATCATCCTCACTCTCAGCGGTAAATATTTACCTTTATTTACATAAAGATAATCTTCAATTTCAAATGACGCTCATCTTGGGACTCGAAGGAACTGCATGGAACCTCAGCGCTGCGCTGGTCAGCGAAGAGCGTGTGATACACGAAGCAGAATCAACATATAAACCTTTATATGGTGGTATTCATCCAAGAGAAGCAGCGCAGCATCACGCATCCGAGCTAAAAAATGTAGTTACGCAAGCTTTAAGAGGCGCAAAAAAAGAGGGTTTTTCATTAAATGACATAGATGCAGTCGCATTCTCACAGGGTCCGGGCATGGGTCCATGTATCAGAACAGTGGCTACGGCAGCGAGAGCCCTCTCCATTTCTTTGAAAACTCCTTTAATCGGCGTTAATCATTGCATCGCTCATATAGAAATTGGAAGGTGGCAATGCGGCACGAAAGACCCGGTGGTGTTATACGTAAGTGGAGCAAACTCGCAAGTATTGGCATACCGTTCCGGAAGGTATCGCATCCTGGGAGAAACTCTGGATATAGGAATAGGAAATGCTTTGGACAAGTTTGCTCGTTACTTAGGACTAAGTCATCCAGGAGGTCCGAAGATAGAAGAACTGGCTTCTAAAGGCACCGAATACGTTTATATGCCGTATGTAGTAAAAGGAATGGATTTATCTTTTTCCGGGTTGACCACTTCAGCTAAGGATGCTATAAACCACCATAAAACAGAGGACGTTTGCTATTCCCTGCAGGAAACTGCGTTCGCTATGCTCACAGAAGTAGCAGAGCGTGCAATGGCACATCTCTGGAAGGATGAGATGCTGTTAGCAGGGGGCGTAGGAGCAAATCGGAGATTACAGCAGATGCTACAAACAATGTGCCACGACAGAGGAGCAAAATTTTTCGTCCCCGAGAATAAATATTTGAAAGATAACGGAACAATGATTGCTTATCTTGGATTGCTAATGTTTAATAGCGGGGAGACAACACCGATAGAGAAATCTGTGGTTAAACCAAATTACAGACCTGATGAGGTCGAAGTCACATGGCGAGATAAAAGTAAGTAAGTAAAGTAAAAAATCAAATCATGAGAAAAAAAACGAAAAGTTTAAAAATCAAAAGAAAAAATATTTTCGTAAAAGAAAAAAGCTATGCTTCCTCTCTATGTTGACATCTCGGGTAAGAGAATAGTTGTGTTTGGCGGCGGTACTATTGCGGAAAGAAAATTACAACAGATTTTTGAGACGAACGGCGGAGGTGGAGCATTGAACGTGGAAGTTTACAGCCTTGATTTCACACCTTTCATAGAAGAAATGAATGAAAAGGGAGAAATTCGGTGTTTCCAATGTGACCTGTGGGATAGGAATCTGGGAGAGTTAATAAAAGGAGCTTTTTTAGTCCTCGTTTGCACCGATGACGAAACTCTAAACGGGCGTATTTTAAAAGAGACGGCTAAGTACGATGCCCTTGTTAATTATAAGCATGCAGGAGATGTGTTTATGTCCTCAGTTGTAAATAAAGGAGGATTCCTGATTTCTGTCTCTACCAGTGGGAAAGGACCTGCAATGGCAAGATATATGAAGACGAAGATTTTGTCGCTTATAGGAGATAAAGAGGAAAAGATGCTGCTAATTCAGTCCAACCTGAGGGGCTATTTAAAAGGGAAGATAAAGGAAGAGGGGAGGAGGAGAGAGATTTTGAACCTGGTTTTGGAGGACCCAGAATGCTGGGCTGCTCTTGATGAACCGGTTGAAGTTGCAGAAAAACTTATTTTCAAAATTGTGAGTGATAAATATGCATAAAATCGGCTCTTTATGGTTTTCGCATAAAAAGTGTAGTGTAGAGGAGCTTGAAGAGATTGCAGCACGGTTGAATCCAGAAATATTTGCGGCGGACCCGCGTGTAGACGGTTATGTGGTTATAAAAACGTGTAACCGCGTGGAGGTATATATCAGCTCAGAGAAACCAAGAGAGGTTTTAGAAGAAGTCGTTAATAGATTGAAATTGGAAAAAAGTGGGATTTTCGTGGGTAAGGATGCCTTAGAGCACCTTATGCGGGTCGCTTGTGGGCTCGAAGCGATGATAGTAGGTGAAGACCAGATTCTGGGGCAGATAAAGAAGTGCTATCTGGAAAGCAAGAAGGAAGGGACAATAGACGGTCTTCTGGACATGGCTTTCGACAGAGCGATAAAAGTAGCGAAAAGAGCAAGAAATGAAACGAGAATAAACGAAGGGTCTGTTTCTATCGGGTCTGCGGCAGTTGAGCTTGCAGAATACGTAACCTGGAGTCTGGAAGAAAAAAGCATTCTTGTGATTGGTGCCGGAGAAATGGGAACGCTGGTAGCAAGAGCCATTTCTGAGAAAAAATTGAAAGCCATGTTTATTGCGAATCGCACGTACGAAAGAGCGAAGAGGCTTGCAGCAGAAGTTGGTGGCAAGGCGGCAAAGCTGGATGAGAGTGAGCGGTATCTCTCTGTCTGTGATGTCGCTATATGCACTACGTCTGCGCCACATTATATCCTGGATTATGATTTGATGAAGCGCGTAATGGCGCATCGCAAGAATGATAGCGATCTACTCATCATAGACATTGCGAATCCGAAGGATGTAGAGGAGAGAGTGGGGGAGATAGACGGGGTGGAGTTGTATAATTTGGACAGTCTATACGAGATAAGCGAGGAGAATTTGAGGAAGAGGCTTTCTGAAGTTGATAAAGTTGAAATGATAATAGAGGAAGAGATAGAACTCTTTAAAGATATTTTAAGCCGTAAAGAGGTTGAAAGGCTAATCGCAATGATTTATAAACATGGGTCGCGGATAAGAGAGGAAGAGAAAAGGCGGGCGATTAGCTATATGGAAAAAGGAAGAGACCCGAAGGAGGTATTAGAAGATTTTTCGCATGCTGTTTTATCCAAAACGCTTCATTTACCAACCAGGATACTCAGGAGATATGTTGAATTGCGTGGCAGGGTCTCAGGTGAAAAAGATAGCAATAATTGTGATTTTATTGATTTTCTAATGGACGAGTTTGAGAAGGAGCTGGGGAAATCAACCTCAGACTAACTAAAAGGAGTGCTGCGAAACTCAAGCTCTTTCACTTCCCCCAAATGAGAAAGGATGTAATTGGCTTAGGAGCCTTGAATTACGATGCTTTGTATGCTGTGGAGCGAATAGCGAAAGAAGGAGAAGAAGTAGGGATTTTAGCGGTTGAGAAGGTACCAGGGGGTTCAGCAGCCAATACAATCGTTGCATTAGCCAGATTAGGTATTGATGTTGGTTTTGTAGGGATTGTGGGTAATGACAAAGAAGGCGAATTAATTCTGGAAGAATTCAGAAAAGAAGGGGTGGAGGCGAGGCTAAGGAAAGAAGCGGGTAGCACCGGCGCTGCAATAGCATTCGTGGATGCCAAGGGGGAAAGGGCACTTTATATCCTTCCAGGTGTGAATGATCGGTTGTGCATGGAGAATATAGATATGGAATTTATAGACCATGCGAAGTTTCTACACATGAGTTCTTTTGTGAGCAAAGAGCAGCTGGACATGCAACTCGAATTGGCGAGGAGAGTAAAATCAAAACTCAGTTTTAGTCTCGGTATGCTCTGCTTCCATTACAAGCTTGAGGATTTGGTAGGGTTAATAGAGCGAAGCGAAGTGATTTTTCTCAGTATCCGTGAATTAAAATCATTGCTAAAAGGAGAGGACTATGAAAAAGGTACTGAAAGGCTCTTAAATATCGGTGCTAAGATTGTTTCTGTGACGTTAGGCGAAAGAGGCTGTTATGTCGCGGATGCCACCGGAGAATCGTATTTAATAGAAGCTTATCCAACGGCTGTGGTGGATACAACAGGCGCAGGTGATGCTTTTGCAGCAGGTTTTTTATTTGGATTGCTCCATGAAAAAGGGCTCTACGAAAGCGGGAAAACGGGTAACTTGGTTGCCTCGTTCTGCATACGTGAGTATGGTTGTAGAAAAGGGCTGCCTTACAAACTCCCTTGTTAATTAATTAAAAATTACCGTCCATTTTTCAGCCTTTTTTCCTTGTCTTCCTCAATCTGTTCCTCAACCGATAGCAAAGCATCCTTCAGTACATCAATAAAATCCCATCTTCTCTTTCCTGCCCTTACTTCTACTTCCCTATTTCCCACCATTCCTCTCTTTGCTATCATTGTTTGGGAGTGGGTACCTCCCGGCTCACTCTGAGCAACATACAATTTATCAGGTGTCTTTACATGCGCACCGATTTTATAATAAGAAGTTCCCCCTCTATCCCGCTCCTTTTTTATTACTACCTTAATCCAATGCACGCGCTTAGCGATTTTGACAATCTTTCTCACTTCAGTTTCTATAACCCTCTCTGCAAGTTCCTTATATTTCTCATCTGGAGTTCCTTGCATCTCTACTTCCACCTTTACTTCCTCTTTAAGCCCCCTCAGATACCTCATCATATCCTGTATTGTTACAATACCCCTTGGCACCCCTTCCCTTAGAATAGGCACACTTCGTATATCGTATTTCTGCATCAAATTTGCTACTTTTGCGAGGTTGGCATCCACGTTAGCGGTTCTCACAGGGGAACTCGCGATAAGCGAGACCGGTTGTCCCATTCTTGGAATGTTCTCCCCCTTTACTTCCCCCACGGTCATCCTTCTTTTTGGCTTGTAAATCTTTTTCAAAATATCTCCTCTGGTAACTATGCCTTTTAATTTATCGTTTGCATCGACAACAAGAACTCGTCCTATGCTATTTTTCCTCATGATGCTCCTCGCTTTTCCAATACTGTCAGTTTCTTTTACACAAACGGGGTTTCTGGTCATTACCTCTGTAACGTCGGCATTTTTTAAGATGAGTGACTCTGCCCCCTTTCTCATCACATCATAGTCCGTGACGATTCCTACAAGCTTGTCATCATCGTCAACCACTGGAGCAGCTCTCTGTCCGCTATCTATCAGCTCACATATCGCATTGATAGTTGGTGTGTCTTTATGTACACAGTGGGGTCTAAACATGACTCCGTCCACGTTTGATTCTGGATTCGATGCCACCAACAAGTCTTGTTTATTAACAAGATATATCTTGCCACTGTCAAGTACAACCAGGTTATGGAAGTTGTTTTTTTCCATGATACCGATAGCTTTCGCTATCGAAGTATCAGGAGTTATTGCAGTTACTTCTCTCGTGCTTATTTCTATTACAGGTTCGTTAAACATTTTTTATCGTCCCTAAATAAAACCCTTCAATTCCTTTTCTATTATTCTCTTTGCATCTCGCTCGAATTTTCCCTTCACTTCACGCTTCTCGGGCAATAATTTTTTGAATGGGCATCCCTCAGGTCTAACCTCATTCTCTGGGCATACGCCGAGCGTGAAGCCACGACACCATATTTTCGAGAATATAATTGGGTATTCTTCCAGGCATACCTTATACATACGCATTGCGAGTTCTCTTATTTCCGGTGACGCGCGTACGCAGAGCCTGAGCATGAAGAAGTTAATCAAACTGCGAACATTAATTGTTAGTACATAATGCGTATGCAAAGCCAGTGGAAGGACATATCTCGCTTGTTCTCTCGCAACGCCAAGCTCTCTTAACTTTGTGTATGCTTCGTTAGCAATTTTTATCGCTTCCATGTAAATCCTCGCCTCTTCTTCTTTCCCTTTTTGTTCTAACTCTTTTGGAATATAGTAATCAAACCCCTTTTCTTCCTTATACCTCGTGCTCCTCGCGGTGTGCGAGGCAATCCTGTGCTCTAACAATTCCCTGCTCAGTGCAACACTTATCCCTGAGATATCTAAGGTGAAATGGATATGCTCGAGCACTGATGAGTAATCATTATCCGTAATTAGCTCGACAATCTCCCTTGCACTTTGCGCCAAAGGAACACCGCTCAGCTTCGCCCCCTTTGCGACTAAATCTATCCCCTCTTTTGTTACTCTAAGCAATTTCACATCCATTGCATACTTATTGTCCCTGAGAATTAAAAATGACTACATGAAAAACACCTCCAGTAAATAAGGAAAGAAGGAGGTGCGATATGTATATAGGATCTGATGTGCATAAAAGGAATAGCAACTATACGATGGTAGATGGTCAGGGAAGGGA
>Ga0180301_10001512_pt1 | contig 18350 bp, 14 predicted proteins | sample GuaBasSediGuay16_FD_121797 | JGI IMG/M metagenome (GOLD analysis project Ga0180301, IMG submission 121797) | Subseafloor sediment microbial communities from Guaymas Basin, Gulf of California, Mexico - Guay16, Core 4569-2, 12-15 cm | ecosystem: Environmental > Aquatic > Marine > Hydrothermal... | reverse complement strand
CCTTTCTGGTGGGGAGAGAAAGAGGATAGAGCTTGCTTCCGTCTATGCCATGCGACCAAAGCTGGCGATCTTAGATGAACCGGATTCAGGCATCGATATGCTTTCCCTGGAAAGGATTATGGATTTCATCCTCAGCTTAAGGGAAAGGGGGGCCTCTGTTCTTCTCATCACCCACCGAGAGGAGGTCGTTGAGATTTCTGATAAGGCCTCTTTAATGTGTGAGGGAGAAATAGTCAAAAGTGGAGATCCAAGGATGGTAAGGGATTACTTTAAAACGCGCTGCCAGAGGACCTGTTTTGAGAAAGGTAGAATAAAATGAACGATTACGAAGCCATCTTGAAAGCATATGAGCTTGCAGGAGGTGATCCCTCCTCTCTTCAATTTCCACAAGTGGGAAGCCTGGTGGTTGAGGAAAACAAAATCCTGAGCTTTAATGAGGTAGAAGGACTGGTTATGGAGCCCGAGAGAACGCAAAGAGGGGTAAAGGCGAAGATAGTGGTTAAGGAGAGCTGTAAGATAAAGAATCCAGTGCACCTTTGCTTTGGAGTTATCCCTGAGGAAGGAACTCAGGAGATCATAATGGAGATCATCTTAGAGGACAACTCCTATGTTAAGCTCCTGGCTCATTGTACTTTTCCCAACGCCGTCAGGGTAAAACACACAATGCAGGCTGAGATCAAAATCGGCAAAGGTGCCCATCTTTCCTATGAGGAAGCTCATTATCATGGACCATCTGGAGGAATAGAGGTCATTCCTCGGGCGAAAGTAAGTATTTCCTCAGGAGGAAGACTGACCAACAGCTTTTCCCTAATCAAGGGAAGGGTGGGTATATTGGACCTCGACTACGATGTCCAGGTCGAGCGGGAAGGTATAGCTGAGCTCATCGCCAAGATATACGGAAGGGGCGAGGATAGGATAAAGATAGTTGAGAAGGTCTCCTTGAACGGGGAGAACGCAAGAAGTTTAATCAAAAGCCGTATAGTGGTCATAGATAGGGCCCAAAGTAAGGTGATAGGGGAGACATATGGTAATGCCCCGGGCGCCAGGGGTCACGTGGACTGCATGGAAATTGTGGAGGGAAAGGCAAAGGCGCAGGCGATTCCTAAGGTTTCTGTAGCACACAGTCAGGCAAAGGTAACCCATGAGGCGGCTATTGGCAGGATAGATAAAAGACAACTGGAGACATTAATGGCAAGAGGACTGGAGGAGTCTGAGGCTGTAGATACGGTAATTAAAGGAATATTAAGGTAGGTGTGCTTGACAAAAAAATTTTTTTTGCTCATAATATAAAAGATCTTCTATATAGAAAATTATTTTTAGAGACTCTTCATCCTTTGTAATGAATGTAGTTCAGACCTTTAGGTCTTAGAACATATGGAGGTCAACATATATGGTAAGTTCCCGGAGGAAGCAGGACAAGGATATCGCCATGAGGGCAAAATCGATAGGAGATTTCGCCAAGATTTTTGAGATACTGGGCAGCAAGACGAGGCTGAAGATATTGGAGATGATCAGCAAGGAGGAAAAATGTGTGAACTTTCTCAGCAAGAAAATGAAGCTCTCCCAGCCTACGATTTCGTATCATCTAAAACTTCTGCTCAGTCTTGACCTGGTAAAGCAACATAAGAGCGCTCAGTGGGTGCGATACAGACTGAACAGGGAAAAATTGGCAAAACTGATGCTTGATTTTCCCAAGGTTTATGGGATTTTGATAAATAAGGAAAAAGGAGGTGAAAAAGCAGCAAAGCATATTTAATTCAGGAAAAAATTCAAGGAGGATTAAGATGGATATAACCTATCTTATAAGGTTTTATCTGAAGAGTAAGTTAAATCGCCATGTTTTTAGCTTGCTTTCCAAAAAGGACAAAAGCGGCAGAAGTCTTCTTGGAGATATCTTTTCCTTTTATGTTCCTCAAAACGGACGCCTGCCTCTTTCAAGAAAACTGAGGGTACTTCCATTTTATCTTTTCTTTGAGATAGGCAGGCTCGTCTTCGGTCAGACCAGGGAGGATGTAAAAAAGGAACTTAGCAGCCGCACATTCCAAAAGGGAATATCTCTTGTCATGAGGTCTGTGGCTCACTATGGGCCAACCTATCCCCAGAAGTTTATCGCTCCTCCTGTGGTGGTCTGGAATTTCACCAATGCCTGTAACCTGCGCTGCAAACACTGTTATCAGAGCGCAGGAAAAAAGTTGCCCCAGGAACTTTCCTTATCCAAACGCCTCGACATAATAGACCAGCTTGCAGCTGAGGATGTGTTTTCCGTTGCTTTCTCAGGTGGAGAGCCCCTGACGGATAAGGACCTGTGGCCAGTGATCGAGCGAGCAAAAAAGCACGCCATGTACGTCTCGATAGCTACCAATGGAACTCTTTTGACTAAGGAAGTTGCCAGGAGAATGGCCGATGTGGGGGTGGATTATGTGGAGATAAGCGTGGATAGCGTCGATCCGAAAAAGCATGATGAGTTCAGAGGTGTTCCCGGGGCCTGGAAGAGGACAATTGAGGGGATTGAGAATGTGGTAGAGCAAGATTCCATCAATGTGGGACTGGCTCCCACCATTACCAGGATGAACTTTGATGAACTGGAGGACTTGATAAAGCTGGCTATGAAACTAAAGGTGGACAAGTTCTTTGTCTTTAACTTCATTCCCGTGGGAGAGGGAAGGAACCTAATTGATCTTGACCTGACCCCTGAGATGAGGGAAAAAATGTTAAACATTTTGTACGATTATTATGTGAAATATGGAATAGTCACCCTGAGTACCTGTCCCCAATATGCCCGGGTCTGTATGATGAGGACTGAGGGAACGCTTTCTCCCACCAGCCATTACACCATGAGCAGAGGAGAGAAAACCCGTCTTATAGCTGAGTTCATAGGAGGGTGCGGTGTGGGAAGGGCCTACTGCGCCATTCAACCGGATGGGATAGTGACCCCCTGTGTGTATATGCCGATAGTGGTTGGGGATTTAAAGAAACAAAGCTTCAAGGAAATCTGGATGGGCTCACCCATCCTGGAGGATCTTCGCAGCCGTGAGGACTTGAAAGGACACTGTGGAGTATGTGAATATAGATCAGCCTGTGGAGGCTGTAGGGCTAGGGCTTATGCCTATTTCGGGGATTACAAGGCACCTGATCCTGGATGTATTAACAACAAAGAGGCCTTTCTTGAGCTCAAGAAGAAGGCTATGACCTTGGCTAAGTGAAGATGAGAACGCCTGAGATTCTCCTTACAGCTGATAAGACGGTGATGATAAATTATCGCCTGACCTGCCTGGGGGGATTTGTCGCCTGCGTCCCTCGAAAATCTCTTCCTGTTCAGTTTGCTAAACTTATGGAGAAAAGGCTTTTTCTTCCTGCACCTACGAACGAAAATGGTGAGGCAGAGCTGGCCAACCTCTTCTTAAGAAAGGTGGAAACCACCTTATTGGAGAGCGGTTTTGACGTAGTTGTCTGTGATTCAGCTTACCTTGACAAATTCAACGCTAAGGTTTATGGTATTAGTACCATAGATCCATTTGGAGTTGGTCCAGCTACCTCCACTATGGTGGGTCTTTCAGGTGGAAAGGAGCCTTTCAACAAGTTTTATTTTGAGGAGCTGATCAGGAAAATCAGAAGAGAAAGGCCCGACTCCATCATAATGGTGGGTGGGCCAGGGGTCTGGCAATTTGATGTTCTCGATGGAAAACAGGAGGAGTTGGGCATAGACTGTATAGTTGAAGGAGAAGTGGAGGAAATAGCTCAGGATTTGGTCAAGAAGGCTTTAGAAGGAAAGGTTCCTAAGAAAGTTGTTGGCCCGCCAGCAGCTCACATGGCCGGGATAAGAAAACCCTCTTTGTGGGGTATGGTTCAAATAGGAAGGGGTTGTGATAGGGGATGCAGCTTTTGCGATCCGGGAATGAGGAACTTCGCCTGGAGGCCGATGGAGGAGGTCTTGAAGGATGCCCGGATAAACGCAAGCTCAAGATATGTTGGCTCCATCACCCTTTTGGCTGAGGATGAACTAAGATATGGCAACAAGTCTGGGGACTGGACGCCCTGTGGGAAGATCGTCGATCTGATAGAAGAGGTGAAGAAGTTGGGAAAGCCTGTATCCCCCACCCATGCTAACATAAGCTCTGTTGTCAGCGCTCCTGAGGTGGTAAGGGAATATGCCAGAGCAGTGGGGCTGACAAGTGATAACTTCAGCGCTTTCCAGGTTGGCCTGGAGACGGGCTCACCCAGGCTCATGAAAATCTACATGAAGGGAAAGACTTTGCCTTATGATCCTGAAAGTTGGCCAGAGGTGGCCAAAAAAGGGTTTGAAGTCATGGTTAAGAATCACATCTTTCCCTTAGCCACCCTTATAGCCGGCCTTCCAGAGGAAACAGGAGAAGATGTCCAAAAGACCATAAACTTGGTAAAGGATTTAAGGAGGTATCCCTCGCTCATCATGCCCCTTTTTTTCGTGCCCTTAGGAAGGTTAAAGGAGAATAAGGGTTTTCTTCAAAAAAATAGCCTTGCCGACATCTACAAGGATTTGTATATAACCTGTTTCGAGCACACATCTTACTGGGGGAGAAAGTTCACCTCCTGGGGAGGGAAAAGCCTTCCCTTAATAGCTCAATGGGTACTTCATGTCGGCACGATGCTGGCCTTCGATTACTTTAAAGCCTTGAAGGAAAGAGGAAATTCATCCTCCATCTGGTGGAGCTTTTTGAAGGAAAATGCACTTTTTCTCATCTCAAAGCTTTTTTCTTCTCAAAAGTTAAGAGTTGGATGAGGAGAAGAAGATGAGGGTTGAGTTAATTGCCCCTACCTGGAGGAAGAAAATTCAAGAAAAGAGGGCAAAAAGGGCAAAAGTGTTTAAGATTCCACCTTTAGGCCTTTTAAATGTCGCTGCGGTGACTCCTCCCGATGTGGAGGTGAGCTTGACGGATGAAAATGTTGAGGAAGTTGACTTTGATAAACCAGTGGATTTGGTCGGAGTAACGGTGATGACCTCAACCGCTCCCAGAGCTTATGAGATTGCCGATGAATTCAGAAAGAGAAAAATTCCTGTAGTATTGGGAGGTCCCCACGTAAGCTTTATGAAGGAGGAGGCAATCCAGCATGCCGACTCAGTGGTAATTGGGGAAGCTGAAGGAGCCTGGGAGAGGTTGATTGAGGATTTTAAGAGAGGGGGGAGAAGCTCTCTTAAAAAGTTCTATGAAAATGAGAAAAAACCGGATCTTGCAAAGATACCTTTTCCTCGATGGGACCTTCTTAAAAAGGACAGCTACATCGTCACCAAGGTGCTTCACGTAACCAGGGGCTGTCCCTATAATTGCTCTTTTTGCTCGGTTTCGAGGCTTTTTGGCAGGAAAATTCGCTACAGGCCGGTGGATAAGGTAGTGGACTACATCGAGAAGAACATTGGTGAGTCCTTAGGCAGTCGTTTCTTTGTCTTTTTAGATGACAACATTATGGCAAACCGAAAATATGCCAAAGAGCTTTTTCAAGCTTTAATCCCCTATAAGATAATCTGGATGAGCCAAAGTTCGGTAAATGCTGCCTACGATGAGGAGCTTTTAAGTTTGGCGGCAAAAAGTGGTTGCAAAGCGCTCTTCGTTGGACTGGAGACCCTATCAGAGGAATCACTTGCTGAGATAGGTAAATCTCAAAACAGGATAGGTTTCTATGAGGAAGCCATCAGAAGGTTTCATCACTACGGGATATTCGTAGAGGGAGCATTTATCTTTGGCTTTGATCACGATAAGAGAGATGTCTTTGAAAGAACCATAAGGTTTGTCAATAAGGTGAAACTCGACGGGGTTCAATACACCATTCTTACGCCACTTCCCGGCACTGCCCTTTACAAGAAGATTGAGGAGGAAGGAAGGTTTATCGACAGGGACTGGTCAAATTACGATTGTGGCCATATTGTCTATCAGCCGAAGAATATGAGTCCTGAGGAGCTTCAGGCAGGGCTAAACTGGGCTTATAAGAGGACATATAGCTTGGGATCAATATTTACCAGGCTAACCGGCATATTCAGCGGTGGAAGGGGAAAATACCTTGTTCCCCTTTTTATCTTTAACTTGGGTTACAGAAGGACGTGCAAGAATATGTTCAAGAAAGCCTGGAATCCAAATAGAGCTGGCTCAGGAGGAAGAGAAAATGGTTCATAAGCGAGGATAGGTGGAGTCGGGTTAGGGGGAATGAGGGGTTCACATTTGAGGATATCAAGTGATGAGGATTCTTGAAGCATAGGAAAGTATAAACATTTGTTTAATAAAGGGGGGAGCAGCGAAGAGCGCCCGTGGGGGAAGATTTTCCCCCCTCAAGTGTCGTTTTCTTGAGGGAATTTGCCAGAGTGCGAGGAAGAAGAACCTATGTTATCGAAGAGAGTAAGATCAATCAGTCCTTCGCCTACCCTGGCGATAACGGCCGAGGCGAAGAAAATGAAGGCACAGGGGATTGATGTGGTTGGATTCGGAGCAGGTGAGCCGGATTTTGATACCCCAGACCACATCAAGGAAGCTGCCAAGAAAGCCTTAGATAGGGGTTTTACTAAATATACACCCGCCTCGGGAATGAGGGAGCTGAAAGAAGCCGTCTGCCGAAAGCTTAAGGAGGAAAACGGCCTCGAATATGAGCCGGATCAGGTTCTCATATCCTGTGGAGCAAAACACTCTATCTTCAACGCTATCCTTGCTCTGTGTGATGAAGGCGATGAGGTGATTCTACCCTCTCCTTACTGGGTAAGCTATCCTGAGATGATAAAGTTAGCTCAGGCGAAGCCTGTTATAATAAAAACTACTCAGGAAAACAACTTCAAGATAACCTCCCAGCAACTTGAGGAGGCAATCAGCTCCAAGACGAAACTTTTCATCCTCAACTCTCCTTCCAATCCCACGGGAATGATTTACACAAAAGATGAACTTAGGATTATAAGCGATATCCTGACAGAGGCACGCATCTACTGTATCTCTGATGAGATCTACGAGAAGATCATCTACGATGGATGGAAGCATACAAGCATTGCTTCCTTAAATCCCAGGATAAAGGAGCTGACAATTCTGGTAAACGGTGTATCCAAAACATATTCTATGACCGGTTGGCGAATAGGCTATGCCGCAGGTCCAAAGGAAATCATTCAGGCGATGTCAAATCTACAGAGTCATTCAACTTCTAACCCCACCTCGGTCTCTCAAGTTGCCGCTATCGCTGCCTTACAGAGCTCACAGGGAGAGATAAGGAGGATGGTGGACGAGTTTCAAAGACGCAGAGATCATATTGTGAAAAGGCTTAACCGAATTCCTGGTATTTCCTGTCTTAAGCCTCCGGGAGCCTTTTACGCCTTTCCTGACATATCCCGAATCATAGGAAAAAGTTACAATGGGAAGATCATAAGGGATTCGATCTCCCTGGCTCAGCTTCTCCTTTACGAGGCTAAGGTGGCGGTGGTCCCTGGCGCAGCCTTTGGAGCGGATGAACATCTCAGGTTTTCCTATGCCACTTCTATGGAGAACATAGATAAGGGACTTGATCGAGTGGAGGAGTTTGTGAAAAAGCTGCCTTAGAAGGATTTACTTTAGTTCCTTACGCAGTCTGTAGCATTGCCATCGATATGGGGCCTTTAAGATGCGGAAAAAGAACTTGACAAAGCTTCTTCCCAGTTTTTTACCTTCACCTTCAAGATAAAATTTCCTTCCAGAGAAAGGGTAGCTATAGCGAGAAGTTCTATGCCAAGGATTGACAGATAATAACTTTATGTTATTATATAAGTAAGTGCTAATATACTTATAAAAGAGAAAGAGATGTCAGATTCCGAGCTCGAGGAAATAATCAGGGTATGTAAAGCTTTGTCTGATCCGACCAGATTCAGGATATTTCTCCTTCTTGCCAGGAGAACGCTCTGCGTCAATGCCATAGCGAGTTTTCTCAATGTGTCACAGCCAGCCGTATCTCAGCATCTGAGGATTTTGAGGGAAGCTGGCTTGGTAAAAGCGAAAAAGAGAGGTTATTGGGTGCATTATACAGCTGATAAGGAAAAGATAAATGAGTTTTTAAAGGGCTTTTTAAAGACACTGCAAGGAGAGAGGATGAGATGGGTAAAAAATGCCCAAAAGAGAATGTGAACATCCAGAAAGGCTCGAAGACAAACCACAGGAATGCACCCTTGTCCATTGCCATTCGCGCCGTAGATCTAACCAAATATTATGGTAAACTGCGAGCCGTGGACCATATCAGCTTTGAGGTAAAGAGAGGGGAAATATTTGGTTTTTTGGGACCTAACGGTGCAGGAAAGAGCACTACTATCAGGATGTTGACGGGAATTCTCAAACCCGATGGGGGTGAGATTTATCTTTCAGGAATAAACCTTAAGGATGACCTCATCGAGGCCAGACGAGTAATGGGGATTGTCCCGGAGACCTGTAATGTCTATGTAGATCTTTCCGTATGGGAAAATCTTATGCTGATGGGAAAGCTTTACGGGGTTCCCAAGACAAAAAGAAAAGTAAGGGCAAGGGAACTTCTTGAAAGGTTTTCCCTGCACCAGAGAAAGGACGAGAAGGCCCGAAAACTCTCTAAGGGATTGAAACAGAGGTTGATACTGGCTATGTGTCTGATTCATAATCCCGATATTCTCTTCCTCGATGAGCCGACCTCGGGTTTGGATGTACAGAGCAGTCGGCTGATAAGGGGGATTATCAAGGAGTTAAAGCAGAAGGGGGTGACCGTCTTTCTCACCACTCACAATATCGAGGAGGCCAATTTAATGTGTGATAGAATAGCCATAATTAATAAGGGAAAGCTCGCCGCTATAGACACTCCACAAAGACTTAAAGGGGTAATTCAAGGTAGTCAATCTGTTGAGGTGGCCTTTGATAGGTCAAAACCTGATGAATTACGCTGGCTAAAAGATATCCCTTGTGTAAGCAGGGTAGAAAAGTTAGGGAATAAGTTTAGACTTTACACCGATGATCCTGACAAGGTGATTTGTGAAATAGTTAAATACAGGGAATTGAAAAGCCAGCGCCTTACCTTGTTAAATACCTTAGGGCCGAGTTTAGAGGACGTCTTTTTAGAACTTATTCGAGAAGAGGCGGAATGATGAAGGCTACATCTCACTTTAAGAATATAGCCTGGAACTTAAGATGCTCTTTAATTATAGCTGAAAAGGACGCTAAGATATATTATCTTAAACCCCCTGTTCTCATTTTCGGACTTTTATTTCCTCTTTTTCTGTTTTTGGCATTTGTCCTGGGAAGGGAGATTTCTTTCAGGATGCTCGTACCTGGGTTGCTGACAATGAGTTTGTTCTTTACCTCATCCTCAATTGGTCCTATAATTTACCCCTGGGAGAGAAATGCGAGAACCTATGAGAGGTTAATCTCTACCCCCATTTCCCTGCCCTTTCTCCTGTTGGGAGATGCGTTAGCCGGCTTCTGTTATGGTGTTTTTATTTCCCTTGTTCCGCTAATCTTAGGGGTTGTCTTATTCAAGGCTGCCATCATCCACCCCTTGGTGCTTACTTTGGCTATGATCCTTGCTTCCTTTTGTTTTGCCTTTTTGGGAATTTTGCTCTCCTCTCCCGTTACAGAGACACCTTCCCAGATAATGATGCTCTCCGCCATGGTTCGCTTTCCCCTGATATTTATAAGTGGAGTTTTCCTTCCCCTCGATAAGATGCCCGTCTGGGGTAAGATAATAGCACCGCTTTCTCCCCTTACATACGCTGCTGATTTGATAAGATACTCCTTCCAGGGACAAAGTTATTATTCTCTTGTTCTGGATTTCAGTTTGTTGGGATTGTTTTCCCTCATCTTTCTGATCTCGGCGATTGCCTTTCATGCACAGAGTTTAAAAAGGGGAATATAGAGCTCTTTGCGCTATTAAAGTCATCGTCTCTCTTTCCATAGAGAAAAGAGGAAAGCAAGGTGAGTTTGACACCTAAAAACATTTTTGCTATTTTAAACAATGGACGGAGGTTGTCAAAGATGGCTAAGGAACTATCCTATGTTCTCATTAATCCCTATACCATCCGCAAGTCCCGCACCGGAGGAGTAATCAATCGGCTTCTTTCCTGGGGAAAGCTGAGCTTAGTTGCGGCCAGGATGCTTGCTCCCTCAAAGGAGCTGGTCGAGGAGTATGTGGAGGCGATGATGAGCTCAGCAAATCCGAGGGATGATAAGGAAAGGATGATCTTAAAGGAGATAGAAAAGTATCTTTTTGCCAATTATCTTCCCCAAAAGAAGGATGATCTTCCTCCGCGAGTGATGCTCTTGCTCTTTGAGGGAGAGAACGCCGTCGAGGAGTTAAAGAGAGTAGTGGGGCATATTACCAGAGTCTCCATAGGCGAGACGGTGAGAGGAACTTATGGAGATTACATAGAAGAGGATGGAAAGATCAAGTATTTTGAACCGGCGGTCCTCATCGGCACAAATAAAGAGGAGGTTAAGCAGGAGCTGAAGGTCTTGGCAAAGTATTCTGGCCGCGATGGAGGGGTTTTAAGAGGCATAATTCCTTACCCCTCAGGAGTAAAGCCTGAGGAGACCTTGGTCATGATAAAGCCGGACAGTTTTCAGGAGCTTAGCTCAAAGGCGGGCAATATAATAGATAGGTTTTCTCAGACAGGTCTTTTCATCATTGGGGCAAGGGTGGTTCGCTTAGGAGTTAAACAGGCAGAGGAGTTTTATGATCCTATAAGGGGAAGATTAGCTGAAAAGATGAAAAAGCAGCTGCTCAAGGAAATTCACATTTCGGTAAAGAAAGTTCTCGGCTTTGATTTTCCGGAGGAGGTGGAGGAAAGAATCGCCGAGGAGCTTAAGGTGTACAAGGCCCAGCACGAGTTCAACAAGATCATAAAGTTCATCACCGGAAGGGACCCCACCGAGGCCACAGGGGAGGAAGAAGGACTGGAAAAGTGCCTGGCCTTAGTATACGAGGGGGAGAATGCTATCCAGAAGATCAGGAACGTTTTGGGTGAAACCAATCCTCTGGATGCTGCTCCAGGCACTGTTCGCAAAGACTTCGGACAGGATGTGATAAAGAATGGAGCTCATGCCTCCGATTCTCCTGCCTCAGCAGAAAGAGAGATGCGGATTATACAGATAGAGGAAGACGATATAGCTAAAATTGTGAACAGGTATTACCCCGCTTGACACCTCCCCCCTTTCCTTTTTTAAAGCTTTATTCTCCTATTTTCTTGATTTTCACCTTTTTTCCTTCCTTTCTCAGTTTTTCTGCAAACCTTTCGCACGTGCTGAGAAGAGACAAGGTTGGAATACCTATTCGCTTGGCGGTGTCCAGGTTTATTACCAGCTGTAGTCCCTTCATGGGCTTCACTGGTATGTCAGCCGGTTTTGTTCCTTTAAGAACCTTTATAGCCACCGGTGCTGTCTGTCTTCCCCACTCATACTGGTTAAAGCCAAGGGCCAATAGGGCTCCATGCTCTGCTGTAGTTGGATCAGCAATTACCAAAGGTATGTGATTATCATTGGTAACTTTTACCACCGCATCTATCGCCGAGAACACGGTGTTATCCTGACACAGATAAACGGCGTCACACCTTCCCACCAGAGACTGGGCAGCAAGAAGAACATCGTTGCTATTGGAAACGGTTGCCTCTACCAGGTTTAACTTCATCCCTTTACAGACCTTTCTGGCCAACTTAATTTGGGCTACGGAGTTGTCCTGACCTGCGTTATAAATGGTTCCCACAGCTTTTGCCTCTGGAACTATCTCCTTGATGAGTCGAAGGTCTTCTCTTAGGGGTACAGCTACAAACACTCCTGTAGCGTTGTTGCCGGAGCTTTCCAGACTTTTAACCACACCTACATCTACCGGATTGGCTCCTATTCCCGTGAAGACAATGGGAATGGAAGAGGTAGCCTGAAGTGCCGCCTGAGTGGAGGGAGTGGTGATGGTGACGATTAAGTCCACCTTTTCCGAGACGAACTTTCGAATAATGGTCAGGGCAGTAGACATATCCCCTTGAGCATTCTGAAAATCGTAGATTACGTTTTTCCCGTCTACATAACCTTCCTCAGCCATCGCATCTATGAATCCATTTCTAATGGCGTTTAGAGCGGGATGGTCAACAAACTGTGTTATTCCTATGTGGAATATCTTCTCGCTTGCCAGAAGAGGAAGGAAGCTGATGGAAAGGGAAAATAACCCAATGAGGCTGGCCATCAAAAGCTTACTTCTCATACCTCGTCTCACCTCCTCTCATCTATTCTGTGCTATTTCTTAACTGATATAAGATATAACTTCTTTTTGCCAAAATGTCAAGGCTCCGCATCAAATCATCTGTGTCCCCTTTTGGCGTAATTACCTTACTTTACTCCATGCAGAAGTGTTGTCTCGTCATGATATTCTTGAAGGGACCTCACCTCTAGGTGCCCTTTCCTCATCGCCTTGATCCCGTTCACCGCAGCCATGGCTCCGGAGATGGTGGTGATGATGGGAATCTTGTGAATCACCGCTTGACGCCTGATCTTGTATTCATCGAATTTTGGACCCTTGCCGATAGGAGTGTTGAGGATTAAGTGAATTTCTCCATTTTTAATATAATCCTCAACGTTGGGACGTCCCTCGGCAATCTTTTTCACCTCTTTTGCCTTAATCCCGTTTCTTCTTAAGATATTGCAGGTTCCCTTGGTAGCTATTAAGTTAAAGCCCAAGTTGGCCAGCTCTCTAGCAACCGGGACAATGGCGGGCTTGTCCTTGTCAGCCACGCTCACGAAAACCGTACCTTTTAGGGGCAGGGGCAGTCCTGCCCCCATCTGAGCCTTGGCAAAGGCTATTCCAAAGTTATCGGATATTCCCATGACCTCCCCTGTGGAGCGCATCTCCGGACCAAGGATGATATCCACTCCAGGAAATCTTATGAAGGGGAAAACCGCTTCCTTTACGGCAATATGAGTTATTTTCCTCTCCTTTATACCCATATCTTTCAGTTTCTTTCCCACCATGACCTTGGCCGCGATCTTAGCTAAGGGAAGTCCGGTAGCTTTTCCCACAAAGGGAACGGTGCGAGAAGCTCGTGGATTTACCTCTAAGATGTATATCTGACCGTTCTTTATGGCACATTGGATGTTCAAGAGCCCAACCACCTTAAGCTCCTTGGCTAAGGCGTAGGTTTGTTCTCGAAGTCTTTCTATTATCTTTTCTGAAAGGCTATAAGGAGGAAGGCTACAGGAGCTGTCCCCGGAGTGAATTCCTGCCTCCTCTATGTGTTCCATAATTCCCCCAATCACGCACGCCTGTCCATCCGATACGGCATCGATGTCCACCTCAATAGCTCCCTCGATGAACTTATCGATGAGTATTGGGTGAAGGGGGGAGACCTTCACGGCGCTCCTCATGTAATGCATGAGCGACTCCTCATCGTAGACGATTTCCATAGCCCTTCCGCCCAGCACATAAGAAGGTCTTACCAGCACAGGATAGCCAATTTTGGAGGCGATCTCCCTTGCCTCGGAGACAGATCTTCCCGTCCCGTAGGGTGCTTGAAGAAGGCCGAGTTTTTTTATGAGCTGGGTGAATTTTTTCCGATCTTCAGCCTTGTCGATATCCTCTGGCGAGGTTCCTATGATATTTACTCCCTCTTTCTTCAAGGATAGGGCAAGGTTTAGAGGGGTCTGCCCTCCAAGCTGGACGATAACTCCATCGGGTCTCTCCTTATCACAGATGTTCAGGACATCCTCTAAGGTGAGGGGCTCAAAATAAAGCCTGTCCGATGTGTCGTAGTCGGTGCTCACCGTCTCGGGATTACAGTTCACCATAATCACCTCATACCCCTCTTCCTTTAGGGCAAATGCTGCTTGAACACAACAATAATCAAACTCTATTCCCTGTCCAATACGATTGGGTCCACCTCCGAGGATCATAATTTTTCTTTTTCTCGAGCTTCTTACCTCATCCTCCACCTCATAGGTGGAGTAATAATAAGGGGTATAGGCTTCAAATTCGGCGGCACAGGTATCCACCAGCTTAAAGGTGGCTTCTATTCCTCTTTTTTTGCGTTCTCGGCGTATGGAAAGCTCATCGGTGCCCAAAAGATAAGCCAGTTGTTGGTCAGAAAAGCCGTATTTCTTTGCCTCGCGAAGGGTTTCCGTTTGTATATTCCCTCCCTCATCTTTTATTCTCTCCTCCATCTCAACTATCTCTTTGATGTTGTAGAGAAACCATTTATCTATTTTTGTGAGCTCATGAATCTCATCTATATCCATCCTTAGTTTAAAAGCATATCGAAGGTAAAAGATTCTATCCGAGTTGGGAATGAGGAGCTTCTGTCTTATCCTCTCCAGTTGCTCCTGTCTTTCCTCCTCATTTTTTGCCTCCCAGAAGGGATCATCTTTTCCATCCGCTCCTAAACCAAATCTTCCCTGTTCTAAGGAGCGCAGTCCCTTTTGAAGAGCTTCCTTAAAAGTCCTGCCGATAGCCATTACCTCTCCCACCGATTTCATCTCCGTGCCAATGGTCTGATCGGCGTCAGGAAATTTCTCAAAATCCCAGCGAGGAATCTTAATCACACAGTAATCTATGGTCGGCTCAAAGCAGGCAGGGGTCTTTTTTGTGATATCGTTGGGGATTTCATCGAGAGTGTAACCTATGGCAAGCTTTGCTGCGATCTTGGCGATGGGAAACCCCGTAGCTTTGGATGCCAGGGCGGAGGAACGTGAAACGCGAGGATTCATCTCTATTACCACCATCCTTCCGTCTTTCGGATTAACAGCGAACTGAATGTTGGAACCACCTGTCTCCACTCCAATTTTACGAATGATTTTTATGGCGGCATCTCTCATCTTTTGATATTCCTTATCCGTTAAGGTTTGTGCAGGAGCCACGGTAATGCTATCCCCGGTATGTATTCCCATGGGATCAAAATTCTCTATGGAGCAGACTATGACCACGTTGTCCTTCTTGTCCCTCATGACCTCCAGCTCGTATTCTTTCCACCCGATAACCGACTCTTCGACCAGAATCTCCGAGACAGGACTGTATTCTATTCCCCTACTGGCTATCTCCCTTAACTCCTCCACGTTGTAGGCTATTCCCCCTCCCGTTCCTCCCAAGGTATAAGAGGGGCGAATGATAAGGGGGTAGCCTACCTCCTTGGCGAAGTCCACGGCCGTCTCTACATCGTCAACATAACGACTCCTGGGAGTGGAAAGACCTATCTCCTTCATAGCCTTTTTAAAGAGCTCTCTGTCCTCTGCCCTCTCTATGGCTTCAAATTTGGCCCCGATGAGCTCTACCTTATATTTTTCCAGAACCCCTCTTCGAGAAAGCTCAGCAGCGATGTTCAGACCTACCTGGCCCCCTAAGGTCGGAAGCATTGCCTCGGGACGTTCACGAGCGATTATCTTCTCCACCACCTCCGAGGTGATGGGCTCAATATAGGTCCTGTCCGCCATATCCGGATCAGTCATAATGGTAGCCGGGTTGCTGTTCACCAGGATGACTTTGTAGCCCTCCTCCTTGAGGGCCTTGCATGCTTGAGAGCCTGAATAGTCGAACTCACAGGCCTGTCCTATGATTATGGGACCGGAGCCAATTATGAGGATCTTTTCTATGTCTGTTCGTTTTGCCATCTCAGCTTCTCCCTTCCATCATTCTTATGAACCTCTTAAACAGGTACCGTGAGTCATGGGGTCCAGGTGAACTTTCTGGGTGATATTGCACCGAAAATATAGGGAGCTTTCTGTGCTCCATTCCCTCTAAGGTGCCGTCGTTGAGGTTGATATGGGTGGGGACCAAACCACGCGAGAGTTGAGAGTTGTCCAGTCTTACGCAAAATCCATGATTTTGAGCAGTTATCTCTACCTTACCTGTCTTAAGGTCCTTTACCGGCTGATTTGCTCCTCTGTGTCCAAATTTCAATTTATAGGTATCAAGTCCAAAAGCACGTCCCAGGATCTGATGGCCAAAACATATTCCGAAAATTGGCTTTTTACCTATCAGTTTTTTAACCTCTTCGACCGCATAGGGCACGCCGGCCGGATCCCCTGGTCCGTTGGAGAGAAGAATTCCATCCGGATCAAGTTTTAAAATATCCTCGGCAGAAGTTGAGGCAGGAACTATCTCGAGCTGACATCCTTCCTGAGCAAGCAGGTGCAAGATATTCTGTTTTACCCCGAAGTCGATCACCACCACCTTGCAAGACGTGAGACGTGAGACATGAGACGTGAGGAGAGAAGAGTGAGAGTTGAAAGTGTATCTTTTCTTACAGGTGACCTCCTTTACCAGATCCCTTCCCACCAGTCCGGGGGATTTTTTCGCTCTCCGAACCAATCTCTTTGGATCAAGATCCACGGTGGAGATGATTCCCTTCATTGCTCCTGCCTCCCTGATGTGCTTGGTCAGTGCTCTGGTATCTATGTCCTCTATTCCCAAAACATTATATCTTTCCAGAAATTCTCTTAAAGTCGCCTTTGAGCGCCAATTGCTGGGAAACTCGCTGTATTCACGGACCACAAATCCCTCCACCCAGGGATGGGTTGACTCGTAGTCCTCCTCGTTTACTCCGTAATTTCCTATCAGGGGATAGGTCATGGTGACGATCTGTCCCTTGTAGGAAGGGTCGGTGAGTACCTCCTGATAGCCGGACATGCTTGTGTTGAAGACAACCTCGCCCTGTGCTTCACCGAAGCCAGCAAAGGCTCTTCCCTCTAAGACAAAACCATCCTCCAAGGCCAAAAGTGCTTTCATCTTTTCATCTTCTCCTGTAGACTATTTCCCCCCCTACGATGGTGCATTCCACGGGGGCAGGCAAAGTCCATCCTATAAAAGGGGAGTTGGTGCTTTTGGAAAGCAGTTCCTCTTTCTTTACCTTCCACTTCTTCTCCAGGTCAAATATGGCGAGGTTCGCCTTTGCTCCCTCAAGGATTTTCCCCCTGTCTATCCCCAGCATCCTGGCCGGGTTTATGGTCAGCTTAGCTATAAGCTGCATCAAGCTTAATACACCTTTTTCCACCAGTTCCTTAACTAACAGACCTAAAGCTGTCTCCAGGCCTATAATTCCAAAGGGAGCGAGAACATAATCCAGCTCCTTTTCCTCCAAGCTATGTGGAGCATGGTCAGTGGCTATGATGTCAATCGTACCATCCCTGAGCCCCTCCCTTAAAGCTATTACATCCTCTTCCTCTCTGAGAGGAGGGTTTACCTTAGTGTTGGTGTTAAAGGTAGTTACCTCCCTGTCAGTGAGGACAAGATGGTGAGGGCAGACCTCAGCGGTGACCTTTATTCCCCTTTGTTTTGCCTCCTTAATAAGCCTTACTGAGTTAGCAGTGGAAATATGGGCTATGTGAAGGCGCGAGCCGGTCATTCTGGCTAAAGCTAAATCCCTGTAGACAGCTATCTCCTCTGCCTCCTTGGGCATTCCCTTAAGACCCAGAACGGTGGAAAAGTATCCCTCGTTCATCACCCCATCCTGAGATAATGTCTTGTCCTCACAATGAGAGATGATGGGTAGGTTTAGCATTTTTGCGTATTCTAACGCTCTTCGCATAAGATGAGCATTAGCTACCCAATTTCCATCGTCAGAAAAGGCTATCGCTCCTGCTCTCTTTAACCTGCCCATCTCCGATAAGGCCTCACCTCTTCTAGCTTTGGTAATCGTGGCTATGGGCAGGACCTCGACAACTCCTCTTTCCTGGGCCCTCTTATATATAAATTCCACCACGGCCGGTTCGTCCACAGGTGGCTCAGTATTGGGCATACAGCAAATGGTAGTAAATCCTCCCTTAGCTGCTGCACGAGTTCCACTTTCAATGGTTTCCTCGTCCTCTCTTCCCGGATCTCGAAGATGAGTATGCACGTCGATGAGTCCCGGACTGACCACCTTACCCGAGGCGTCTATGACCTGAGCTGACTTTAAGCTAATATCTTTATCTATTCTCTTTATCTTTCCGTCCTCGATGAGAATGTCGAGTATCTCGTCGGTGCTGCTCGCCGGATCCACCACCCTGCCCTTTTTAATTAAGAGGGACATTCTATTCTCCTCTTCTGCAAGATACTTGAGGGGGGATTCCGAAGAAAGGCCCCCTCCACTCTAAGCTTGCTCCCCCTTTATTAATTTCCTGAAAGCTATTTTCTTCCCAGAAGTAAATACAATATGGCCATTCTTATGGCTATTCCGTTGGCTACCTGTTCTAAGATGAGGCTTCTTTTGCCATCGGCCACCTCTGCCGGCATCTCTATTCCCCGATTTACTGGTCCAGGATGCATGATCAGGACATTCCGCTTGGCCAGCTTTATCCTTTCCTCGGTCAAGGAGAAAAATTCCCTGTATTCTGAGAAGGAGGGAAAAAGTCCCTTGTTCTGACGCTCTGTCTGCATTCGGAGCATCATTATGACGTCCACTCCCCTCAGGGCAT
>Ga0180301_10001511_pt1 | contig 18352 bp, 13 predicted proteins | sample GuaBasSediGuay16_FD_121797 | JGI IMG/M metagenome (GOLD analysis project Ga0180301, IMG submission 121797) | Subseafloor sediment microbial communities from Guaymas Basin, Gulf of California, Mexico - Guay16, Core 4569-2, 12-15 cm | ecosystem: Environmental > Aquatic > Marine > Hydrothermal... | reverse complement strand
TGAAGGCGGGAAGAACTCCGGAAGGCCTGGACTCAGCCGCGTCTCATACGGGAACCGTTACTGGTGCAGATGCCGTTTATGACGCTGCCTTCAAGAGAGTCGGCATAATCCGCGTTGAGGAAATCGGTGATCTTTTCAATTGCGCCGAGATTCTCGCTATGCAGCCGATTCCCAATGGCCCCAGATTACTGATAATTACAAATGCCGGCGGGCCCGGCGTGATGGCCACAGATTTTCTCGTATCTAAAGGCGGGGAGCTTGCACCTCTGAGTGAGGAAACGCGGAGACTGCTTGATGAAGTTTTGCCTTCCTATTGGAGCAGATCTAATCCCGTTGATATCTGTGAAGATGCCACTGTAGATAGGTTTAGGAAGGTCTTCGAGATCTGCTTTAAGGAGAAGAATGCTGACGGCTTCCTCGTGATCTATACTCCCATAGGAGCTGCAAGGCCTATCGAGGCGGCGAAAATCCTAGTTGAAGCTTCAAGGATGGTTGACAAACCTCTTCTTACATCATGGCTGGGAGAAGCGGATGTCAGAGAGGCGAGAAATCTTCTGCAGAGAAGCGGAATCCCAACCTATTCAACGCCTGAAGAGGCGGTTTCAACCTTCATGTATATGTATCAGTACGCGAGGAACCTTGAGCTTCTATATGAGACTCCGCGAGAGCTACCTACAAGTCTATCGATTGATAGGCAACATCTCATGAGATTACTGGAAAGAGCCTACAATGAAGAGAGAGATTTCTTGACGGAGCTCGAATCGAAGGAGTTTCTAAGAGCTTACGGCATCCCAACAGTCGAGACTCATCTGGCAAGGTCTCCTGAAGAAGCCGTTTCAATAGCTTCACGTATAGGATACCCAATCGTGATGAAGATTGCCTCCCCTCAAGTAACTCACAAGAGCGACGTAGGCGGAGTAGTCTTGAACGTCGGCTCTGACGCTGAAGTGAGAAGATGCTTCAAAGAATTGGTGGAGCGAGTCAAACGGCGTGATTCTTCAATTCGGATCGATGGAGTGACCGTTCAACCCATGGTTAAAAAGGATGGATATGAGCTGATAATAGGGTCGAAAAAGGACCCATTGTTTGGTTCGGTCATAATTTTTGGAGCCGGAGGGATAGAAGTAGAGCTTTTCAATGATGTCTCCATCGGATTTCCGCCTTTAAATCAGATTCTTGCGAAAAGGCTGATGGAGCAGACCAAAATCTATAATCTTCTTCTCTCGGGATATAGAAGCAAATGGCCTGCTAATCTGGCTCTTCTCGAAGAGATTCTAGTCAAGTTTTCCCAGATGATAATCGATTTCCCGCAGATAAAGGAGGCGGATATTAATCCCCTCGTGGTTGACGATAGGGACGCCATTGTTTTGGATGCGAGGATAATCATTGACAAGGAATGCTTTTCAAGCGAGATTAAACCCTACGAGCATCTAGCGATCAGACCCTATCCAACGAAGTATATAAAGGAATGTACCCTTAAAGATGAAAGAAAAATCCTGCTGCGGCCGATCAAGCCTGAGGATGAACCGCTAATCAGTGAACTTTTCAATACGTTTTCTGAGGAGACGATGAGATTCAGATTCTTCCGCCTCATAAGGGATATCTCTCATGAAATGTTGGCGAGCTACTGTAACATCGATTATTCTAGGGAGATATCTATAGTCGCAGAAGAATCAGAGGATGGCTCCAAGAGGATAATTGGAATGACCCGTTTAGTCGTTGAGCCGGATGGGGAGAGAGGAGAGATCGCCCTCGTTGTCGGTGATCCCTGGCAGAATCTCGGTTTAGGAACCAGGATGCTTGACCATATCATCGAGGTGGGGAAAGATACGGGGCTAAAGACGATATTCGGTGAGATTCTCGCGGAAAACACAAGGATGATTCATCTGTGCTACAAGAGAGGCTTCAAGATTGAACGGATCGACGAAGAGAGCTACATGGCCTCCTTAGAGCTAACATAGAAGAAAAATAGACCCATCTTCCCAACAACAAGGGCATATACATAAGTAACCTTTTAAATAGAAACGCTTCATAGAAATATAGAGGTTTTTTCTAGATTAGAGTGATGATATTATGAGAGGAAATAGTCTACATCAGATATAATCGACACATCTCTTAAACATGAACTTGGCACTTCTTATTAAAGTTACGCTGTAGTCAGCAACTATAACAACGAGTTTAACCCTTCTACATAGTCTCTTCTCGTTTATTATCCTACAACTGCTATGCCAGAAACTTATGATGATCTTTTACAAGAACACATCAAATTAAACTCCAATTATTTTAATCAAGAAATAATCGTATTCTATGTCGTTTTGAACGGGAGGGCCACGTTTAGGGGCGTAATTCGCGAATAAAGGATTATCTTTAGAATTTTTCCATCCAACGCTACGTATTAAGAGATTTATGTTAACAAATACCGTCAGAAAATCCAAAATAGACGTTTCAAAAAATGGATGAATAAATTTGAGGAGCGTTTAGTCAAACTCTGATTCGCTTTCCTCTTCTTTTTCTGGACCTTTGCCTTTCTCTTCTTCAGGCTTTGATGCCGCTATGACATCGTCGATTCTCAGTATCATAGCAGCAGCTTCAGCAGCCGACTTTATGGCCTGTTCCTTTACGCTTGTCGGCTCGATGACCCCCTTGTCCCACATGTTAGCGACCTTGCCTTCGAAAACATCGACGCCCATCAAGTGGCCATCAGCCTTTTCATGGGCAGATCTAAGCTCAACCATTATGTCGATCTGCTCTAGACCTGCGTTCTCCGCTAATGTTTTAGGAATGGTCTCTACTGCTTCCGCGAAGGCCTCGATGGCTAGCTGTTCTCTTCCACCCACTTGAACAGCGTATTTACGTAGTTCCTTAGCGACTTCAGCTTCTACCGCTCCTCCGCCTACAACGACCTTGTTCTTCTCGAAGACATCTGCCACGACTGAAAGGGCGTCATGCATGGCTCTCTCAGCTTCGTCAACCATCCTCTCAAGACCAGCTCGGATAAGAATGGAGACCGACTTTGGATCCTTGCAGCCTTGAATGAAGACCATCTTGTCGTCTCCGATCTTCCGTTCCTCAACGAGCTCAGCGTAACCGAGATCCTCAGGCTTCAAATCCTCAATATTAGTTACTATTCGACCGCCCGTAGCTCTGGATAGCTTCTCCATGTCGGATTCTTTTGCTCTACGAACGGCGAGTATACCTTCCTTCGCTAGGAAGTGCTGAGCCATATCGTCGATGCCCTTCTGACAGATAAGCACGTTCGCCCCGGTCTTCTTTATCTTTTCAACCATCTCTCTGAGCATTGATGTCTCCTGGTCTAGGAATGCCTTCATCTGTGAAGGATCGCGGATTCTTATCTCTGCGCTGAATTCTGTCTTCTCAACCTCTAATGGGCAGTTCAGCAATGCGATTTTGGCCTTCTCGATGCGTTTAGGCATCCCTGCGTGAACGACTTCCTTGTCTAGGATGACGCCTTTTACAAGCTCAGTGTCATGGAGGCTCTTTCCTTCCTTCTTGATTATTTGAACGTTATCGACATCGGCTACCCAGCGATCTCCACGTTTCTCTGCTATCTGCTTCACAGCTTCAATCGCTATCTCAGCTAAATGTTCCCTAGCTGTGCCGACAGCCTTGCTTCCCATGGAGGTTATTGCAACCTTTTTAAGCGTCTCCTTATCATCCAGATCAACGGTCACACCTATCTTATCCAAGACTTCCATTGCCTTTTTGGCAGCTTTTCTGTATCCGCTGACTATGATTGTTGGATGAATATTCTGATCTAGCAGCTCCTCCGCCTTCTTAAGGAGTTCTCCTGCTAAGACAACGGAGGTTGTCGTTCCATCTCCGACCATGTCATCTTGGGTCTTAGCGACCTCAACCATCATCTTTGCCGCTGGGTGCTCGACTTCAATCTCATCCAGTATTGCGGCTCCATCATTCGTTATTGTGATATCGCCTAGACTGTCTACAAGCATCTTATCCATGCCGCGTGGACCTAGAGTGGATCTTATTGCCTCAGCGATGACTCTTGCTGCCATAATGTTGTTTCTCTGCGCCTCTCTACCTCTGCTTCGAGAGGTTCCTTCTTTAAGAATGAGCACAGGTTGACCGGACTGAGTTTGTGCAAGATACGCCATCTTTATCTACCTCTTTTGAGGATTCAATTATCTTTTTGTTTTCATAATAAACCAAAAATATATAAGTTTTACTAGAAAAATAAATTGTGAACAAGTAGACATAATTTGACCGAGATGAGCACTATGGCGCTCTCTGAAGGAACCTTAGCTGAATATAAGATTTTCGACATTCGGGTATTGCCTACAGTGGATTATGAAAACGATCTTGAGTGGATATGCAGAAGCTTCGGTTTCCTGGAGCCAAGAGACAAACAGAAAACAGCCTATCGAATCTTCAAAGAAATCGTTGAGGCTGCAAGGGAGAATAAAGGATTAACAAGCGATGAACTCGCTCAGAAACTCAATTTGACCAGAGGAACAATAGTTCACCATTTGAACAAGATGATAAAAAGCGGCCTAGTGATTCATCAAGAAGGAGTCTACAAACTTAGAGGAAGAAGCTTAAGGAATACGGTTGAAGAAATACAGCGGGACATCGCCCGTGTATTCGAGAACATCCACAAAGTAGCCGAGACGATCGATCAAACCTTAGGCCTCTTCTTTAGGCGAGAAGAAATACCCACCAGGAAATAATTCTTCATCGTCATTCATGGAAGTTAAGAACATTCATCATCAGCACTGCCAAATCCGGCAAACTGAAGCGATAATTAATCATGTCTAGAAGTTAAAGAGATGTGATGTTCGTTCTTCGAACTTTTCCATAAAGGGCCTCTCATCGGTTCAGGATCTCCTGAATTTTCCGTCTTTCTTTAAGCGGAATATTATTCTCGATTTTTATAAAAACAAGATTTTTTCGGCTTCCCTTCGGAGCGTCTTCGTCTTTTCGAATTTCCTCTACGAATTCGGATAATTTTTCCACAATCTCCCCTAGCTTTACAATCAGATTGTTGAGATTCGCTTCATGCTTGAGAAATGAGGATATGAGGATCTCCAAGTAGCTAACATTATCTTTCAGTCTGCTTCTATTTGGGGCCAAAGAAAAATTACTCCTACCAAAGCATACACGTAACTATTTTTCCCTTCTACGTTGACTTCAGTAGTTATATCATTAAAATTTTCTCCATATATCATTTTTCTTGTCAACATCAGCATCCTCCATGGCTGGGAGACTAAGATTTAAAAAACGCGAGGTTAAGAATCGTACCAAAAAATTTTTGGATGAAGAACCTATTGTTTGGTGAAGGTGTACTTATTTGGGTTGCATCATAAAGTTGCTTGCGAAGCCTGATCTGAAGAACCCGATACTTGTGGAGGGACTCCCCGGAATCGGGCTTGTAGCGAATATAGCGGTCGCTTTTCTGATAAAGAAGTTAAAAGCAGATGTTCTTGGCGAGATTAGATCGACTGCTTTCCCAGAGGTTTCTGTTGTAGAAGAGATAGGGACCGTTAAATCACCTTTCTGCCGGCTGTATTACTATAAGGGAAAGGAGCATGGGGAAAGAGACCTCATTCTTCTTTACGGTAACACACAAGCTCTCACACGCCGCGGTCAATATGAACTTTGCAACGCGATTCTCGAAGTATCTGAAAAGTTCGGATGCAAATATGTCATAACATTAGGTGGATATAGGCCTGGAAAGAAAGTGAAGAGGCCGAATCTTTACTATGCGGCTTCAGACCCAGAGACGGCGAAAACAGCAGCAGCCCTAGGAGCAAAGATCCTCAGCGGACAGATCTACGGCGTAGCTGGGCTTCTCATCGGATTAGCGGCTCTCCGTGGAATGCAAGGTTTCTGTTTACTAGCTGAGACTTCGGGTGATCGGTTGGATGTGGCGGCTGCCCGAGAAGTATTGAGGGCCCTCTCCGGAATCTTGGGATCAAACCTTGACTTAGAAGAATTGAGAGATGCTGAAGATCTTGCAGATTTCCTCGCTCCCTTTGACTTCGGAGTCTTGGCTAAGGAGCGGATGAGAAAGATGACGAGGCCGAAGCCTGAGTGGTTCATCTAGAGAATTCGTTTCTATTCAGATTAGATGATTGAATCGTTATTGCTCAACATCATGTACAGAACATGCACGAAGAAAGTACTCTGCAAGCGTAAGCTAATTAAGTGCGTACCAGATGAATATTACGCGGTGATTACCTGTTGAAAGTCGTACTAATCGGCGCTGGAAGCCATGTCTTTGCTAAAAACTTGATTACGGATATTCTATCATATCCGGAGCTCAGGAACTGCACGATCTCATTGGTGGATCTCGATGAGGACGCCCTAAAGTTGACAACGGCCTTCGCGAAGAAGCTAGTGAAGCAACATAAATTTGAGACCAAAATTGAAGCTACAACTGATCGCAGAACCGTTTTGGAGGGAGCCGACTACGTCATCGTCTCCATCAGGGTTGGAGGTTTAGAAGCTACTAGAATGGACATAGAGATCCCTGCGAAATATGGAATAAAACAGGGAATCGGGGATACAATAGGGCCTGGAGGGGTCTTCTACGCCTTAAAGCACATACCTGTCCTTTTGGACATCTGCCATGATATGGAGGATCTATGTCCAGACGCGTTGCTGCTTAATTACACAAACCCTATGGCCATGCTCTGTTGGGCTATGAATGATTATTCTAAAGTCAAGAATGTCGGTCTATGCCACAGCGTGCAGGGAACAGCTGCAACCCTTGCGAGATACTTAGGCGCACCCTTGGAGGAGATCTCCTATTGGGTTGCTGGGATAAATCATATGGCATGGTTCCTAGAGTTGAAATGGAAGGGAAAGGATGCCTATCCGATTCTTAGAGAGAAATTCAAGGATCCAAGCATATATTCTAAACCTGGCGCTCATTGGGCTGGCGCTGATATTGTCCGCGTTGAGATATTCAAGGCGTTTGGCTACTTCAATACAGAGTCAAGCCAGCACATGTCAGAGTATGTCCCCTACTTTAGGAAGCGACCTGAGCTCCTTGAGAAATTCAAGCTTATCGATCCGGTTAAAAGGATGAAAATGATAGAGGAAAAACACAAAGAACGAGAAGAAGCGATGAGACGTCTAATACAAAGCGATAAACCAATACCGATTCGTAGAAGCGGTGAGTACTGTTCAGCCATAATACATGCGATTGAAACAGGCGAACCTACCCGTATAAATGGAAACGTGAAGAATGAAGGGTTAATAACGAATCTGCCGCAGGGCTGCTGCGTTGAGGTTCCATGCCTCGTCGACAAGAATGGAATTCACCCATGCTATGTAGGCGATCTGCCGCCTCAATGCGCCGCGCTGAACAGGACAAACATCAATGTACAGGAGTTAGGCGTCTTGGCCGCTGTGGAGAAAGATAAGACTTTAGCTTTTCAAGCGATCCTTCTGGATCCGCTTACAAGCGCGGTCTTGACAATAGATGAAACGCGAAGAATGGTAGATGAAATGTTTAAAGCGGAGGCTAAGTATCTACCAGGCTTCAAATAAAAAATATTGCTTTCTTCTTTGATTTTCCTCCTCTTTTTCAGCCAGATAATAAAATAATATGCATGATTCATAATCTGAATTCAACTAGATTTTTGGACATTTCATTTTCATATCTTTAAAAAATTAGGGGGAGGCTATTTGATTAAGTCTCTATTGCTCTAGGATTTTTCTCCTTGAACTTCTCGCAAAAACTGTGAGTAGACTCTTTGAACTCTCTCGGCAGCTGGACCTGATCCTTCAACTACTCCCTTCTCGGTGACTTTCACCCTATCCATAACCCAGATGAAGCCTTCTTTCTCGTAAAGTTTAACCATTCTTGGGAAGACCCGTTCAAGCCTCTCCGCTAATCCTCTCAAATCAAAAGCCTTTTGCGTCGATAATATGCGGGCAACCGTACTTCCACTGATCACTATTCTAGGGAACACATGTGACTCAGAGTCCTCAGCGTCCGATAGGACTAAGCTAAGATTCTCCGGATTCACACCGATCAATGTGCCAGTATATGTTTTATTGTCTGTTGTAACCACGGTGACTATTGAATCTATAAGCGCGGCAATCTCACTGTTAAATCTTCTTTGAGCCATCGACATTCAGATCAGCCCAGTCTTATTTCGTATAACAGACTTATTATCTTTCCTAGTCTTCCTCAAAAATTTGGCGTCGAATCTGCTGTTGAAGAATCATAACTGTGTTCGGCGGCACATCTCTAGATACAACGATGTTAGGACCGATCCAACTGTTATAACCAATCTTAACGCCGGGCATGAAAAGTACGCCTACACCAGTCTTCACGTAATCGCCCATGACGACTCCCATCTTCTCTCTATGAGTGTTAACTATTTCGCCTTTGATCCTCATCTTGACAGGCTTCTCGTCGAAACGTAAATTAGCCGTGATCGTCCCAGCCCCAAAATTACAGCCCTCCCCGATAATGCTGTCGCCGACATAAGATAGATGTCCAACATGCACATCATCCATAAGAATGCTATTCTTAACTTCGGCTGCATTTCCAATCCTAACTTTTCTCCCAACGCTCGTGTAAGGTCTTATATAGCAGTTGGGACCAATGTCGCTTTCACGCCCTATGTATGCGGGGCCTTCAATATAGACGCCGGAACGGATCCTTGCCTCCTCATCCACGAATACTGCACCTTCAATGTGGGCTCCATCCTCAACCTTTCCTAAAACTTCCGGCTTAAGCCTCCTCAGGACCCTTATGTTCGCGTCTAGAAGGTCCCAAGGTCTGCCAACATCAAGCCAATCTTCACATGAAACTTTCGCAACGACAACTTTTTCCCCGCTCTCTATAAGCAATCTGATCGAGTCTGTTATCTCTTGTTCTCCCCTCGGAGACTTTCCTGTCCGTTTGATGGCCTTGAATATTTCAGGTGAAAAGATGTAAACGCCAGCGTTGATTTGTCGGCTGTCTATTGATCCAGGCGGAGGCTTCTCTACGATCCCTATGACTCTGTTTTGAGCCGTCTTAACTACGGCGTAATGTTCAGGATGTTCAACTTCAACGGTAGTGAGGGTGGCTGCCGGCGTGTTCTTTGAATGCAAATCTAGAGCTGACCTGACTACTTCTGGCGTTATTAGCAGATCACCATATGTCGCTAAAAAGTCTCCATCGACATAATCTTCAGCCAGCCCAAAGGCGTCTGCTGTTCCCCTAATCTCCCTTTGATGAGCATATTCGATCTTTATGCCTAGACTTGAGCCGTCTCCAAAATGCCTCTTAATTTGATCAGCCTTGTAATTAACAATGAGTAGAACTTCCTTTACGCCCGCATCTCTCAATGAGGAAAGATGATGTTCCAGAAGCGGTTTTCCGCCAACATGAATCATATGTTTTGGACGTGTCTGCGTGAGGGGACGTAACCTTCGACCTTCACCTGCAGCTAAAACGACTGCTTTCAAGGCTTCCACGGTAATAAATCTTTAATGAAAGTTAATAATGTTTAGCGCTCTAAAGCGTAGATTGCGTCTCGATCCGAATTTCAAGAGGGGAACCCTGCCCCACAATTTTGGATACAACTTCGCTACTCTCGCCCCAAATTTCCTACAGACATTGTAAAAAACATTTATGCGTCTGTTTAATCTAATTTTATTTCAATCATCTCTTGTTAAAAGGAGCCGCAGCTTCATCAGGTTCTTAAATTAATGATTCTACGGAATTTTGGAACGATTGTTTCAGTTTTTGGAACGATTTTTCCGCAGTGTCCCTTAATTAGCGGATTTTACATTTATTTTTGCGGTGATTTGAAAATTGACGAAGACTCATAAAGCCGCGGTCCTGTTTATGCTAGCGATGTTCATTTTGTCAACTGCTCCGACCTTCACATTCGCTATGGGGGGAAACGTTGGAAATCAAACTCAAACTCAGAATAACTCTCTGCCGTTTCTAAAGAAGCGCAATCTGCCGATACGCATGTGGATGATGCTTCAGCTCGCGAACAGAACAGCAACACGCATCGAAAATCTCATAATCTACATAAACGAAACTCTCAGAGCGACTCTTGAAGAAAATGCTACTTTACTTAACGATTTTAAAGGCAACGCGACTCTTTTCAATGATGCCAAGAATCTTCTGATAAATGCTTCGATAGCGATAGAAGCTGAGAACTATGAAGGTGCAGCGGCGAATATCACGTTGGCCATGAAGACCTTCAAAGAGGTTTACAAATCCCTCCGCACAATCACGGAGGAACACATGGCTACCTTGAAAAGTCAGATAGACGCGCAGGGACTTCTAACGGCGATGCAACGTGCCCTTGAAAGAGTTGAGCGGATAGAGATGCTTGTCCCTCTAGACGCAAAGAGCATCACTCTTCTCTTAGGCGAAGCGAGGCAATACTTGAACATAACAGCAGCTAAGGAGATGCTTGCTGAGGGCAATGTGACAGCAGTTTCTCTCAACCTCGTTAAGGCGAATCATCTGATCAATAAGACCTACTCGCTCCTTAAGCAGAGGGCCCATATGATGATCTGGGGCAGAGTGAAACACTATCTGGATGGCATGGAGAAAGCCTTGCAGAAAATAGGAATAAAAATTGCGCTGGCAAAGATGAAAGGAGTTGATGTTTCAGCCGTTCTCGAGGAACTCGGCTACCAGAACGAAACGGAGTTCAGGGAGGCTCTTTCGGACATGATCACGATGGCACGAGGTAAAGTCAGCCATATTGAAGAGACATTGCTTGAGCTTCAACATATCAGCCAGGCCTTTTGGAGGATGAATAGAGCCTTGACAAGACATTTGCATCAATCTCCATGGAAGCCTCACGAATCTCAAGGTGGACCAGGCCTGGGTCAAGGCCAAAACCAGACGCAGAGTAAAGCTGGAATCAGAGGAGCGGGTTTAGGAAGAGGCAATAACAGTGCCAGACAAGGCAAACCTTGAGATAAACTCCAATATGCTTTCTTTTTTCATCTAGTTTGTAATTTTCATTAATAAACTGTGAACTCACCCATTTTTGTTTTCCAATAAGCCTCACTATGAGAATCCCTTTTTTGCAACAGAAATTGTGCCATGCATGATGAAGATTGATCTGCTGCGGGGCAAATCTTAAAAGTTGACTGGCAACTCTTTTGATTGGAGGTAAAAATGCGGAAGCTAAAGGTGAGTTTTATACCGTGTGGCGTACATGTCGGGGTCACTGATTCCTTTGGCCGTCCCTTCATAGACTATCAGATGCTTGAAAAGGCTGTGAGCAGTCTACGAAAAATCGGGCTTGAAGTCTATGAGCATAAGGATTTTGTACGCGTAAAGGAAGACGCGATCAAGGCCATAGAAAGCTCCGAGAAGGAAGATGTGGATTGCATAATACTTTACGCGGCGACTTGGCTTTGGGCTTCAGAGATCGTCGGCGCCGTAAGGTTCACTTCAAGGCCTATTCTTGTGTGGACTGCTCCGATCTCTCAAGGCTGGGCTACTGGAGGAGCCATGGTGCTGCATGGAACACTCGATGAAGTTGGGATTAAACATAAATTCGTTTATGGATTTCCAGATGACCCTGAAACAATGAGGAAGATAAAGGCTTATGTCAAGGCTGCCAGGGCTGTAAGAGAGTTAAGAGGAACAACAGTAGGCCTCATAGGCGGCTTCAGCATGGGTGCCTTTACGGGAAGGGTTGATGAAGCTCAATGGATGGAAAAGTTTGGCATAAACATTGACCATGTGGATCAATACATGATTATTCGAACAGCGGAGAGCATCCCCAAAAATGAAGTTATGAAGCAATATGGAGAATTGAAGAATCTCATCGAGGATGTTCCGCCCCTAGATGATGTTATGGAAAAATCCATTCGGATTTATCTAGCGATGAAAAAGATAATCAAAGAAAACAAGTTTGATCTCACCGCGCTCAAATGCTTCCCTGAGCTCGGAGACTATTATGCCACTGCTTGCCTCGCTCAAAGCTTACTTGGAGACGAAGGATTCATCAGTGCATGTATAGGTGACCTTAACACGGCCTTAAGTGCGTATATCCTGTACTTACTCTCGGGGTCTCCGATCTTTAGTCCAGATGTTCAGCAGGTTCGAAAGGAGGAGGGAGTAGTTAAGCTTACCTCCGACGGCGCTTGCCCATTGAGTTTTGCTAAGAACGTCAAAGAAGTCAAGTTGAGTAGGCGGGGAATCTTCGGAGAAGGAGAAGCCGATGGCATCTGCGTCGGCTTTGTATGTAAGCCGGGACCAGTCACCCTAGCTCGCTTATGCAGAATAAAGGGCAAATATTATCTCCACATCGCTGTTGGCGAAGCCTATGAACCGCCAAAGGAAAAACTTGAGGAAGAGCTAAAAGCGTGTGGTTTCCCCTACTGGCCTCATGCCTTCATAAAGCTGAAGGGTGATGTTGAGGATTTCATTCAAAACCAGCGAAGCGAATACATTTCCATGTGTTACGGAGACTTAAAGGAAGAATTGTTAGACCTCTGCTATCTGCTTGACATAGAACCTTTAGTAACATAAGTACCTCTCAGATTCCGCGGGCTGAAGATGAGCTTTCCATGATCTCTCATTTGCTTGAGATTCAATAATTTCTTCCCTCCATTTTTGGTCATTAACATAAGAAAGGGGAAAGTTACATTCATTTTTAGGCAAAAGGTAATAAAGACTTCTTCATTAATTTACCCAGCATGAACAGTCCTAAAATACTTATAATTGGAGCGGGCAGCCATTTCACCTTAGGTTTATTCGGAGACCTTTTCAGAGTTAATGACCTTTGGGGAAGCGAACTTGTTCTGATGGATATTGATGAAGAAAGACTTAACGTTATAACGAAGATAATCCAGAGGACCGTTAAGAGCAGAAAAGTAGATCTCAAGATTAACGCGACGACTAATCTCGATGAAGCATTAGAAAACGCAGATTTCGTAATCCTAACCATAAGAAGCGGAGGTCTAGAGGCTCTAAAAGAGATCATTGAGATTCCTCTGCGGCTCGGATCAGTTGAAGTAGTAGGGGATACTGTTGGCCCCAGCGGGGTTCTCAAGGGCGTACTTGAGATTCCAGTGATCGTTGATATTGCTCGGAAAATTAGGGATGTTGCCCCCAATGCTCTTGTATTGAACTTTACAAATCCCATGACGCCTATATGTGAAGCTGTCGAGAAATCCGCCAATATAAGGACAGTCGGTCTCTGCCATGGCATTCATCAAATACGTAGACTTGCATCAAAGATTCTGAAGCTCCCCCATGATGAGAGATTGGAGGCTGATGCTGCTGGGATAAATCATTTCACATGGACCGTTGATATAAAGTATGAAGACGAAAGCATATACAACGAGGTTTTGAATAATCTCTTTTTAGAGAAAAACGAAGAGATCCTGGTTGAGCATCCATACCTCATCGGAAGAGACCTTTACAAGACGTTCGGGCTTCCCCCAACTCTTAGTGACAGGCATACTTCAGAGTTCTTCCATTACCTTTATGACTGGATCAACGATCCGAAACGCGGTCCAATCTTAAAGAAAGTCAGCGGCTACATAGATTATGAGAAAAAGACTCTCCTAAAAGAAGCCGTCGAAAAGGAAGAGAGAAGGATGCAGAGACTCACATGCATGGCTGAGAGACGGAAGGAAATCAAAGTAGTCCCGTCAGGAGAATACGCGATGGACATAATCTCAGCCATGACGCATGGGAGGAAGATGGAACTCTTAGCTGCAAATGTGATGAACAAGGAATCTGTAGAAGGAGTGCCGCTCGAGTATTTTGTCGAGGTTCCAGTCCAAGTAAACCAGCAAGGCTTATCTCCCATCAAAAAGTTCCGGCTGCCACGAGCGATCGTAAGCATGCTGAACTCGCATCTCAATAAGTTCCAACTTTTGGTGGATGGGATCCTTGAAAAAGAAAAGAATCTGATCGTACAAGCAATCGCATTGGATCCTTTGACTCCTTCGCCTGAGAAGGCCGAGAAGATTTTCAACTTGTTCAGTGAAAGACTCTCATTGCAAAACTATTTCTGAAGATGCTTAAGGGATGATTTTGCAGAGAAATCTAAAGTGAAGATAATGGGCAGGATGGAATTTTTGTTCAAAGCGGTCCTAGATCGAAAATGTCGATTAGGTTAACCTTTTAATGTGGAACTGGTAACAAATAAGCTGAGGCAAAATCGCATGGGCGATGCTCATCGATGGAGATAGATAAGGAACAGTTCAAAAAGATGTTTCCTAATCTGGCTAGAGAAATGAGTAGCGGCGATAATAGAGTAGTCATAACGTCCATCAGGTCGGATATTGAGTCTGGAGAAAAGGCGGCTTCTAAGAGCTTTCGAGGATACAATCCAGATGTGATAGACTTTCTGAGAAGATGCGATAATGAGAAGCAGGCAGAAGAGATAATCGATTATCTTGAACGAAGAAAAGAAATCAGCGAAAAATACGCCTCTCAACTGAGAAAACAGCTCAAAGAGAGGGGAGTAAGAAGCTTCGGGTCAAAGAAAGAGGATGGATACTATCTCAAGCAGGCGGGATTCTAGCCTTAACAATCCTGACATGCATATTCTTTCGTTGATCTTTGTCACGGAGAAATCTTGAGCGAATTCGATGGTTATTAGTCGGTGCGCGGATATGTTTTTCTCGATTTTATCCATATTGGATGTGACGATCAGCTTTTTATGAAGAGACATACTTAAAAGATGGAAATTAACATACTTTTTCAAAACGTCTGTTAGCCTAGCGGTCTAGGGATGATATAGGGTTGAATGGAAAGCGAATCGGTAAACAAATTTTGTATACACTCGTAGTAGTCTTGCTGATTTCTACAGTCTTAAAGACGAGTCTTGCCAGTGGAATTTCGCATACTTCCCACCTCGTTAAGGCCGCTTCAACATCGATTGTAAGCAATCTCGGATTAACGATGAATGAGACTTTTATGGTGGAGGAGTGGAGAAGAGAGATAGCTGTGGATGCTTGGGGCGGAATTACGGGTGAAGATTATTATTTGATCTCTAATAACCGATCAGAAGAGATATACCAGGTAACGTTTCTGCTGCCTGCTGATGCGAGCGGCATCTCCGTTCAGGATTCTTATGGGGATTATTCTAAAGATGAGATAATTATGTCGGCTCGAGAGGGATATATTCAAGTTAATGTTACCTTCAAAAGAAGCTTGAAGCCGGGAGAAAGAAACGAATTCTTAATAGTATATCGGCTTCCCTCAGATAGATACCTCAGCAAGAGTAGCTGGCAAGATTACATCTTGATGTTAGATTTATTCAAACCTGAAGATTGGTTTGTAAGAAAGTTTTCGTTGATCATCTCTTTACCCGAAGGGGCAGAGATAAGGAGATTCTCGGAGCCCCAGTATAAAGTCGAGAGGCAAGGATTATCCGTAAAGATCATTCTCACGAAGCATGATCTGGTTGAGTTTTACAGTCCGCAAATAACTTTGGAGTACCAATACATCATTCTCTGGGCGGCTTTCAGACCAATGACTTGGACGGCTGCGATCGTTCTAGCCGGCATCGCCCTTTTCTACCTCAAGAGATTTCTACATCCCACACCGACTGTCACACCGATTTCCCCCAACATACTGAAAAAGTTCGTTGAGACTTATGAAGAAAAAAGGAGGCTCTTAGGAGAGATTGAATCTTTGCGGAGACAATTCAGAAGGGGCAGAATCTCCAGGCGGAGATTGAGGCTCAAAAGGAGCTCCCTAGACCAGAGATTATCAGCGTTGAATAGGAGATTGGCGGAGCTTAAAGGTCAGATAATCTCCGCGGCTGGACGGTACGAGGAGATGCTGAAGGAGCTTGAGACTGCGGAAGCCGAGATTGAGGCCTTGAATGCGGATATCGAGCGTGTAGAAGTGAGGTTTAGACGTGGAGAGATCTCTGCTGATGTTCGACGAAGGTTACTGGATGAGTATAGCCAAATAAAGGAACGAGCTGAAGGCACGATATCGGAGATACTTTTAAGGCTTCAAGAGGAAAGCCTGTAAAGTTAATCAACTTCTGTTTTTGAGTCAAAAACGGAATAAAACAATGTGAGAATTCTTATAAACTGCGCGAAAATCCGTTATAAACATGGATTCTCCAAGACCGTCCTATTTCATTGTCTCTATTGGACCGTTTAGAACCTCGAATCATCGAATGTCGCTGAACATCAATCATAGATGGTTACATCAGGCTTATTATGCGAAGGAATCGAAGAGTTGAATGATGGTGATTTTCATTCGCTCGGTCAAGGGAACTCAAGTGAAAAGCAGCCTAATTATCAATGCCACCTGGCAAAAACTCTGCGATTATTTGGGACTATCAGAATACGAAGCAAAGATCTATGTTTCTCTAATCGAGGCTGGACAGGCAAAAGCGAGAACTCTAAGTGTTCTAAGCGGGGTTCCAAGAACCAAGGTGTACAGCGTCCTGAAAAAGCTGATAGATTTAGGTCTTGTCACCGAAGTTCCCGGGGAACCTATGAGGTTTTCTCCGACCCCGCCTAGGGTTGCTTTAGGATCTTATCTTCAATCATATCAAGATACGGTTCAGAACCTTCTTTCTCTTATCTCAACTTTGGAGGACGCCTTTAGAAAGGCGAAGAGCAGGAAAAATATGCGTCGAGGCTCGATGTGGACGATCAGTGGGAGAGAAGAGATTCTCAAGAAGATTCAGGAGATGCTGGTTAGAGCGAGGAGATCCGTTTATATAGTGACGAACGAGAATGGTCTGATCCTTCTTTACAGGCGATTCAATAGGATATTCGATGAACTCGTCGGTCGCTCTGTGGAGATTAAGATCAGGACTGCGGATGGAGCCAACAATAAGCATCTGCTTCGTGAACTTCGATACGTATGTAATGTTGAAGAGACGGACTTTCATCTTCCTTTAATTATATTATGCATAGATGAGAGTCAGATACTCATCTCACACCTGCAGCCTGACAGTTACTTCCCAAAGTCCGAGAAAGATGAAGCGATCTTCTCTGTTGACCCTGTGCTACGTAAGATGATATGGTCCCTTGTTATTCAAAGAAACGAGTAGACTCGTTTTTCATCGAGAAGATTTATGTGCAAAGCGGAAATGTCACCTATCACTTTTAGTCTTCAGTTACGCTATTCTTAGATAAGTCGGACAGAGATATCTATTGAGGAGGGAAAGATCTGCAGTCTAAGAAGAAGTTGGAAAACGTGAATCCTCTGGGCTATATCGACCTTTTGGTATTAACCTTAACGCAGTATGAGAAGGAATTATGTTTGATTATCGAAAAACTTGAAAGAATCTCCAATAAACTTGAAGAAATAAGCCAACAATTAACTGAAAACAAGAAATAACCTCTACGTCGCTTTCCAACCGCAAATTCTTCAGACTTACTTTCTCCTTTCCATAAAACTTTTATTTTGCTAAATGTCAATTCATTGAAATCTCAAGGGTGATTAGGTTTGGTTGAAGTAAAGGTAGATGCTGATAAATGCACTGGATGCGGAACCTGTGTAGACGTCTGCCCCGTGGAAGTCTTTGAGATAGTAGACGGAAAGTCCTCCCCGGTAAATATGGATGAATGCCTTGCATGCCATGCATGCGAGACTCAATGTCCAGAGAACGCCATTGAGGTTATAGAGTGAATCAAATTCACAACGTCCAAAATCTCGAATGAGTCTCCCTTACTTCCTCAATGATTTTTTCTGCTATTTTCTGAATCCACACATCGAAGGGAGGACGTTCATCCCTAATTTTGATCTCTATACCAGCCATTCGAGAAATGACCGCGGGAATTATCCTTCTTAGAAATATGAAACGATATCCACCCTCTAACACGGCTACAAGCCTATCTCTGCTAAAGAGATGAGCCAGATCCATTATGACCTGAAAAATTCTAGGATAAATATAAGCCGAGAGTGAAAGTTCGCCGACTCTGTCTCTGAAGTACCCGTCGAAGCCGGCGGAAATCAAGATGAACTCAGGCCTGTACTCGCTTATTATCGGCATCACCACGGATTTTATTGCTTTCCAGTAAGCTGGATCAGTCGTCCCAAAGGGAAGCGGAATATTAACCGTGTATCCCCTGCCCCTCCCCTTACCAATCTCATGGATGAACCCTGTTTTCGGAAATTCCGATGGGTCTTCGTGGAGGCTGATGTATAGAACCTCGTCTGTATCATAGAAGATTTCCTGTGTTCCATCGCCATGATGAGCATCCACATCTAATATTAAGATGCGTTTCAACGAAAATTCATCTAGGAGATACTTAGCGGCTATGGCGACATTGTTGAAGATGCAGAGACCGGAAGCCTCCGTGGGGCTGGCGTGATGCCCAGGCGGTCTGGAAATCACGAAGGCATTTTTGAGTTCTCCAGTCATCACCATCCGCACGGCTTGTATTGCTC
>Ga0180301_10001510_pt1 | contig 18357 bp, 20 predicted proteins | sample GuaBasSediGuay16_FD_121797 | JGI IMG/M metagenome (GOLD analysis project Ga0180301, IMG submission 121797) | Subseafloor sediment microbial communities from Guaymas Basin, Gulf of California, Mexico - Guay16, Core 4569-2, 12-15 cm | ecosystem: Environmental > Aquatic > Marine > Hydrothermal... | reverse complement strand
GGATCTGAAGTAGAGATTTGGATTGAGGGAGCTTACGAAAATTATTCTAAATTCATAAGAGATCTCTATTCTAAGAAGCCTCCTCCAGCAATTATTGATGAAGTGGAGATTTATTTTGAAGAACCTAGAGGGTATACTACATTTAATATACTTAAGAGTGAAAAAGGTAGATTAAAATATTCCATGATACCTCCTGATATAGGTATATGTGAATACTGTTTAAAGGAGATACTTGATCCAAATGATAAGAGATATAGGTATGCATTTAATTCATGTGCTTGGTGTGGTCCGAGATATTCTATGATGTATAGTGTACCATATGATCGAGAAAATACTTCTATGAGAAAATATAAACTATGTAGTGAATGTTTTCACGAATATACTAATATAAATGACATTAGACGATATCATGCACAAGGTATAAGCTGTCCAAAGGATGGGCCGAAGTTATGGATAACTAATTCTAGAGGAGAGGTTATTGATACGAAGGATCCTATTAAGGAGGCTGCCAAATTAATAGATGAAGGATACATTTTAGCAATAAAGGGTCTTGGAGGATATCATATAGCAGCCCTAGCCAGTGATGACGATATTGTGTTAAAGCTTAGAGAAAGAAAGAAAAGACCAACAAAACCTTTTGCTGTTATGGCTTTAGACATAAGTATTGCTGGAAAACTAGTATTTATAGATGAAAACGCTAGGATTCTTCTAGAATCTCCGCAAAAACCTATTGTTTTACTAAAGAAGAAACCTGATACACCCGTTTCAAGATACGTCTCGCCCGGATTATCTCATGAAGGAGTTTTTCTTCCATATACTGGTCTCCATTATCTTCTGCTTATGGAGACATGCGATAAATTCTTGATAATGACTAGCGGTAATAGACATGGTAAGCCCATGTGTATTGATGAGAAGTGTGCTTATAATGAATTAGGTAGTATTGTTGATTATTTCTTGGTACATGATAGGGAAATTGTTAATCGAGTAGATGACTCGGTTATTAGATTTACATGTGGTAAGCCTATTCTTCTACGCAGAGGTAGAGGTTATGCACCTATATGGATAAAGATCCCGTTTAAACTATCTAACAAATACATAGCTTTCGGTAGCGATCTACAGACTGCAGCGGCTATAGGCTTTGATGATAAGATTGTTCTAACTCAATATATTGGCGATGTTGATGATTTTGATGTACTTGATGATATGGATAAGTATGTAAGATTTCTAGCTGATAACTATGGTATAAGCCTTGATAAAGCTGTATTGATCGTTGATAAGCATCCAGATTATAGTTCTAGGAAGCTCGCTGAGACGTATGCAAAGAATTATGGAAATAAAATTATAGAAGTGCAACATCATGTAGCTCATGTGCTATCAACGGCAATAGATCATGGAGTTTATGATAATATTATTGGCATAGCTATTGATGGCATAGGCTATGGCGATGACAATGCCATATGGGGTGGAGAGGTAATAGAAATTAATATGCATAAGGGTTCTTATAGGAGGATAGGCCATTTAGAATATCAGCCTCTTGTAGGCGATCGATCGGTATATTATCCTATTAGATTTTTCTTATCTGTATTAAATAAGAGGCTAAATTATAAGGAATTAAAGAGAATCATAAATAAGTATGAACTTTATAAATTTGTTAGTGGAGGATTTAGAGAATTAGAGATCCTATTAAGAAGTATTGAAAAAGGTATGTACATGGATACTTCTAGTATGGGTAGATTACTTGATGGAGTCTCTGCTTTTCTTGGAATATCTACTTATAGAAGTTATGAAGGTGAGCCTGCTATCAAACTTGAGGCTTATTCTACTAAGGGTACTTATTTAAATGATCATTTAAAGCCGGGTATCCTTATATTAGAAGATAAATATATTGTACAAACAACCGATCTTTATTTAGAATTAATTGAACTTATAGATAACTATAAAAAGAGAGATCTAGCACTCACTTTTCAATATAATATTGGTAAAGCACTTGGTGAAATAGCATATTATGGTATTAAAGGACGGAGAAATGTTATCCCAAAGATATTCCTGGGCGGTGGAGCTGCAGTTAATGATTATATAGTTTCAGGTATAATTGACGTTCTTAGCCAACACGATATACAAGTAGTTCTGCCTAAAAGAGTGCCGGCTAATGATGGAGGTATTTCTTTAGGTCAAATAGTTTATGCCGAAATCATGCTCAATAATCGACTAATGTATAATTGATGTACTAGCAACTTTTCTAATAAAATTAAGTACTTATAGATTAGGGTTCCCTAACTTAAACTTTATTTTTTACTAGTACTATTCTATTTCATTGGAGCCTAACATTAACTGATCTGTTGAACCAATGATAAATTATGTTTAAATACTCAATAGGCTGAGGAAGCTATCGCTATGATGTGGTGGGGTAATTGATAGATAGCCTAGATATGCTTGGTATTCTTATCCCTTTTCTAGCTCTCTCTTCATTTACAATACCGTTATTTAGCTTACTAATTAAGAGAAAAATTTTCTATGACATCTATGTATTAGCCATAGGAACTATAGCACTATACTTTACTTACAATATATTGATAACTGTATTAGATCTTAACTCCCCGATTATGTATAGATTTGGGGGATGGCCTCCACCACTAGGCATAGCATATGAAGTTGATCCATTTAATGGTATTCTAGGATTATTTACAGCAGCTACCATGTGGCTCATAATAATCTACAGTATATGGTATACTAAGCATATGGATAACTACGTATGGTACTATACATTATTACTTGGTCTTGAGGCAGGTCTTCTTGGATGCTTATATACTGGTGATGTATTTAATCTATTTGTAATGATAGAGGTATTGTCTATATCAGCATATGCTCTTGTAGCATATTACAGGAGTAAGCCTCAAGCCATAGAGGCTGCTATAAAGTATGCTATGATAGGAGCAATAGCTACAACGTTCTACTTCCTATCAGTAGTCTTTATCTATGGAAGCTATGGAACACTAAACATGGCCGATCTAGCAATTAGATCACATGTTGAAGAAGGAATATTGACTGGAAGTAATGTTTATGGTAATATAGCTGTTGCTAGTGCTGTAGCCATAGGACTCGCACTATGGACCTTTACATTTAAATCAGCACTATTCCCCAATCACTTCTGGCTACCAGATGCGCATCCAGAGGCTCCCACGCCTGTTTCAGCAGCACTATCTGGTCTTGTAGTTAATATTGGTGTGTATGCTGTTATACGTTTTCTATATTCATTGTTTGGCTCATCAAGTATATTGTCTACAATAGGATATAGGGATGCTGTATTTACAATACTCTTGATCCTAGGCATTCTATCAGGAATTACTGGAGCTCTATTAATGATTATACAAAAAGATATCAAGAGATTACTTGCTTATAGTACTATAAGCCATATTGGACTGATCTATATAGGATTATCAATAGGATTTACTAACTTGCCTAAAGAAATCATTGTCTTAGGACTTCTTGCTACACTTTACCACATTATAAACCATGGTATTGGAAAAGCACTATTGTTCATGGCCTCAGGTATATATATTTCATCGGCTAAAACAAGGGATCTTGAACATATGGTTGGTGTTGGTAGAGTATATCCGATAACGTCATTAGCTTTTATACTTGGTATTCTTCATTTAATGGGCTTTATACCATTCGGAGGGTTCTTCAGCAAACTATTACTATTCCAAGCTCATATAGGGGCTGGACTAGTAATATCTGCAATATCAATAGTATTGATTTCAGCAATAAGCCTTATTGGATATATTAAAATGATCTATCTAATACTATTAAGGATGCCTACTAGAGAATATAAGTATGAAGCAAGTATTGGTATTGAAGTATTTCTATTATTAATGGGCATTGTATGTTTATTACTCGGCCTATTTAGTTTCAGGTTATTAGATCTATTTAGTGACGCTGTATCCGGATCCCTTGTAATGAGCTATGGATATTATACGAATCCAGTTACTAGGTTAGGCTAACCTATATTAAGGTTTTTATTAACATCCTATGGAATAATAGACGTGAACCTTGATAACGCGGTTATGGTGCTGACTAGTGGGAAGAGAGAAGTTAATAGGCTATTCGCCATGGATAGCACACTTCAATACTGGGGGATGCAATGGATGTGACATAGAGGTATTAGCAGCAATAGCGCCGCACTATGATCCAGAGAGATTTGGTGTTAAACTAGCACCGTCAATAAGGCATGCAGATATATTGATCGTTACTGGCGCTGTTACGAAGAAAGCTGGAGAAAGATTAAAGAGATTATACGAGCAGATGCCCAGTCCAAAATACGTTATAGCTGTTGGTGCATGTGCTTGTAGCGGTGGAGTATTTCATAGAGGTTATAATGTATTAGCTGGTGCTGATAAGGTTGTACCCGTTGATGTATATGTGCATGGGTGCCCACCACGCCCAGAGGCAATACTTGACGCAATAGTATCTCTTGTAATGAAGATCCGTAAAGGTGGTGGTAATGGAGGTCCCAGAAAAGATTAAGTTCCTTAGCGATCTCGTTAAGAAAGTTCATTCTTTAAAGCCTAATAGAATTGTACTTGAAATTGATAAGGAGAGTATTAGGAAGGCTTTTGAGCTACTCCTTGAGAATCTCGGTGATACTGGTTTCTATTTAGCAGTCATAGTAGGTACGGATCATCCTGATAAGAATAAGATCAGTCTAGATTATTACGTAATTACTCATCCAGATAAAGAGGTCTATGTACTTAGGACATGGCTTCCAAGAGATAACCCACGTATACCTAGTGTTGTAGATATATTGCCTGCTGCATTATCTGGCGAATGCGAAACATATGATCTTTTAGGTGTAGTATTTGAAGGAAATCCGCATCTTAAGAGAGGATTCTTTGTATCACCAGATATTTATGAAAAAGGCGTTTATCCACTTAGAAAGGATGCAAAGGTGTAAGATCATGTCTGTTACAAAAGTTGTTGAAATACCAGTTACACTGGAGATACCAATAGGACCTCAACATCCAGCATTGCATGAACCGTTAATGCTTAAAGTATATGCTGATGGAGAAGAAGTTGTTAAAGTAGATATTAATACAGGCTATAATCATCGTGGTATTGAAAAGCTTTGTGAAAGGAATAGTTTCTATCGTAATATATTCATTTGCGGACGCGTGTGCGGTATATGTAACACTGTACACGCGAATTGTTATGTACGTGCAGTAGAGTATCTAATGGATATAGATCCTCCTAAGAGAGCTAAATATTTAAGAGTACTTGCTATGGAGCTTGAGAGGATTCATAGCCACTTAATAATCAATGCCATAATGGCTGAGATACTTGGTTTCGACACATTATTTATGTATATTATGAGAGACCGTGAAAAAATCATGAAAGCTAAGGAAATTCTAACTGGTAACAGAGTTCTTGCAGACTATATGATGATTGGTGGTGTTAGAAGAGATGTTAACGGTGTCAAGAAGGATAGATTATTAAATATTATAAATACTATTGAGGGAGATATTAAGAGGTACATTAAGATATTTGAGACAGATGATACTATAACTAAGAGACTTATGGGCGTTGGAGTGATCAAACCCTCTCAGATAACAAAATATGGACTTCTAGGTCCAATAGCACGTGGTTCAAATATAAAGATTGATGTACGTATGGGTGATAAATATGATGCCTATGGCGAAATACCATTTAATGTTATTATTAGGAAGGAAATGGATTCATGGGCTCGTATGATGGTTCGTTGGGAGGAAACATTAGAGTCTGTCAATATGTGTAGATATGTACTAGAACATCTACCTAGTGATGGTCCTGCAGTTCCTGATGAGAGAAGACTTCCAAGGAGATTCCCTGCTGGCGAATCATTTGCTCGCGTTGAAGCTCCACGTGGAGAACTTACATATTATATAAATAGTGTTGGTAAGCAGGTACCTTACAGAGTTAAGATTCGTACCCCATCATTTAATAATATTATTAACTCCGGGTTCTCATATATAGGGTATAGTATTGCTGATGTACCAGTTATATTAACTAGCTATGATCCATGCATAGCATGTATGGAGAGAGCAATAGTGATCAATGTTAAGAGAGGTACTAGGAAAAGTGTTTCATTAAAACAACTTGCAAAAGGTGAAGTTTAATGCCAGGTCCTTCACTATTAAAAGAAGTTCTCCAAAGATTCTTTAGTAAACCAGTAACCATACAATATCCTTTTGAATCTACAGATGTTGAAAAGGACCTTAGAGGTAAACACTATGCTGATCTATCTAAATGTATTGGATGTAGTTTATGTGCTATAGAGTGTCCTGCCGATGCTATTGTAATGGAGAAGCTACAAGAAAACAAGAAGCCTAAACAAAATCCAAGGGGATTATATCCTGTCATAGACTATGGATTATGTGTATTTTGCTATAGATGCGTAACAGTATGCCCTGTAAAGGCATTTATAACAACAGACAATTATCATTTAGCTAGTCCTACTAAATTGAATTCAAGAGATATAACCCTTAAAACTCTCCCGGAAAAGAAGAGGTGAAGATTATTGATTGAAGAGCAAATTACTACATATATAATGTATATAATCCCGATCTATATGATTGCATTTACACTTTATATTATAAGGGCTTTAAAGGGTCCATCAATATCAGACACAGTATTAGCCATTGATGCTATGACATACGATCTTGCTGCCTTCCTTGTACTACTATCTATATTTTTCAGATCGACTATACTTATCCCCACAGCTATAGTCCTTGCACTATGGATCTATGCTCTAGACATCTACGTGGCGAAATACCTTGAGACAAAGGAAATGGGTGAGTAAAGAATGGTTGATGCAAGTCTAATAGTAGTATATATTGGAGAAATCCTTGTCGGCATAGGCGTATTATGTGATTTAATAGGAGCTATCGGTATGCTGAGATTCCCTAATTTCTACTTAAGATTACATGCTGCTACAATTGGTACTATCGGCGGTGCATTTGTACCCCTTATAGGTGCGGCTTTAATGGCTATTGGAAGTACTTATTTAGGCATGTATCGCTGGTTCGTAGCGGGTGGAGCAATAGTAACAGCTTTTCTCATACTCATACTAGCTCCAGCAGGATCACATGCACTTGCCAGAGCTACTCATCATGCCAAAGTAACACCTGTACAGCCAAAAGTAGTTGATCACCTTGAGGAGGATGGGAGGTGAAAATATATGGAATCTGATATACTGATAATAGGTATTATGGGTTTCCTGGGACTCATATCAGTTATAGCTACTTATCTAGCTGTTACTGAAAAGAATCTTGTAAGAGCTGTACTATATTCAGCTATTCAGAGTACTATCTATGCATTCTTATACTTTCTATTGATGGCTCCAGACATAGTGCTTGTTTATGTACCTGTGGCTGTAGGCTTGTATCCTGCTATTATACTATTCCTAATTCGTAAAACAGAGCATGAGGAGCGTGATTAGATATGATAAGCCGTGTAATAGGTGCTATAGTCATAACCTTGTTTATAGCAGTATTTTCCCTAGTCATAGCACTAGGCGGGTTAGGCTATATACTGCCTCCAGAAAATGTACGTGAGTTAGCAAGGCAGTATCTATTAATAGCCTATAATCCATTTAATAAGACGTTTACTGTATTTTCTCCCGAAGCAGTGACTTCTATTGTATGGGACTTCCGTGGACTTGATACATTGTTCGAGACTGTAGTATTCTACTTAGCAATCATAGGATCAGTAGCGCTGGCTAGAGGTATAAAGCCTAGTAAGCCAGAGAAAGATATTTCCCAGTATGGTTTATCACCTATTGTAAAGACAGTTACTAGAATAACCGTTGGCATGATATTAGCTATAGCCGCCTCTATAGCATTACATGGACATTTAACACCTGGAGGAGGCTTCCAAGGAGGAGCTACAGCTGCTGTAGTACCATTACTTGTCCTAGTTATATTCTCGAAATACTATCTTGAAACACGTGGTGTTAGTAAGAACGCCATGCTATCTATTAGAAGTTTGGGATTAATAGGTATAGGGTTAACAGCATTCATAGTATTAATTGTAGGATTAATGAGTGGTACTAATGCATATGTATTCCAGAACCAGCCTAAACCAGATGCTCCTGTAGGTCTGCCAGCTTTATTCGATGGACAAGTTATCAGTGGTACATTATGGTTCTTCAACTTATTTGAGATGTTTGCTGTAGCAGCTGGTTTTACCATTGTATTCCTTCTACTCTCGATACCTGAAAGGGATGTGTTTAAATATTTGAAGGAGGAGGGTGAGGAGTATTGATAGACCCAATTACATATTTCTATACTGTACTCCTACTATCAATGGCTGTAAACCTAGGTATATCGCTATACGGTATATTCTATAAGCCAAGCCTGATCAAGAAAATAATATCATTAACTATATTCAGTGATACAGCAAATACATTCGCTATAATAATAGGTTATATAAGATGGAGGGCAGCTACTCAGCCACCTCAGCCACCAGTTTTAACAAACCTAAACCCGGCTGAAAAGGATTTATCGGCATTTGCATCTACAGCAGTCGATCCATTACCCCAAGCATTAGTATTAACTGCTATAGTCATAGGACTCGCAGTTACATTATTCCTTGTATTCCTTACACTTCAAGCCTACCGTCTATATAAGACAACTGACGTGCGTGAAATAGCTAAGTTGAGGGGTTAGCCATGGGAAGACTAGCTAGATCAATAGGTCCTATGATCCTAATCTTCCTAACATACATAGTCTTCAGCGGCTCAGTCAGCCCATATGACTTAATAACGGGCGCTATAGTAGCTATTGTTGTAGGATTGTTAGTAGCAAATATTGTTGTTGAGAAACCATCTAAGCTTCTACAGATATGGAGGTTCTTCTATTTAATAGCATATGCAATATATTACTTCTTCATAGCAGAGGTTAAGGCCCATCTAGATGTCATGTATAGGATTCTACATCCAAAAATGCCAGTAAATCCAGGTATTGTACGTGTACCTTATTATGTTGAGACAGACTACGCCATGACTACTATAGCTAACTCTATAACTAATACACCAGGTACCGTAGTTGTCGACATAGATCCCGAGAAGAAAATCATGTATGTGCACTGGATTAATATCAAGGATGTAAAGCCTGAGGAGACTCATAAGCACATATCCTCTACATTTGAGAAATATGCAGAGAAAATCTTTGACTAAGGTGAGGGTACATGGAGTATTATGGTGAGCAAATACTAGGTATAATAACGCCATTCCTAGCTGTGTCCGCATTTTTAATTCCATTGCTTAGTCTAGTTATTAAAAGAAAAGGTTTTTACAATGCCTATGCATCAGTAGTATCATTTATTGCCATGGTATTCTCATTCCTAGTATTTGCTGATGTATATACCAGTGGTAAACCTATAGTTTACGCCTATGGTGGATGGCCTCCACCGATAGGCATTGCTTACGAGGCTGATGCCTTTAATGCATTAATTGGTGCTTATACATCCTTTGCATTATTCTTCGTGGTATTATTTAGTGTATGGTACTCGAAAGTTATAGATGATGTTGTATGGTACTATACATTGCTACTTGGTTTAGAAACTGGAGTATTAGGCTGCGTGTATACAGGTGATGTATTTAATTTATTCGTTATGCTTGAAGTACTATCTATATCAGCTTATGCCCTAGTAGCGTACTATAGAAATAGACCTATATCTATAGAGGCTGCAGCAAAGTATGCAATACTTGGTGCTGTAGTAACAACTTGTTACTTCATATCATTAGTCTTTATCTATGGAAGCTATGGAACGCTAAATATGGCCGATCTCGCATTTAAGGCTTCAAAAGGTATGCAAGCAGTTGTAGTAAGCAATGGATTGTATGGAAATATTGTCACGGCTAGTCTAATAGCACTTGTCCTTGCTTTATGGGCCTTTACATTTAAATCAGCATTATTTCCCAATCACTTCTGGCTACCAGACGCATATAGTGGTTCACCAATACCAATAGCCGCCGCATTCTCTAGTGCCGTAGAAATTGTCGGTGTCTATATGGTTGTACGGTTTCTATATACCATATTCGGGGTTAACAGTGTTATCGCTGCAAGTGGGTTCAGAGACATCATTATGACCGTGTTATTGGTACTCGGCATTCTTTCAGGTATTGTTGGAGCGTTATTAATGATTACGCAAAATAATGTTAATAGACTTCTAGGATATAGTACCATAAGCCATATAGGTCTATTGTATATGGCATTGGCACTTGGTTTATCGGGTATGCCGAAGGATATAATTGCATTAGGACTTGTAGCCTTATTGTTTCATGTAATTAATCATGGAATAGGAAAACTGTTAATGTTTATGGGAGTTGGAGTGGCGGTAGCAACAACAGGTACTAGGGACTTAAATAAACTAAGTGGCATTGGAAGATTATACCCAATAGCATCTATAGCTATTATTGCTGCGGCCTTTCACCTAATGGGTTTAATACCGTTTGGAGGATTCTTCAGTAAACTGCTAATTTACCAGGCTTATATATCGGCTGAACTATTAATTCCAGCCATAATGGTTATCATTATATCTGCCATTAGTGTTCTAGGATATGTAAAGATCATGTACTCAATAGTATTTGCCCCTATTGAAAAAGAATATAAGCAACTAAATACCTTAGGCATAGACATCCTGATGACATTATTGATAGTGGCTTGTATTATACTAGGAATATTATCTCCTTGGATTGCATCTAAACTGAGTATAGTAATTAATAACTCGCTTATGCCGGCTGGCGTAGATAAATATTTACAATCATTCTTTAATACATTCTATAAACTAATACCAGGGTGATTGCATATGATCTATGAATATGATCCATTACAATTAACAATAATATTATCTGGGCTCATGGGATTAATAGCAATGGTATTATATATTATTGTTAAAGCTATTGAACCTAGATACCCTGTAAGGAGCGGTGACGCTATTGAACCATATATTGGCGGTGAGCATCCAAGCATATTGTCTAGACCATTAGTGCCGGAAGCTAATCTATATTGGAGCTTTATTAAAAGAAACTTTGTTAAAGCATATAGTCTTCTCAAGGAGAAAATGCATACTGGCCGCTTTAGTGATTGGATAAACTATATGACTATGTGGATGGCCTTGTTATTCCTCATATCATTGATAGTTATAATAGTCCTTATAATTGGAGGTGTTTAAGATGCTGGAGATATATCCATTCATAATGACTTTATTAAGTGCCCTAGTGTTTCCAGGAATATTATTCATTGTAGCCTTAGCATTATTTACTGAATGGTATATTAGAAAAGCTGTTGCACATATGCAGAGTAGAATGGGACCAACGTACGTTGGTCCAATAGGTCTTTTACAGCCTCTTGCTGATTTGCTAAAGCTATTAAGTGTTAAGGAGGAGATGAAGCAAAAGTATTCAATGACATGGCTTGCAAAGGCCTTTGGAGTTATAGGGATAGGTGCTATGGTAGCATGTTTATTCCTATTACCATTATCGCCTGTAAGGTTTATTGGAGACTATGACTTTCTAATATTTATTTACTTGTTTGGTGTATGGGTACCTATATCAATAATAGTTATGGCTCTTTCTATACCTAATCCATTTGCTCATCTAGGCGTATCAAGATTATTGACATTCATAATAGTCACAGAACCAGCATATTTCGCAGGGTTATTAGTACCAATAACATTTGCATCAATTGAGGCAAAACCTGTATATTCTATATATTCGACATCAATTAAAGCAGTGAGTTTATGGACTAACCCCTATTATATACCATTTATGATTATTGCATTAATAGCAGTGATAGCATCTATACAAGCTAAGGCTATGCTTAATCCATTCAACATACCAGAGGCTGAACAAGAGCTTATAGCTGGTTTTGCAACAGAGTTTAGTGGACCAGTACTAGCTATATATAATCTACTGCACGATATTGATGTTGCTATATCGGCCTTGTTTGTTACATATGTGTTTCTCGGCGGACCTTTACCATTCAATCATCTATCAATACCTGGTATAATATTGCTAATCATTAAGTATATTGCTGTCGTAACTATAATATCAGTGATTAGATCTTCATTTGGAAGATATAGAATTGACCAAGCAATACGCGTTCTAACTAAGTACTCATTAATACTTGCTTTAATAGCTGTCATAGCCGCTAATATAATGGTATATGTTTTTCATTAAATAATTCCTTTTCTACAATATACCTGGCCGTTTTCTCAACAGCTTCATAACTGGTCATTGAAGGCTTCCAACCGATCTTTTTAAGCTTAGATATATCAAGAAGCATGAACTTTACATCGCCAGGCCAACCACGTCCATCTGGTGTTGTCAATACATATTCATATTCTACATTTTCTAAACCTAGGGCTTCCACAACTATATCTGCAATTTCTTTAACAGTTATCCAATCATCATTGCCTACATTGTATATTTCGTAGCCTTTTCTATGGGATAAGAAGTATTTTAACGTATATAATGTAGCATCTACTGCATCATATACATGTAGATAGCTTTTTCTCTGTGTACCATCCCCCAAGATCTCTAATTTAGATGGATTTCTCTTAAGCTTCCTTATAAAATCAATTATTACTCCATGATTAGAGCGCGGCCCTATTATATTCGCATAACGCAGTATTAATGGTTTAAATCCGTAAAGTTTACTATATGTTATATAAAGGATCTCGCAGGCTAATTTAGCTGCCCCATATACTGATATAGGTTCTAATGGATAGTAGTCCTCAGGTGTAGGTATAACATTCGCTTCACCATATACAGTTGAGGAACTTGCAAATACATGTATATCCACATCCGCTATTCTGGATGCCTCTAATACATTAAATGTCGCGAGTATGTTTTCGTCAAAATGGATTCTAGGATTAATACTTGATACCCTAACTTCAGGATTTGCTGCAAAATGAAAGACTATATCAGCATCTCTAAGTGCTTGTATAAGGTCTTTGTCGAACTTTTTTAGATCGTATTTTATGAACCTAAAGTATTTTTTATTGATATGGCTTTTCAGATTCTCTAAGTCTCCACTGCTTAAGTTATCAATAACCCTAATCTCATCAATACCTTCATTGACAAGTTTATCAACTATATGGCTACCTATAAAACCAGCACCGCCAGTAATGATCACTCTACTAATCATATTCTATACACCGAGAAGCAACTATGATATGTAAGTAATTTAAAGCTATGTCATCTAGAGAATTAAGATTTTATGTTTCGGCTTCCAGAGATCTATTTTCTACGAGGGTTCTTAGACCTGAATATACATTCTTTATTTTTGTCAATATAGAGTGACCTGTGTTGTCCGAGTTTCTATTAGCCAGGGTTTCAAATAAGTCTTTAATCTTACTGCTAATTATTTTCTCAATATCATTACTATTGCCGTTAACAGGGATCTTTATTGGAAATATTCCTTTAGAGTATGCGATAGAGATAGAGTGTTCATCTGTATCTCTAATTAATATAACTACCATATTAGGTAATCTCTCTGATTTTCGTATAGAATGCACTATTTTATCTATGACTTCTTTTCTTAAGACATTATTGTAGAACCTGCATATAATGAATATCTCATATATGAAGCCCTCTACTATTTTATATGCTCTTAGATCGATAAAATCTGGACATTTTCCCGAACTACTACAATCTTCTAGCATAAATCCAATGTTACTGAACACGTTTTTTATAGAGTCTAAGAGATAACTCGGTATATTTAAATCAATAGTTTGCTTACCAAAACTTTCCTTTACTTTAATTATCTTTATGACTGTATCGTAGCTTATAAGGTACAGCTTATTATTGTCTCCTAATTCAACTAGCACATTAACTTTAGTCGGAGTACCATTTATGGCTATATCTACTAATGAATTATTTAGTACTACTTTACCAGATAGATAGTTCCTTAATTTTAAATAATCTATTTCTCCTTCGATTATTTTTACATAGATTTTTCTTGCCTTCTCTATAACTGGTTTATGTACTTCAATAAGATCTACTTCTCTAAGATTGAGTAATTTAGCTATTTCATAGCTAACAATGATTGTTGCAATTCTAGGTATTATATCTTTTACAATAGCTACTGTCTTTCTCTTATTAATTGATAATAGTACGTAGTCTCCCCTCTTTATTCCAAGCTCTAGACAAGTAGACTTAGATATAAGAACATACGGCCCCCTTAATTCCTTTAGTACCATTGACACTAGTTTTACCAAAGCAGCTCCCCCAGCTAAAGCTATGTATGTTTATGGATTTACTCTTAAAGCAAAGGCTTAATGAAAATATAGTTTCTTTATTTAAATGTAGTATGATGATCTCGTAATCCATTGAGTACAGAAAATTATAGTAAATTCTTTTTAAGAAATTATTTATTCTAAGAAGTCTTCTTTCAAGAGTAGTTATTCTAACACCTAGACTCATTACGTTATTCATTCCTCTTATAATATAGTTATTTAAGTGACCAGATATTCTATAGAATAGGCCAGTGATTAATATGATGCTTATTATTAATAATACTTTTAGCCATAGAAATCTTCTTATCTTTACCAATATAGCGTATCCCGAGAATAAGACTAAATTATTAGTTAGAGATAAAACTGGTAAGATATGGTATTATCTTAGTATATCCAAAGTATTAATGTATGACATCTATTTTAAGGGTAGATCTATTTTATTATATGTCTATGGTGCTGGTATGGTATGCCTAGAGGATTTGATATTGGTAAAGCACCTCAAGAGATCCTTGAACTTGATAATTACAATATTCTTGAAGAGTTTCTAATAGCATTAGCCAGTGCTGGAGCTAGTGATGAGACTATTCGGGCTTATTATTCAGCTATCAAAGATTTCCTTGATTTCCTAGGTGATAAGAGGATTAAGGATGTTAAATTAAGTGATATTAATAGATGGAGGCTTGAGAGGCTTAGAAAGGGTTTTAATAGTTCGCGTTCTAGAGATCGAAGGTCATGGATGACTACATTACATTATTATACATTATTTATCCGTAGATTTCTTCAGTGGCTTGGCATCGAACTGTCTATCTCCATTACACGTAAGCCAGCTAGTAAGGTTGAAGCATTAAGTGATACTGAAATAAATAAACTGCTTAGATCATGTAATGACCCATTAGATACTATTATAATACGTTTACTTCTCGACACAGGGCTTCGTAGCCGTGAGTTATTGGGTATTAAAGTTAGTGATATAGATTTTGAGGGTAGAGAAGTAGTTGTTCATGAGGCAAAATATGGTCGTGAGCGGAGAGTTCTTGTCACTCGAGAAACTCTTGATACAATAAGAGCTTGGATTAAGCTTAAGGGTCTAAGGGATAATGATTATTTGATACCTCTTACCTATAGTGGGTTGTATAAGAGGATTAAGAGAATTGCTAAGAGAGCAGGTATTGATTATAGGAGAATTAGGCCCCATGTACTGAGGCATACTTTTGCTACACGTGCTTTAAGAAGAGGTATGAATCTTTTTGCCTTACAGAGGCTTCTAGGACACAGCGATGTTAAGACGACACAGATCTATACTCATTTAACAATAGATGATCTTAAGAGAGAGTATGAGAAGGCATTAGAAGGTAATAGCGTTAAAGAAGATATTTCAATCGAAGATATCGATAATAGTTTATCTATTAGGTTTTGTCCATCGTGTGGTAGACAAGTTGTTCCTGGTGCAAGGTACTGTCCATATTGTGGATTTAATCTATCAATACTATATAGTAAGAGAACTGTTGGAGAAAATACTGTATAGAATGTTTTGTACAGGATATAATATATAATGTTTATTCTTTACTATTTATGTAGAATGGTGTTTAGGTCTTGATTGTAATTAATGAGATTTTAGATGTTCTTAACTGCACATTCATTAGTCGTTTGAATAGATTTACTGTTAGGATAAAAATAGGTGATCGTGAAGATAATGCTCATCTTACAAATACTGGTCGTCTACATGATGTATTAGTTGGTGGTGGGAAAGGACTTTGTATGAAGATTAATGGTTCTAAGCTTAAGTATAGACTTATAGCTCTGTCTGATCCTCTTTATAGTGATTCGTACATGGTTATTGACACTATTATTCAAAATAGATCCTTTGAAAAAATTATAGAGAATAATTTATTATCATGGTTTAGGAACTGTATAGTCCTTAAAAGGAATCCCAAAGTTAATGATTCTCTTCTTGATTATCTTTTAGAATGTAATGGTGCAAGAGTCTATGTTGAGACAAAGAGTGCTGTTCTCCGCGGATCTATGGGTGAGGCTATGTATCCTGACTGTAGCAGTGTTCGTGGTAGAAGACATATAATGGAATTAATGAGTCTTTGGAAGAGAGGTATTAATGCATCCATTGTATTCATAGCCGGTATGAGAGGTGTTAGATGCTTTATGCCTTATAAGGAAGGAGACCAAGTTGTCGATGAATTATTGTGTAAAGCATATAATCTAGGACTACCTATACATGCATTCTCAATATACATGGACGCCAATGGAAGGATCTATCTAGATAATCCCTCTCTAAACCTATGCAGTCACTGGTGGTGTTTAAGTAATTAGGGAATAATCTACTATGAATATACTTTCCTTCCAGCTACTCTTGTCTCAACAATTCTTATCTTCAATAGCTCTCTTGGATCACTTATTTCCAGGGGATTTCTATCAACAACTATGTAGTCAGCACTATATCCTGGTTCGAGCTTTCCCTTATCATTATAATATAGTGTTTCAGCTGATCCCTTCGTATGTAAGTGTAAAGCTGTAAGTAGATCTATTTTCTCCTCCATTGTAGCCGCTATATCTAGTCCCTCGTACTCTCCCCGAGTTATTGCTGCATAGATATTTCTCCATGGATCCAGTGGTTCTACTGGTGCATCACTACTGAAGCCTACCTTGGCTATCTTAGATAATGATGCTATTCTATATGCCCATGCCAGTCTATTCCATCCAATTCTCTCTACAAGCCATGTATCACTCAGTATGAATCCCGGCTGTAAAGCTATTCTTGGCCTTAGATCCACTAATAACTTGATCTGGTCATTTCTAACAAGACTTGCATGCTCTATTCTTTCGCCAATTAATCCATGTCTAGAATATAATTGCAATACTATATCGAGTGCTTTATCTCCTATAGCGTGAATTGCTATATGAAATTCCTTCTCCTTAACCATTAACAAATATTTTTCTAGTTCCTCTACATCCATATTCAATTTTCCATATGTACCAGGTTTGTCATTGTAGGGCTTGGATAGATATGCTGTGTGTGCTCCTAGACTTCCATCGAGTATTATCTTTAACCCATGTATATTCATGGTATTCCTTGGTAATCCATATCTTATCCATTCTACAAAACTATTCGGCTCTAGATAGATCTTTGTATGTGGTTTTATTGCTTCAATACCATGATAAACTATTACCTCATCCAATGATGCAGACATCCATCCAATACCTACAATACCATATCTATATAGTTTCTCTAATGCATCAACATAGCTTTTTGGCTCTAAACCTATTTCCTCTAATGCCTTCTTCCATAGAAATGCTACAGAATCCTCATACAATAACCCATTATCCCAGTCAATATTTTCTAGTTCTCTACCTAGTTTCTCAAGAGCAGCCTTATTAGCTACGGCTATATGGCCGCATACCCGGATAAGAAATACTGGTTTATCAGTATCCAACTGCTCAAGATCCCTTATTGTAGGTAATCTCTTCTCCTTAAACCTCATATGATCCCATCCGCGTCCAACTATCCAGCTAGCTCTCTTTTCTCTCAATAGAACCTTCTTGACTATACTTAGTAGTTCTTCTATAGAATCTACTCCACTAAGATCAACTATCCTATCCCATGCAGCCAACGAACCAAGATGTAGATGTGGATCAAGGAAACCCGGTAAAACAGTATAGCCGCTATAGTCAACTAATTCGCCACCGAAACGATCAATGAATCCCTCGACAAACCCATGATCACCACAATAGACAACACGGTCTCCAAAAACAAGTAGACCAGAAACAATACGCAGTGGAGTAAAAGAAACAACTATAGAATCAGCAACAACACCATACAACAAAACCAAGGAACACCCCCAAAAAGAGCGCCACACCCAGGGAGACACAAGGCTCAGAGCGACACAGGGAAATACACTCAAACCCAGAGCCCCGCCCCAACAAAGGCGGGCCACGCAGCCAAAGCAGCGCAGCCCGCCCCCGGGCGAGAAGCCTGCGGCCTCGGGCGATTGGGAGCGGCAGGCTAAACCCCTCGGGAGACAACTCCCTCGGGGCTTACACCCCCGCCCCATCAACCCCGTCTTCTACGGG
>Ga0180301_10001509_pt1 | contig 18363 bp, 21 predicted proteins | sample GuaBasSediGuay16_FD_121797 | JGI IMG/M metagenome (GOLD analysis project Ga0180301, IMG submission 121797) | Subseafloor sediment microbial communities from Guaymas Basin, Gulf of California, Mexico - Guay16, Core 4569-2, 12-15 cm | ecosystem: Environmental > Aquatic > Marine > Hydrothermal... | reverse complement strand
TCTGAAAGTAAACTTAGAGAACTCTTCAGAGCCGGTGTTGAAATAGAGCTTAAAGGAATAGTTTCTGAAGAACCCATTCTAACACTTGAGGAGCTAAGGAAACTTCAGGAAAAAGTTAAAGCATTGCTTTCGAAAGTTCGAGAGGACAACGTTTTCCTGCAGAAATACGCTAGGTTAATAGTTATTTTCAGGGAAAACGGAATAGCGATAACGGATAGGAGAGCTATAAAGGGACTTAAAGCTGTTGTTGCAAACGCTGTTTTCGAAGGGAGAAACTATGTAGAACCTGAAGACCTTCTAGCACTTAAATATGTTGTACCTGAAACATTCGAGGACTTCGGGAAAGCAGCAGCAATAATAGTTGAGGAAATAAAGCTTCCAGCAAGATATTTAAGAGACCTCCAATTCCTAGAGAGAAATCTTGAAAGAATAAAGGAGGAAATAATCCATCTGCCATCATTCGACTTTAAACTTCTCGATTACAGTAAAGAACTCTTCCTAATAGAGAAGAAGCTTAGGAAAATAGCTAGAGAATCACTGAACGACGAACAAGTTCAAGCAAGAATAGAGAGGCTCATGGACATAATAGGTGAAATGAAGGAAATATTGGCTAATAAAGCAAACTTCTACAGGTAAAGAGGTCATGGAGGAGTTTAAGCGTAAGCTTAAAGGGGTTCTCGAAGACATAGACTATGATGAGCCAATAATAGAGTATAGAGCTGAAAAGCTAAGCAAAACATTCATGATGCTCTTTAGGGAAAAAGTGAATCCAAACGTAGCATTGGACGTCTTTTACACATGGTATCTTCCCAAACCGGAAGTTAAGAGAAACATTGACGAGGAAACACTGGTATACAATAAGGTAATTGTTGAAACACTTATGAGGGCAGAGGACTACAATAGATTAAAATACAAGACCGTTGTTGACATAGATACGTCATTCTCATACACAATAATATTCATTAAGAAACTCATGGACTTACTTAGGAGAGAAACAAGTAGGAGTAAAGAACGAGGTAAAGGGGCTCAAGGTTTAGCATCGATTTTAAGCTACTTAAAAGGTGTAGAAAACAAGCCTGAAAACGTTTCTAAAAAGGACTTCGAAAAATTAAAGGAGCTAATAAATGAAGCACATCGTAGAGCTAAGAGAACCGCGGAGAACATTAAGGAGTTAAAGAATCTAATGGGTGGTGAATCCGCAGGTAACAAGCCGGGAAGCTTTGTTTTCGGAGAAATAATGGAGGATATTTTAAGACTAGCTAGTTCAGCTTACGTTACAGAAATACTTAAGTACATTAAGGGTATTTCGAAAACACCATTAGTAGATATTAGAAGAGAAACTTATCCCTTCAAACATGGAGTATATGACGGAATTGAAATGGGTAAAGACGTTTTAAGAATACTGCCTAAAGAACTTATTCTCTCAGATGATGTTTTCTTCAAAAAGTTCGTAGACTCCCAACTACTTCTTAGACGTAGAGTTCTATCTAGAGAGCAAGGACCAATCTACGTATTACTTGATAAATCAGGAAGCATGATAGGTGACAAAACGTTTTGGGCTAGGGCAATAGCTCTGGCCTTAATGAAGGAAGCTCTTAAGCACAGAAGGAAGTTCTGTTTAAGATTCTTCGACTACCTACCCTACGACATAATATGTGTTAAGAAGGGCTCAAGAACCAAGGAATTCCATAAACTTTACCGAATGTTGCTTTCACTCGTAAGCGGAGGTGGAACATGGATTACGGGGGCCATTCTAACAGCATGTAAAGATCTTATTGAGGAAAGAGTTGAAGGAACTTCGTCCATAGTTCTAATAACTGATGGAAGAGATGTTATTAAGGAAAGAGCAGTTAAGAAGGGACTAAAAGATGCTAAAGCAGACCTAGTTACGGTTATGATTAAGGGTTCTAACGAGTCTTTAAAGAGAATTTCTAAGAAATACTATGTTGTTGTATCGTCTAAAAACTACAGTTTAAAAATTGTTTCTCCAGAATAGGGTACCAATAAAAATACTAAATAGGAAAACACATTATCAAGCATAAGGAAGTAGAGAAATGCGCAAAACGATACTTAAGCTTATCAACGTTAAGAAGATCTATAGGACAGACTCCATAGAAACCTATGCTCTTAGAGGGGTGAATCTCGAAGTCTACGAAGGGGACTTTATAGCAATAATGGGGCCTTCTGGTTCAGGTAAGACAACATTACTTAACATTCTAGGGCTACTCGACAAACCAACATCAGGAAAAGTTCTGATAGATGGAGTAGACGTTTCGAAATTAAGCGATACCGAAATGGCTAAGATAAGGAATTACAAAATAGGCTTCGTTTTCCAACAATTCAACCTCGTAAGTAGGCTTACAGTTCTTGAAAACATAGAGCTACCATTACTTGTAAGAGGGATTCCTAGAAGCAAACGTATTGAAATGGTTAAGGAGGCTCTACTTAAGGTTGGCGGAGACCTTTCCTGGCTCAATAAGAAACCCACACAACTTAGCGGAGGCCAGCAACAGAGGGTTGCAATAGCTAGAGCTATTGTTGGAAAACCCGAGGTAGTATTGGCTGATGAGCCTACGGGAAATCTTGATTCGGCTTCAGCCAAGGTGATTATGGAAACCTTCATAGAGCTAAATAGGCTAGGACACACAGTAGTTATGGTAACCCACGATCCCGAGGTAGCTGCTTGCGCCGAGAAAACACTACTTCTAAGAGACGGTAGAATAGTTGGAGAAATCGTTATTGATAAGAGAAAATGTAAGATATATGTGGCTTAAAGCATTGTTTAAGCGGAGGTGAAGGTTTTGAAAAAACACATCATTTCGACACTTATACTGACCATGATTATTTCACTATTCATGTCCTTACCGATTTCCGCAGCCGCAAACCTAAATGTTGATTACATAGGAAGCTACTGGAGTACCCATGTGGCTTATGATGGTTCAGAAAGTTTAAGCTTAAACGTCGTCCTAATCTCCTATGAAAGAGACACCATAAGAAATCTTTATGCAACAGCCTATCTCTTCGAAGGAGCATATTCTAAAGATCATACAGGCTCAATCACAATATACTATGATGCCCCGGTAAATTACGGTGACTTGTTTACCCTAACCTTCCCAAACATTTACCTCGAAAATGTAAAGCCCGGATACCACACAGTAACAATAGACATCACAGCTTACGTATCTTCCGGCGGAAGCATTGTAACTAAAACCACAACCATTCATGCGCTAGTTTACGTTTCAAAATACACCTCAATTCTGAAAATAACTGGTTTAGAATGGATATACAATGGAGAACACGTGGTTCCCTTACCTGGCTCCTCAAATATCGTTTTCAGAATAAAACTTTACAATAAAGGAGACTACACTATAGGAAGTATTGTTGCTAACGCCAGCTTACCTAAGGGAATATCGCTCATTTCTCAGGGAGGAACATGCGGTGGAGAATTAGGTGCCGGAAAACTATGCAACCTAGACCTTTATCTTAACATTTCGGAATCTGTGAAACCTGGAAATTACAGTATGAACTTGAATTTAACATATCAAATACGTGATGGAGGAGCTCAACACTTAATCAAAGACATCTACGTTGTAGAATTTAGAGTTAGTGATCCAGAAACTGTAGATACCAAATTAAACATTACAGCGGTGTCATGGGGGAGAGGTTCTCCTCAAGCAGCCTATCCTGCTTCAAAGAATATTCCCTTAACCGTGACAATAACTAATAATGGAAGATATAGCATTAGCAATGTCGTAGTAAGTGCTGTAAAAACACCTATTGGAGTACTTCCAGTAAATAATGCATCCATTTGTGCAACAACGCTTCCATCGCTCTCACAATGTACTACACAACTATTCTTCGACATCGAACCTTATGTGAAACCAGGACTTTACAACATTACATTGAATATATCATACATTTTACCTTATGGTGGAGCACTAATTCAAAAAGAGAAAAGCATCGTTATTCCGGTTCCCATAGAACAATATGCTGGGTTAGAAGAAAACAGAAGGTTATTTATTGTAGATTATGGATGGCAGAATGACTGGCCCGTTTACCCTGATACTGAAAAAGCAATTTACACTGTAACTTTCGCAAACAAACTTCCCTATGCCATTTCGGGAATAGTAGCTAACATGAGCTTACCTCGCGGGTTCACAGATAAAGAGGGTAAGAGTTTCGTGGTAGCTTATGTTTCAGGACCGGTGTCCTCGGAACAAACATTCACTATTCAGTTTAAGATTAATGTTGGAGACGTTTCTTTAGGAATACACGTAGCTAACCTTACAGTATCATATGTTGTTGAAACTGGAAGGTCAAAGTACTTGCTTAGAGAGAATTACACTTTGCCTCTTAACGTTAAGAGAAGCGGAGATGTAGAGTTTGTAACAAGCTTCTGGATTGAAGGTAGTAGCGGCCCCGGTGATTACGGTAAAACATTATATGTCGTATTTAGAAATAACGATATCCCATCAATGAAAGGCGTTATCGGAAACTTCATTCTACCTAAAGGATTCATAATCACATTAACTAATTCCTCAGAAGCGCTTCTTGCCCCATTAAGCACAGGCAACATACTCCACATGGTAGGTAACGTTCCTAAAAATATCCAGAACATTATAGTTTCAGCGTTGGTAAGCGGTGCTGCCCAAGCAACAGCATCACAAACCACAATAAGCGAAGGAGGATTCATAGTATTCAGCATACCAATAGGGATAAGTGATAATGTTAAACCGGGAACCTATGAAGGCACCGTTATATTGAACTTCATAGACCAATGGGGTAATGTTAGAGAATTCAATAAAACGTTCACCATACCTGTCTTTGGTAGTGTACGTTTAATAAAGATAACACCACCCTACGTATATGCTGAAGTTAGAGGAACAAATACCACGTTCACCATAGACCTTGTCAATGAGGGTTCAGGAAGAATAGAAAACGTTTATGCAATAGCTTATTCCACAACACCTTACGTAGTGATCGGTGATCCAGCAAGATATGTTGGAGAGTTAAAACCTAATGCAACAAAGAAACTCACCTATACACTATTCTTTAATCCAACATTACCTCAGAATATGCCCTTAGGAGGAACGGTGCCTGTAATCATAACTGTTTCTTATAGGGATCCTCAGGGATTAATGAGAACTGTTAATCAATCAGTTGCAGTAGTGCTTGTACCGACAATAGATTTGAAAATATTCGACGTTTCCTATGAAGCAACAGAGTCTGGCATTAGGGTAAGTGGTATTTTAGCTAATTTAGGTGCTGCAACTGCAAGAAATGTTGAGCTAAAGGTTTATGTTGGTAATGCTTCAGGGTATTCATTGATAGGGGACATTGATCCATCAACTCAAATGTCGTTCTCCGTTGATGTACCCTTTAAAGGTAATGCTTCGGAAATAACGTTCGAAATAAGATATAAGGACTACTTCTATAGCGAAAAAACAGTTAAACAAACAATTCCAATAACCATAGTTGGAATTCCTAAAACAACAACGACGCCGGCAGCTCAGCAACCAGCTCTTATAGACATTTATAGAATAGCAATAGTTATTCTAGTAGGAGCATTTCTAGCATCAATAGCCATAATTCTTAGAAGCTACGTTAAGAGGCGATGGAGAACTTGATTCTACCTACGGACCTCCTAAGATACGCGTACAAAGTACTTACTGAGAGAAAGTTTAGAGCAGTATTGACAATAATAGGGATTTCAATAGGTCCCATGGCTTTAGTATCTATAATAAGTGTTATGCAGGGATATTCTGAAACAATACTTCAACAACTTACAACATTTGGGCAAAACACTGTAGTTCTTTTTCCTGAGAAAGGCTATGTTTTCACTGAGAAGGATCTTAGACTGATAAAGAGTCTTCCAGAAGTCGCTAAAGCCTCACCCTTCTACTATGTAAGGGGAAGTATAAGGCAGCCTAGAGGCTCAATGGAGGTCTTCATTTACGCAACTGACATAGAGGTCTTATTCGAAGTAGTAAGTAACCTTGAGGTTAAGGAGGGAAAAATACCACCGCCAACTGCGAGAACAGATACTCTAGTAGGATACTACATAGCTTACGAGAAGCATACGAACAGGAAAATAAGAGATGTAGGCGACGTAATAACGGTCGAAGTTACGGAAATAACGCAGCAAGGAATAAGAACGAGAAGGGTTTCGTTAAGAATCTCAGGAATACTTAGCCGCTACGGTGGAGCATTAATAGTTGATCCGGATAGAACAATTTTCCTACCCTTAGCAGCAGGACCTACAATACTTAAGCAGGATCGATGGTCAGGAATATTCATTGTAGCTAAAGACTCATCAGTTGTTGATTCACTTGTCAATAAGCTTGAGGATATGTACAAGGATTACGCTAATGTTGTAGCATTCATTAGAATCGCTAGAACCGTTAATTCAATAACTTCGGCCCTAGATTTCCTACTATTCTCAACATCCCTTGCCGCTTTTGCAGTAGCTATTGCCGGAGTTGCTGCTACAATGATAACCTCGGTCATGGAGAGAACAAGGGAAATAGGGGTGCTAAAGGCTTTAGGATTCACAAATACAGACGTCTTGCTCATGATACTTACTGAAGGATTCATCATGAGCCTTATTGGCGGGAGCGTAGGGATTATTGTGGGGGCGCTTGGAGCACACGCATTGGCATCAGCAGGGCTCACTCTTGGAGGCTTAGGCGTTACACTTAAAGCTTCACCGAAGCTTACCCCGTGGCTTATATCTGAAGCCTTAGGGTTAACTGTTTTAGTAGGAATTGTTGGAGGACTATTTCCAGCATATAGGGCGTCGAAAATACCTCCAGCTGTTGCGTTAAGATATGAGTGACCTTTGTTTACGTAGCGTAAAGTTTTGCTTCAGAACTCCTCTTTATTCTAAAGTCTCTGCTATAAGCTTTAACAACTATTTTACATGGAACATTTCTTACGTTTGAACATGCAAGTACTGGTGTTTTCAAGTTCAAAATTCTCAGCAAATCTATTAGAGATGCTCTCCTAGGAAACGTTACAATAAGGAAGAGAGAGTGCTTCATTTCACTTCTCATAAAGCCCCTCTCAACAAATCTCTTATGTGCTGAAATGATTTTGGTTTTCGCCTTCACCTTTCTACCATAGAATTCATCAGAACATATCAGTTCAGCTAGGGCTTTAAATTTCTTTCCGCATCCATACATGTATGTTGACACTTCAAATCCGTACTCTAACGGCTTAACTATTGTTTCTACAGCACACCCTTTAAATTGGAACCTTATCTCATTAGGTTCGCTAAGAATCTTAAATGGAACCTTCTTTACGACAAAGAAAACTACACCTTCATACTCCTTATTTACGACACTATATGCTTCAAAACATCCGAACCCTGTACCCCATCTTGACGCAGCAATAATATATGAGGGAACTAATTCGTTTAAATCCATAGCCTCTATTTCAATGGGATTATTGGTTTCAGGTTCGTAGACGCTATCGCTATCGTAGATTAGGACAGGGGTTCTTATCCCTATTATCCTGAACCTTCCCTTCGTAACCTTCAACTTCCTAGAGAAGATTATTTTGTTTTCAGATGGATCATATTTCAGAATATTTAGGAATGGATAAAGCCTTTTAGACTCCATATATAGCTTTTTGAAGTCATAAGCTATGAAGGGTGAAAGCCCTATTTCTATTAGGAGAATTACATAGAAAAAGTACGTATCATAAAATATTAGTAGAAGTGCTGTAGCCATAAAAACTATGATTAAACCATTACTTACAATTTGTTTCTTCCTAGGAACACCTAGTACCACTATTTTTAAATCCAAAACTGTGACACCTATTTCCTCCTAAGCCTTCATGTTCTCCATAAATACTCGTAAAGCGTTCTTGTAGAATATTTTCTCTACCTCACCTCTTCTAATGCCTTTTTCGAGAAGCGCGTTGGCTAAGTCATTTATTTTCCCTATGTTCTCAAGGCCCTTAGGAAGCTTATCTGTTCCGAAGAAGTCTGAACCTATGGCTATAATGTCTATTCCGAAATTCTCCTTAATGTAAAGTATTTGCTCAACTATGTCTTTTAAAGATGTTTCCTCCTTTCTAATAAATTCCGGAACAAAGAATACGCCTAAAACCCCTCTATTACGCTTAACTAGTTCAATTATTTCGTCATCTATATTCCTTGGTGAGTCATTGAATTTTCTAAGAGCGATATGGCTTATTATAACGGGTTTTTCGGAAATCGAAAGAACATCTCTCATGGTGTTGCGGCTTGCATGCGCTAAATCTATGACTACGCCTCTATCTAATGCTTTCTCGACAAGTTTTTCGCCAAGAGACGTTAACCCATAATCCTTACTTGTCATACAAGATGCAGCATACTGATTATCTACATTCCATGTTAACCCTAAAACTCTAACACCTAACTTATAGAATATTTCGAACTCATCAGGCTCCCTTAGAGGATATGCTCCTTCAAGCCCAATAATTAACCCTATCTTTCTTTTTAAACGTTCAAAAACGTCTACTAGATCCTTCCCTTTCTCGACAATTCTAAACACCTTATACTTTTTCGAAAGCTTATAGTACGTTAGAATGTGGTTTAGTGCTTCATCAAAAGAGTTCTTAAATGAATAATAATGTTTACTAAAAGGCTCCTCTACTAGGTGTTTTGCCGGAAAAACCGCTCCAACTATAGCCTTAGTATTTGACCTTAAGTATTTAGGAATATCGGCATGCCTTTCCGCATTTTTTCTAAAATCTACTGGTTTTCTTTCCCTAAGAATATATGATGAAAGGTCTTCGTGTAAATCAAACAGTTTCGTATGTAACCACCTGGTTAAGCGGTGTTTTCGTAAGTGTTATTGTGTTTCTCCTTATATATGCCATGCTAAATCCTGCTTTATGGAAGTTATAAAGTAGGATTATGAGGCTCTTTGTAGAGCATTTACCTGAAATTGTTATTCGTGAGAGACCTGGTGCTTCAGGTAGGCTAAGTTTTATTTTAGCGTATTCTTCAAGCCTACTTAGTCCATGAACTTCCTTCTCTATTTCAACTATTTCGTTGTAGTTAGCATGTATTCTTACATTGCATTCGCAGGGTTCATATGATTTCCTCTTTAGGTTTATGGCTAAAGTGTCCTCTCGAATTTCAACATTAAGATTTAAGGCGAGTATTAAGGCTAAGGCAAGTTTAAATGTGCTTATGGGGTCGTCAAAAACTACTTCTAAGCTTCTCTCCTTAAACTTAAGACTTCTTATTTCGTCTGAAAACATGTTTTCAAAGCTTCTCTTTACTGTTACCAATTCTTCAAAGGAAGCCATGGCTCCCATGTGAAATAACGTGTTTCCCGGTAAAAACGGTTTCACCAGCCCTTACCCTTTAATAAGTCTTATTATAACAGTTAAGTCGTGGTGGAGTAGGGTTGGTGAAGCTAGGTTACGATATAGGGTTTCTCGAAGTAATAGTCGGCCCTATGTTTGCAGGTAAAACTACGGAGCTTATTAGACGTATCGAACGTGAAAGGTATGCTAAGAGAAAAGTCGGGATCTTTAAGCCAAGCTTAGATGTTAGGTACAGTGTTAGCTCTGTAGCAACACATAATGGACTAACATATCCTGCATATGTTGTTTCGGCAAACGATGAAGGGGTAAGGAAAATTTATGAAATAGCTAAGAAGGAGAAGCTAGAAGTCGTAGGCATAGATGAAGGACACTTCTTCCCCCTCTCCCTAGTAGAGGTGTGTGAGAAACTTGCTAATGAAGGTGTAAGAGTTATTGTTGCAGGATTAAATCTTGACTTTCGAGGGGAACCTTTCGAAACAATGAAGGAGCTTATGGTTAGAGCGGATGATGTAACATACTTAACAGCTGTATGTAGTGTTTGCGGAGCACCTGCAACACGTAGTCAAAGACTTATAGATGGAAAACCCGCTCCATACAATAGCCCACGAATAGTTGTCGGAGGAAAGGAACTCTACGAAGCAAGATGTAGAAAACACCATATAGTCCCTAGGTAGTGTAAATAGAAACATTTATTTCTCAAAATAAATACTCATAAGTGACCACTTTAGAAACAGCATTTGGCTGGAGGTAGAGGAAATGCCCATTGAAATACATAGTAAAGAGGAGTTCCTTGAAATAGCGGAGAGAGCTACTGAGTGCAGAGTTAAGAGGCTTAAAAATGTAGTTAAGCTTAAGCTTAGAACCAAGAAGTACCTTTACACGTTGAAGGTTAAACCTGAGGAAGCAGATGAAATACTTAGAAACATTAAGGTTAAGGTGGTTGAAGTTTAAATAACTATTTTATCCCCGTTCTTAGCTATTATAACGTTTAGCCCGTACTTTTCACTTATCTCTTCAGCAAACTTTCTCTGAACATCAGGTTCCCCATGAACTAGAATTACCTTTTCAAGAGAACTTCTTAGGTCGTCGATAGCCTTTAATAGCTCAGTTCTACCAGCGTGAGATGAAAAATCAAACCATTCAACTCTTGCCCTAATCCTTTCGACCATGCCTTCCTCAAATATTCCTCTTTCAACAATAAGTCTTCCTGGAGTATTTGGTGCTTGAAAACTTACAAGAAATATTCCGTTCTCCTCTCTATCGTATATTTTCCTTAAGAAATAAGATGAAGGACCTCCTCTAAGCATTCCCGAAGAAGCAACTATTACTGCCGGGCCTCCACTTTCCAAAATTGCCTTCCTGTCCTGCCATCCCCTAATTTCTATGAAATCCTTTATTGCCTTCCTTAATAATCCATGGTTTTTAAGGAAAGCTTTGTTAGATAGGAATATCCTGTTAATTTCTCTAACCATTCCATCATAATATACTGGTACATCTATTCCATACTTCCTAAGAACGACCAGGATTTCCTGAGATCTGCTTACTGAGAAGGCAGGTACAAGAACTATGCCATTGTTTTCCACTACCTCCTTAACAGCCTCTATGAACCTCTTTTCAACATCCTCTCTTCTGGGATGCTCCGTTGCCGCGTATGTTGTCTCTATAACTAAGAAGTCTATGTCCTTAGCTTCCTCTCTATAGTTTGCCGGATATACGAGCTCTGTTTCAGCTAGGTTAAGGTCTCCTGTGAAAAGTATTCTCTTATCACTGACATTAACTATTACTGACATGCTTCCGGGAATATGTCCTGCATTAATAAACTCTAACGTGTAACCATTTATTTCCACCTGCTCGCCGTATTTGACTGTTTTAGTGTTTTTGAAGAGTTTAGCTATTTCCTCGTATTCGAAGGGTAGGTAGTATCCTGAAATGTGAAGATAGTCTTCCATTAAGGGTCTGAGTACATCCTTTGTAGCTTTTGTCATGTATGTTGGTATTTTTGAGGAAACAAAGTATAGCGGAACAGCTCCGGTATGGTCAAGATGCGCATGAGTTAGAGCTATTGCTTTAACTCTTTTAGGAGGAACGTAGAGTGGCATTTGAGGGTTGCCGTTTTCGTCAAAGTTTATTCCGCAGTCTAGAAGAATCCCTGAATTATTCCTACTTACAAGTACCGATAGCCTACCTACTTCTCCTCCTCCACCGAGGATTTCAAGAGTTATTTTACCCATTTCTCTAGCCTTCTCTATTACTGTCCCGCAGCAGTTTCCCATATTTGAAAGCGGCACTAAGTTATAAAGCTTATCGAAACTTAAATATTATGGCTTAAACTATTCAAACAAGAGGGGCCTTTCGGAAAAGGGGCAGAGGTTATGAGGGGATTTTCACCTAGAGAGCTAAGAAGACTTATGAAGAGACTAGGTTTAGAAATGAAGCCTCTCGAGGGTGTCTTAAGGGTTACGATAGAAGCTGAAGACAAAGACTACGTAATTGAGGAACCGCAAGTGCTTGTAATGAGAATGAGAGGTGGTGAAACAATAATTCAGGTTATGGGGAGAATTGTTGAAAAAGAGAAACCTAAGGAGAAGGTTGAGATATCCGAGGAGGACATAGAACTTGTCATGTCCCAGACAGGGGTTTCTAGGGAAGAAGCCTTAAAAGCTCTTGAGGAAGCTGAAGGGGATATTGCTGCAGCAATACTTCTAATACAGGCTAGAAAGGAGGGTTAACGGTATTTTACCTTTTTTCACATGCTCTCCTTAGCGCGTATATTATGTCCTTAACTGACTTATGTAATGATAGTATTAAGGGGATTTTCTCTATATCTGCAAGCCTTATAGCTAGCTCATCAACTTTTCTGGGTCCGTGGAGAACTACTGCAGCAGGCTTTATAGGCGATGTTCTTACGGCAACCATAGGTGATCTTCCGGCGGTGACTTTTGTGAAAACAAGTGCTCTCTCACTCGTCATTCCCATTAGCTGGTAGAACTCTGTTCCCGTAAGTGAAAGAATTGTTTTAATACTGTCTAGAACAGTGTATCCGTAAATTACCTTGCCATAGTCTGATCTTGTAAGTAGCTTCCCCTTCACAAGCCTTATGAGGTCGGAAACAGGTATTGGTTCTTCAAATTCGCACATATCTTCGATACTGTCAAGATGTATGTTTAGCGTTTTAGCAAGCTTCTTAGTTACAATCCATCCCCTATTCTCATCTATTGAAAGCAGGCTTTCAACAAATCTCTTAACAAATATTGAGCCAGGAGTTCTTCTCCCCTTCTCGTAATCGCTTATTACACTTGGCGAAATACCCATAGCCCTACTTACCTCTATTTGCGAAGCATTAAACATTTCCCGCCATTTCCTCATAGTAGCCCCTGGATTATGACTCCACACTATGTCTCCAGCTATTCTCCTAGCGACCGAATCTATGATGAACTTTGTAACCACGATAACACCGCGTAGCCATTAATGTTTTGAAAACCTCTCCCATAAATAAAACCTTATATTCCAGAGTTAATTAATCCTTTCACCGGGGCCCGTAGTTTAGCCTGGGAGAATGCGGGGTATAGCCGAGCACAAGGCTTATATGAGGCTACCCGACTCGGGACCTTCCACATTAGCGGGGAAGGCGAAAATCCCCGTGGTCCGGGGTTCAAATCCCCGCGGGCCCACCAACCAATAACATTATAATTGTTTTAGAGTGTTTAACAATGGATAGTTTAGTTGAGAAAGCTAAGGAAATGGCTGCTTCTAAAGCACTAAACTACCTTTATGATGCAGAAATTATCGGGGTAGGAACAGGTTCTACAGTTGAAAAGCTCATAGCTAAGATCGGCTTGGAAAGAGATGTTTTCTCGGCTAAGGTCTTTGTTTCCTCATCATATGATACCTTAATTAAGCTCCAAAGTTTGGGGTTAAAGGTTGTTTCAACAGAGTTCTTGATTAAGAAACCTGACGTTTACGTTGATGGAGCAGATGAAGTTACAAGAAACCTGGTGTTAATTAAGGGTAGGGGCGGAGCTTTACTACGTGAAAAAATACTTGCCTATTTCTCTAAAAAGAGAATATACATTGTAGACTACACTAAACTAGTAAGTGTTCTTGGAGAGAAGAAGCCTTTACCCGTAGAGGTTGTTCCTTACGCATTAGGATGGGTGCTTAGCGAGCTAAGGAGGAAGAAGCTTAACCCGAAGATTAGAATGTGTAGAAATGGAAAGGATGGTCCGGTAATAACTGATTCGGGAAACACCATTATTGATCTATACATTAAAATTCAAGATCCAGAAAGCTTAGAGAAGGAGCTTAAGAGAATACCTGGAATTGTAGAAACAGGGCTTTTCATAAACCTAGCAGACATGATAATTGTAGGGTATCCGGATAAAGTGGATGTGATTACCCCTTGAGCGTAAAGGAAACTTTCTCATTACTTTCAACAATTGAAGAATACGCTATGACCCATAGTCTAATAGATACGCTACGTTATGTAGAGAAGATCTTAGGCGAACATAGGGGTGTTAGAGTTAAGGAGGCAATATTTGAAAACAGAGTTGTTAAGGTTGAAGCTAAAGATGGGAGTATTCACTGGTTCTTCCTGGGAAAAACGGGAACCTACATTGTAATCCCTAAAACCTTTTGCTCATGCGTAGATTTCGAAATAAACGTCGTTGAAAGAAAGAAAATTCCCACATGCTATCACCTAGTGGCCCAGGTAGTAGCTGAAGTGTACGATAAATACAGGCATGTAAGCGACCTACCAGTTGATGAAGTATTGAGAATTTATGATGAAATAGAAAAGCGCCAGTTAAGCGCAACTCTACACAAATATTTACTTCTAAGGAGATAAACTTCAAATAAAGGAGATAATCAGTAGTAATCGAAGCCTAAGCTAATAACCCATATGCGGGGTCCCCTGTTTAGTCATGTTAGCTACGATAGTAACTGTAGTTGCTTTAGCAGTTCTCGTCCTAATTATCGTAGACACCTATATCACAATAGAGAATTCTGTTAAAAACAAGGAGGCAAAGCATTAAAGCAACAACTTCTAGTTTGAATATTAGTGGTGCAGTATGGGACGTAGGAGGAAAAAGAGGAAGCTTATAGCGAGAAGACCTAAGAAAACCATTCCGAACATTTTCCAATGCCCTAATTGCGGTAAAACATCGATTCTAATAGAGCTTTCAAAACCTGAGAACGGCGTGAAGCATGCAGTCGTTAAATGCGGATACTGTGGACTATATGCTGAACTAGATGTTCCGGAGCTATTCCAAAACGTAGATGTTTACGCAAAATTTCTCGATGGATTCTACAGTGGAACCTTAGAGTACAAGTTTATTGGTAAATCTGAAGAAGCTGAAGGAGAAGCTGTTGAAGCATGATTAAGTTAGGTAGAGTTGAAAAGTATCTTAGAAGGAAAGCTTCTAAAGAAATACTTCACTTCACACTAATAGATCCCGATAAAACATTGCCTAAGGAAGCTGCTGAAATAGCTAAGAAAGCTTATGAGGCAGGAACCGACGCCATTTTTGTAGGTGGAAGCATAGGTGTTTCAGAACAAGACGTTGATTCCATAGTGAAAGCTGTTAAGAAAGCTGTAAAAATACCTGTGATTCTCTTTCCCGGAAACGTAACAGGTATTTCAAGATATGCTGACGCCATACTTTTCATGTCCCTACTTAACTCCGACGACCCATACTTTATTATTGGAGCACAGGTTCTAGGTTCAGTAATAGTTAAGAGGTACGGTATTGAGCCTTTACCGACAGCATATATTATTTTAGGTGAAGGTGGAGCGGCAGGAGTAATAGGTAAGGCTAGACCTTTACCGGTAAATAAGCCTGAATTAGCTGCAGCTTACGCTCTAGCAGCATCGATGATGGGTATGAGGTTCGTCTATTTCGAAAGAGGTTCTGGAGCTCCGGAGCCAATACCCCCTGAAGTAATAGTTTATGCTAAGAAGGTTCTTCCTGAACACATGTTCATTATTGTAGGTGGGGGTATTAGAACAGTAGAAGATGCTAAAAGGGTAGCTAAGGCAAAACCCAGCGCAATAGTTACGGGAACTATTGTTGAAAGGGATCCTGAAAAAGCCTTAGAAATAATAAGGGCTATTAAGGGTGTTTCACGCTAAGTTTCCTTACAAATACATGGTTTATGTCCGCATCTTGGACATACTCCCTTACCATATTTTCTTTGAGCTTCTTGTTCTAAATCAACACCTACGAGATTAGCTAGCGATGCAAGCCATGCTAATACGTCTGCCATTTCCTCCCCTATTTCCTCTCTACTTCCCTTTCTCAATGCTTCGGCTAGCTCTCCTACTTCCTCCACAAACCACATGAACGTTTTACCTAAGCCTCTTCTACTATCCTTCTCGAAATACACTTCCCTTATTATCTTTTGAAACTCTGAAATCTTCATACAATATCATCTCTCTACTCAGAAGATACATGGATGCTAAAGATTTATATTAACCGTTTCCCTCATAAACTAGCGGGGAATGATAGGTAATGCCTAGGTCCAAGAAGAGGAGGGAGCGTGAAGTTAGACCTTTAAGTGCTGCAGGAATAATAAGCTTCTACGAGGAACTTGACACTGGAATTAAAATGCGTCCCCATTTCGTAATTGCCTTAGCTGTAGCGTTAACTGCAATAGTAATCATCCTTAGGCTTTTCGTTCCATTCTAGCTTCATCCAAGTACTTTATCTCTAAATCCTCTTTACTCTTAGGGATAATTAGGCTATTACCATAGGGGTCTTCAAGTATAAACGTGAACTTTATTTTACCGTTAATCGCATTCATTATTTCACCCCTTTTCGCTTCATAGTTTTCCCTTTTCTCTGTAGAGAATGCTTCTAAAACGTCGAGTACTCTGTAGAGTATCCCTTCAACAGTTGATATGTATGCTTGTGCTGAAGGTCCAGGCTCTATAGTTACCCCTAGTTCCGGTATTTCTATTCTTGCTGTTGAAGACTTTATCACCATTGAGTTTAGCTCTTTAACATCTCTTACTCTTAAAACGAACCTTACCGGCCTATGTTCTTCGAGGTTTACTGCATCAAAATATCTGTAGCCGCATTTAGAACACTTACCGGATAAGATAAGTATTTCTCCGAAGAACGGTGTTTTATAGCTAAACTCCACTAATGAGAAACTGTTGTTTCCGCATGAAGGACATGTTGTTAAGTACTTATCATACATTTTCATGTATTTCGACATTTCCCATTAAACACCTATGGCTTAGGTTTATCAATCGAATATATATCCTTTAACACAGTATAGTGTACATTAGAGCTACTGTGTAGATGGAGAGCTATGGCGGGAATAAGGATTCCATCACCGAAGGATCTTAGGAAGTTAAGGATTAAGGCAGGTTTAACTCAGAAGGAGCTAGCTAGGAGGGCGGGTGTTAGCCAATCATTGATAGCTAGAATAGAGAAGGGAGATATTAACCCTAGACTTTCAACTCTTCAGAAAATACTTGAAGTAATCAATGAAGCATTAGAGGAAAGCGAGGACATAACAAAAATCATGCACTCACCAGTAATAACGTTAAAACCCGACGATCTCGTTGAGAAAGCAGTTAAGCTCATGGATAAATACGGTATTTCACAAATACCCGTAGTAGATGAGCAAGGCAAAATAGTTGGAACAGTTATTGACACAACACTTCTAAAAAGAGTTCTGGAAGAAAAATCCGAAATACTATTTAAGAGAAGGGTTTCAGAAGTCATGGATCCACCATTACCTGCATTACCACCATCAATTAAGATTTCAACTGTTTCACTTCTACTTTTCGAGTATCCTGCAGTACTTATAGTTGATAAAGGAAAGATTATCGGGATAATAACGAAAATAGACCTTATAAAAGCTAAAGCCCAATCGTGACCCCCCACCCCTCCCTTTCCACTGGAGAGAAAACTACATATTAGGAGAAAATTTTGGCTAAACCAGAAAGTAAATTTAAGGACATACTTTCATTAAAAGTTTCATAGTGTGGAAAAATTATTCAAGGTTTAGTTTCGGTGTAGTCTCTGAACGTTTCCAGTGGAAATAGGGGGGCGGGGGTGTTCATGCTGCACGTGCTTTTTCTGCGCCTAGTTTTCCGTTTACCATGAGCCTTATTCTTATTGGAACCTTCGATTTAACCCACTTATCTATCCTGGGTGCTATATGGGTTTTTAGTAGGTTATTTACTACTTCCTCCGGTTTCGCCCATGTAGATGATGTTGATGTTAGTTCAATTATTAATTCAACGTCTTTATCTGTAACTCTAATTTTCGAATCCCTAAACCTATACCCGTAGACCTCAGTGTATACCCGGCATATCTTCTTCACTAACTCCTCTCTGCTTAAAATTGCTGGTAGAACCGTTTTCGTAAGAAACTCTCTGAGCCTTGATTCCTCAGTTTCTGGTGGTGTGGGTTTAACTTCTTCTTTAATAGCTTTAGGAACGGCTTCTACAGGAGTATGTTTAGGTGTCGGGGCTGTTTTTGCACGGGTAGGTGTTGGCTTAGGCTTTGCTGTAGGAGGTGCTGTCGGAAGTATGTTTTCCGGTATTTTCGTTGATTCCAATATTGCTACTGAATACTGCTCCTTCCTCAAATTAATGAATTGTTGGAGAGCTTGAGTTCCATAGTGTGTTTTATTATCTATTCTACCGAGAATCATTAGTAATTTCTTCGAGCATGAAATGAATTCGAATTCATCCCAACCAGATTCTTTCTTTAATGAGAGCTTTATGTAGTAGCAGTCCTTAGAATTTAGTTTTTCAGAAGCCTGCCTTATTAGCTCACCAGGTTTTCCTCTGCTGAATCCCTCATATTCTCCGAAGGCTGTGATTCTAGCTTTAAAAACAGTGTCCTCAAGGCTTTTACTATAAGCATTAATTCGTGAATCAACTTCCTTAACTATTTTCTCAGGCATTTCTCATCTTGTAATATCTCCTCTACCATAATATTTAAGCTAAATGTATAAACTTATATTACTTGGCAATGAATATGTTAGCTTAGGTGTAGAAAGTGGTTCTAGAAATAAAAGAATATG
>Ga0180301_10001507_pt1 | contig 18397 bp, 21 predicted proteins | sample GuaBasSediGuay16_FD_121797 | JGI IMG/M metagenome (GOLD analysis project Ga0180301, IMG submission 121797) | Subseafloor sediment microbial communities from Guaymas Basin, Gulf of California, Mexico - Guay16, Core 4569-2, 12-15 cm | ecosystem: Environmental > Aquatic > Marine > Hydrothermal... | reverse complement strand
TCTCTGGGGTACGATACGGGATTTCTATTAGCAGATAGTGTCATCGAGTACATAAAGAAAGAACTGGGGGGTGTTATCGAAGAGTACGATAGTTCTCAGAGGTATGTGAGAGAGTGATTAAAAGCTGAGGAGGGATTTTTATGAGAAAGTTCTTTGTAATCTTTCTAGCTTTATTAGTGCTGGTGGCTTTCAGTGCAACAAAAGTCGAAATATGGAGCTGGAGGAGTCAGGATGCGGATGTGTGGAAGGAAGTCGAGAAAAAGCTCAAAGAAAAGGGATTGAATATAGAAATCGTCTTCAGGGCTTTCATACCGACGGAATACGATTCCAAAATGGGTATAGCCCTTCAGAGTGGCACAGGACCTGACATAATCTATTCAAGAAGACTTCCCGGAAAAAGAACGGGCGATCTGATAGATGCAGGACTTTTGGTTCCACTGGATGATAAGATCGACTTTTCACATTTCTCCCAGAACGTTCTCCGTTACATATCAAAAGATGGAAGAATATGGGGTGTTCCCTTTGCTGTTCAAGTTGTTGGAATCTTCTACAACAAGGAGATATACGATAAGTTCGGCTTGAAAGAACCGAAAATATGGGATGAACTCGTTCACAACGCAGAGGTTCTGAAAAAGAATGGTATCACACCGTTCTTCATACCCGGAAAGGAAGCCTGGGCTCTTGCCATGCAGCACGCCATGTGCGGTGTGAGTGTGTTGGGTCCTGAGTGGATCGCAAAGCTCGAGAAGGGAGAAACGGACTTTCTGGATCCAAAATGGATAGATTTGAATAGAAGACTCAACGAGCTCAAGAAATACTATCAAGAAGGTTTCCTTGCAAATTCTGTTACCGATCAAGACGCTGCTTTTGCATTTGGACAGGCAGCCATGGTCTTCTACGGTATATGGGGGCTCCAGCAATGGAGAAGCTTGAACCCCGATATAAAGGTTGGATACTTCATGGTACCGCCTGTGAGTGAGGATCAGAAGCCATATGCTTACGTTTACATGGATGGTGCACTCGCTCTAACATCGATCAGTAAGAACAAAGAAGCGGCACTTGAGGTTCTAAAATTCGCAGCAACACCAGAGTTCGGTACTATATTCTCGAACATAACGTACAACATCCCTGCAGTTATGGGAGCTAAAGTTCCGGAAGATCCTCTGTTCAAAGAGGTCGTCGAGGTTGCTGAAAAACATGCTTCGCCGCATGTCTATTGGGTTGGATCCGTTTTCGTAACTCAGAAACCATCCCTTTATACGGATGTTTTGGCACCAGGAATGCAGGAGATGTACGCTGGAAAGATAACACCCGAAGAATTTGCAAAGAAAGCTCAAGATGCTCTATCCAAGTGGTTCAAACCTCTGAGAAAGAGACTGGGCCTTGAAAACTGATAAAGGGGGCCTTCTGGCCCCCTTTTGGAGGTGTAGTCTTTGAAGGTACGATTCAGAAAGCTTCTGCCGTTTGTAATCCCAGCGTTTTCCATATACACCCTCCTTGTTGTTTATCCCTTCATTTACAGTTTTTATCTGAGTTTTTTCAGTTGGTCGGGTGTGGGGGCCAAGAAGTTCGTTGGTCTTCAGAATTTTAAGGACATGCTCTTTGGAAGTTACAGTCCCGAATTCTTCAACGCTTTCTGGCATAACGTGTATTTCTTCATAATGCTCAGTATCTTCGAGGTAGGACTTGGTTTTATAATCGCCCTCATGCTTGCAACCAGGATAAGAGGACATAGAGTTTTTCAGACAGTGGTTTACATGCCAAACATCATATCCATGGTGCTCGTGGGTTTCATATGGTCGATGCTTTTGAATCCTCAATGGGGATTGATAAATCAAACTCTAAAGGCTATTGGCCTTGGAAAACTGGCTCGTCCTTGGCTTGGTGACGCTAGCACCGCGTTGAACACGATCATAGCCGTCAACGTTTGGAGACACATCGGATTCTATGTTCTCGTTATGCTCGCTGCGATACTCGATATACCTAAGGAACTCTTCGAAGCGGCGTATATGGATGGAGCCAGTAACTGGCAGATCGTGAGAAAAATCATATTTCCACTGACCGTTCCCACGTTTCAAACACTTCTTGTACTCCTTTTCATATGGTCCTTCAACATATTCGATATAGTCTACGCGTTGGAAGGTGTTCAAGCAGGTCCTTACAGATCCACAGACGTTTTGGGAACACTCTTTTACAGAACAGCTTTTGGAGGACTTGGAAGTTCCAGGACGGATTTGGGATTGGGAGCAGCTGTCTCCGTTTTGATATTTCTCATCGTGATACCCGTTTCCATACTCTACGTTAGAATGGTGGAAAGGAGAAGTGAAAGATGATAAGGATATCAACACCCTGGAAAATCATCATCTTCACGATTCTTATCGTTCATACCATCATCGTCATGATACCATTCAGTGTCATATTCTTCAATTCCTTCAAAACGTTGAGAGAAATCTTTCTGAGACCTTTTTCACTTCCTGAAAAATGGTCCTTTGATAACTACATAAAAGCTTGGGAAAAGGCAGAACTTGGAAAGGCCTACATGAACAGCGCTTTTGTTACATCCACATCTGTCCTTTCCATACTGTTTTTATCCTCGATGATCGCTTTCGTGATATCGCGATACGATTTTCCTTATAGAAGACTCCTGTATCTCTACATAATATCAGGGCTTGCTCTTCCTGCAAGACTCGCCATCATACCGATTTACCTGATTCTGAAGAGTTTCCACCTTTTAGATTCGCTCTTTGGATTGATATTCGTTTATTCCGCAACTGGTATACCATTCTCGGTTTTCCTTCTCAAGCATTTCATGGACATGGTTCCGAAGGAAATCGAGGAATCCGCCATCATGGATGGAGCCTCCCCCTGGAAGGTCTTCACTAAGATCATCCTTCCTCTATCCAAACCAGCCATCGTCGTTGTCACCATAGTCAACGCTGTGGGGATATGGAATGATTTCTTCTTCCCATTGATACTCATAAACAGCAAGGAAAAGGAGACCATACCTCTTGCGGTTTCAACGTTCTTTGGAGAGTACTCACATCAGTGGGAGTTGATCTCCACAGCCCTTTGGATCGCGGTATTTCCAATGATCGTGGTTTTCTTCATACTCTCTAAATACTTCATAAGCGGCATGACACAGGGTGCTTTAAAGGGATGAATCGTTTAGCCCCCTCTCCAATTCTTCAATAATGCTCATCACTTCCTTCATGATCACTGGGTTTCCCCAGGTATCACCCAGAACCTTCTTTACAGCATCGCTCGTCACTTCGTATTCATCTTCACCCTTTTTCCTTTTTATGTACCAGTTGACGCTTCCCTCAGAAAAGATCAAAGTGGAAAAGGTTGAAGGAAGGTCTCCTATAGGTTGACAGTCAACGTGATCTAGGTGGAATAAGGCTTCAACTCGTGTTCCCTTACCAGGTTTTGTCTTCAGCTTGACGTAGCCTCCCGTTGCTTCAGCAGATTGTTTTAAAAATGGAAGTCCAAGTCCCACCTTTCTCACTTTCGGATCCCTGGTAGTGAAGAAAGGATCGAAGACTTTGGAAAATGTCTCCTCATCCATACCAGGGCCATCGTCTTCCACAACGAATTTGAAGATCTTCCTAGGAATCTCCTCTATATATATTCTGATGTTCTTTGCACCGGCCTTCACTGCGTTCTGAGCTATATCCATTATGTGATCCGCTATCGTTCTCAATCCCATGGGGTTATCACCTTCCCGTTCAACAAGCATGTAAGAACACTCTTAATACTTTTATCATCACAATCCAGCCAAATGGTTCTTCTACCTATATCTTCTGGGGTATGAGCGTCAGAGGAGGTTATAACCACAAAACCTTCTCTTTTTGCAAGCTTGTATCCTCCTTCACTCACGACTTCAGTGATTCTCACAGGTGTTTCCGGAAATATACCCAGCTGGTAAAGCACACCGAATTTTCTTTCAACATGGGCAAAAACAGGGATACCATTCTCTTTCAATATCAGATCCACCACTTCATCTAATTTCAAGTCCGTTGGAAATCCAAGGGGTTTATCCTCATAACCGATGAACCTTCCAGATTCATCTACGTACAACTGATAACCAAATTTCTCGTGATCGTGGGTGATGTTGGGCAGATGATCTTCCAGAATTCTAGAAACTTTTAAAGAGTCCTCTAATCTTTCAAAAAAGCCAAGCACGTGCACATCCTCAACACTCTGTATCTCCAGAGCAGGTACGATCACTTTATTCTTCAGAACTTTTATGAAAGGTCTTACGTTCTTGGAGGTGTTGTGATCCAAAATTCCAAGGACATCGAGCCCTTTGGATTTTTCCTTGACAACATCTGGTGTCATCGTGATATCAGCGCAAGGTGAGAGGCAGGTGTGTATGTGAAGGTCAGCTTTCATCATCTCAATCCCAGGGCATACAACCTGCCCGAAACCACAAAGGAGTTCTCCTGTGTTTTGAAAAGGGTTATACCTTCCTCCTTCGCTTTCCTTATCGTTTGTTCATCGTAATCATGACCGTTGCAAAGGATAATCCCTCTTATTCCAGTTATCGTTGCAACGGCTATTATGTTCATATGTGATTGAACGGTTACCCATAGGGTGTCTGGCTTTGCGTTTCCCATGACCTCACTGAGTAGGTCACAAGTGTACCCATGGACGACTTCCTTATCCAATTCTCCACATACGTATTTAAGCCCTAATTCATCCATTACTTCCTTGAGTTTCATTCTCTCTTCCCTCCTTGAAGAATATCATCTCAACAACGACACCTTTTCCAGCTTCTGAAACTATGACCATCTTGTCGGAGTATCTTTTCATGTTCGGAAGACCCATACCAGCGCCGAAACCCATTTCCCTTATATGATCTGGAGCGGTTGTGAAACCTTCTTTCATGGCGATTTCTACGTTTTCTATACCTTTCCCAAAATCCTCAACCCTGACAACAATCTGATCGTCTCTCAAAAAGCAATATATGTAACCATCACTTCCACTGTGTATCACCACGTTTGTTTCAGCCTCATAAGTTGCTATGGCCACTCTTCTCGCTATCCTTTCATCTATATCTTTTTCCAGCAGAAACTGCTTCAATTTGGATGCACCTATTCCCGCAAGATTTATATCGAAATAGTCTATATGAAATGAAAAATCCGCTCCTTTTTTGTCTATTACTTCCTCCGTTATAAGAGATCTATCGAAGAATTTCGGATTTTCCAGAACTTCCTTTCTTCTAGCATCGTGAAGGTATATGGTACCTAGTTTCACAAGAAGACCCGTCAATATATCGTGCTTTGTAACTATCCCAACAAGCTTCCCATCCTCATCCACCACAGGGAATCTTCCATAACCATACTTTTCGAAGAGAGAGATCGTTTTCTCTAGATCATCATCTGGTTTTAGAGTTATGACATTTTTTGTCATCCACTTCTCAACGGGATCTTCTATGTAATCTCCTTCCAAAGCCTTTATTATGTCCTCTAAACTCACTATACCTATAACCCTCTCGTTTTCATCAACAACGGGAACACCCGAGATCCTCTTTATTCTCATTATTTCTTTAACATGAAGGAGCTTTCTCCCAGGGTTTATCCACACAACGCTTTTGTTCATGAACTCCGAAACCTTGAGATCTGGAAAGAACTCCTGAACTTTCTTAACAACTTCCTGGATCATGAAAGTTTCCCTCTCTTAACGGGTTTGAGTCCTTCCATATAGAGTCTCCCACATGTTTCAAACATCGAAAGGGGTGTCACTACCAGTATCAAGTCGTTCATCTTTGCAAGATCCACAAGCTCTTCCGGTACGTTCTCATGACGCACTATTAGAATGGCTGGAATTCCAACAACGACAGCTGTTCTCACAACCTGAGGTGAAACGAGTCCCGTTATCAAAAGCATACTAGGTTCTGCGAAAGCAAGAACCTCACTCATCAGATCGGATGCTGCGGCAGATTCTACCATCACGGAATCGAGTTTACTCTCGCCGCTGAGGACCCTTCCTCCGACCTTTTCAACAATTTCTTTTAAATACATTGAATCACCCCCATTTCATGTTAAGAATATCACAAAATGGGAGGATTAAGAATATGGAATGAAAAATTGAAGGATAAAAGGGAAGGATCACACTCTTTGGATTTTTCTAATGCTCAAAAGTACGAAAATGGAGGTTGAAAGAGCTATGATCCATGCACTCTTCATCATGAAAATGATCATGTTTCCAAATAGACTCGAATATACGTAATTCATGAGACTACCAAAGGCCCAGGCCGTTCCCATAACTATCGATGATGCGAATCCTTTGTTACCAGGCGCGATCCTCTGAGCCTCGACAACGTTAGAAGACATCGAAAGGTATGAAAAACCCATCATGAGGATGAACATGACCATTATCGAGATATCATTCTTTGCAAAGATGAAGAGAAAGCTGAAAACCGTCATACCACCAACAGAAATCATGTTCACAGCGTTGTTTCCTATCTTATCACGTAAGAAAACACCTAGAAGAGACATGAACATCCCAAAATACCTTGAAGATGTCAAAAGAAGGCCACCGAATATCAGAGATTTCCCCATCTCTCTGGTGTACAGTGGAGCGTAGACCTCAGACAGATTCATAAAAAAAGTACGGAAGGAAACGAACAGAAAGAGTGGTAGAAGTTTCAAGAAAATCTTAGCGCTTGAAACCACTTGGGGTTTCTCTTCAGGTTCTAAAAGTTTCATTTTGGGTATAGTTACTATCATCATGAAAGATAAAGCTATCCCTATGACGTACATGTAACTCAGATTAAAAGTCTGAGCATACCAAGTTATGATAACAGGCCCTGTTGCGAATCCAAGCATCCCAGCAAATGAGAAGAAAGCAAGATGGTATCCCTTCCCATAATGTCCTGCCATGGAAGCTCCCATCGGGTGGAAAGCTGAATTGGAAAGTTGGGTGATTAAAATGAGGATTACCACGATCAAGAAGGTACCTGCAATAGAAATCATTGTTGAAGAAAGGATGATAACACTCAAGACGATCGTAAGATATATATTTCTTTTTTTCACCTTATCAGCAATTATTCCAAAAAATGGTTGCATGATGGAAGTTAAAATGGATATTCCAAAAAGAGTCGTAGCGAATGTTTTCGGTTCTATCTGGTATTTTGAGATGAAGTATGGCCCTAATGGTTTGAATATGCTCGAGAACAGATCCACAATGAAATGAGCGATCACTGACGCCCAGAACAACTTTGGATCCTCCTTAATAGGCTGTTAGACTAACATGATTTTAGCACTTGTCGTGACCAATATTTTGATAAAGATATTGTAAATAATTTTTTAAAAACATTGAATTGCTATAAGTAATCAAAAAAGAATTCTATTTAGGATTTTTTAAACATATCTTCTGTATACAATAAAGTATTGACTGATTATGATTTATGATATACAATTAAAAGGAACTTATGTATAAGGAGGAATATACTATGAATAAATATTTAAGCGAAACAGCCATTAAGGAACTTGAGGAAAAAGCCTTTCAAATAAGGAAATTAGCTTTAGAGATGATTGTTAATGCAAATTGGGGACATATTGGAGGATCGTTTTCTGAAGCGGAGATCCTTTCATGTTTATTTTTTCATTTTATGAATGTTGATCCTAAAAATCCAAAAAGTGAAAACAGAGATATATTCATCCTATCGAAAGCTCATGCTTCTCCAGCTCTTTATGCAGCGTTGGCTCTAAAAGGTTTTTTCCCATTAAGTAAACTATATAGCTACTGTAAGCTAGGTGGCCTTGATGGTCACACAAATATGAGAGAAACACCGGGTATTGAATTTTCCGGAGGATCTCTTGGATTAGGTCTTTCTTATGCTGTAGGTACAGCTCTTGGTTTGAAAATGCAAGAACATTTCCATAGACGTGTTTTCTGCTTGCTAGGTGATGGAGAGTTAAATGAAGGTAACATTTGGGAAGCAGCCATGGCTGCTTCTCACTTCAAACTTGATAATTTAATTACTATTGTTGATTACAATAAAGTTTCTGCAAAGGGCTTTATAAATGATTTGATGGCGATAGAACCTCTTACTGAAAAATGGAAAGCTTTTGGATGGAATGTAATAGAGATAGATGGGCATGATGTGAAAGAAATTTGTTTAGCATTGTATAAAGCAAAATATGAGTCCGTAAATTCTAGGCCAAATTGTATTATTGCCCATACTGTTAAAGGCAAAGGGATTATGGAGTGCGAGTTCAACTACAAATGGCATACACATGCTCCTTCATCTGAAAAAGCAGAAGCTTTTCTTAAAGAGCTATGTTTAAGATATGGTAAACCTTATAAAGGGTTTAGTAGATTGCCAACAAGCGTTCAAGAAGAGGATTTCGAAGCAATTGTGGAGGGGATATCATGATATTCTACAAAGAAAATATGAGAGATGTTTTTGGTAAAACTCTCGTTGAATTAGGAGAAAAATACAAAAAGCTTATAGTTCTAGATGCTGATTTAAATACTTCGACAAGAACGGTTTATTTTAAGGAAAAATTTCCCAACCGTTTCATCCAATGTGGTGTAGCTGAGGGAAACATGATAGGAATAGCAGCTGGTTTGGCTTTCATGGGATTTATCCCTTTCCCTTGCTCCTTTGCTTCTTTTACTATCAGGAAAGGATTAGATCAGATTTTTATGAATATTTGTTATCCAAGATTAAATGTTAAAATACCAGGTTCTTATGTAGGAATAACTGCTACAGAAAATGGACCTTCTCATAATATAGTGGAGGATATTGCTATTATGAGATCATTACCCTATATGAGAATAATTGCTCCTGGTGATAATAGAGAACTAAGAAGTGCTATGTACAAAATGATGGAATATGAGGGGCCTGTCTATTTTCGAGTACCTAGAATTAAGCCACCAATTTTGTTTAGTGAAGATTATACATTTGAATGGGGAAAAGGTGTCATTCTAAAAGAAGGAAAGGATATTAGCCTGTTATCAACCGGTATGATGACAGGTATTGCTTTAAAAGCTGCGGAAATACTTGATAAAGACGGAATAAATGTAGAAGTGATTCATTTTGGATCTATAAAACCAATAGATGAAGAATTAATAATAAAAACAGCAGAAAAAACGGGATGTGTGGTTACTATTGAAAATGGGAAGATCACAGGAGGTTTTGGCGGAATTATAGCTGAGATTTTAAGCAAAGAGAAACCCACACCTGTACAAATTATGGGAATAAAAGGTGATGTGGTAGAAAGTGCTTCTTTAAGTGACCTTCTTAAGCATCATAAACTAACTCCTAAAGACATTGCTCAGGAAATAAAGAAAATCTTAAAAAATTAAGACATTAATATTAAGGGGGTGATTTAGCTATGAGAAAACTTTTTGGAATTATTTTGGTGATGCTGATAATAATATCTCAACTTTTTGCAGCAAAAGTTATTCTTAAGGTTTGGAGCCACTGGGCGGATGAAGAGAATAAGAAAGCTGTTTTTTATGAAGTTGCACGAAGATTCGAAGCAAAACATCCAGATGTGAAGGTAGAATTTACTTGGTATCAAAAGACCGCTTTAAAACCCGCTTTAATGAGTGCAATACCAGCTGGCACAGGTCCTGATGTTTTTTACTATGATCCGCCTTGGACAGAATTTGTTACAGAAGGACTTTTAGAGGATTTATCTGATGCTATTGACTGGAATAACGTTGAACCATGGGCTAAAGAAATGTGGACAATGCCTGATGGTAGGATTTTAGCTCTACAACTTGAAGCATGGTCGGTGGAACTATATTACAATAAAGATATCTTCAATCAGTTAGGAATAACAATTCCAGAAAATTATCAATTTACAGTTGACGAATTTAAAAAGGTTGTGAAGAAATGTGTTCAAGCTGGTTATGACGCTTTTTCCGCAGGAACAGCAGATAGAGACTATCCTGGATTCTTTGTTGGAGAGATGCTTTTACTTCATAAGCTAGGAAAGGAAGATATGGAAAAACTCTATGATTGTCAATTATCCTGGAAAGATCCACGTGTAGTAGAAGTACTTAATTATTGGAAAGAATTGATAGATATGGGAGCATATCCAAAAAATATCCTTGGTATAAAATTAGGAGAATCGCACAGGTACTTTTATCAGGAGAAAAAAGCAGCTATGTTCCCAATGGGGGCTTTTTACCCAGGACGAGCCTTCGTTCCACCGGAGAAAGGAGGTCAGCCCAAAGATTTTAAGCTTGGTATTATGCTTTATCCATCGTGGCCTGATGGTAAAGGTAATAATTGGGTTCTTCTTTCACCTGGAGGGGCTCTTGCTGTGAGTCCAACGAGTAAACATAAAAAACTTGCAAAAGAATTCTTAGCAGAGTTTACTAATCCGGAAATAGGTGCTCTATGGCTCAATAAGACATGTGTGCCAACTGGTTTAAAAGTTGACTTATCAAAAATTACAGAACATAGAGATTATTGGAACATGTACTTTGATGTTCATAAAAATAGTAAATTTTTCGTAGGTCTCTCTAACATAAAGTTCAAGGGCAAGATGAGAGAAGTTGTTGCTCAAATTTTAAATAGTGCTTTCCCCGCTGGCCTAATTTCTGTAAAAGAAGCAATAGAGAAATTAGAGAAAGCTCGGTTAGAATATTTAAAAGAGCAAGGGCAGTGAGAACTGCCCTTGTTCCTTTACATAATATAGGGGGAGATCCTTGTGAAGAATAAAAAGGTCATACTGATCTTTCTATTGCCAGCTCTTGTTTTCTATATTCTGTTTATCTTATATCCTGTTTTTAGAACCTTTTATAACTCCTTTTTCAAAATTGGTGCTTTTAGAATAAAATATGTGGGGTTAAAGAATTTTAGAGAAATAGTAAAAGATGAAATATTTTGGAAAAGTGCAAAGAATACTTTAATTTGGGCTGGAGCTTCTATTGTATTAGAAATTGGAACAGCTTTTCTCCTGGCTTTGGCTCTTTTTAACAAAATATGGCTTCATAGATTTTTCAGAGTAGCTTGGTTTGTACCTGTTCTTATACCATATATCGTTACGGGTATCATTTGGTTATGGATATATAACTACGATTGGGGAGTCCTTAATACAATTCTTCGAACAATTGGGCTTAGAAACTTTGTTGTTCCTTGGCTTGGGAATCCTAAAACGGCTCTTCCCGCTCTAATTGTTGGTACTACGTGGATGTGGACGGGTTTTAATATGGTTATATTATTAGCTGCTATGCATTCTATTCCTCATACAATATTTGATGCAGCAAAAGTAGATGGTGCTAATTCCTTTCAAATTGTTACGAAGGTTATGATACCACTTCTTAGACCTACTTTTTCGAATTTAGTTGTTCTATGCTTCATTGGTAAAATGAGAGTATTTGATATGGTCTGGGTAACAACAGAAGGAGGCCCTCTCTGGTCTACTGAAACCGTGGCAACTTATATATTCAAAAGAGCATTTAAATGGAACGTATATGATCTTGGATATCCAAGTGCTCTTGCTACATTATGGTTTATTGTCATTTTTGTAATAAGCCTCATATTGGGACGTTTAATAAAAGGATCTGAAATATATGAATATTGAGAGGTGTGAAATTCTTGACTGATTTTAAAAAAATAATTATATTCACAATTTTGGTGATTTACACAATATTCGAAATAGGACCTTTTGTATGGATAACCTTCATGAGCTTTAAAACCACAGAAGAATTTTATGAAAGTCCTTATAGTTTACCGTTACATCCTCATTTTGAAAAGTATCCTGTGGTTTGGATTGATTATAATTACAGCACTTATTTTCTAAACAGTGCCATTATAGTAGGTGGAGCCGTATTAATTATTTTGGTATTAGGATCCATGGCTGCTTATTTCTTTGCAAAATTCTCTTTTAGATTTTCTGAGATGATATTCCAAATCATATTTTTAAGTATAATGTTTCCACCACAAGTAAGATTGATCTCTTTATATCAAATGCTTGTTGAATATCATCTTATAAATACAAGAATTGGTTTGATGCTTGTATATGCATCTACTCAATTACCTTTTTCAATATACGTGTTACGAACTTTTTTTGAGAGTATACCGAGAGATCTTCTAGACGCTGCAAAGATTGATGGATGTAGTGAATGGAAAGCATTTTGGAGGATAATGTTTCCGGTGGCAAGGCCGGGTTTAACAGCAATCACTATTCTAAACTTTGTTATGCTATGGAATGAATTTTTATTTGCTGTCACATTTATTTCATCTGATAGTAAAAGGACATTACCCCTTGGTGTTATGAGGTTTCTTGGGGAACATTATGAAGATGTTTGCATGGTTGCAACTGGAGTTATGATAGCAGTAATTCCTATCCTGATTTTCTATATTATCTTCTCAGAGAAATTTATAGAAGGTATGACAGTAGGTTCCATTAAGGGATAAGAGAGAATGTTTCCTTAGCATCAGAGAACAACAGGTATTAGAGGGTATATAAAATAGTAAATGAATTGAAAGTTATACAAACAAAAAGCTTATTTTTATTTTGTTTTGAACCACTTTCCGTTAATGAAACTAAGTTATGAGAAGTGAGGTGAAAGATTGCTTTTAAACGATGTCTTAAGAAAACTTCCCTCTCCTCTAAAAATACCAAATGCACGCGGAAAGATAAAATATCTTAATAAAATGATGAAGAATAAGTTAATAGTCTTAGATGATGATCCCACAGGGTGTCAAACAGTTCATGATATAGAAATTCTCATGGTCTGGGATTCCAGCAGTTTAAAAACAGTTTTTGAAAAAAACGATGTTTTTTACATCCTTACAAACTCGAGAGCATATTCTGAAGATACTGCAATGAGCTTGAATAGAAGTATATGCCAAAATCTATTAAAGGTCTCCGATAAAAAACAGCTTCGTATTATCAGTAGGAGTGATTCTACTCTCAGAGGACATTTTTATGCAGAAATTATCACATTGGCTAAGATCTTGGGACCATTTGATGGTGTGGTCATTGCTCCTTATTTTAAAGAAGGAAAAAGATTAACCATCTTTGATACTCACTATATCTTGGAAAATGGGAATCTCATTGAAGTCAATAAAACAGAGTACAGCAAAGATCCTGTTTTCGGTTACAAAAATGCATATCTTCCTGCATGGGTAGAAGAAAAATCGAGAGGTTTATGGAAAAAAGAAGAAGTTATTTCAATAAAAGTGGAAAAATTAAGGACAGAGGGACCTAGGTATGTTAGCGAAATTTTAAAAAAAGTCCAAGGATTTAAGCCCATAATTGTTAATTCACTCTGTGATGAAGATATGGAAGTATTCGTTCTAGGACTCTTAGAAGCTGAAAAAGAAGGTAAAAGATTCCTTTATAGAACAGCAGCATCATTTGTAAAAATCAGGGCTGGGATACCAGACAAAGACCTTTATGTTCCTTTAAAACAAAATACTGGGTTAATAATTGTTGGCTCCTATGTGCAAAAAACCACCCAACAGCTACATTATCTTCTTAAAACAGAGCCTCTCGAAAGGTTAGAAATCAAGTTAAAACGTGTTTTTAATGATAAAGAGAGCTATATAAACGAGATCGTTAAAAAAGTGGATGTTGCTTTAAAAAACAAGCAAACCTTTGTCATTTATACAGAAAGAAAATATGGTTTCCATGGCAGTAGAATAGGACAATTGAAAAAATCTCAAGAATTATCTAATTTTTTGGCAGAAATAGTCGACAAACTCTATGAAAGGCCTGATTTTATAATAGCTAAAGGTGGTATCACCTCTTTCGATATAGCCAAAAAGGGATTAAGAGTGAAAAAGGCTTTTGTTCTGGGTCAAATATCCCCAGGTGTACCTATTTGGAAATTAGGTAGAGAAAGCAAATATCCAGATCTTTTATATATAGTCTTCCCAGGCAATGTTGGAGAAGAAAAAACATTGCATGATATTTTCAGAAAAATAACAAGGGGGGAGTAATATGATTTATGAAGTTAACCCAATACAACTTTTCAGTATGTACATGCAAATCGCAGGTGTTCCTCATCTTGAAGATGAAACGTCAGGAGATCCCAGATTGATAGGTAAAACACTTGGAATAATAAATGGTGGCGCATGGATAATATTATGGGCATATTATTTTGGAAGGAAATTCCTTCCAGGCGTTAGGATAATTAATGTGGGAAATGAGGCTGTGCAACTGAATTTCATGAAAGCTCATAAGGAAGGTAAAGAATGTCCTCCTCAGGAGAATATAGAAGTTTTTAAAAGGTATGCATTAGATATCGCGAATCTCTATAGAAATGTAGATGTTATTTTAATATCCTGCTCAACAATGAACAGAGCATATGTTCATGTTCAAGAAGAGATGAAAAAGTATAATATTCCTGTACTCACAATAGATATGCCGATGATGGAAGAGGCTGTAAAATCAGTAAAGAACGGTAAAATACTGATAATTGCCACTCATGGTCCCACTGTCAAGAGTACTCAAGCTCTTCTTGAAGAAGTTGCTCGAGATATGAATAAAAGGATAGAATACACTGGTGAAACTATTGAAGAAGCTTTTGAAATGCTTGGAAAAGGTGATATAGAAGCTCATAATGAGCTCATAGCAAGAGCAATTAAAAAACATCAGAAAGCGGAGAGAATAGATGTAGTAATATTAGCTCAACTTTCCATGACAGTTTTTAAATTCTCATACCCGGATGATTTAAAAGAGTTCGGAATACCTGTTTTGACAAGTGGCGAATGTGGTTTTAAAAAGGTTAGGGATATACTTATTGAGAAAAGTTAAGGTATAATGATAATATGAAATTTTAGCAAGGAGGAAAAACAATGGAAAACAATTTCCAGAGAAGCTCTAATAGAAAGAAAGCATGGGAAGAAGCATACAATTATGTGAAAAAACTCATATTGAGTACTAAATTGAAACCAGGTGAAATAATCTCCGAGCAATCTTTAGCTGAGGAGCTTGGTATAAGTAGAACACCTGTTCGTGAAGCTTTAAGGAAGTTAGAGCAAGAAGGTTTAATTGTTTCAAATAAACGAAGAAAACAGGTTTTTATTCTAACAATGAAAGATATGGAAGAAATATTTGACATAAAAGAAGTACTTGAAAGCAGCATTGCTAGGTGGGCCGCGGAAAAGGGAAAAGATGAAGATGTAGAGAAATTATTGAAAGTTGTTAAAGATATGAAACTCATAGCAAGAAAGAAATTAAGTCAGAATTTTCAAAAATTTAACGATGAATGGTTAAAGAAAGATGAAGAATACCACACGCTTCTCTTTAAAATGGCTGGAAATAAAAGAGCAGAGAATGTGATAAGAAATCTCAATCATCAATGGCATAGATTGAGGTTAGGTATATTAGCAATAGAAGGTCGTTTGGAAAAATCGGCGAAGGAGCATGAAAAAATAGCCATGGCAATCGCAAAAAGAGATCCTCAAGCTGCTGAAAAAGCTATGAAAGAGCATCTCCGAAACCTGCGAGTCATGATCTTAAACTTGATGGAGATTTTTAACTATCCTTGACGGATAGTCATTTAGAATTATTATAAAGATTAGAAGAAAAAACACCTTATCTTAAGAATAACAGGGCCCCTCAAGGGCCCTTTATCTTGTTAATATTTCAAGAATGTTTTTTACAAGCTCTCTGAAACTTCTTTCAACATCCGAGTTCCTGTAGTAGGATACCACCGGTTTTCCAACGTCCGAAAGTTGTGGTATCTTCGGATCAAAAGGAACTCTTGAAAGGATCGGTACTTTGAATTCCTCAGAAAGTCTTTCTGCTCCTCCTCTTCCGAACAATTCTATCTTCTCTCCACATTTCGGACACACAAGGTAAGACATGTTCTCAACAAGCCCAAGGACCTTCTGCTTCATTCTCAAAACAAAGTTTATGGTTCTCCTGACATCGTCTATGGCAACCTCCTGAGGTGTTGTCACAACGACAGCTCCATCCATTTTAACGAGTTGAAAGAGGGATAACGCTTCATCCCCTGTTCCAGGGGGAAGATCGAAGACCAGAAAATCCAACTCTCCCCATCTGGTATCACCCAAGAACTGCTGAAGAGCAGTATGTTTGAGAGGGCCTCTCCATATCACAGGAACTCCTTCCTGGAGGATCATAGCAAGGGATACCACTTTCAAGTTTTCAGCTAATTCAAAAGGTATGATTTCATCGTCCTCTGCGTTCAGTACCTCCTCTACTCCAAGCATCCTGGCAACGTTTGGACCGTGAACGTCCACGTCCAAAAGACCGACGTTGAATCCCTCTTCAGCCAAAGCAACAGCAAGATTCACTGCGACAGTTGTTTTTCCAACGCCTCCTTTTCCACTCATAACAGCTATTTTATGCTTTATAAGTTCCATCTTCTCTTTTATTCGTTTTTCCCTTTCAACTCTTCTATTAATAGCCTCAAAACGCTGTTTCTGATTTTCCATCATCATTACCTCCTTGTATATAAAAATTTAAGAGGTCTCCGCAGGGAGACCTCTATTGACTGGCTAAAGCTTCTTTTGCTATTTTAACGTATTCTTTGAAACCCTCCGGATCGTTCACAGCAAGATCCGCTAGCATCTTCCGATTTATCGAAACTCCGGCGATTTTGAGACCATGGATGAACTCGCTGTATTTCAATCCTTCGTTCCTCGCAGCAGCATTTATCCTCGTTATCCACAATCTTCTGAAATCTCTCTTTTTCTGTTTTCTTCCAACATATGAAAACCACTTCGCTCTCATGTACATTTGCTTTGCGAGTTTGTACCTTCTGCTGAGAGCGCCTCTGTATCCTTTAGCTTCCTTCAGATATTTTTTTCTTTTCTTTTTGGCGTGTACTGCCCTTTTTACTCTCATACTTCATCCTCCCCTCATCTAAGACCCATGAGTCTCAGCATTCTTCTCTTATCAGCATCAGAGACAACATCTTTCTTCCTGAGTTCTCTTAAAGCTCTTCTACTCTTCTTTCCTGTTTTATGACTGGTGTAAGCATGATGCCTCATGAGTTTTCCACGCCTTGTCAATCTGAATCTCTTCATAGCACTTCTATTGGTTTTCATCTTGTTCTTTCCCATGGTAAACCCTCCTCATGCGTTTTTAGGTTTCAGAACCATCCACATGTCTCGTCCTTCCAGTTTTGGTTGTGTCTCAACAACCGCAAGGTCTTTCGTGTCTTCTATAACCCGCTGAAGGATCTCCTTCCCTTTCTCTGAAAAAACTATTTCCCTTCCTATGAACATTATCACGACCCTAACCTTGTCCCCATTTTCCAAGAATCTTCTTATATGCTTCAGTTTCGTCTGATAATCGTGATCATCTATCTTTATCCTGAACTTCATCTGCTTAACCTGCATCTGTTTCTGCTTTTTCTTCGCTTCCCTCTGCCTTTTAGCCATTTGGTACTTGTACTTTCCATAATCCATTATCTTGGCAACCGGGGGATTCTCATTCGGAGCAACGAGTACAAGATCCAAGTTTTTCCTTCTTGCGATATCCAATGCCTTCCACGTCGGCATTATTCCTATCTGCTTTCCATTTTCATCAACGACCCTGACCTTGCTCACCCTTATCTCTTCATTTCTTGGAAGATTTACTTCTCCTATAACTTTCCCCTCCTTTTCATTCAATGAAAAAGCGGGCAAAAGCCCGCTTCCCAAGGAAGAGCTTTCTTCCTATTGACCCTGGTGGCTCTTCGCCCCAGGGTGGGAAGCCGGGCGGCTTCCTCTTCTTGGATTTGGTGGGCCGTGCAGGACTCGAACCTGCAACCCCCTGATTAAGAATCAGGTGCTCTACCTATTGAGCTAACGGCCCACTCTTTCAAATGCCCCTGGGAGGAGTTGAACCTCCATCTGCGGATTAGGAATCCGCCGTTCTATCCGTTGAACTACAGGGGCACTCTTGGTGGAGCCGATGGGACTCGAACCCACGACCTCTACCGTGCCATGGTAGCGCTCTCCCAACTGAGCTACGGCCCCACACCTATTTTGTAATTATACATTATCACCCGAATATTTCAAGATTTCCCAGCGAACATTTCAGTATAAAATCAGGATCGCAATATCTCATCTATCTCTTTCATAACACTATCATCGAGTTGTTTTTTAACTTCTATCGCTTTCAAGTTTTCCTGAAGCTGCTCTGGCTTGCTCACACCGAAAATCACACTGCTCACATGTTTGTTCTTCAAGATCCAAGCTATAGCAAGCTGTGGGAGCGTCGCTCCAAGTTCATCCGCTATTCTTTGGAGTTTTGTGATTTTTTCGAAAGTTTTCTCGGAAAGAAGTCCTGCTTCTTCAAGCCATTTCTTCACTTGAGGAAATGTGTCAAGCCTGGAGCCTTCTGGTATACCATCGTTGTACTTTCCAGAGAGAAGGCCTGATGCAAGGGGAGAGTATGTTGTGAGTCCCATACCATATTTTTCGTACAGGGTGGAGTATTCTTTCTCAACCCTCTCTCTC
>Ga0180301_10001506_pt1 | contig 18398 bp, 17 predicted proteins | sample GuaBasSediGuay16_FD_121797 | JGI IMG/M metagenome (GOLD analysis project Ga0180301, IMG submission 121797) | Subseafloor sediment microbial communities from Guaymas Basin, Gulf of California, Mexico - Guay16, Core 4569-2, 12-15 cm | ecosystem: Environmental > Aquatic > Marine > Hydrothermal... | reverse complement strand
TTTTTTGTTTTGGCTAATATCGTTATTTCAACTGATTTTGGAATTACATAGCTTAGAACTTCTCCTCCCGCTGTGTCAAGTGTTTCAAGTATCGAGTTTTCGGGTGGAGGCCATAAACCTAATTTTTCAGCTAGATTTTTAGGTATGAGCGTATCTGGCTCTAAACTTGTGAATCCTGTGTTTAAAAGAGCCGATGTAATAACTTCTTTTCCTTTTAATGATTTTATTTTAACCTTAACTCTTACAGGCATGCAAAAACCTCATGCAGGCTTAATTATTCCTAAACGTTTTCCACGTCTTACTCTACCAATTCTTCTCCTAAATTTTTTTACAACTTTTTTCGAAGACATTAAGAGTTCACCTAAGATTCGAGTATTTAAGCAATATTTAAGATTTTGGTTCCCACACCTCTAAATGCCTCATCTCACTAATTTGAGGTAAATGTTAATTTGTTAAATTTTTCAGCGATTCTGTAATTCTCATCAAATACGGTTCCGGGTAGCCTCATCACCTAACAATGTAAATGGTAGCCTACTACTAAAAATGTTCCTTTAAACGATATATAGCATGAAACAACCATAACATAAAACCTTCTGGATTATAAAGGGCAGTTGCTTTTCTGGAACATTGCTATTGTTCAAATTACAGTAGAATATTACTGTGCTAAGTGTTTTACGAGGTTTACTCAAGTTTTCTACGAAACAATTAAAGTGTCTCCTAAACCTTGAAAGTAGAGGGTTGGAAATGGTTACCAAAGCTTATCGAAAAGCAGTTATCTAAACACCTACCTGCATATTATTATAGATATTAGGATTTCTTTAGCGCGATACTGTGTTTCAGAAGCTGCACCACTCCCACCCGAAATCCAACGAAAATTCACACAACTCACTGGCGGAGTCCTAATAGAAGAGAATGGTTTAACTGAAGCATCACCGGTTACGCACGTTAACCCAACGGATCCAACATTAAAACCGTAAAAATAGGAACCATAGGCATATCTTTCCCAGATAAGGACGCTAAAATTAATGATCTCGAAACTAGGACAAAGGAGCTAAAAGCTTTCATAGTATTAGAGGAGTAATATGGGGAAGATTTCTGAAGAGGGTATTATCGAATAGGTTAAGGAAAGAGTAGCGCATATAAACGGATGAGAAAAGTCGAGTTCAGAGAAGAATTATCAACCCCAGCCGTGGGCAAAGTACTTAGACGACTAGTTAGAAAAGAAGAAAGAAGAAGAAAATAATTGCTTATTTTCAACATTTAAATGTCGATAGAGTTTCTTAAAAATCACATGGAAATGTGAAAAAATCCGTATAACTTATAATAGTGAACTGCCTTAAAATAAATAATGTGGGAGACCTGTGGAGGAGTATAAATGGCACCTATCGATGTCCACGTTCATCCTCCTACAAAGGAGTATCTTGTGGATGCTGGAGGAAAATATTTGGAGGCTGCCTTCAAATACTTTCGTTTACCATTTGAAGTGAAGAGTATTGAGCAGATGATAGAAGAATTTGAGGAAGCTGGAGTCGAGAAAATGGTTCTTTTGGCATGGGACGCTGAAACAGCCACAGGACTACCTAAAGTTTCCAATGAGTACATTGCAAAAATCGTGGATAAATATCCTGAGAAGTTTATAGGATTTGCAAGCGTAGATCCCCATAAAGGAAAAATCGCAGTTAAAGAATTAGAAAGAGCAGTAGAGGACTTAAAACTTTCAGGATTAAAATTCCAGCAAGCAGCACAACAATTCATCCCGAACAACAAAAAATATTACCCGTTATATGAGAAGGCAGTAGAACTAAAAATACCAGTTTTATTTCACGTGGGAATGACGGGATGGGGTGCTGGGCTTCCAGGAGGCGGAGGAGTAAAACTAAAATACGTTAGGCCAATCTATATCGATGATGTTGCAGCAGATTTCCCAGAACTCAAAATAATATGTGCCCACCCAGCGTGGCCATGGTTAGATGAAATGCTTGCAATAGCCATGCATAAATCAAACGTTTATATTGATCTTTCAGGCTGGGCACCAAAATATTTCCCAGAAACATTAATCCGCTATGTGAACAGCTTACTTAGCGATAAGTGTCTCTTTGGAACCGATTATCCTTTTATAAAGCCTGCAAGATGGATATCTGAGTTTAAAAAACTCGGCTTAAAACCCGAGGTTGAAAAGAAAATTCTTGAGGAAAACGCAAAGAAACTTCTTAAAATTTAGAAATCAATCACATAAATTTCCCTTTATAGGAGAATTAAGATAGCTATAAAAGTGTCAAATAACTAGTAAAGAGGTTTGATAACGTAAAGGGCGAGTAACAAGTACTTGAAGCTAAATTTCTATTTGTCAATAGGTTAATGAACTTAAAATGGCTCCAAAAATATTATAAGAGAGGAAACATTAATTTTTGTACGATCGACCCCTGTCAAAGCAGGGGTTTCTCGCTATGGGCTATGAGGGGTGGTTGATGTGTCCATGGGATTATATGCCCCATATGTTACACCTGAAATAGAGGAACATAGAAAAAAGGTTAGGGAATTTGCTGAAAAAGAGCTAGCACCACTTAGACAAGAGTACGAGGAAAAGAACCTTGACGGGCTAGGGAGAGAATTCCCTTGGGATATCTACAGAAAACTTGGTGAAAAAGGTTATTTAGCTGAACACGTTCCAAAGGAATATGGTGGAAAAGGAGAAAGTTTCCTAAAAGAAATAATAACGATAGAGGAAATATCCCGTGTATGCGGGGCTTTCAGCGTTCTTGTGGATTACACACCAACTTTAGTTTGCAATCCTATACTCTCATTTGGAACAGAGGAACAGAAAAAGAAATACCTACCACCATTAGTAAAAGGAGAAAAAATAGGATCATACTGCTTAACCGAGATAAAGGCTGGATCAGATGTAGCAGCCATAGAAACCAAAGCGGAGAAGAAAGGAGATGAGTATATTATTAATGGTCATAAGAAGTTTATAATGTTAGGAAACTTGGCTGACATATTTCTGGTTTATGCAAAAACAAAGCCGGAAGCTGGATATCGAGGTATAACAGTCTTCATAGTGGAGAGAGAAACAGAAGGAATATCCTTTCCAAAGCAAGAAAAGAAGCTTGGCTTAAGAGCAACCCCAACTAGCGAGGTAAAATTTGAAAATGTACGTGTACCATCAGAAAATATCCTAGGTGGACCTGAACAAGAAAACAGAGGGATCTACGTTGCACTTGATGCTTTAGACCACGGAAGATGCGGTGTTGCTGCCCAAGGTTTAGGTGCAGCGCAAGCTGCCTTTGAACAAGCCTTAAAATTTGCCAGCGAAAGAGAACAATTCGGAAAGCCTATAATAGGGTGGGAGGCTATTCAATGGATGCTTGCGGACATGGCTATGAAAATCGACGCAGCTCGTCTATTAACGTATAGAGCAGCACATCTTAGAGACTTGGCGATTAAGGGGCAGATTGAACGTAGGAAAGTTACACTTCCAGCTTCTATGGCGAAATGCTATGCAACAGAAGTTGCTACCTTTGCGGCTCATAGAGCTATTCAGATATTTGGTGGCAGAGGTTACATGGCTGATCCAGAATATGTGCCCATTAAGGAGCTACCAACGCCTGAGAATATCTATAGGGACTGTAGAATCTATGAGATATATGAGGGAACGAATGAAATTCAACGATATGTAATAGTACGTGAAATAGCAAGGTTGTATGGAATAAAAGTAAAATAAAAACTAACTTACTACCAACTTTTTATTCTAATATTTTAAAACGGGTTTAGTAGTCTATGCCTTTACGTGCTGGTAAACCCTGCCTGTAGGGATGTTTTATTTCCCTCATAAATGTAACAAGGTCAGCAGCCTTAATTACTTCTGAGGGTGCATATCGACCAGTTAAAATCAACTCTACGTGTTTCGGCTTATTTTTAATCAATTCCAATACATCTTGAACATCTATGAGTTTAAAATCCAAAGCAACATTAATCTCGTCCAAAATAACAACGTCATATTCTCCACTCATAACGACCTCTCTTGCATGGTCTAACGCTTCCCTTGCAGCTCTCACATCTTCTTCTGTTGGATTAGATGGGTTAACGAGTTCTTGCCCTCCAAACTTGACAATTTTAAAATTCGGAAGTAACTCTACAGCTTTATGTTCGCCGTAATTAAACCCCTTCATAAATTGAATCATGTATACTTTAAGTCCATGGCCAATTGCTCTAAGCCCAAGGCCAAGTGCAGCAGTAGTCTTACCTTTACCGTTCCCAGTATAAACATGGACAACTCCCTTTTCCAACCTATATTTACTCATTTTCTTCAGGCTCCTTTTCCTCGGAGCGAATAACACCGTTTAAAATAATATCTGCTGCAGTATACGGATCAATTTCCTTATTTGCAACCTTTTCAATCAATTCATTATACTTCTCGTTTTTCATCACATGGTTTAAAGCCATCTGTTCAATTTTACTTCGCAAAGCTTCGATGACATCTTGCTCAACCCTTCTCCTAAAGTAAATATCCTTATCCATTTTCTTTAGAAATCTCCAATGTTCCTCAATTCTATCAATTAGCTCCGAGATACCCCTATTATATACCGCAGATGTTTTCACAACTGGCGGAATCCATCCAGTTTCATTGAAACGAATGGTGGAAGCCATGTTAAGCATGTCCTCTATTTGCATAGCTGTTTCATCCGCACCTTCACGATCAGCCTTATTAACCACAAAAACATCTCCGATTTCCATTATACCAGCTTTTAAAACTTGAATTTCATCTCCAAGACCAGGACATAAAACAACAAGAATTGTATGTGCAATTCTCACTATAGCTACCTCTGACTGACCGGCTCCAACCGTCTCCACAACTATAACATCTTTACCTGAAGCATCTAAAATTCTAACAACATCTTTCGTAGCTCTAGCAAGTCCGCCAAGAGAACCTCTGGTTGCCATACTTCTAATAAAAACTCCATCATCACAGGTTAATTCTTGCATTCGGATCCTATCTCCAAGCAGGGCGCCACCAGTAAAGGGGCTTGTCGGGTCAACAGCAACAATACCAACAGTTTTCCCTCTTTTTCTCCATTCCTTAGCAAGTCTATAAACCAGTGTACTTTTTCCACTGCCCGGTGGACCGGTTACACCAATTACGTGAGCCCTACCTGTATACGGGTAAATTAAAGAAATAATTTTTTGAGCTGTTGTGGGATCGTTTTCCGCTAGGCTAATTAACCTAGCTGTAGCAAATTTGTCTCCTTGAATTAACTTTTGAACCAGTTCTTCAACATTGTACCTCATTTACAAGCTCTCCAGCAATCAACCTTTCCTTCTAACGTTTTTCTTTATAAATTCGATGATAGTTTTTAGCGGAGTTCCAGGGCCGAAGACCTCAGCTATACCTGCTTCCTTCAACTTTGGAATGTCATCGGTGGGAATAATTCCACCCGCAATAACTAAAACATCATCCATTCCCTTTTCTCTCAGCAACTGAACCACTCGAGGCAACAAAGTCATATGTGCTCCAGATAAAATACTAAGACCTACGACATCAACGTCTTCCTGTATTGCCGTCTCCACTATTTGCTCAGGTGTTTGTCTAAGCCCCGTGTAAATGACTTCCATCCCAGCGTCCCTAAGAGCTCTTGCAACAACCTTCGCTCCCCTATCATGTCCATTTAAACCGGGTTTAGCAATCAAAACCTTAATTTTCCTCTCGGTTGAACTCATAGCTTATCCTCCATTTAAAATATTATCAGTTCTTGATATTCGCCGTAAACTTCCTTCAAAACGCCCATAATTTCTCCAAGAGTTGCATAAGCTTTAACAGCATTCAACACGTATGGCATAACATTTTCATTTCTCTCGGCTGCCTTCCTTAACTCGCTTAAAAGCCTCTTAACCCTCTCATTATCTCTAGTTTCCTTAACTTTCTTTAATCGAGCTAACTGCACCCTAACAACTTCAGGATCGACACGCAGCAACGGGATCTCCAATTTCTCTTTTTCATCTACGTACTCATTTACACCAACAATGATTCTCTTTTTCTCCTCCACTTCCTTCTGGAATCTATAAGCGCTCTCAGCAATTTCTCTCTGAGGAAATCCTTTCTTCACTGCTTCAATCATTCCACCCATACTATCTATCCTATCAATATATTTCATTGCTTCTTCTTCCATTTTATCAGTGAGCCACTCCACATAGTAAGAGCCGGCTAAAGGATCAACAACATTTGCCACACCGCTTTCATGAGCTATAATTTGCTGAGTTCTCAAAGCTATTCTTACTGCTTTCTCTGAGGGCAAAGCCCAAGCTTCATCCATACTATTTGTATGAAGAGACTGTGTGCCACCGAGAACAGCAGCTAAAGCTTGAATAGTAACTCTAATTATATTGTTTTCTGGCTGCTGAGCTGTTAGAGCAACTCCTGAGGTCTGTGTGTGAAATCTTAACCACATAGATCTCGGTTTTTTAGCGCCAAACCTTTCCTTCATTATTCTAGCCCACATACGTCTCGCAGCTCTAAACTTAGCGATTTCCTCGAAGAAATCATTATGTGAGGCGAAGAAGAACGATAATCTAGGGGCAAACTCGTCGACATCAATTCCTCTCTCTAACATAGCTTCTACGTAAGCTATACCATCAGCAATAGTAAATGCAAGTTCTTGAACAGCTGTAGCTCCCGCCTCCCTTATATGATAACCACTAATACTTATAGGATTCCACTTAGGCACGTTCTTCACACAAAATTCTATAACATCCGCAACGAGTTTTACTGCTGGTTCAGGTGGGAACACGTAAGATTTCTGGGCAATAAATTCTTTTAGTGCATCATTTTGAACTGTTCCTCCCAGTTTGTGCATCGGTACGCCCTGTTTTTCTCCAACAGCAATATACATGGAAAGAAGCACTGGAGTCGGTGCATTAATGGTCATACTAGTTGTAACTTTATCAAGGGGGATACCGTCAAAAATAATTTCCATATCTGCAAGTGTGTCTACTGCCACACCACAAATACCGATCTCATTAACAGCCATAGGATGGTCTGAGTCCAATCCTATTATCGTTGGAAAGTCAAATGCCATACTAAGACCGGTTTCTCCCTCTTTCAAAAGATATTTGAATCTCTGATTAGTTTGCTCTGCTGTTCCGTAACCAGCGAATTGACGCATAGTCCAGAAACGGCCTCGATACATCGTGGTATGAATACCACGTGTAAAAGGATATTCTCCAGGTAAACCTAGATCTCTAAAATAATCAAGATGTTGGACATCCAAAGGCGTATAAACGCGTTTAACAGGTATTCCCGAAAGTGTTCTAAACTCTTCCTGTCTCTCTGGGTGTCTTTTTATTTCTTCCTGAACGCACTCTCTCTCCCACTTTTCAATTTTTTTCTTTAGCTCGTCAATAAATTCACCCTTAAACATAACCATCACCACTGAGGAACTACTGCCTTTCTTTGATATATCCTATAGCCATTTGGTTATTTAATGTATAGCTTTAAGAATTAAATTTTTCCTCATTAAGAGAGACGGCTTTGAAAAATATATGTAGTAAGGATGATAGAAGTGAAGAGAAATCTCTAGCTGTAATGTAAAATATTGAAGATAAGCGATGTTAGTTCTGGGAGATCTGGTTTTGGCAACGCTGAACCGAGTTAAATTTTCATGAACCAGTTAAATTATTTTTTCAAGTAGCTACGTTCTAAGCCCTTAATTAAATTTGTTAGTATTTCATTGACCGTTACAGAGAATCCTACCTGTTTCCCAATACGTACGACAGCTCCATTTATAACATCGATTTCGGTGGGACGCTGCCGCTCTACGTCTTGAAGCATTGAAGACTTATTAGTTGCAGTCTTTTTGGCTATATCTATGACATATGCGACGGGATCGTCAACCAATAACTTTATTTTAAGAGTTTTTGCCACCTCGTAGGCTTCACGAACCGCCATCTCCATAATGGCCCTAGTTCCCGGGTTTTCAATAATTTCACCATTTCGTAACCTCGTAAGCGCAGTAACGGGATTTATGCCCACATTTGCCATAAGTTTGGTCCATACAACTCCCTGAACATCCGGTGAAGCTTCAGCCTCTAAATTGGCCTTATTAAGTATCTCAACAATATATTTTACCTCTTTAGTAATTCCTCCGTGCGGATCCCCGACCACAGTTTTGCCACGCCCCGCATGGTACACTTCCCCAGGACCCAACACGGTTGCACCTTGACCTGTTACACCAACAAGAACGTGTGACGTCCCAGATAATTGTTCAAGCATTTTAATATCTATTAGCCCGTTCTGAATTGTGAGGAGAATAGTATCTGGAGTAAATATGGATCTAAACTTTGTAATGGCATCCTTAGTATCGTATGCTTTAACCGCGAGAATTACGAGATCCGCTGTTCCGACGTCTTTAGCATCTGTAGTTGCTCTAACTCTAATATAACGATCTCCACTTACCCCCGTTATGTGGAGTCCCCTACTATTGATAGCTTCAACATGTTCACGCCATATATCTAAAAGAATTACATCCTCTCCTGCTTCAGCTAGATGCCCTCCAAATATACTACCCATCGCTCCAGCGCCTAAAACAGCGATCTTCACGAACCACCCTCCTTTATACCATTAACAAATGTTACTATTGTTAATAAATAGTTTAAATTAGGGTTTTCTCATTCAAATTTCTTTTTAAGCTTTTTATATCCATCTCCTTTCATTATGAATGATATGCCTCTTTTCTCCATAAATAAAACGTACAATTAGAAATCTCAAGCCTATCGGTTAAATATATTGAAAAAGAATGGATAGTATTTTAGTGGGCATTCTTTCCGGCGATTAAAAGAATTAAAATGGTGAAATTCGATTTAATTTTTTATTAAGTTATGGTAAAGACAGAAGAAGGGTAGTTTTATAGTTAGGTTTTATAGATGGCTAGATTGAAAACCTAAAAACTATGTCAAAATAGAGAATGCATTTTGTCTTATTTGCATATCAATATGCATTTACTATGTCTTTTGAAGCTTAGAAGTTACAAAATACTTATATTTAACTGATCATAACATTTAGCAGTAAAACAGCAAATAATGAGTTAGAATGGTGGAGTGGGATGAAGGAGCATATAGTTGAAGCTTTGAAAAACATAGTTGGCCCCGAAAACGTATCAACAGCAAAACCGATGAGAGCAGGATATGTTACAAGAGGTATCATGGATATACATTCACGAGAAGCCGCGGTAATAGTAAGACCGAAAAGCGTCGAAGAAGTAAGAAAAATATTAATTCTAGCTAATAAAGAAAAAATCCCTGTCATCCCTCAATCAGGGGGGCTAAGTGGAGGAGTGGCAACACCCGTATACGGAGGAGGCATACTAATAGACCTCCGTAGAATGAACAGAATAATCGAGGTTGACACAGATGCTAGATATATGGTCGTAGAACCAGGAGTTACTGTTGCACAAGCTTGGAAATACATGCAAGAACATTACCCAGACTATAGGCCTGGAATTCCGGATGGGGCACCACCGGCCGCAACAATAGTTGGAGACCACCTTGACCGAGGATTCCATTTCCTAGCAACAAAGTACGGGCCAGCGGCAGACGACGTACTAGGCTTAGAAGTCGTTTTACCAACAGGAGAAATCATAAGAACAGGTTCAGCAGCACTGCCAACCTCAAAATGGTTCTACAGATGGATGTTCGGTCCAGATCTCACAGGTCTATTTCTCGGATCGCAAGGAACACTTGGGATAGTGACTAAAATGGCTGTCAAAATATTCCCGCTGCCAAAGTATAGGGAGGTTTTAGCCTTCGGCGCAAGCGACTGGGAATACCTGATCGAACCTTGCCTCGAAGTCATGAAGCATGAAATAGTCGATCTGGCGCAGGGGGGGAACTACCATCTAGCAACTTGTAGAAGAGCTAAATACGTGTGGCCCCCAAGACCTAGGCCAAAGGGATTACCACAGGTTTGGATGAACTTCGAACTGGGAGCAGAAACAAAAGAAGAACTAGAAATAATAAAGAAAAAGATCAGAAGTGTTCTTGAGAAATATCAGAAAGAATACGGTGAAGAAAACCTCTTCGAATGGAAGCTGGATATAAAGCAAATAATAGCTAGACTAACAAAGCCCAACAGAATATCAGTGCCATACGCAGGCCATAAAGGCGGAGGACTACTCTTCATAACCTGGTACATCCCGTGGAAAGAATCGGCTAAATTCGCAAAAATAGCGGAAAAACTAATGGAAAAATACAAGTTCTCACCCGTGGTTTGGCTAGCAGGAATCGACCACGGTAGACAAGGACTATTAATGCCAATCGTCCTCTTTGATCCGAAAGACCCGCAAGAATTTGAAAGAGTCGAACGACTTGACACAGAAATGACCGAAATATATCTGGACATGGGAGGGATACCCTACAGGCCAAACGCCATGGTTCATGCACCTCTGGTGATGTCAAAGGCAGCAGGATACTATAACCTACTTAAGAAGATAAAGAAGGTGTTAGATCCAAATGGTATTATGCACCCAGGAAGACTTGCACTTCCATAGGAGGGAGAAATATGACGTATAAATATCTTGAAAGACTTAAAGATGACATATATAATTGCTTACACTGTAGATTATGCACATTCACATGGAAATGGCCTACTAAGGAAGGGTGGCCTCCAGGAGCCTTTGAACCCTCTTGTCCAGCAGGAGAAAAATTCAAATTCGAAACATTCTTTGCTGGAGGAAAATCCTGGCTAGCACGAGCAGTACTTGAAGGAGAGGTAGACATTAAAGACCCAGATATAGTTGACATACTCTTTGCATGTCCAACGTGCGCAAACTGCGAACAACAATGCACGCTAGAAGAGCCAAGAGTCGGATATAGGCATAGAATTGTTGCAATAATTGAAGCTTTAAGGGCGGAATACGTAAAAGCCGGAATGGAACTACCTGGAAGACAAAAAGCCTTCGGAGTGCATACCGGCAAAGAACATAACCCCTACATGGAAAAACATGAAGACAGATTGAAATGGCTGCCAAGCGACATTAAACTTCCAGAAAAAGCTGAAATCGTATACTTTGTTGGATGTACATCATCCTACAGGCAAAAACAACTAGCCTTAGCCACTGTAGAAGTATTCAAGAAACTAGGAGTAGACTTCACAATTCTAAAGGATGAATGGTGCTGCGGGTCCCCGCTTCTAAGAACGGGACAATGGGAAACAGAATGGGTCTCAGTAAGCAAAATAGCACAACACAATGTCAACGAAGTTAAAAAGGCTGGGGCAGAGAAAATAGTAACAACATGCGCCGGGTGCTACAGAACATGGAAAATAGACTATCTAGGAGAAGTATATGGGGACATGCTTGGAGCAAAACATGACTTCGAGGTACTACACACAACAGAACTCCTAGAACAACTCATAAAAGATGGTAAACTCGAATTCAAAAAAGAGATCAACATGAAAGTAACTTATCATGACCCATGCCACCTCGGAAGACACTCTGGAGTATACGACACACCTAGAAACGTATTAACCTCTATCCCAGGAATAGAATTCGTAGAAATGCCTAGAAGCAGAGAAGTCTCCTGGTGCTGCGGCTCAGGGGGAGGAGTAAAATCAGGATACTCACAATGGGCAGTAGAAATCGCATATGAAAGAGTAAAAGAAGCAGAAGCTCTAGGGGTAGATGCAATAGTCTCTGCATGCCCATTCTGCTACAGGAATATCGGCGATGCCATAAAAACCTACGGATCCCATCTTAAAATGTACGATATAATCGAATTGGTAAACCAAGCGCTAGGATGAAAATACGCTGAATAATTCAACCCCTAATATCATTTATTTTATCTTCAAAATGCTTAGATTTTAAACTATATGAATTCTAGTAGTGTTCTTTGCGAAGATAAATCAATTAAGTTTGAGAATCTCACACCAATTAGTCTTAACTTTTGTCCACCATTATATATAGTGAAAAATAATTCTTCAACTTTCTTAAGGACCTTTTTCGGATCGAGCGCTATTGAGTTAAATGTTTTGCTTTTTGTATGTGTTTCAAAATTTGAATACCTTAGTTTAACTGTTATCGTTCTAAAAGTTAATTGTTCTTCTTTCACTTTCCTAATGAGATCATCAACAATAGAAGATAACTCTTTTAATATTTCTTCAATGCTGTCAGCGTCTTCTTCAAACGTAATTTCTCTTCCAATCGACTTCCTTGCCTCTTCTTTCACTTCACTATAGTCTTGACCGTTAGCAAGCATAATAAAATAGTAAGCCATGTTTTTACCGAAAACCTCCGCTAATTTCACGGCGTCAAAGTTTGCAAGGTCACCTACAGTCTCTATCCCCAGTTCCCTTAATCGTTCGGCTGTTTTAGGTCCAATCCCATACATTTTCTCCACTGGAAGTGGATGCAGAAATTCTCTTACCTTGTCTGGCTCTACTACGGTTACTTTGTTAGGTTTATTCATGCTAGAAGCCATCTTAGCAACTAGTTTATTTGGCCCAATACCAATTGAACATGTGATTCCAAGTTTTTTCCATATTTCACTTTGCATTTTTCTAGCTAGCTTCTCTGCCTCTTGAAAGTCTCCCACTACATTGGTTACGTCCACGTATGCTTCGTCGATGCTAACTCTCTGAATTTTCCGCGAATATTTTCGTATAATCTCTATTGTCCTTTGTGAAAATTCATGATACTTATCAAAACGTGGTCTAACATAAATTCCATCGGGGCACAATTTGTATGCTTTTGAAATGGGCATGCCGGAATGTATACCGAACTTTCTTGCTTCGTAGTTTGCTGTTAAAACAACTCCTCTACCCTTTCCACCCTTAGGGTCGGCTCCAACAATTAAAGGTTTTCCTCTATAGTCAGGGTTAAGACTTTCTTCAACTGAGGCATAAAATGCATCCATGTCAACATGAAAAATTATTCTTCTTTTCACGTTCATCACTTTAAACCACAGTGAGCCATTTCTCTACATTTAATTTCAATTATTTCCAATAAACTATTATGATACCTTAGAATACGTTTAATTTTAAATATGAATTTACTGTTAACTTTTGCAAAGGTTCTATTTCAAACTCCAACTATAAAATAGGAGATCCAGTAGATAGTGTATAAGATTGAAGCCTAACCATCAACTTTTTTCATCTTTGCTAAAAACGTGACTACACTGAAACCCATATCTCCAGCTCACCAATAACACCAATTTTCACAATCTTAACCTCATAATACGATTTTAAATTTTAAGTGTATAAACATGATAGGAGGCTATTTAAAATTTTAAAATATAAGCTGTAATTATTTACTTCTTTCACGCAGTTATAAAACTTTGCTAAAAAGTCGGATTACCGCTGTTTAGAGTATCTAATTAATTGAGAAATAAAAATAGTAAGCTTTGGAACGGTTTACACGGTCTTGGATCAGTAACATATTTTAAACTGGTTAAATTGCTTTTTAATGATTACCGGGATCCTGCTTTCTTTAGTTCTTCTTCCCTAAGTACTCTTCGAAGCACTTTTCCAACTATTGTCTTAGGTAGTTCATCTCTAAATTCAACAATTCTTGGATACTTGTATGGTGCCATTCTTTCCTTAGCCCACTCAATAATATCCTTCTCGGTAACTTTGCCTTTGTACTCTTCTTTTAATGCAACAAAAGCTTTAATTGTTTCTCCCACTTCTGGATCAGGTACTCCAACTACTGCGCATTCCTTAACTGCCGGATGCTCATATAGTACTTCCTCTACCTCTCTTGGATACACAGAATATCCCTTGTATTTAATTAAGTCCTTTTTACGGTCAATTATGTAGAAGAAACCTTCCTCATCCGCCTTTGCAATGTCTCCTGTTCTTAGCCAGGTCTCACCGTTAATGGTCATAAACACGTTCTTTGTTTCCTCGGGTCTATTCCAATAACCCTTCATCACTTGGGGACCTTTAACAACAAGTTCTCCGACTTCGCCAGGTGGAAGGAACTCGTCCTTTTCTAAATCGGCAATTGCTGCATCTGTGTTTGGTACAGGTATGCCTATGCTTCCAACCTTTCGTTTACCCTTCAACGGATTGCAATGTGTAACTGGCGATGCTTCGGTTAACCCATATCCTTCACAAATCTTCGCACCAGTTAGTTCTTCAAACGTCTTTTGAATAGCTACCGGCAGTGGACCTGCTCCGCTAATACCAGCACGTAGCGAGGATAAGTCGTACTCTTTTACTTTTGGATGTATGTTAATAGCATTATAAATCGTTGCGACTGCTGGAAACAATGTAGCTTTATACTTTTGAATAGCTTTCATTACCTCTTCAGGATCAAAGCGTGGAAACACTATTACTTTTGCCGCCGCCGCTGAAGCAAGGTTCATAACGACTGTTTGACCATAGATATGGAACCATGGTAAAACTCCTATCGCTACTTCTTTACCCTCTTCAAAATCAGGTATCCAAGACTTTGTTTGAAGGGCGTTTGCAACCAAGTTATGGTGTGTTAGCATTGCTCCTTTCGGTAAACCAGTTGTACCACCCGTGTACTGAAGAACTGCAATATCCTCCTTTGGATTTACATCTACTTTCGGTGGTTCCGGTGGGTATTCTTTAAGTAAATCCATCAGATAGTATATGCCGGGACCCTTTGGCACTTTTAACGTTTTAACTTTGCCAAGTAATTTCCCTAAAATTCTTTTTATTGGAGGTAGATAATCGGCTAGAGAAGTTATAATAATGTTTTTCAAAGCCGTGTCACGCTTAGCTTCCTCTACAACAGGGTAAAGTAAATCTAAAGCCACTATAGTCTCAGCTCCACTATCTTTAAGTTGGAAGTTCACTTCTCTAGGCTTGTACAGAGGATTCATTGGTGTGACCGTGGCTCCAGCCTTAAGTGCACCATAATATGCGATTGCAAACTGTGGGCAATTTGGTAGGAAAAGGGCAACTTTATCCCCTTTCTTAACACCCATTTTACTCAATGCTGTTGCAAATCTGTCGCTTGCTTCGTCAAGTTCTTTAAATGTCACTTCTTTTCCAAAAAACACAAATACGACTTTGTCCGGGTATTTTTTCGCCGTTTCCCTCAGCAGTTCGAAAAGAGGTACCTCGGGTATTTCTATTTCCTTTGGTATGTCTTCAGGATACCATTGGAACCAAGGTTTTTCTTCTTTAAATGTCAAGTTTCCCTCACCCCATATTGGTGGTTTATTGTCATGAATAGTTAGTCATATGTCAAACTATTAATATTTTACCCTTAATTTTTAAGTTCAAAAATTTCCTACAAATCTTTGTAAAATAATGACAACAAGTCAACTATAAGGAGGCTTAAAATCGGAGGTGACTCAAATAAATAAAAATTGAACAGCTGAAAGCAGTAAATTTATTTTTATTGAAAACAAATTGCACTATAATCAACCTGAAACCAAGTGTTTAGGAATTCTATTTTATTAAGTATATTTTCTTTCCTCCCCTCCACGCATGAGTTATTTCTCCTTTCCTTTCTAGGTCTTTCAAATATGCCTTGACGACATTTAATAACCATAATAATCGATAACGTTCCTGTTCACTATATAGCATTAATGCAAGTTCTTCTACGGTCATTGGTTTTTCTCGGAGGAGTTCAAGTATTTCTTTTTCCTTCGACAATTTTCTCTGAATTAGTTCCCTTATTCTTTTTTCAGGGTTGTACACCACTGGACCATGAGCTGGCAAAATCAATTTTGGTTGCAACTTTAAAAGTTTTTTTAGAGAATCTATGTAAATAGAAACGTCGCCACAAGGCAAACCTATCCACGTAGATCCCTCACCCACAACAACATCCCCGCTGAATAGCACCCTCTCTTCTTCTAAATATAGGCTTATGTGGCATGGTGTATGACCAGGAGTATGAATAACTCTTAAAGAATACCCTCCAACATTTATCTCATCATTTTCTTCCAACACTGTATCTACGTTAACTGGCTCCGCCTCACAAAGACCTCGAAGAAAAATCTTAATGAAAGAAGAAATGTCATCTTTAAATCCGTAGTAATTGACTGTTAATTTCTTTAAATCCGAAAGAACTGGAACAGCCAATCTATGCGCTGCAACACTTGTATCCAGTTTTCTTTTTAGCACAGCAGCGCCAGCAAAATGATCTGGATGCGCATGAGTAATTATTACTTTCTCTAATCCATATTTCCCAGTAACTCGCTTGATTTCATTTAGAAGCTTTTCTATGGATTCGCGAAAACCGTACCCAGCGTCTATTAAGATAGGTTTTTCACTATTTAACAAATAGACATTGATATTTGGCAGAAACATTTTTCCAGGTAATTCCACTAAATAAATGAAATCTTTTAGAGGCACAGTCAACCCCACAAATGCAGCAGATACATCAAAAAACTGTTTAAATCGCAACTGTAGAAGAAAATGTCAAAATTGGAAAGAAATTATAATGAAGTCGGTGTTAACGTTGTTTACCCGGTTGGTAGAACCCCCGCGGTAAACGCAAGCTTCATTAAGACTGGTATTTCATGTGCCGAGCCAATGATCGTTAGTTTTCCTTCCTTTAAGAGAGTGCTCCATTTTGTTTTACCTGTAGCCATTGCGCTCCAGCTTTCAACATCTGTTCTAATTAGTAGATCAGGTGCTGGATATTCACCTTCCTCAAATCTAACTTCCTCTGGAGTAAACACGAGATAGAATTTCTTTTCTCCGAAGTCGAAAGCAAATATTTTCCCATAGTATCCTTTAAGCCACTCTTGCACCATTTTCTTAGCGGTTTCCTTAGTGTTTAACGCTTCTACAAGCTTTTTCATTTGTTCAATCAGCTTCTCCAAACTCGCCATTTTAATCTCCCCCAACCCTATTTTTCACACCACTCTTTTATCGCTTGGAGCGCCGCTTTCCTAATAGTCGTAGCTGAAATCTTACCAAACTTCTCAACCACTTTTGCCTCAAACTTCTCCCTTAGCTCCGGCGACAGCACTATGAATATATGCATGTTATTTTCCTCTAAGAACCACTTTGCAATACTACTCATAAACGCGAATTCCTTACTTGTCAACCATTTCGGCAAATCTTCCTTCGTTATTACAGATTTTCCAAGAAACTCACTCATTTACATCCCTCCTCCAACTACTCCCAATAATCTTGTTCCAATACAGGTTTAGAAAATATCCCAACCTTCTTTTCAACTTCTCTTAAGCCATCCTTAGTCTTCTCAAATATCTTAAAGCCCATGGGAAAATCCAAAGCAAATCTCTGAACGCCGTACTTAACTCTGCCAACCGTTAAACCTCCACCACCTTTAGCCCAAGACTCCAGAACCAACTTACAGAACTCGTCGAGACTCAACCCCATTTTCTTAGCCCAATCTTCGAGCTTCTTCTTAACTTCTGGATCAAGTTCAAACGAAACAGGCATAAGTGAACACCACCTCTACTTCTTCTTTCTTAAAGCCTCCCTAACGTACGGTCTACCCCAATATTCCTCAAATGTAATCGCTTCAAGCGGGTATCTCGCTGGGCCAAGCTCCCTTGCTCTCTTAGGCCAACCGATGCAGAAGGCTGTTATCGGCCTCCAGTTTCTAGGTATTCCAAAGAATCTAGCTACAATTTCTCTTCTACGTTCATCTCCAATGCAAACGAAACTATCCCATCCCGCTCCTAGACCCAAGGCTGTACAGGCTAGCCACATGTTTTGAATAGACATGGCGAAAGCCATATCGGTAATTTCTTTAAGCGATGTAGGCACGTAGGGAATATCATACCATTGGTCACTTGTACATGCAAGTATAACAACATCCGCTTCTTCAGGGTATCTGAAAAGTCTTCCATCGAACATACGTTCAACAACGTCAACTCTTGCTTCCTTACCTATGTACCACAGCCTATCTGAGGGCATTTCATATTTTGCCATGCCGAAGGCCATTGAACTTGTTTCCTGAGCCATGTCAGCGAGGAATCGCTTGCTTTCTTGATCTCTAATCACTATAAATTTCCATGGTTGCACGTTTTCCGGTGAAGGCGCATATCGAGCTGCATCCAAAACTTTCTCAATCATCCAGTTTGGAACCTTCTTATCCTTTTGGAACTCCCTAATAGATCTCCTCAAATATATGGCATCAAATACATCCACGCCATTCATCCCCCATTTCAATCTATTAGCGAACATAAAAATAAGTAAAACTAACTATATATATTGTATGGTATTCAAAACTTTTAATATGAGAAAATTGTAAATTAATGTGACCAGACATGACAAATGTAGACCAAAACATCCTTAAAGCAGCGGAAATGATCAACGAAGCTAATAAAATTGTCGCGTTAACAGGTGCAGGTATATCGGTTGAAAGCGGAATACCAGATTTCAGAGGACCATCAGGACTATGGAAAAAATATAACCCCGAAATAGCTTCAATCTCATTCTTCCAAAAGAACCCTGA
>Ga0180301_10001505_pt1 | contig 18404 bp, 15 predicted proteins | sample GuaBasSediGuay16_FD_121797 | JGI IMG/M metagenome (GOLD analysis project Ga0180301, IMG submission 121797) | Subseafloor sediment microbial communities from Guaymas Basin, Gulf of California, Mexico - Guay16, Core 4569-2, 12-15 cm | ecosystem: Environmental > Aquatic > Marine > Hydrothermal... | reverse complement strand
TTTCTTGCAAATTCTTCTCTCTTATTCCATGGAATAACATGTCTAAGGCAATGCCAGTGAATATGGTGGATAAGCTCATGTCTAATGGTCTCTCTCAACTTTTCAAGGTTATTGGTATGTTGTATGAAGATATATCTTGGAGGAATATACCTACCACCAGGAACCTCCTCAAAACGAAAATCAACAATAAGTATAGGGTGAGGAAGGCTATAGATGCTAATATTTAACATATTGGCTAGATTCTTCATCTCCTCAAGTAAGATGTTATTCACTAATGTACAAAACCTAGCTCTCGATATTCTCAAATCCTTACACCTTATGAGGGTAAGTAAATATATTAGGTCAATGCCGTATAACCATAACACTACATAGATTAAAGTAATCAAGGAAGCCACATATAGGATGATGATTACGTACATAATCATTCATCGATCACCATTTCATTTAAACCTTTAATAACTGTATTAAGCCTTAATATTCATCTACCATACTTAAATGAACATATATTATCTGTTAACTTATTTTTTGCTCTTACATAATTCCAGCAATAATTTATAAGCTTCTTTAATTATGGTATTTAATTTATGTTAACATCGTATTTTCACATGATAAGGCATAAGGGGATCTTAATGTAGTATAGATTTTATGTACTTTTTCATAATTTCTCTACCTTTGAGTATGTGAGCTTGAAATCAACTATATTCATTAATTATCTTCTTCTGTCTTGATGAGGGAAACTTTATAGAATGCTAAAATAACTAAATAATTCTCTATGTATGAAAATATGGTTTATGATTTTAGTTTTAATTTAAGTGCTAATTCTTCTACTAGTATATATCTGAGCTTATCAATAAATACCCCTTCCATAAATACACTTAAGGGGATAACCTTCGTTTTACCATTCATGAACTTAACTATTAATTCAGCTGAAGGAGATGGAAATTCTATGACATACACGTATATAGTTCTATTAATAAAGATTGAACCCTCAACAAGCCATTGAATTACCAATTTATCAAATTTGTTATTAAAATATTGAAGAGCTTTATAAAATTCAGGTAATGGTGCTCTTAAACCTCTTTCTACTGATTTATCCATGCCTGATGTTTTTATTAACCCTTTATAAATGGATATTTCTTTAATCCAGGGAGCATACAGTTCATCTCCGAAACCAACACCTATAATATTTGTAATACTTACATTATATAATATTTCATTATCAATAAAGTATATAACTATTACTTGGATGAAGGACCGTTCTGAAACCCATTCATATATTGTACTTAAAGGAATTGTAATTGATAAGAGATCTGGAAAGAACTTACCATTAATTCTTAACGAAGTTATGTTTTTAGTTATATGTATTGATTTGTTTTCGATGATTGAATAATGAGCATAGACTTCATCGATTAGTTTTTCTAGTGAGCTAATTGTCTCGTTATATAAGAGGAGTGATTGTGGTAGTACTGTTGAGAACCTCTCTATGGAGATTGGGCGAAGGAATTCGCCTACTTCAATAATGATCATGGCATTAGTATGCTTGGGAATATATTTAGGATTTGGTATAATTAATCCAACTCTGACATATTTATCATTGGGCATGAGAGTAGTCAAGTTTATTGGAATTTCAAATCCTAGATTCCCATACCTTAACCTTAAAGATTCGATGCTATAGTTTAGATCTAAGTAATTCTCAGGAATTACTATTTCCATTATTATTGAACTTCTCCAATAATGAACTATTAGATAAGGTTTATCGTAGCCTGGATTAGTTTTAGATCCCTTAAACAACATATTGGTGGCAATGAAAGCAGCACTAATACTTACGACAACTATTGCTATAAGAATCAATAATTTTACCTTACTCATCAGGACACCCACCCAGTAATTTAAACTAAGACCGTTATTTTTTCTCCTCCTTCTTGTATAGAGGAGAAGAGGAGTACTAGGTACCCTAGAATGATCTCATCTATAATAGTCGCTTTACTATTATTAATAGTTCTTAGCGCACTTAACGTCCAAGGCTATACATGGTATGAACCAGACATTGGCTATGCGTACGTGATAGAGGAGGGAACAAGAGCGTATGCAGAGTATCTAGGTGATGGACAATTTAAACTAAAAGCCGTTATGTCAGGTACTATTGAGATTCCAGGAATAGGCATTGTTACTAGGAGGCTGGTATGTTTTGAGGATAAGGGTTTCTGTAGATACTACATGGAGTTGAAGGGTTCTGAAAAACCATGTGAATGGAAATATTTTAGTATAGAAACCCTGGAAATACTTGAGAGTATTCTACCTAGACATGTTAATAGACATCAAGTTACAAGGTATGCTAGGAGACATAACCTAGTACTGCCTAAGTACTTGAGGAAAATTTCTTGGAGACTAATGGTTAAGTCTATAAGTAGAGAAGTTGCTAGATTCATACAGTCAAGATTTGGAGAATTAAGAATTAGTGAAGCAAGATATGAGGACCTACTAAGTGAAGCTGATGAGCAATACCCTAAGTACCTAAACATCGCCAGAAGCTATGCCTGGTTTTAAGACCTATCGTCATTACACTAAATCCTTCTTTACTAAACTATGACACAACTTCTGAAGAGCCCACGGGTTCCTATGATAGCTCAAATACATCACTTAAGGTATATTTATGATCATACTTGTTACGAAGATTTTTCCAAGCAGTTTAACGGGAATCTTTAATTTCATAGTGGATTCTATTACCCTCTCTGCTAATAATTTCGGCTATGACTTGAAGAGCACCTTATGTAATTAATGTGGTAATGGCTCTTACTACGTATCCTAAGAGAACATGAAGAATTTCTTCAGATACTCTTGTTAAACATACTCCTTCAACATATGCTTCATAGCACGATTCTCCTTATTGCAAGATTGCGGTTTATGAATTATAAATACGTATTCTAAAGGTTATGAGGTTATGGTAACAACTGGGGGTATAGACAACCCTTTAATGTCAAAGTTTGCAAACCCTGCCTTGACCACTTCTATGCTCTTAAGTACCATATGCCTTACATACTGCTAATTCTGAAACGATGAGGAAACTATCACATCCCCCTCATACGACATGTACGAGTTGAAAATTATGGATAAGCATTTTCCTAATTACATACATGAAGATCTGTCGTGTAGACCATTTACTCCTCAACATATAATAAAATCTCCTTAACTAAAATGAAGATCTAAGGCTTGGATCCTCGTTTCGTATCTTAAACATTCAAGTACACTTATGAAACAAGCTTAACTTATTCCCCTAAATCTTCCTTCAATGTTTATAATGGAGAAAAGTTATTTTATACTCGTGTAAAAGGTCCTTTAATCGGTGCAGAGTAGATGCTTATATACCCTGTCATCGAAGTTACTGATTTAGTTTATGCTTATCGCTATAATTGGTTAGAGGCACTTATCGAAGTTACTGAAGGCGTTATGATGAGGCCAGAACCTATACTAGGTAAAGCGTTTAAGTTAGGCTTAGATTTAAGATCGTACCTAGAACGCTACTATGGTGTACCGAGAGATAAACTTGCTAGGCTAAAAATAATGCTTGATCATGGAATTTTCTCATCAAGCTTTGAACGTATTTTCTTACTTAAGAAAAACGAGGAAAACATCATTAAGGTGTATAAAGGCTTAAATGTAGACTATGGATTATCATTTGACGTACCAGCTCGACTATATCTCAGCATAGCTGCAGATCAAGCAGCCAGCATAGTGCTTAGAGAACAAGGTTTAAACACGGTAACGAAAATAGTTAACGTTAACATAGATCCTGAAGTAAGAAATTCGTTGCATAGACTTAGCCGTGAGGTGTTAACATACATTGATAAGGATGCTAGGAAACTAAAGTCAAGAGGGGCTTCTAAATCCTTGAAAATTGTTTTAAGAACTAAAGGGCTTAAAGTGTTTAGGGAAGCTATAGAAAATCCCTCGGACTACCCAAAACTCCATAGTTTACTTAGGGAATTCTCCAAGCAAGCGGTAGATGTAACAGTCAATCGTTTCCTAAAAATGCTAAGCTATGCTATAGAACATGGTTTTCACGGTTTGGTACCAGTAATTCAAGGACTTTTTAAAGAGCATGCAGAGCTTTGTGCGAAATCCTTTCTAAACGAACTAAAAAGAAATAACATTTCCGAAGCTATGGTTGCTATAGGAACTGGTGGAAGAGTACTATCTAATATTGATAAATCACTAATAGAGAGCATAATTAAATACCTAGATAAATTATCGCATAACTTTAATATTAAGTTAAAAGTACACATTCTAGGATGGTCTTCTCCAAGGAATATCATAGACCCTAATTTACTAAAAATGGTGTACAGCTCGGACTCACTAAGTGCTAGGAGAAGAGCTGTAGAGGGAAGAATATATGTTATTTGCGGGGAAACTCTAGAATTGGTTCATGTATCGAATATCAACCCTAACTTTCCATGCGATTGCCCAGTATGTAGGAATCCATTACTAAAGACATTCCTTCTCGATCCTTCGGGAGCTCGGAGAAATGATGTGAGACTAGTACATAATGTTTATGTGTTAAGCAAGTATCTAAATAGTTTATCAAGTTAATATCATGCATTCTTCTTAAGCAATTCGATTAGATGATCAATACTTATGTTAAAAAGCTTTTCTAAAGTTTTAGCCTGTAATCTTATGTACTTTTCTGTATTAGCATATATGTTCCTAATTTTCTTATAGTACTTATTGAGCTCAGCTAATATATTGTTTGTTAGAACAACTTTAATAACCTTATCTGGATAGACTAAGTACCCGGTTTTGCGATTTAATACTTGCATGTATGATGAAACCTGTAGCACATGTTCCTTTCTTATCTCCCTACTTGACTTTATTTCAATAATGAAGTTTGGACCCACAATATCAGCTACACCAACTATTTTACGGTTATGGTCAACACATTTAACCTCCTGTTTAACAGGTATTAAGAAGCTTATCTGCGACTTATAAGCCTCATGTATCCAAAGTCCTGCTAAAATTCTTCTTAGATCTCTCTCACTATACACTTTAACTCCAAATTTTCGTTGAATCGCTATTAGGGATGGATATTTATCACACAGCAGTATATCACTTACCTTAACGTAATCCTTATACTTACTCTCATAGTCTTTAACTATGTAGAGGTCTGTTCCCGGAAGCAATTTAACGTAAATGTTATACCTAGCTAGGTAAGTGAATACATCATCTATGCTTATAGATTTCGCTTTCTCAATTATTTTCTCATAGTTTATTAATTTAGAGAGAGGCTTTATGAAACTCTCAAAGCTGCTCATAACTTTCACACTAAAACTGTGGCATAATATTATCCAAATCGCTTCGACTTCTAATGTGTAGAATATCCCTTAGAAAACATATAACTGCGGCCCTACTAAGTGCTACGTTATAAAGTGGGCAAAATGGCCAAGTTTCAATTAGAACATCTCCTGGAGCTCCTAAAAAGGCTTCAAGCATGTTCCTACGCCTTATAGATCTCTGATATTCCCTTAAACATACATCGTACGCCTCCCAAATTATATCCCTTAAGAAATATCCTATTAGTTCACTAATCCCATTACCACCTTCATCAGTATCGTGTATAATAATTTTAGTTTTAACGATATTCCCGTTTCTAACTTCAGAATCTAGGTACTCCGAGACATCCCATCTGTTACCTCCTGTAAAGAGTGGATGTATGTTCAAAATTAAGTGGCTTAAGCTGTGTGTCACTCTTAGTTTGAAATCATTTAGATTTACTCTGACCCCTATTAGATTGTACACATTGTTGTTTATGATGTTTTGGTATTGTTGTAAGTTTATCCTAGACCAATCTATCTCGAATTCTAAGGCATCTGTAGATAGCTCGTATAGCATAACATTGGGATTATTCCTACTACCTATATACTTTGAATGGGCATGTCTAGTGTTTATACCTCTAACAGTCATCAGCGTCGTCACTAATAGCACTCTCGCATTTCTGTAATATCTAAGTGTGAAGTAGCTCAACGAACTTTGACGAATAGGTTGTGAAGGAACATCAACTAAGGATACACCTCTTACATAAGTTCTTACTTCATCAACCTCAACCATACCCCCTCTTACTCTGCCTCTCATCTGCCTATACGACAAGCTCTGACCACATCGACTACATACAAATATTAAATCTCTATTTCTACGATCAAATGTCACGCGGAATCTTCTACTTCCACATCTGCTACACCTTAAGTTTCGAGCTATAATGTCCTCTCTTAACCTATTGGAGAATCGTGGATAATTAGGTCCTGATGGAGGAAGAAATTCCACGTAGGGCAAGGAACTTAATGATTGTCCTCTAGTAAATCTCAACGAGACATTTCCCATGATATCTTTGTATACTTGATTAAGGGGTTCCAATATGAAACTATATGGGATTAGCATGCGTGAAGCTATAGGAATAGATCTCCGGTATATTTGGCCCAATACATGCCTTACCCTATCAAACCATCCAACCATAGGTCGTGTACCTGTGATTCTAGATGTTAAAATATTATCTATCCTTAGGCAATAATTATTAATTACATCCAGTAATGCAGCGAATCTGTGAAAGATGTTATAGTACTGGCTAAACGTTCCTGGGGGAACCACATTATATCTCTCTATTCCTGCTACTTCTAATGGCATAGTTATTGTTTGCCCTCCAATACGAAGCGTGGTAAATAATACCGATCCACGTAATCCTCTCTGCGATTGAGGGGATTGATAGAGGGCTCTTCCTGGAATTCTAGGCGTGCCTACTATGCCTACCCCTGTGTAGCAGTATCTGACGTAAGCTCTAGCGATGTCAATGGGCGGTAAATGTATCGGCTGTCTTGTCCTTCCATATAAAGGAATATACACTGTTAATGCTACTTCGGGATTTGTAGATCTCAAGTTGATAGACGATGGTTCGTAGCCCAAAAGACTTCTGATATTCAAACGCGTACCCTGATCAGGTATTCTTAGCCCCTGCAAATCCCAGATGTTATTAGCGTAGTTAGCTAGATCCTGAATTCTTTGGTCAAGCTCGTTTCTTAAGTTACTTGCCTGCTGTCCTATGAATTGAGCTACCTGTTGCAATCTAGGATATCTGGTGGCATTAATGAAAGAAGTATGTATTCGCATAATATCATCTCGCATATAAGTGTCTAGTACGTTAACTCTATGTCTACCTGTAGCTAATCGTCTAAGCACCGGTATTCCGGGTAGCCCTCTTACATTATTGATACTGCAATATATGCATATATGATTACCAAAAAATCTTCTTAAAACTTCAAGATTTGCTGGATTTAATGGTAATGCCCTATTTATAGGTTGTTGAACACCTATATACATATGGAGATAGTTCCTTATCCGCCTCTCATCACTGAAATACCATCTGTCAACAGTGTTAGAGGGATTACCTATTGTTATTACGAGAGCAGGAACTCTTCGCCCAGCTCTCCCAACTCTCTGAGCAAATTTTTCAGGTGTTGGAGGTATCCCTATTAAGATAAGCCCGTAGATCTCACCTATGTCTATACCTAGTTCAAGTGTAGGCGTAGCTATTACGATGTTGTATGTCCCGCTCCTAAATCCATCTTCTACTTCTCTTCTACTTTCAGCGTCAAGTTCACCATAGTGCACAGCTACTCTAGCGAAGTTGGGGTTATAATTACCATGCTGGTCTACTAGGTCATTAGCGAAAACATTACCTACATTATTCACTACATCGTAATCTCGAGCAAATCCATCAGGTCTTATGATGTAGTCTTCAACCATATATTTCAGTCTATTAGCGAGCTCTACAGAATCGACAAATACTAATACTCTTCTTTGATTCCTAGGAAGAATTGCAGCAAGAACTACAGGAAGTTCAACTATAGCGTTTTGAAAGCCAAAGCGTACTCTTTCAGGCATTAGGAAAATAAAGCCTTTATTCCTAGTGATACGTCCTGGTCTCGCTATATGACGTATAACGTGAATGTTTTGGGGTTCTGTGGTAAATAGCTTAGAGAGAAATTCTTCGGGATTAGGTATTGTAGCACTTGTGGCTATTTTAAGGGGTCTAAACATATTAAGTCCTTGCCTTCTAGCATATTCATTTACGCAGAATTCGAACTCTCTTAGGATAGCTGAGATTTGTGATCCAAAAACGCCTGTGTAGGAGTGTGGTTCGTCAATAACGAGTAGTATTGGTGGGACTTGCCTATTCTGCCCGAGAAGTATATGTCTTTCACTGAAAAGCAGGTTGAAGTTAAGCTGTTCAGGAGTCACTAGTAATATGTCTGGTGGTGAACTTCTAATACTCTCTTTAGAAAGTATGATAAAGGAGAGATTATGCCCATTTCTGCATTGTATTCTGTAGTATGGGGGGTTAGGTGTTAATTGAGCATTAACTTGACTTGAACATATAGGACAATTTCTTGAACCCATCCTTCTTTCATATTCTTGTAGTACATCATCACGGTTTCTAAACCGATTTGGGGTGTCTCCATCCCATATACCTATTGTTATAGTTCTTCTAGTTCTTAATGTAATGTGAGCTATATCCCTTACAAAGCGTTGAAAGTGATCCCTCATGAACGCTCTCATCGAATAGACGACGTATACTAGGACAGAATTCACTATGCCTCCTTGCCGAGCATCTAGTGCTAGTTGGAGAGCTATAGTCTCAAATATTTCTGTTTTACCTGCACCTGTCGGTGCTAGTACACCAATAACTTCCGGTCTAGGTCTAAATGCTAGGTTCTGTAGTCTTCCTCTTCTTAAACAGTCTCGTAGAGAATCTAGACAAGATAGAGCTCTTACGATGGCTTCTGCTTGGAATTCGTAAGGGTGTACCCCTTGCAATCTAGCATTAATGGTTTCACCAACTATTTGATCGCATGGAGTGTTTATTACTAAACCCAGTTGTCGGGCGTAAGAGCTTATATTTCGCCAAAAGTCATGCCAGTTTACCCTAAGTCTCGATGGTTCGGTTCGTGGGGGAAATATGGCGTAAAGTCCTTGAGCATATTCTGAACTACCAGGACCGGGAATTAAGTACTCGAGAAGGCTGTGTCTATTATTGGGCCGTGCTCTAATATCTAAGGCTCTAAGAAGCCTCTCAGCAATAGTGTTAGGATCCATTGAAGTACTACTCAACAGCAGATACCACCTCTAAATAGCTATATGGAGGAATGCTTATAAGGATTTATAGAGCAATATTGGGGGGAGCCATTAAGGGTGAGTTAAGGGAGATTTTAAGTGGAATTGATGACCTAGTACTTCAAGTGCTATTTAAAGGTTTGAAATCGGCATCTAAAGGTCTAGGAAAGCCTATGAAAGAGACTAGGGCTTGTAAGGATGCAGAAAAGTATTTAATAACGTTAGATAAGTGGTTAAAACCATCTCCTACATAGAGTTAGAATGGCTTTACTATGGTTAATAGGGGCTGCTTAGGGGAGAGGGGAAGCAAGAAAGCACCTAACTCATCTCGTATCGAAGTCTCAGGTATGGTATATTTTAACTCCAATATTAACTCTACAAGTGTTTAACTCAATATTTACTCTAATATTAACTGTACTTCTCAGAGTCGATAAGAAGGTTAGTGTAGTTACTCTCCCGATGCAGAAACTCCTGCAGGTACCTGGTACCAGTGTGTGAAACAACTAGAACCCCTCCCCTACCCCTACTTAATATGCTCCTTCCACACCCGAGAGTTTGGAGTGGAATTAGTAGCATGAGATTCTAGTTAAGCTAATGTAGTATAATATTGGGATTAATATTAGCATAATATTAAGGTTAATATTAGGGATAAGATTAGTATAATATTAGAGTTAATATGATGAGTAGGAGGAAGAAGGAGAAGTACATTCATAGGTGGTTAAGAGAACATCCGCAAGTTAGATTGTATTTAAGTAGGGATGAATATGAATTACTTAAGAAGCTAGCTAGTGAGAAGGGTGTGAGTATTAAGGAGTTCATTCTTAGTATTATTAAAGACTTAAACAAAGTGTTTAACGAAGGCTTTAGAGAAGGACTTAGAATGGGATATGAGGGTGCATACGAAGAACTCCTAGAGGATGGTCGAATCTTTGAACTTAGTAATGAAGAACATAAAAAATATGGACTTGAATATCCTCGATGCCCATACTGTGGAGAGCCCCTGTATGGCGTATTGGTTGATCCAGAAGCTAATCTAGGTGCGTGGGTTCTAGAGTTAATTATTCTAAGCTTTTCCTGAAAGGGGGCGCTTTACCGAAGGTAATCCGTTTGAGGACCTGGGTATGTTCTGGTTTAGGGTTTTGTCTAAAGTTTTAAGTATAACCCACTTTATAGGAGGTTATTGGTATAGGGTATGGCTCGGGCTGTCGCATATATAAGGATTTCGCAAGAGGATGAGAATCCCGAGAATCAAAAGCTTGCTATTCTTGAGTGGGCTAAAAAGCATGGTGTTGAGGTTGTAGGTTTCTTTATCGATACTGATGTTAGTGGTATTGTACCTCCGCGTAATAGGCCTAAATACAAGGCTATGCTTGATTTTGCTAAAGATAATGGTATTAAGCTCATATTGTTCTATGACCTGAGTAGACTTAGTAGAAATCTTGAAGAAGGACTAATTGAACTCAAAAAGCTAACCGAAGAAGGCTTTGACTTTAAGTTTACGGCACAGGAGTTCCTGGACTACATAAGTGATCCTATGTTGAGGAAGAAGGTTATAAGCGACTTCCTATGGTTTGCAGAGTTGTACCGTGAAGACATTATTAGGAGGACTAGACAAGCTATGAACCGATTAAAAAGAGAAGGAAAAATATACCATAGGCCTAGATTAATACACTATATAGCTCTTTATCTTTCGGGAAAAGGCAGCTTTCACGAATTAACAAGAGAGGATATTGAGAACGCTAGGAAGTACATGAAAAACATGCTAAAAACATACATTGAGCTAAAAGTACCATTATATAAAATACATCAACTATTGCTAGAAAGATTGCACGACATGTACTCTAAATACCCAAAAGCACCAAAAAGCTACGACGCAATAAAAAGACTACTACAAGACATAGAACTTTATTAACTGAGGACCTCCATTATTAGCTTGGGCATAGCTTGTATAAGTTGTGGTCTATGATTTTAGAGCTTCGGAAAATTATCGATGAATATAAGGATAAAGTTATAGAGAATGGCTATGAATCTCCTGAATATAGGTTTCTCTGTGAGGATCCTTTAGCTCCTGTTATTGCTACTATATGTGATTGGAGGATTAGAGCTGAAGTTGCATGGTCTATACCATATCATTTAAGCTTATGGTTGAGAAGGCAAGGTTATGAGTTTAAAGCTAGTAGCATAGTCGCTATAGGTGAAGAGGGCATAAGGAGATTCCTTGAAGAATTTATGAAGGAGAAGAGTAGATGGCCTAGGATATTATCTCAAAAGAATCGTGAGGAATGGATAAACTTGAACTCGAAGTGGATTGTTGAAGCTTGTAAGATTATTGTGGAGGAATACAATGATGATCCTGACAATATATTCGTAGAGCTCATTAAGCTTTTTAGAGGATTATCGCCTCCATTAATATATTTAGCATTAAGGAGATTTCCGGGCATAGGAGCTAAAAAGGCTTCAATGATTTCAAGAGACATTGGTCTTGGTATATGGGTATGGTATGAAGGATTAAAGAAGAGATTAAGGAAAAGAAGCGTATCATTCGATGTACAATACAAAATGCTTACCGAGATCCCTATAGACGTTCATATAAAAAGAATATTTACTAGGGTATTCAAAGGATTCATAGAAACCAAAATCCGAAGAAAGGAGTTTTATATGGATGTTCAAAATTTGGCTAAGGCTATTTATCCTGAAGCTTCAGGACTTGTAGACCTTGTGTTCTGGAATATTGCAAGAGACTATTGTAAGCCAAAAAATCCTAAATGCATAGAATGTCCTTTAAGTAAAGTGTGTATTACCGCTAATACTCTAAAGCAGTAAAACATGCTAGCATCAAATTATTGTGTGGAAAATGTTTTTATCTAACGTTTTTTGATAACGTTATTTTTAGTGAACTGTTATGCCTAAGAAGAAGTATGATGATGAAGTTCTTAGAGAGAAGGCTCTCGAGCTTAGGAGGCTTGGTTATAGTTATCGTGAAATAGCTAAAATACTTGGTTGTAGTGTCTACAAAGTATATACGTTGATTTCGGACTACGAGAATCCTCGTAGTAGGATTAAGCAGGTTATGGAGCTTGCAGATAAAGTTGAAGAACTAAAACATAAAGTTAATGAACTATCAGAGCTCGTAGAGAAGTTTAAGGCTAATGTTAAGGATGTTGAAGTTCTAGGTAAATTAAATGAACTTGTATCAATGGTTAACGGTTTAAATGAGGAATTAAGGAGTGTGAGAAGTGATCTCAAGGTTTTAAGGGAAATTGTTAGTAGGGTTGAAGACTATTTGGATCTTATTCGTAGGGGTTGTATAGTTAAGGCAAGGACATGTAAGTGGTGTAGTAGCGATGGCTATTGCTTGTTCTGGTACTGGGATAAAAGAATAGAAAAATGGGATATGAAACCCGACACCCTTAGAGACAGAAAAGTATATAGATTAAATGTACTGAAAAACCCATTACTCTGCAGCGCATGCCCAATATACGAGCCCAAACATAAAAGACAAGGTAGCTATGGTTGGTAATGATAATTACGTAGTGGTATTTCTATTTCCATTCTAACTATTTCATTAAAGCATTCTCTATCAAGCATGCACTCATTATATAATTCTCCTAGGAGCTTCTTAGTTTCATTTCTGAGCATTTCTACAAGCTCCCAACCACTAGGTCTAGGCTTAACCTTAGGTTCACTACTCCTTGAAAGGATTGCAAGGAACCTAAGCCAATTAAGCTTCATATAGTATTGAGCCCAAGTTAAATGCTTAACCACTCTAACACCCGCTATTTATCTGTAGGCTTACAGATATATAAATTTTACTACAAATAAGCCTATAGATAAATTGTAAGAATTCATAGAGAATAATATATGCCCCTAATAATTGATTTATGGGGACTAAGGCTGCCTGACTGGACTACGCACTCCAGATATGCACATTTATTCAAACTAAATGTTGAAATTTGTAGGAAAATTGATAAGTACATAGATGAAGGAAGTATAGCCAATGCATTAGCCTCGTTGATTGGTAAAGAGCTTAAGATTCATGATTTTGGTAGAAGAGGTTATGGCGAATTCATGTATGGAGTAAAATATGTTTATGAAAAGTATGGTGCTGAAGGTGTAAAATGCTTCCTTTTACACCATGTACTAGATTACATAGACTATTTAGTTAAGAGGAGATACGATGCAGATATTATAAGGGATAAGGTTGCTCTAAGGTTTTCCAATTTCTTGAACAGTACTTTACTAGAACAAGAGTTTGATCCATATTTAAGGAATACTGTAAGGGAGTTTTTAAATGAGCTGCTACAATACGTGTCCTTGAATATTAGTATTATAGTAAAGGACCTAGAAGCTGAAATATTTACTGATAGAATAGTTTATGATAGACTTAGAGGGCTTATACAGGGTTTATGTTCATTAGAGCTTGTTAGGAGAGGGAGGAGAAGTAGGGGGTTTAGGGCCCGTTATGATGAGTATGTTAAGCTCTCTACTATTGTACTAAAAGAGTTTAGGAGTAGATTACATGAGTTTATGGAAGGTATTGACCCTTACGAACTCATTAATGAATTGAATATTGCTGAAAAAGAAAGTTATAGGCTACGTGATATATTTAGTAAAACAAAGACATTAAGCATAGTCATTAAGAGATTAATGGACTTAATTAAGTCTAAAGCAGATGAACTAGGCTATGAAAGTGAATGGAAATAATTATTCTAGGTAATAATCTTGAGTTATGAACTAGTTAAAGAATTCAATAGGTTATTAAGTAGTATAGATATTGGTAAGTTAAGAAGTTATCAAGAAAAGGTTTTAGAGGATATATTAAGGACTATTGATGAAGGTCATAGTTTCATTGTCGTTTCTATGCCTACGGGTAGTGGTAAGACTTTCATTGAAATGTCTTTAGCTTATTGGAGTTTAAGGAGTAATGGCAGGGTTTTGGTTATTGAGCCTACAAGGTTTCTTTGTGATCAAATGATGAAGTTGTGGGGTAAGGTTTTCAAGGATTTTAGGGTTGGTAGAGATTATGAGGGTAAGTGTCTAGAGTTTAAGGATAGGGATATAGTACTTGCAACTCCATATACAGCTACTAAATGCATTAGAGAATATTGTTTAGAAAACTACTTTACTACATTAATAATAGATGAGGTACACCATGCTTATGGTAATAAAAGGTACATAGAATTACTCGAAACAATTAATGTTGACTACGTCTTTGGATTCACCGCACTATTACCCTCATATAGACGTTACAGAGAAATACCATTAAAATGGGGTAAACCCGTTTACCTTGACTACGACTTTAAGAAGCTTAGTGAACTTGGAGGTTTTGAGTCACCTAAAGCTATAGCAGACATCTATGATGTAGAGCTAAAAGAGCTAGAAGACAAGGTTTATGAGCTATTGTTTAGAGGTCAAGGAATTCAAGGTGATGAGAGAATTATAAAGTTCCTGGAATTAACCCTAGTAAGGTATGGTAAGGAAGCTTTTTGTGAAAGCCTTAAGAAAGCTATAAATCGCGGGAGAATAGGAAGAGTTGACAACACCTTTATTGAACTTTGTAATAGTGTAGAACCTTCACATAAGACGCGTACTATTCTTGACATATTGTCCGTATATAATGTTAATGAGCTTAGTCCAATCCTGATATTTACTAGTAGGAAGGCTACAGCATATGAGATTGCTAAAAGTATAGAGAAGTCAAAGTTAGTTAAAGGAAGTGTAGCCGTTCTTACAAGTGATGTAGATAGATCGAGTAGATTAGAGATAATTAAGAGAATTAAGAGTGGTGATGTGAGGGTTGTTATTGCTACAAGAGTTGGTGAGGAGGGTGTTGATATTCCTGAAGCAGGCCTATTAATTATGAGCGATATAGCTAAGAATCAGTTAAGGTTTTATCAAAGACTTGGAAGACTCATAAGACTTACAAGTCCTAAGAAGATAAAATACCTAGTTATTACTCCGACGGTTAAGTCTATGGAGTACTATGATTTAGAGGAGGCTATATGGAATCTTTATGCCGAGGGAATTGATGTTAGCTACCTAGTAATAAACATTGAAGAGAAAGGAATAGCTAGTAAAATACTTGAAATAGTAAATAAGTTTTCAGAAATTTACAATAAGATAACAGTACCTTACACATTAATAACTCAGGGTCGCGAACTAGTAAACCCCATCGATATTATGAAGAAGAAAATTATTGAATACAAGGAGCTAAGAGAATTAGCCTCATCTATAACCCAAGAAATACCTGTAGTTAAGATATGTACATGGGATTACGGAGCTAGAGAATGCATTGAAATTGAACCTATGATAGACTATACCATTATAGAAGGCGAGGAAGAATTAGCTGAAAAATCGTTACTCATAGCACTTATATCATTTGCGAAAACTGATAAATTAAAGAAGCTACTAGACAAGCTAGAATCATACATAGCTATAGATAAAGGTAAACTCTCCAAGCAGTTAATTAAAGGAATTGAGTCAAGAAAAGTATTCTACATATACAATGTTGAAAAAACATCCGATATAATAGCTCAGATAATTAAACAACAATACAATGCATGCCTTAAAGAATGGAAACCCCTATGCCTAGATAATAAGTTCATCAAAATTAGTCGTAAGAAGTTGCTGAGGCTTTTAATGGACCTATTTATATATGATAAAAAGAGCCAAGTTATTGAGCAATTAAGGAAGGATATTGAGAAATATAAAAGAGAATTAATGACCTTCGATGACATAAAAATATATGTGGGTATTAGGCAATTTGGAGACTATAATGTACGAGGCAAGAGCGTAGTTATAATCCCAAGAATAAGTATAACAGTAGGTAATAACCATATAGGTTTAAGTCCTCAAATAAGCTACTATGATATACCATCTGAGGATTTTCTAAGTGAAGTCAAGGATTTAATAAAGTTGAACGTCTTAGCAATAGCTTATGGAAGTGTATCAAAGTTCATTAACATGCTGGAACATTAACCTGAATATTATTGCTAGATACCTTCTATTCTTATTAATACTACTGAGAATGTTTTTGGTAGGACTTTCATTAAGTGAACCATTGGTTTTAGTCCTTTACCATAAATGTTTATTGCATTTGGATGTATGTGTACTTTGCATGTATCTAGAGATGCTATGATTCTACCGTCGTGTCTTAGTCCTACCCCAAAGACTTTAGCTGCTAGTGGTAGTGATATTTTCATGTATTTTGGCAGCTTTAAGAATATGTTTACGCACTTTAATTCACCATATCTTTCAAGAACGTTAATGCATTTATCGAACTCCTCGATTCCTTGAATAGTTGTTTTAACTTCATCTCCTCTTACGTGTATGATTCCATTGCATTTTGGTGGCGTTATTTTTCTATGTAGTTTTATTATTGCTTGTATTTTTGAGTTTAATATTGCTTCTTTGAGATCCTTTGCTATTGGTGCTAATCTTCCCTTACTATGTGCTACTGCATTAAATACTGATTCCTCGGGGTATCCTGTGCATGCTATTAGGCATTTGTAGACTAAGATATCTATCCATGACTTAAGCTGTGATTCGCGAAAACTGACTTCAATTGGTGTTGTTGATACTAGTTTATTGTATATGCTCTTGATTGTTCTTTCTGATACTCCCAGTTCATGGTGTTGTTTTAGTGCTGCTATTCCTCTTGAAATTAATGCTTCAATAGCTTTCTCGACTCCTCTACGCCTAACCTTTAATGGAGCTGCATGTTCTCTCCTAACCTTTTCCTCAACATCATAGGCTCTCCAAGGGGGATGCTCATAATCTACTACATGGTCTTCTAGAACCTCGCCTGTATCAGCACAAATGACTTCGCCACGAACACTATCATAGATTATGTTCTTGCACTTCACCTATTGACCCTTAATGGACGGCTATAGTATTACATATAAATGTTTTTAACATACCTAGACCAGTACTACATTAAGGATTAACATGAACTGGAATGCAGTATTAAGTGAGCTTAGCAGGGAGAGGCTTAGGCCAAAGGTTGTAGCTGAACTACTTAAGGATGTAAAGCCAGTATTAGTTAAGGATTATTTGAAAAAGCGTGGTGAAAGAACTGTTAAACTTAGAGTACCTGAACATGGAGACTACATCATATTAATGATTATGAATAAGTACGGTAAAACCTACCCATGCTGGGTTACATTAAAGAAAGCAACACCACTAACAATTAAGAAAAAGAATGGAAGAAAATACAACTACTGGGCCATATCCTTCAGAATACCAGCATTTTTCGAAGGAAAAGTGAAAGTGAAAGTATATAAAGTACCATCTGAAAACTGTTGAGTAAGCTTATTTTCTTAGAAGTTTATATTAAATACCATCCAAAGAATCAAAAAGTAATATCCTAATTTGATTAGCATGATTTTATGAATGTGATTGTCCTGTTACCATTTTTGGTAATAGGATAATTGTTATCTAACGTGGTTAAGGTTCTTGTAATTGTGTTAGATAACTAGTTGGTTATCTAACGTTATGGTGAGATTTTTGTGGTTTGTTGGTTAACAATGGTGAGGTTATGGTGTTGTGTTCTTTGGTGTTGTGTGTTATATCACAGGTGTGTTTTTGGGTGTTGGTTTTTGATATAACTTGTTCTTGAATATTGATGGTAGGTCATAGTTTGCTATGAATATCGTCTTACCCTTGGGCTTTATTCCTTCGCCATTCTTGATTACTGTTGACGATTTCGTATATTCTGCTATGATGTAATTGTAGTCTTTATATGTTTCATGTATCCATGGATGATAGGTGTATCTTAAGAGCCATTTACCCTTAACCCTTAAAAGAACCTTGAACAACCTCTCATGATCCTTGAACGTGAATCCCCCACCATAGCGATTCTCATTACCTATATGTGGTGGGTCTAGGTAGAACCATGTATCTTCAGAGTCATACCTTTTTATTAATTCCTCAAAATCAAGACACTCTATCACAACCCTCCTAAGCCTCTTATGAATTCTAATCAAATGTTCCTCCATGAGGTATTTTAAATGCCTCGAGTTATTTACTTTGACACTAGTAGCAAATCCTCCACTAATTTCACCGTTAATGGACATGATTATTGATGCAAGAAATACTACTGCTCTTCTCGGGTTTGGTGGTTTGAATGGCTTCTTTAACTCCTCCTTAAAATCCATGAAAAACCTCCTATGATATAAAATGAACTTAGCCTCCTCAATCATTTCATCTATGTGATCACGATAACATAGGAATAAGTTATATAGATCTAGATC
>Ga0180301_10001504_pt1 | contig 18420 bp, 21 predicted proteins | sample GuaBasSediGuay16_FD_121797 | JGI IMG/M metagenome (GOLD analysis project Ga0180301, IMG submission 121797) | Subseafloor sediment microbial communities from Guaymas Basin, Gulf of California, Mexico - Guay16, Core 4569-2, 12-15 cm | ecosystem: Environmental > Aquatic > Marine > Hydrothermal... | reverse complement strand
AGTATAGGAGTTATAGGCGAATGTTCCAGTCAATACAAGAAGTAGGCGTAAACGAAGATGGGAAGACCTATTTAGCCACTCAACAACTCTCTAAATGCCCAAAAAGTGGTGGGCCGGGCCGGATTTGAACCGGCGACCTTCGCCGCGTGAAGGCGACGTCCTAGCCAACTAGACTACCGGCCCAATAGCCTATTTTCTCGAATTCCCCCTTTATATTTTTCGTGGAGAATTGCGAGGCTGGCTTTGCAGAAAATTATTAAAGGCTAAGTTTATTCTGATCATTTTAGTGTTGGGCCCGTCGCCTAGTCAGGATAGGGCGTCGGCCTCCTAAGCCGATGGTCGAGGGTTCAAATCCCCCCGGGCCCGCCAAAACTCTCATTTGTCATGAAGGGGCTCATCAGCGTGTTTTGTGTTCTATTTGATGGTGAGGTTCCTTTAGTTGTTGCTGGAAGCGTCTCTTTCAGGCTTGAGGACTCAGATTTTGTGATAATCTCCGTTGGGAATGAGGGGATGAAGAGGCAAAATGAGCTGAAGTGTAGAGGCGATCTGACTATGTGCCCAGACCGGTTAGGCCTGTCCTTCCGAGAAACGGAATTCTCCTCCTTCTAAGGGTCTTAATCATCTTCTTCAGCCTATTATACTGCTGAAGAAGAAGCTTCACATCTCTCTCAGAAGTTCCGGATCCCCTAGCGATCCTCCTAATCCTAGAGGACTTTAAGATTTTAGGATTCTCCCTCTCCTCGGGGGTCATCGACTGGATTATAGCCCTCCACTTCTTAATCTGCTCTCCAGCAACCTCCATCATCTCATCTGGAATCTCATATCCAAATCCGGGGATCATCCTTAGGATCTTGCTGATCGGCCCCATCCTCTGCATGGCCTCAAACTGCTCATACATATCCGTTAGCGTGAATCTTCCGCTGAGAAAAGCCTTGGCTCTCCTCTTCGGAACCTTAACCTCAGCCTCGCGAACCCTCTCCAATAATCCCTGAATATCACCCATCCCCAGTAGTCTACCGACGAATCTTGGGGGATCAAAGGGTTCAAGATCATCGATCTTCTCTCCAGTTCCAATGAATTTTATCGGCGCTCCGGTGGCTGCAACGGCTGATAATGCCCCTCCGCCCCTAGCTGAGCCGTCAAGCTTAGCAACGATTATCGAGCCTATCGGGGTGGCCTTATGGAATGCCTCAGCCTGAGCAGCAGCCTGCTGACCTATAGTCCCATCAATAACGAGTATAGTCTCGTCTGGGTGGATCTTAGACTCAAGCCTTCTCATCTCATCTATAAGGCTGGCCTCATCCTTATGTCTGCCGGCAGTATCTATCAATACGACATCATAATTCTCAAATCTCTTAAGCCCATCCAGCGCTATCCTCACGGAGTCACTCTCATCCTCATCGCCATACACTGGAACATTTATTTGATCAGCTAGCTGCCTAAGCTGAGCGTAGGCTCCGGGACGATAGGTATCAGCGCATATAAGAGCCGTCTTATAACCCCTCTTCTGAAGATACCTCGCTAGCTTAGCGGCTGTCGTGGTCTTCCCGGAGCCCTGAATCCCAACGAGCATGAATACATTTCTCCTTTTAGGATCGATCCTTAATGGAACCTGCTTCTCACCCAGAAATCGTGTGAGCTCCTCATAAACAACCTTTATCACATGCTCCCTTCTCGAGATCCCAGGCGGGATCTCCTCCTTAAGAGCCCTCTCCTCGACTCTCTTAGATAGATCTAAAACCAGCCTAACATTTACATCGGCCATAAGGAGGGCTCTTTGAAGGTCGCGGATGAGCTCTCTTACAGCATTCTCATCGACGGCTGAGGCTCTCAGAAGCTTCTTGAGGGAATTGTAGAGGGAAGATCCGAGCTTTTCAAGAGCCAAATCCAGCATCTCCAAACCAAGACGATCAAAGAATATTTCAAGATTGAAATCCATAAATCTATCCCTTCGTGTGATAACTAAGATTTATCAGCGATGGAGTCGTATTAATTGATGAGCCAAATGCCTCTTGGCGGGATATGATATGAGACGCATAGACCTGAGAAGCGATACCGTAACGCTTCCAACAGAGGAGATGCTTGAGGCCATAAGAAATGCCGAGCTTGGAGATGATGTTTACGGCGAAGATCCGACAGTGAATCAACTTGAGGAGATGGCGGCTGAGAAGATGGGGAAGGAGGCGGCGATGCTGGTTCCAAGCGGAACAATGGCTAACCTCATATCGCTAATGGCGAATACCAGACGTGGAGATAGCGTGATACTCGGAGTGGACTCACACATATACAGATATGAAGTCGGAGGAGTCTCGGTAATAGCGGATCTACTGCCAATACTAGTAAAGGAGAAGATGGGATTCATGGATCCAGCCGAGATAGAAGCGGCGATCCAGCCCGTCGATCTCTACAGGGCCCCGACAACGCTCATATGCATAGAGAACACCCATAACAGGGCTGGAGGAGTAGTAATAACTCCGCAGCAAATAGAGCAGATAAGAAGAGTCGCTGATGAGCATAATTTAAGGCTCTACATGGATGGAGCGAGAATATTCAATGCAGCCGTAGCCCTAAAGGTGGATGTGAAGGAATTCACGAGGCACGTTGACAACTTAATGTTCTGCCTCTCGAAGGGGCTGAGCTGCCCAATAGGATCAATAGTCGTCGGAAGCAGAGAATTCATCGATAGGGCAAGGAAGATCAGAAAGATGCTCGGTGGAGGAATGCGGCAGGCGGGAATAATAGCGGCTCCTGGAATAATAGCACTAGAAAAGATGATCGATAGATTAGAGGAGGATCATAGAAACGCCCGGCTTCTAGCTGAGGGACTCGCAAAGATAGATGGGCTGAAGGTGGATCTGAGAACGGTTCAGACGAACATAGTGATGTGCGACGTTGATGGGCTTGGAGTCTCAGCTGAGACATTCGTTGAGAGACTGAAGGCTAGGGGAGTCCTCATAAACAGCATAAGTAGCAGCAGAGTTAGATTCGTAACTCACCGGGGAATAGAATCGGGAGACATAAAGGAGGCACTGGCAATAATAGAGGATGAGGCAAGAAAGATCAGAAATGAAAGATCATGAAGTGTATTGCGTCTCTAAGACTGCTACTTGGTCCTCATGATCTTCGTTCGCCCCATGATCCGCCAATACTCAACCTCAACTCCCTCGCTGAGCCTAGACCTCAGATCCTCATCGTCTGGAAGCGGAGTCTCAAAGACCTCGTATGTTTCTAGATCCATTATTTGAACGGCGTTGGGCATAACGGAGATGACCTGCCCACTCCTCTTCTCGATTATTGGAACCTCAACCTTAGCGTCAACGGGCTTAACGAAGCTCCTCTTAACACCATCGAAGACGCCTATTGTGACGACCCTAGCCTTCGCGGCTCCATGCTTTCCAGGCTTCGACTTCGTCAGATCAACGATGCGGCACGGCTCATTATCGACTATCACGTAGCTCCCAACCTTTAAGCTCCCAACATCAACAGGCTTACTCATGGATCATCCATCCGTGAAACCTAAGGCTCCCACTAATATTTATAGAATCAATTATTTCATTATTTCGGTCAAAAAATGTAAAAGATAAAAGGCGACATATCTATATGTCAAGCATCCCCGTAAATCATTTCGGCGCGTGAGAATTTGTCTGGAAAGGCAGGCATAATCGCCCGCACGGATCGTGAAGAAGCGATCTCACTCGCAGATAGGATAGTAGAGATCCTCTTAAAGGAGGGCTATGACGTCCTATTAGAGCCAGCCCTAGCCGAGATCATGCATAAACCTGAACTTTCAGCCCAACTCGACAGGATGAGGGTGGACGTGATAATAACGATCGGAGGAGACGGCACAATATTAAGGACTTGCCTTCAAATCCCAAAGCCTGAACCGCCAATCTTAGCTGTTGACATGGGAGTAAGAGGCTTCCTAACTGAAGTCCCGCCTGAAAGGGCAATAGAGGCCGTAAAGAAGTATCTGAGGGGAGAATATACTATAGAGCAGTGTAGCAAGATAGCCTCATACATTGGGGATAAGAGGCTTCCAGACGCGCTGAATGAGGTATTCGTGACATCCCGACACTTAGCGAAGATCCTACACGTAAAGGTAAGCATGAACGATGAAACTGTAATGTCATGCAGGGCCGACGGGGTGATAATAGCATCCCAGGTAGGCTCAACAGGGTATGCACTATCAGCGGGAGGCCCAATTATAGATCCAGGCTTAGAAGCCTTCGTATTAACCCCCGTCTGCCCCATAACTTCGATCCGCCCGATAGTCTTCCCCTCATCATCGACTGTCAAGATAGAGATGATAAGGCCGAGGACCGCCATGGTAGTCATCGATGGGCAATATCAGAAGATGATAAATGAGGATGAACCCTCACTAACGATCAGAAAGTCGGAGCATAAATCATCATTCATAAGATTTGGTGGGAGCTTCTATCAGCGCCTAAAGGCCAGACTCCTATTCTCAAGAGAGGAAAGCTAACATGAGCGATAAGCGGAGAGCAGTGGTAGTTGACACCACGGCCTTCATAGCCGGCTTCGACGCATACAACACATACGATGAGGTTTACTCGATACCCGAGATAGAGAGGGAGCTCATGAGAGGCTCAATGGCAAAGACGAGATTGGAGATGGCGATAAAGTCTGGGAGGCTGAAGATACGAGAGCCAACCTCAAAGGCGATTAGGGAGGCTGAGAGCGCATCAAAGGAGATGGGCGACTTCCAATCGCTATCAGAGGCAGACATAAAGATAATAGCATTAGCCATACAATTGAGAGATGAGGGATACGAGCCCAGAATAATAACTGATGACTTCTCAATACAGAACGTCGCAAAGAAACTCTCATTAGAATATGCGTCCATAACGACCCACGGAATAAAATATCACCTAAAATGGATACTGTATTGCCCTGCATGCAGAAAAACATACCCGCCGGACTACAAATTTGAAAACTGCGAAAACTGCGGAACAAAACTCAAACGTAAACCATTAAGCAAGGCTCTTATACGAGGCTCGAAGGGACAAAATAAAAAGGAGTTTGGGAAGCTCAAGCTGTCGGAGGGGGGAGACGAGAGGGGTCCATGACAGGTTGAGCTTCCCAGAGAAATACTTTAGAGATTAATTGAACGCTATAAATCTTTCGATACGTTTAACATTCCCCTCCGGCAATTAGAGGCTGAAGATCCGGGAATGATCCGTAATGAAGATCATACGCATGGATATTAAGCACGGCTCAGTCACCCTCATGCCCGAGACGCTAGATGACTTCTGGGTATTATATAATGTGATCGATAGGGGAGACACCGTCTATGCTAGGACAAGAAGGGAGATCAGGCTGAACGAGAGATACAGCCGACCTGAGAAGGGAAGGAGGATCACAGCATATCTAGGCCTGAAAGTTGAGGATGTAAAATGGGATAGGAGTATGAATCGCCTAAGGATCCACGGGATAATCTGCGAGGCTCCAGAGGAGATAGGAGAAGGCTCACATCACACATTCAATATTACACTAAATAAGTCATTGAAGATCGTGAAGGAAAATTGGATGAAGCATCAGATCGATCAGATAAGAAGGGCCGCTGAAAAGAAGATCAAGCCTACACTCATAATCTCAATTGATGATGAGGGATACTGCATAGGCATACTAAGAGGGTTCGGAGTTGAGATAAGAGCAGAGGAGCACATAACATTGCCGGGAAAGACTAGATCTGAAGAGCGGAGAAGAGCCCTCAGAGAACTATTCAAGTCGGCCGTTAAGGCGATAGATGAGACCCGCGGCGGAGGGGAAATGCCAATCGTAATACTAGGACTTGGATACGTAAAGAATGAATTCGTAAAGTATCTTGAGGGAAGACCTGAAATTAAAAGGAGCATAATAGATGTGAAGAGTGTGAATAGCACTGGCAAGGCTGGAATATACGAGGCTCTACGCTCAGGGATCCTAAGTAAGGCTCTAAGATACATGCGGATACTGAAGGAGGCTGAATCCATAGAGGAGCTGCTTAAACGCTTGGGCAGGGGAAGAGGAGACGTAACATATGGGATAAGGGAGGTTCAAAGGGCGAATTCTCTGGGTGCCATAGAAAAACTGTTGCTGACAGACTCTTACCTGCGTGAAGCATCAGATGATGAGAGGAGAATGCTTGAGGATCTGATGCGTGAAGTAGAGGAGAAGAGGGGCGAGGTTATAATAGTCAGCACGGAGCATGAGGCTGGAGCTAAGCTCAGCTCGCTCGGCGGAGTAGCAGCTCTACTGCGCTTCCCAATAGAATAGCCCCTAACTCATCTCCCTAATCTTCTCGCGGATCCTATCCTCAGCATAGGATGCCAGACGCTTTAACGAATCCTCATCCCTAGCCTCAACAGTTAATCTTATTAGAGGCTGAGTATTCGATGCCCTAATCAGGAACCAACCATCATCCTCAATAACCTTAACCCCATCAATAGTTAATGTCTCATATCCCATGCTCTTAAACTCCCTCGAGAGCTCATCCACAACCCTAAACTTAACGTTGTCCGGGCACTCAAACTTCATCCCCGGTATCCTAGGGTATCTGGGCATCGAATCGATTATATCCGATAGCCTCTCATCTCTCTTGGATAGAATCTCTGCGATCTTAAGGCATGCGTATAGGCCGTCATCGAAGTAGTAGAGCTCCCTAAAGTAGAAGTGTCCACTCGTCTCCCCTCCTAGGACAGCTCCCTCCTTAATCATCTTATCGACTATATACGTATGTCCAACCCTGCTCAGCACAGGCCTTCCTCCAAGCCTCCTAATAGTCTCCTCAACTATCATTGAACAGCTAACCTCAAAGACAACGGGGGCACCTCTATTCTCTCGTAGATACTCCTCAATGAGTAATAGGAGAATGGACGTTCCAGATACAACCCTCCCCCTATCATCAACGAATACAACTCTATCCCCATCCCCATCGAATCCAGCTCCAAAATCAGCCTCCTCATCGAGCACAAGCCTCTTCACATCCGTCAATGTCTCCTCAGATGGTTCAGGAGGATGAGCGGGGAATGAACCGTCAGGCTCAGAGTTTATCGCCGTAACATCTATCCCAGCCTCCTCGAATATTCTCGGAGTCAGAACTGAGCATGAGCCATTTCCGGGATCAACAATTATCTTAAGGTCATCAGCCAGCTCTATCCTCTCAGCGACATATCCGATGTAATCAAGAATTGCATTCTCATTCCTTACAAGTCTACCTCTGGATTTAGCCTCGAATTTCCCATGTATCGCCAGATCCCTAAGTCTCTCCATCCCCATGCCCATACTTATGAATCCCGTCTTAAGCCATATCTTAAATCCATTCCACTCTGGAGGATTATGAGATGCCGTCACCATAACCCCGCCTGTCCTGCCATAATGGGCTGAGGCGAAATTTAATATTGGAGTCGTGACGACGCCTATATCCTCAACGTTGATTCCCCCAGAGAGCATTCCCTTGATCAGTGATCTCGAGAGAGGCCCGCTGCTGTGGCGTACATCCCTGCCAACGAGCATGTCTCCCTCGCCATTCAGATAAGCCGCTAAAGCCCTACCTATCCTCTCAGCCACCTGCTCCGTGAGGTCTCTACCATAAATCCCCCGGATATCGTAGGCCCGAAATATCTCCTCTGAGATCATGATGCGTTCCTCAGAGGATATACTATCGAATCTACTGAAAAGCTTTAGGAACTAAAGACTTATTCACCGTTGATTCCCCGCCACATCCTCCAGTATGGGCTGAGTATATTCTCCCTGGTCAACTCGATTGAACTGTTCTTTCTGAGCTGAGACTTAAAAGTGTATTCTGCGAGCTTCTCAAGCTCGTCTGAGCCGACTCCGATCTCCTTAAGCGTAAGAGGCACGTTAAGTTCACGATAGAAGTTCATGAGCCACATGATCATCCTCCGCAAGTTCTCCAAGTCAGTCATCTCCTCATCGTAGATTCCAGCTGCCTCGCTGATCATCGCTATCTTATCAGCAGAGGAGGACAAATAGAAATCTAAAATGTATGGTAGGGCTAAAGCGACTGAGAGTCCATGGGGCAAATCATATATTGGCCCGATCGTCTGCCCTACGAGATGCCCAAGCAGAACACATGGATAATTAAAGGATAATCCAGCTAGGGTTGCAGCCATAGACATGTTATACCGAGCCTCCAAATCTCTGCCATCATCATAGGCCCTCTTAAGATACTGGAATATCGCCCTAAGAGCCCCGAGTGCCAGGGCATCAGTGAATGAAGTTGCCCAAGTGGAGATCATAGCCTCAACGGCATGAGACAGGGAATCCAGACCCGTATAGGCAGTAATCCTAGGAGGCAGAGAAACGGTTAATAATGGATCGACGATCGCGGCATCCGAATTATAAGCTCGCTTGAGATCGACCTCTTAGTCCACTCGAACCTTATAACGGCGAATCTCGTAACTTCACTTCCAGTTCCACTTGTAGTTGGAATGCATATTAGAGGCAAGCCCTTTCTGCGCACCTTATCCGCTCCAATGTAACTCTCGATAGACCCCTCATTCCGAGCTGACATGGCCGCTATCTTAGCGGAGTCTAGAACGCTTCCCCCGCCCAAACCGACGATCAAATCGAAACTTTCAGATCTAACCCTCTCAACTAATGGTTCAAGATCGGCTAGGGAAGGCTCGCCCCTAACATCATAAACATCAACATTCAAGTAATCGAGTTCATTCAGAACCCTATCGAGGTAACCGAGCCTCTTAACGTTAGGATCAGTGATCACAAGTGCTCTTTTAGGATCGAATCTTCTGGCCTCACTGCCTAGAGCCTCGAGGGAGCCTAAACCCAGACGGATCCTCCTAGGCCCCGTGAAGAGCATGATCCTTCTAAGGGCGGAGCTCCCGATCATCCCCTAACCCTCACGATGCATATTAACAGTTTAGGCCACATAAGACTTGTTACGGCTCTAAGCCTCGGATGGAAGCAAAAATAAGAGTTAATCAAACATTCATCATTTGAGACTGAGAAGCGCTATTTGGAAGTGAAGCCTAATCTTGAATTGCGCTGAGGAAGTTGAGGTTATAACGGCATATGGACATGAACTGATACATGCAACCCATAAGACCACATTTGAGATCACAAAGGATGAAGATTTAACTCCGAGGGGAGACTGCATAATCGCCGTTAAGGCTGATAAATCAGTTGTGGATTTAAGTAGAAGATTCAGGGAACTCGCAAGAAAACCGAATGCGGAGATAACGATAATAATCGAGTGTGAAGGCGAGAAGGAGATAGTTAAGGCCTCCGGAGATCCAAGGCTGACATATACTCACATGAGAGACTTGGTCGTCAGAAAGAGCACATACATCTGCGATAGAACCCTAGCGATAAAGGCGGATAAGGCGGCCTGCGACCTCTCAAGAAGCCTAATTAGGAAATTAAAGAATCCGGAAAACAAAGTGAAGATCACATTAAAGGTGAAATGTTAATGCCCATCGATCAATGCGTCGACGACTACCTGCCATCTTCCAGGAGCAACCTCGCGAACCCTCCTCGCCGAGATCGCGCGATCAAAGCTTCGACCAGCCTCTGCAACTGTCCTCCTAAGTTTATCCTCAGCCTCACCTATTGGATCAACGCCTCCCGAAAAGCAATAGAAATGTATGACTCCCCCCTCGGGCTTGATGGCCTCACAGGCCGAATCAACATACTCCAATGCCCTCTCAGGCAGATTCATTATCACGCGATCAGCAACTCCCTTAAGCCTCTCGCCTATTACCGTCCTCGCATCGCCGAGGATCGGAATAACCCTGCCTAAAACCCCATTAGCGGCAACATTCTTTTCAAGATACCTTACCGCGTTCGGATTGATATCTATCGCGTAAACCCTAACATTCTCGTGCATCTTCGCGATTAATATGGAGAATGGGCCTACCCCAGCGAACATATCAATTACGGTCTCATCTGATCTAACCTGCCTAGCGACTCTCATGTGCTCGAAGGATAGTCTGGGCGAAAAATATACTTTCTTAACGTCAAGGTAATATGTGCATCCGTTCTCGCGGTGAACAGTCTCAGTCCTACCTAAACCGGCAATAACCTCATATTCCCTCAGCCTCTCAACTCCCTCGACTGCACTTGCCTTAGCAAGGACAGTTTTAACGTTGCTGTGTGTCTGAAGTATCGCTTCCCCAACAATACTCTTGTATGCCTCGAGTTCAGGCGGTATCTCAACGATGGCGATCTCCCCGATAATATCTATCGATCTAGGGAAGCTCGCTAGGAGATGCGGTGGAAGCCTGTCGGCAACAGCCTCAAAGGCCTTCCTTGGCCTCCTCCTCAGCCTCTGAAATCTCCTCCTCAATATTTCATATTGGCTTAGGCTCTCATGAAACTCCTTAATCTCAAAGTCGGGCTTCCGAATCAATGGAATAAACAAATACTCCCCATCAGACTCTATCCTCAATTCCCTGTTGAGCAGATCGAGTTTTGAGGCTAATCTAATGGCTTTCTCCCCTTCTCTCTTCGGAACCCTCAGCGAATATGCCTCCTCTGGGATTCCCATCTATTTCGCCTCCGTCTCATTTCCGCCCATAATGGCTTAACCCTCACTTTAGCCCTTAAATCGTCACCCTGCTCCCTTAGGATTCTGGCCACATTCTCACATGTAACGGCCGTTGTAGTTCCAACCATAGTTACGCATGAAGCCCCCGCAGCTGCGCCTTCCAAGAGGACATCTATGACATCGTCTCGGGAAAGATCCAAGATTGAACACTCATGATTTATAAGCCTAAGCAATCCGTGAATTATTCCAGCGCATAATGCATCTCCGGCACCCGTAGGATCTATAACTGGAACCTTAAAGGCCGGAATATCAAAGATAGAATCTCCAATTGCCGCGACTAAACCCTTCTCTCCAAGACTTACAATCGCCATATCCGCCCCCATCATCCTCAATGAAGATGCAGCGGCCGCCGGATCATCGAAGCCAGTAATCTTCCTAGCCTCATCCATATTGCAGTGGAATATGCTCGTATACTTCAGTGAGGAAATTAGGAATTCCCATCCGTGCATGTAAGGCCTTACTGGATCAACGAATGTTATGGATCCGATCTCCCTGGCTCTTTTGAGGACATCCGCTAGACTCTCATCCAGCCTCCCAGTTAATCCAACTCCTCCAACATAGAAGATCCTAGGCTTCTCCCCCTCCAAAACTCTGAGGACATATTCTGGGCTTAGATGCCAATTCGCTCCAATATCCGTATGGAATCTCCTATCCTCGCCCTTAACTACGAGTATTAAATCCTTAGATGTGCCGCTCCCAGAGATCCTCTGGAGATGAGCTACTACACCATTATTCCTTAGCAGGTCGAGAATGAAGTCTCCGAAGATATCCTTGCCTACAGCTCCGGTGGCGCTGACCATCCACTCCTGAACTCCAAGCCCCCTCAGATCAACCGATACGTTTCCGCAGTGCCCGCCTATATGCATCTCTATCCCCCTAGGCGTATAGGTGACCTCGCCGGGAGACGAGATCCTCGGCAGATCAGCCGCGATCAAATCGATAACTAAGATTCCAGCGCATGTGACTAGCATAAGCATCACCAGTAGCAATATGGATGGTGACGTAGTCTCAGTAAGAATTTAATTGGGTGCTCTTAAATGCTTAGTTGATTACCAGCCGGGGGCTGGAAGCCTTCGAATTCACATTCATTTGAATATTTTTTAACTAAAGGTATAAATATCCCTTTATTTTTTAAACAGAGGGAAGTGTGGAGGCTCAAACTTGCAACATAAAACAGGCGAAGATAGATGGAGGGAGCAGCTCAAAAGGGTCCAAGAGAGAATGAGCAAGGTCAAGCATAAGATCGCCGTGATAAGCGGTAAGGGAGGTGTTGGAAAGAGCGTTGTAACGGCGAACCTCGCAGTTGCCTTCGCCTTAAACGGCAGAGAGGGAAGGGTAGGCATACTAGACGCGGATATTCATGGACCATGCATACCTAAAATCATCGGATTGAAGGGAACCAGACTTCAAGTGGGGCCTCCCGGAATATTCCCGGCATCCGGGCCCCTAGGCATCAAGGTCGTCTCTATGGATTTCCTATTACCCGAGCAGGAGACCCCAGTTATATGGAGGGGCCCGCTGAAGTATCAGGCTATAAGGCAATTTCTCTCTGATATTGTCTGGGGGGAGCTCGATTATCTCTTCATTGATCTTCCCCCGGGAACTGGTGATGAGCCCCTAAGCGTGATGCAGCTACTTCCAGACATGGACGGCGTTGTCATAGTAACGATCCCATCTGAGGTATCTCAGGGCGTCGTTAAGAAGGCCGTTAGCTTCGCGAGGCAATTGAAGACGCGAATACTGGGCGTAATAGAGAATATGAGCGGCTTCATCTGCCCAAATTGCGGGGCTGAAATAAACATATTCAAGGTTGGAGGCGGAGAGAAGATAGCGAATGAGATGGGAATCCCATTTCTCGGCAGAATCCCAATAGACCCTAAGATATGCGAGGATTCAGACGAGGGGACGCCATTCATACTTAAGCATAGAGACTCGGCTGCGGCAAAGGCCTTTACTGAAATAGTCAAGAAGATAGAGGAGATGGTTGAGGGGGGAAGAAGCAGCTCATGACCCATATAGTAGCGTCAACTGGAGGTAAGGGTGGAACTGGAAAATCCACATTCGCCGTTCTCCTCGCACTTAAGCTCTCAAGTCAGGGAAGAAGGGTTCTCCTATGCGACTGCGACGTTGAATGCCCAAATGACCATCTGCTCCTAGGAAAGGAGCTCGGGGAGTATAAGCCCATATATAGGGACTTCCCAAAACTAAACCCCCAAAAATGCATAAGCTGCGGTTCATGCTCAAAGGTCTGCAGGGAGAATGCGATATTCTGGGTAAAGGGAAAACCTCCAATCATATTTGAGGATCTATGTAGCGGATGCGGAGCATGCTGGATCATTTGCCCAAAGAAGGCAATAGAGACGAAAAAGAAGCTGATCGGAAGGATCTTTGAGACGAGGGTGAATGAGAACCTCTGGCTTCTAACAGGACTCTCCGAGCCGGGAATCACGGAGACGGGGCCAGTCGTGAAGGAGGTGAAGAAAAGAGCCCTAAAGGTCGCTGAGAAGATAAATGCTGAATTCCTAATTGTAGATACGGCTCCGGGAACTCACTGCAACGTTATACAGGCTCTACTCGATTGTGAGAGGGCATACATAGTCACAGAGCCTACACCTCTCGGTGCACATGACGCCGCATTAATCCTCGAACTTCTAAGTCTAATGAAGGTTCCATCCGAGATAGTTCTGAACAGATCAGATGTTGGAGACTCAAGCGTCATAGAGAAGATGGCAGAAGAGTATAATGTAGAGATAACGATTAGGATTCCATACTCTGAGAGGCTGCTCAGGGCATACTCTGAGGGAAGACTTGAGAGGGTGGTGGATCTAATATGAATATTGTCGTAGCCTCTGGTAAGGGTGGAACTGGAAAGAGCATGCTCGCAAGCTCCCTAAGCTTGCTCTTCTCTCAGAACTGGAGGATCGTTGCATGCGACTGCGACGTGGACGCTCCAAATCTAGGATTGTGGCTTGGAGTGACAACATACGATTCCGTCGAGCAGATATCAACATCAGAGAAGGCGAGGATAAACCCTGAAAAGTGCATTGGATGCGGAAAATGCTACGAAAACTGCTTCTTCGGAGCAATAGAAAGGATAGACTCAAAATTCAAAGTTAACCCCCTCCTCTGCGAGGGGTGCGGAGTATGCAAGCTCCTATGCCCAGTGGAGGCGATAGAGCTCACTCCCGTAATGAATGGGGAGATAAGGGTGAAGGAGACGAGGTGGGGTTTCCCACTGGTCTCAGGTAGACTTAAACCTGGAGAGACTGGATCCGGAAAGATAGTTCAAGAGTTGAGGAGGAGAGCCGAAAAGATAAACCATGAGATCATGATCCTCGACGCGGCCGCCGGGATAGGCTGTCCAGTCATAGCATCCGTGATGGGATGCGATTATGCCGTCCTCGTAACCGAGCCTACCCCAAGCGCCCTCTCAGACCTACAAAGAATACTCGAGATAGTGAATCACTTCAATATTCCATACGGTATAATCCTGAATAAGTGGGATATAAATCCGAAGGCTTCAGATGAGATAGCGAAGTGGAGCGGGGATAGATTCCTCGGAAGAATCTCATATGATAGGGAAGTGGTAAACTCGATAGTAAACCTCACGCCGGTAATACTCTCAGAGAGCAAGGTTAAAGACGAGATCAAGGAGATCTTCAATAGGATCTGCGAGTCTGCGTCGCTATAGCACGTAAATAGAGCGGCAAACACAAATTTCTTTTTTAATCAAAAAATCGGAAAATCTCAATGATTTATCAATTATTTTTTGACAAAAGGTTTAAATATGCTCCTACATTTTTGCATTAGAAGATGGCAGCACCCTCAAATTTTAAGCCCCTAATCCTCAGTATAGTGACAATATTCTTCGTCACATCTCTGATAGGAGCATTCTTCCCCCAGCAACTTGAAGGCGGAAATGCCCAGATAAAAGCAGTCGTTACTATACTTCCGCAGGCCGAATTCGTAGAGAAGGTTGGAGGCGAAAGAGTAGAAGTGATAGTTATGGTTCCTCCCGGCGCAAGCCCACATACATACGAGCCTTCTCCAAGGCAGCTGGTAGAGATAAGCGATGCCGACGTATACTTCCAGATGGGCTCGGGAATAGACTTCGAATTATCCTTCATGGATAAGATAAGGGAGATCAATCGCAGAATGCTCATAGTCAACTGCTCAAGGGGAATAAGGATCATAGATAGGGACCCGCATGTATGGCTCTCTCCGAGAAACGCAAAGGTGATAGTTAAGAATATCTACGAGGCATTAGCCCAGATAGATCCGGAAGGCGAGGAGTACTACCGAATGAACATGGAGTCCTACATTAGGGAGCTTGAGGCTCTAGATCGCGAGGTAAGGGAGATCCTAAAGGATCTGAATGACAGACGATTCATGGTTTACCATCCGGCATGGAGATACTTCGCCGTGGAATATAATCTTACTCAGATACCCGTTGAGAGGGAGGGGAAAGAGCCGACTGCACGCGGAATGATGGCTCTAATAGATCAGGCTAGAAGTCTACACATGAAAGTAATATTCGTCTCGCCCCAATTCGACTGGAAGAAGGCTGAGACCATAGCGGAGAGCATACATGGAAGAATAGTTTTTCTCGATCCTCTAGCTAAAGATTACATTGATAATTTGAGGCGTGTTGCCATCGAGATCTCCCGGAGCATGAGACAGAATGTCTGAGGAAGTAATAAGATTAGAGAATGTCTGGGTTAAATTTGGCGATCACATAGTCCTAGAAGATATCAACCTAAGCGTGCGGAACCGCGATTTCCTAGGTATAATTGGACCTAACGGCGGAGGAAAAACAACGCTTCTAAAGGTCATTCTGGGATTGATAAAGCCGACTGAAGGAAATGTTACTGTTCTTGGAAATCCGCCTGAGAAGAGCAGACGGTTCCTAGGCTACGTCCCCCAAATCTCACAGTTCGATAGGGAATTCCCTGCCACCGTACTCGATGTCGTCCTGATGGGAAGGCTTGGAGCGAAGGGTATCCTAAGAAAATACAGCAGCGAAGATATTAGAGTGGCTGAGGAGGTATTAGAGTCCGTAAATATGCTTGAGTTTAAGGATGAGCATGTGGGGAGGCTGTCTGGAGGGCAGATCCAAAGGGTATTACTGGCAAGGGCACTCGTGACTGACCCCAAAATTCTCCTCCTTGACGAGCCGACTGCCAGCATAGATGAGCCGACGAAGATCGACATATACGAGTTACTGAAGGAGCTGAACCGGAAAGTCACGATAGTGCTCGTCTCCCATGACATTGGAGTGATATCGTCCTACGTTGAGAAGATCGCCTGCCTAAATAGAAGATTATACTATCATGGCTCAAAGGAGGTTGAGGGAGAGGTGATAGAGGAGACCTATCAATGCCCAATCTACCTGATAGCTCATGGATTCCCACATAGAGTCCTCAGAAGACACGACAAAAAGGACAGTAGGGAGAAGTGAATGGGATTGTGGGAGATCCTACAATATGAGTTCATGAGAAACGCCTTGGCCGCCGGGATCATGGCGAGCGTGGCATGCGGAGTGGTAGGAGCGCTAGTCGTAACGAGGAGGATCTCAATGATCAGCGGGGGAATATCACATGCAGCCTTCGGGGGAATAGGACTCGGATTCTACCTAAAATTCAATCCGATCCTCGGAGCCTTGATATTCGCTATTATCTCGGCTTTAAGTATGGGAATCATCAAGGAAAAGACTGGGATAAGCGAGGATTCCGCTATCGGAATCCTCTGGGTAACTGGAATGTCATTGGGAATAGTATTGATCAGCCTAACCCCAGGATACACGCCGAACCTCTTCAGCTACCTATTCGGTAGCATCCTAACAGTTCCGCGATCAGATCTAATAGCAATGCTCATCCTAGACATAGCGATCCTACTTGTAACATACATGTTCTATGAGAGGTTCTTGGCCGTCTCATTCGATGAGGACTACGCTGAAGCATCTGGGATCCCAGTTCAATACACCTATCTGACGCTTCTGTTGCTCGTTGCATTGACAGTCGTGATTCTCATAAGGATCGTGGGTGTAATCCTGATAATAGCGATGCTGACGATACCTGCGACGATCGCGTGGCAATTCAGCTATAAACTCAAGCAGATAATGATCATATCATTCATTCTGAGCGTAATATTCACGGTCGAGGGATTATGGCTCTCCTATATGCTTAATCTCCCATCTGGGGCAACTATAGTTCTGGTTTCAGTTGCAACTCTAATCCTATCATCCGCCTTGAAGAGGACGCTGAGAAAATAGTCTACTTTATCTCGATTAGATCCATAGCCTCCTTAAAGTAATTCAGGACGTTCTTGCCCTTCTCCGTGATCCAGTATGTCGTCCTATTCCCATTCTCCTCAACCCTCACAAGCCCCTGCTCAACCATAGACTCCAATATCCTCATGAGAGGCTTCCAGCTTAGATTCGTGCGGTACATTATGCGAGTTGGCTTATGAGTCCCCCGCTTAATCGCATTAAGAACATCAAGATAAATCTCAATTCGGGATCTCTTGGAGCTCATGGCAGCATCAACCATAAGTTCAAGGGAGAAAGATAAAAAGAAATGTGCGTAGCTCAAACCGACACAAAACAAGCCCCCAACATCAATCAAAAAATTTTTTATGGAGATGCCATTAAGGATTGAGGGTGACAACTATGGACTTTTATGAAGTTATAAGGACGAGGAGAAGCGTAAGATCATACAAGCCCGACCCGATCCCTGATAATGTTCTGAGGAGAGTCCTCGACGCGGCGAGGATCGCCCCGTCAGGATCTAATAGGCAACCTTGGAAATTCATAGTCGTCAAGGATGAGGAGACAAAGAGGAAGCTCATACCGGCCTGTCACAATCAATCATGGATCGCTGAGGCTCCAGTCATCGTAGTTGCATGCGCCCAGGAGCTAGCCTATAATAGGGGAGGATACATGGGGAAGCTAAGCGGAGTCATGGATGCGACTATAGCATTCACACACTTGATCTTGGCGGCTAGGGCTGAGGGGCTTGGAACATGCTGGATAGGAGCATTCGATAATGATAAGGTCAAGGAGATCCTCGGTGTCCCGGAGGGATGGAACGTCGCTGCATTAACCCCGCTAGGATATCCATCTGAAGGTGAAGATGCATTCAGGGAGACCGCGAATAGGAAGCCCCTCGAAGAGATAGTCTCAACCGATAAATTCTAAACTTAACCATGCATTTTTTCACAATAGGACACTCCAATAGAAGCCTAGATGAGATGGTGGGTCTCCTCAAAAAATTCGGTATAGAAGCGCTTGTTGATGTTAGGAGATGGCCGAGCTCAAGGAAGTATCCGCACTTCAATAGGGAGATCCTTGAGGAGAGGCTTAGGGTAGAGGGAATAGTATACATTTGGCTTGGCAAGGAGCTAGGCGGATATAGAAGCGGGGGCCTAGGGGAGAAGTCGCCGAACAAGGCATGGAAGACTCTAGGCTTCAGAAACTACGCTGATTATACGCTCAGCGAGGAGTTTAAGGCTGGGATAAATAGGCTTCTTGAATGCGGAGAAAAATGGAAAACGGCCTACATGTGCTCAGAGAAGTATTACTGGAGATGCCACAGAAGAATAATCTCGGATTACCTCGTGGCTAAAGGACATGAGGTAACCCATATAATTGAGGACGGAAAGACTAGGAGGCATAAGCTGACGAGATTCGCGAAGATAATAGGTGGCATACTGATATATCCCGAGCGCAGCCGTGTTTAATGGAAGCTCGGAAAGACCTCCCGTGCAAATCCCTCAAGGAAGCCTTTAGCCTCATCGATCGTAACATTACTGAAACAAAAATCTAACATGATATT
>Ga0180301_10001503_pt1 | contig 18423 bp, 15 predicted proteins | sample GuaBasSediGuay16_FD_121797 | JGI IMG/M metagenome (GOLD analysis project Ga0180301, IMG submission 121797) | Subseafloor sediment microbial communities from Guaymas Basin, Gulf of California, Mexico - Guay16, Core 4569-2, 12-15 cm | ecosystem: Environmental > Aquatic > Marine > Hydrothermal... | reverse complement strand
GTCCCCACCCTGGCAAAATCGGCGGTTGCCGCCGGAGCGGACGGGATTTTTATGGAAATTCATCATGACCCGGAACATGCCCTGAGCGACAGTGCTACCCAGTGGCCTTTGGATAAAACGTTTGAACTGATTTCTGAACTGAAAATCCTGGCATCCATTATACGGAGTTGAAGTGTTTATGACAGATGATTTAAAAAAACGGATTCGAAAAATTAAATTGCTGATTACTGATCTGGATGGTGTACATACCGACGGTTCATTTTATGTTGGGGCCATGGGTGAAATGAAGCGGTTTCACGCAACAGACGGCGCGGCTATCGTGCTGGCCCGGTATGCCGAACTTCCCATAGCCATTATATCGGGGCGGTCATCGGAAGCAACCCGGCAACGGATTAAAGAACTCCGAATATCTCCTGATCTGGTGTATGAGGGGTATATGAATAAAACAATTCCTTATGAAATACTTTTGGAAAAATTTAAAATGTCCGATGAGGATGTGGCGTATGTGGGTGACGATTTTATTGATGAACCGGTTTTAAGGCGAACAGGTGTTTCCTTTTCTGTTGCCAATGCCCGGGAAGAAATCCGGCAGATTGTGGATTATGTGACTACGGCAGAAGGAGGTCACGGAGCCGTCCGGGAAATTATTGAACTGATTTTGAAAACACAGGAACGCTTTGAATCGGCATTGTATAAAATGAGAATGCTTTATACACAGGTTGAAAATCATGAGTAATCCAATCAAAGATGCGGAAAAAGTTATTGATGATGAAATTAATGCCCTGAAAAACCTTATTCCCCGGCTGAACGGTGATTTTTCAAAATCGGTGAATATGATTCTGAGTTGCCAGGGACGGGTTATTGTAACGGGAATTGGAAAATCGGGACACATCGGCCGTAAAATTGCGTCAACACTCTCCAGTACAGGTACTCCTGCCTTCTTTCTCCATCCGGCTGAAGCGCAACACGGTGATTTGGGGATGATTTCTCCCGAGGATATCCTGCTCATTATCTCTAACAGCGGAGAATCGGATGAAATAATCAAGATTATGCCATCCATACGGCGTATGGGGCTCAAAATCGTGGGTTTTATCGGAAATCAGAATTCCACCCTGGCCCAGCGATGTGATTGCCTCCTGGATGTCAGTGTGGCAAAAGAAGCCTGCCCCATGAACCTTGCCCCTACTTCCAGCAGTACGGCCACACTGGTTATGGGTGATGCCCTGGCAATTGCCCTGCTGAAACAACGGCAGTTCAACAAACGGGATTTTGCAATCCGCCACCCGGGCGGTATGCTGGGGAAAAAACTCCTCCTCACGGTCCGCGACCTGATGCACCGGAATGAAGAGTTGCCCGTGGTAAGGGTAGATACATCAGTGAAAAACCTTGTTATGGAAATGACAGCAAAAAACCTCGGAATTGTGGGGGTTTTGAATGACAAGGGGGAACTTATCGGTGTGGTGACAGACGGGGATTTAAGACGGGCTGTAGAAAAGTATGAGAATATTTTTAAGTGCAAACCGATAGATATCATGACCCTGAATCCCAAAAAAGTTACACCGGGACGCCTGGCGGTGAGTGCACTTCACCAGATGGAGAAATATAGCATTACCTCCGTCTTTGTAGTCCAGAATAACAGCAGCCTGAAACCTATCGGACTGATTCATATCCATGATATTCTTAAATCCGGGATTGTATAGGCAGGATGAAAAACACATTTTTCAAGAGATTGATATGGCTGATTATTATAAGCACCGCTTTGTTCATTTTGTGTCCGGCCTGTTCCCGACTGGATGAAAAAGAACTTGAAAAAGAATGGACAGCCCCTGACCAGGAAAGCTGGAATGCCGTTTTAACCATGAGTCGGAATGAAAAACTCAGTGCCCGGGTCTATGCCGGCAGGATGAAACAATTTAACGAGACCGGTGAAGTATATATTGGGGACAGTATGCGTGTGGATTTTTACAATGATGAAGGCAGGCATACCTCTTTCCTGAAATCAGACAGCGGGATTATCAATGAAAGAAAGCAAAACCTTATTGCCATTGGCAATGTGGAGTTCCGGTCCGATACGGGATATGTGATGTATTCCCAAACGCTTTTCTGGCTGAATGACAGTAACCTGGTCTACACAGACGGGGATATTGAACTCTTTTCTGAAAAGGATACGCTCTATGGGACGGGTTTCAGAAGTGATGTAAGGCTTGAAAACTGGACGATAGACAAACCCCGGGGCAGCACCCGCCGGGAATATGACGTGGAAGATTAAGCGGATATGCCATGAAAATTCTGAAAGCGAAAAATCTTGTAAAAATATACGGGAAACGAAAAGTGGTGGATCATGTATCCGTCCATGCCGAAAAAGGGGAAATTGTGGGACTCCTGGGTCCAAACGGTGCAGGAAAAACAACGACTTTTTACATGATTACCGGCATGATCCGCCCCGATGCCGGCCGGATTTTTTTGGATGATAGGGAAATAACACAGCTTCCCATGTATAAACGGGCCAGATTGGGAATCGGTTATCTTTCCCAGGAAGCTTCCGTTTTCAGAAAACTTTCCGTAGAAGATAATCTCCGCCTGGTTCTGGAAATGATGGGTTTGCGCAAAGAAGAGATTTTAAAGGAAATTGACCGCTTACTTGATGAATTCCACATTCAGCATATCCGGAAAAACAAAGCTTTTACTCTGAGTGGCGGAGAACGACGTCGAATTGAAATTGCCCGTGCATTGGCCTCTCACCCGGATTTTATTCTCCTGGATGAGCCCTTTGCCGGTATTGATCCCATCGCCGTTGAGGATATCCAGTCCATTATCCTGGATTTGAAAAAAAGAAATATCGGTGTGGTCATTACAGACCATAATGTCCACGAAACCCTGAGTATTACGGACCGGTCTTACCTGTTGTTCGAAGGACAAATCCTGAAGGAAGGCACAGCCCACTTCCTGGCTGAAGATCCCGATGCGAAAAAACTCTATTTGGGCGAAAAATTCAAACTTGACCGATAAAATTCCTATGACCCTCAAATTACACCTGTCTCAGGAACAACTTCTAAAACTTACACCTCAGCAGATTCAACTCTCTGCTCTGTTACAATTGCCCATCCAAAATCTGGAACAGGCCATTGATGAAGAACTGGAAAAAAATCCTGCACTGGAAATTGACGAAAAGGCAACACTCCGAAAACTGGAACGGAAACAGGGGGATGAAAACCGGGAGAGTCATAAAACCTATGATGATCCGGAATATGACTGGGAATCGCTGTTCAGCCGGGCGAACCGGTCGGCCGGACTCTCATACGGAGGACAGGAAGAGTTACCGGACCTTCCACAACCCGATACCCCCGGATTTTTTGAGAAAATTTTACAGCAGATCCGCACCAGCGGTCTTAGTGAAGAAGACATGATGATTGCCGAACAGATTATCTGGAATACAGACTCCGATGGTTATCTGAAAGTGGCGGTTGAAAATATCGCCTATCGTTTGAATGTTGCACCGGAAAAAGTGGAGGGAGTGCTTAAACTCATTCAACAGATGGATCCGCCGGGTATCGGTTCACGGGATTTACGGGAATGTCTCTTAAGCCAATTAAGAGAAATGGATGTCCCGGACTATGTGGTAAATATTGTAAAAGACCATTTTAACGATTTTGCCAATCACCGTTACGAGCAAATTATCCGTCAACTGGGAATTTCCCGGGAGGATTTGAATAAAGCACGGAAAATTATCGGCCGCCTGAACCCCAAACCGGCGTCAGATGACTCGTCCTTTGCCAATTATGTGGTGGTTCCCGATCTGATTGTGACTGAAGAGGACGGCACCTTTCAGGTCACGGTGAATGACGGATCCATCCCGGAACTTAAAATTTCATCTACTTATCTGGAGCTGGCGTCTCAAAAGAAGAAATTGGATAAGGAAACCCGCGATTATCTGAAAAAAAAGATTGATTCCGCCCGCTGGTTCATTCAGTCTGTGTATCAGCGCCGTGACACCATGATCCGGGTGATGAAAGCCATCATTAAAAGGCAACGGCACTTTTTTGAAGGACGGCCGGATAGTTTGAAACCCATGATTTTAAAAGATATTGCTGAAGAAGTGGGCATGGATATTTCCACTATCTCACGGGTTACCAACGGCAAGTATGTCCAGACACCCGTGGGGTTATATGAGTTAAAATATTTTTTTTCCGAGGGGATGAAAGATGTGGACGGCGACGATGTATCCACGCGCCTGATTAAACAGGCACTGAAAGAAATTGTGGACCGTGAGGATAAACGGCATCCCCTCAATGATGAAAAAATGGTCCGGGCCTTGAAAGAACGGGGATTCAACATCGCCCGGCGAACCGTGGCAAAATATCGTGAACAAATGGGAATTCCCGTTGCCAGATTGAGACGTGAATTATAACATTGGAACAAGGAATCGCACAAAGCATTTATCATTAAAAAGAGGACATAAAAATGAATCAAATACATGGAACAACCATTCTGGGTATTCGGCGAAACGGAAAAGTGGCTATTGCCGGAGACGGTCAGGTAACCATGGGGCAAACGATCATGAAAGCCGGAGCTGTGAAGGTACGCTCCCTTTATCATGATCAGATATTGGCCGGCTTTGCCGGAGCCACAGCCGATGCCTTTACTCTTTTCGAAAAATTTGAGGAAAAACTGCAAAACTATAAAGGGAACATTACCCGTGCATCTGTCGAATTGGCAAAAGAGTGGCGGAGTGATAAATACCTGCGTCGTTTGGAAGCCCTTCTGATTGTTCTGAATAAAGAAGCTGGGTATATTCTCAGTGGTACAGGGGATGTGGTGGATGCCGACGACGGAATATATGCCATCGGCTCCGGCGGTCCGTACGCTCAGGCAGCTGCACGGGCCCTGGTGGCTTACACCGATTTATCCGCCAGGGAGATTGCAGAAATATCCCTGAAAATTGCGGCATCTATTTGTATTTATACCAATGAAAATATTACGGTAATGGAGTTGTAATATGCCTTTGAAACCAAAAGAAATTGTCGAAGCCCTCGATTTATATATTGTAGGACAGCAAAAAGCAAAACGGGCTGTAGCCATTGCGCTTCGGAACCGCTGGCGCCGGCAACAGGTGCCGGATAATCTGAAGGAAGAAATCCTTCCGAATAATATCATCATGATTGGCCCCACCGGTGTAGGGAAGACGGAAATCGCGCGCCGGTTGGCCTATCTGGGCAATGTGCCTTTCCTGAAAGTGGAAGCCACAAAATTTACCGAAGTGGGGTATGTGGGCCGTGACGTGGAATCCATGATCCGTGACCTGGTGGCCATTGCCGTTCACATGGTGGAACAGGAACATGAAGCCCTGGTCTGGGAAATGGCGGAAAAAATTGCCGAAGAACGGATTCTGGATATCCTTTTCCCCGTGGAAAAGAAAGAACTGGAAGATGAAATTGAACAGGAACGGGTTGGGAAAACCCGTGAAAAACTGAAAGAAATGTATAAAAACGGTCAATTTGACGACCGGTATATTGAAGTGGAATTGCAGGATTCTCTGGGTGTTGGCGGTATATCTATTATGGGTCCCATGGGAGGCGGCGGCATAGATGAAGCCTCTGAATTTCTGAACAGTGCCATGAGCAATCTTTTTGGAAAAAAGAAAAAAAAGAAGAAAGTGAAGGTCAGCGAGGCTAAAAAAATTCTCACGGAACAGGAAGCGGATAAATTGGTAGATAAAGCCAAAATCCAGCAGGAAGCCCTGAGCCGCGTTGAAAATGATGGTATTATTTTCCTGGATGAAATTGATAAAATTGCCACCAGTTCCAATTCAGAGCGGAGTGCCGATGTAAGCCGGCAGGGTGTGCAACGGGATTTGCTGCCGATTGTGGAAGGATCCACCGTCAATACCCGATACGGGGTTGTGCGGACAGACCATATCCTTTTCATTGCTGCCGGTGCTTTTCATACCAGTAAACCTTCTGATCTGATTCCTGAGCTGCAGGGACGTTTTCCCATTCGGGTGGAACTGGACAGCCTGACGACCGAGGATTTCATTAAAATCCTGACTCATCCCCGGAATGCCCTGATTAAACAGTATCAGGCTCTTCTCAAAGCTGAAGGGGTTGAACTGGTTGTGAAAGAGGAAGCCCTGAAAGTCATTGCGGAAAAAGCGACGGAGGTAAACGACCGGACCGAGAATATCGGTGCCCGCCGCCTTCATACCATCCTGACCCGCATTTTGGACGATGTGATGTTTAATGCCCCCGATACACCCAAAAAATTCATTCTCGATGCAAAAACCGTCCACGAGAATATCGATGATATCGTGACGGACGAGGATATGAGCAGATATATATTGTAGGAGTGATGAGTTGGAGTTAAGAGTTTTGAGTTTGATGGAAATGCTTCTTTTTCCAGTCTCAATTTTCCAATCTCTATTCTTAATTCACACAATACTTAAATCTTAAAACTAAAATTCAGAATTCAGCATTTGAAAGGAGCCCTATGTCATTCAATTTGAAAGGTCGACATTTACTGACACTGAAGGATTATTCTCCGGAGGAAATCCGTTTCCTAGTGAAACTGGCGGAAAAGCTGAAAGCGGATAAATACGCCGGAATTTTTGCGGAAAACCTGAAACACAAAAATATTGCCTTGATTTTTGAAAAAACATCCACCCGGACCCGCTGTGCTTTTGTGGTGGCGGCCGTGGATGAAGGTGCCCATCCTGAATTTCTGGGTAAAAATGACATTCAACTGGGGAAAAAAGAGTCTGTGGCAGATACAGCCCGGGTTTTAGGGCGCATGTTTGACGGTATCCAATTCCGGGGCTTTGCCCATTCCACCGTGGAAACGCTGGCGGAATATGCGGGGGTGCCTGTTTGGAACGGACTGACGGACAAATACCATCCCACACAGGTTCTGGCGGATCTTCTGACCGTGCAGGAACAGTTGGGTCGCCTGAAAGGAATCCGCTTTGCCTACGTGGGGGATGGCCGGAATAATATGGCCAACTCACTCATGATTGGTGCTGCAAAGATGGGAATGGATTTCAGAATTGGTGCGCCGGCTTCCCTTTTCCCCGAAAAAACGCTGGTTGATGAGATGCTGGATGTTTCAAAGAAAACCGGCGGAAAAATCCTCCTGACGGAAGATCCTTATGAAGCTGTGGCTCATGCCGATGTCATTTATACCGATGTGTGGGTCTCCATGGGTGAAGAGTCGGAATTTGAAGCCCGGATCAAACTTCTGAAACCCTATCAGGTGAATAAAAAGCTTTTGGAAAGCACCGGTCATGCCGAAACAATCTTTCTTCACTGTCTACCCGCTTTTCACGACCGGAATACCCTTATCGGTGAAGAAATTTACCGGAAGCACGGCCTTGAAGCTATGGAAGTTACCGATGATGTGATACTGTCTTCGGCCAGCCGTGTCTGGGACCAGGCAGAAAACCGGGTCCATACGATAAAAGCGGTTATGGTGGCCACCCTGGGAAAGTAGGTTCATCCTGTCAATTTTCAGAGTCAAAACAAAAATTACACCGAATCATCTGATGAAGGGGAAGAAAGCAGACCTTCCCCTTCCTTTTACCTTTATATCGGATGTTCACTTTACAACCGAACTGACCAACCGGGAACTGGCAAAACGTAAAAAGGTCTTTGCCCTTCTTGAGGATGTGAAAAAAGGCGGGGGAACCCTCTTTATTCTCGGTGATTTTTTTGATTTCTGGTGGGATCAGAATGACTATATCCCAAGTCAGTTGCAGGATGTATACACTAAACTGAAAGCATTGAGGAATGCAGGAATTCCCATCCACCTCATTGGCGGTAATCATGATTTCTGGCTCTATAAATTTCTTTGTCCATCTCTGAATATCACCTTTTATGACGATCACATGGATTTTTTTCATCGGGGAATACGGTTTTATCTCACCCATGGAGATGGTTTATTAAAAGATGACACAGGCTACCGTTGGATGAAACGTTTGCTTCGTTTCCCTTTAGCCATCTGGGCACTGGATCGTTTCCATATTGAGGGGATTTATGCCACGGCCCGGAAAATCAGTCACACAAGCCGTGAATACACCTCTAAAAAATGGTCAAATCTCAACGCCATGGCGAATGAAATGCTGGATTACCTGCAGAATAAAAACCGTGAGGGGTATGATATTGCTATGATGGGACATGTCCATTATCCCTCAAGGCGGACAGAAAATGGGAAGGAAGCCATGGTACTGGGAGATTGGATGAAACATGCCAGCTATGCTGTTTGGGACGGGGAAGCTCTTCACCATCTGGAGTGGCAAGGTGAAAAACCCCGCCCGTTAATCTATGAACCGGTGCCTACTGAATCCTGATACGCCCTTCAACTTTTGAATTGATGATTTTTTGGTCTCTGACTGCTTTCAAAAACAAATCCCGGTCTAAAATCTCCAGATTTTTAATGTCCCTGTCTGAGAGTCCCAAATATTTTTCAAGCTGTTCACCTACATAATTATTTGTGGCGACGGTATACTTTTTCCAGGGAATAACCCATTTCCCGTCTATCCGGACTTTCCTTGCTATTTCTTTTGTTGTATCCGCAACGAAGGTGACTCCGGAAAACTGGAGGGAAATGCCACGTTTTACCTGAAAATCCAACATTTTTTGGACTTCTTTGCCGGTGACAGTGAAAGTAATAATTTTATTGCTGAAGGGTGAGATTTCCCAGATATCCCGGACACGAATGGGACCTGCCGGCAGATCTTTTCGAATGCCGCCGTTGTTCTGTATCCCGATATCAGCCCCGGTGTAAGCCCGCATGGCATCAGTCAACCAGTTGCCCAGATTGGATTCCACACCTTTACGGGACCAGTCCGTTTTCAATTCTCCAATGACTTCATCCAGTGCTTTTCCTGCTTGTGCTTCATAGTATTCCACAATCCTGGCGACTTCCGGTGAGGGTTTTAATTTGTCAGGACGGACTTCAAGAATCTTAAAATCAAAATCCTGAATAGTTTTTCCATCTGTTTTCAGATGGATTTCCCCCACATAACGACCACTGCTGGATGCCTGTACAATATATGTGTTACCCTCGATCCGGGGTTTGCTCATATAAGTGTGGGAGTGCCCCCCGATAATCAGGTCGATATCCGGAATCTCCTGTGCCAGTTTGATATCTTCACCAATTCCCTGGTGGGTGACGGCCACAATGAATTCAACCCCCTCATTTTTCAGGGAATCAATCAGATACCGGGCCGTTTCTGCCGGATCTTCCACATAAATTCCTTCCAGGTTTGTGGGCAGACACAGGGTGTATAAATCATCTGTGGTCAGACCAATCAATGCGGCTTTGAAGGGAAATTTATCCGGAATCATCAGGGACTTAAACAGTCTCGGCCCTTTTTTGTCCCGTCGTACATTGGCTGCGTACATGTCAAATTTCGCAGAATCCTGCAAGGCCAGCAACCGGGTTAAACCGTAGTCAAATTCATGGTTTCCCACTGTGAAAAAATCCGGTTTGATTTCATTCAGGATGGAAATCTGAGACAATCCCCGGGTGATGCTGCTGATGGGCGTTCCCTGAAAATCATCACCGGCATGGACGGCCAAAGCTTTTGGATAGACCTCTCTCAGGGAATCTACAAGTCCCGCCAGATAGGCGTACCCGCCTGCCATGTGCCCATCCGGATTGTAATTGCCGGGTTTCCACGGCATATTCCGGCTGTGAAAATCATTCCAGTGTATAAATGTTGCCTGGTATTCTTCCGCGAAAGAAAAGGCTGTAAGAGCCGTGAGTAACAGGACTGTAATCGCACAAAAACGTAATTTCATAAAACCTCCTTAAATGTATAACTGAATTTAAAACGTGATTTTCATCAAAGTGGCACAAAAAATTCCTTGGGACTCATGGAAAAAACCTCTAACTTACCGGTCGGTAAGTAGGGAGGCTTATGCGGAAGAAAATAAAGGAAACAGCAGCACACCTCTATGCATTAAAAGGCTATAATGCCACATCCATGCGGGAAATTGCCAAAGAGGTGGGAGTAACGAAAGCTGCATTATACTATCATTACGAAAGTAAAGAAGAACTGTTTTTTGATATTATAAAGGATTCTTTTGCCGATTTGACCCGGATCAGTCAGCAGCTTTCAGAAAGTGATCAGCCGGTTTGGGATGTTTTGTCTGAATGGGTTGAAAAGATGATCTATTTTTCTGAGTTTAAAAAAGATCACTGGATGATTATCAACAAATTTTCCAGCGGCGCCATCAAGGACAGGATTTTTATGGAGTTCAACCGTTTTTGGAAAATAAACTTTGATTGCCTTTCAAAAATCCTGGAAAAAGGAGTAAAGGAGGGGGGAATTCGGAATGATATCGACATCCCAATGCTGACCGGAGCTGTTTTTGGGATTTTACACGGCCAATTTTCCGTGATTTACCGTGAAAACATAAAAATTGAGGACAATCAAATGAAATCAATGGTTCTCGGGATACTTGAAGGAGGTATAGCGTCACATGAAACAAAGAAATAGAGGATTATTCAGTTTATTGATCATATTTTGTGTATCCGTTCTTCCTGTTCAGGGGGAAGAACTGACCCTTGAAAAGGCAGAACAGATTGCCCTGGAAAAAAATATCCGGTTGAAAATGGCGGAAGCATCTCTGAAAATGGCGGAAGCCGGATTTCGTGAGGCTGTTGGAGGTTTATTGCCTCAATTCAGTGTTTATGGACAGTATACAAAAAACTTTGAACTTCCTGTTGTCGTAATTGATATTCCCGGTGCCGGTCCTCAGCCTATTACGATGGGATCCACCTATAATTCTACCGGTGGCATTTCCGTTTCCCAAACTCTCTTCACAAGCGGTGCTCTGTTTTCATCCGTTCGGTTAGCGAAAACAGGAGAGGAGATGGCGGAAATTCAGAAAGAACAAGAGAAAAACAATGTTATTCTCACGGTTCGCACCCTGTATCAACAAATTCTCCTGATGGAATCCCTGATTCGGGCCACGGAAGAAGCAGAACGCTCTGCTTTGGCCAACCTTGAAATGGTCAGGAAGATGAAAGCTGCCGGAAAAGCTAACCAGTTTGAGGTCCTGCAGGCTGAAGTAAAGTACAGGGAAATCAGTCCCCGCCTGCTTTCATTGAAAAACCGGAAAAAGAACCTGATGACAAATCTGATAACATTTTTAAATCTTGAAACGGATGAAGAAATAGAATTAAGCGGTGAATTGACGCTGATGGACAATCCGTTTCGGGAATCAGCCCTTGAAGAAATCAAACAGGAAGCCCTGGCCAACCGTTATGAATTGGTATTGCTGAAATATCAGGAAAAGATGCTCAAATCCCGGCGGTTACTGGCAGCCAGCGGAGCCCTTCCGAAAGTATCCCTCAGCGCCGATGTGCGTCATCAGGCCCAGGCAGATTCGCAAGACGACATGGAGTATTATCGCAGTAAAAATGTTTCTGTAAGTGTGTCAATACCACTCCTGAGCGGTGGTAAACATTTGGCATCTGTACAACAGGCAAATATAGAATTGAAGAAGCATGAACTCCAGGTGGAACAGACGATTGATTTCATTCTTTCAGACGTGGAAAAGGCATATTTTAAAGTCTTTGAATCCCGTGAAAAGGTAGAATCCAATGCAACACTTGTGGAACAGGCTGATGAAGCCCTGAGAATGGTGAAAATCATGTATGAAAACGGCGGAGCCACCCAGGTGGAAGTCCTGAATGCCGAAAGCGGGGCACTGGGAGCCCGAAGTTCCTATTTGAGCGCTGTGTTTGAATACAATACAGCGATTCTTCAATTGAAACAGGCAGTAAATAAATTATAAGGTATAAGCTCATGAAAAAACGTTGGATCATTGCACTTATTGTATTGATGATTATCATAGCAGTTGTAATAGTTTTCCGTAAATCACAGCAAACGGCAGAAGATTACAGGGAACTTGCCGCAGATATCCGGAATATTGTCTCTCAATTTGACAACAAGGAAGATAATCAGTCGGCCCGGCGCATGATCGCAGAAATGCAGTTGGTCATCGATCGTTCCAATGCCATGAATAAACGGAGTGACGACCTGGTCATTGTTCCTGTCGAGGTTGAAACTGTTGGGTATGGATGTATTCAAAACAAACTGACATATTTGGGGGATATCCAGGCGGAAACTTCTGCCCGGATTTTTGCAAAAATTCCGGACCGTATCGTAGATTTTCCTGTCAATAACGGGGATTATATTCGCAAGGGAACAGTTATTGCCCGCGTGGAAGATTCTAAGTTAAAACAATCGGTTTATCAGGCAGAAGCAGCCTTGGCCAGTGCAAAATCACAGCTTGAAAATTTGAAACTGGAGTATGCCCGAATCGAACAACTCTACAAGGAAGAGGCTGTGAGTGAAAGTCAGTATGAGCAGCTGAAAACCCAGTTGGAGGTGGCCAAAAACGGGGTGGCTCAGGCTGAAGCCGGTTATAAGATGGCCAGAGAGCAGCTGGAGGATGCAGTTATTAAAGCTCCCATAGACGGATACGTTTCTGGCAAGATGCTCAATGTGGGTGATATGGCGGCAGGACAGATGCCGATTGTAACCATAACTCAAAAAGATCCTTTGAAAATTACGGTTGATGTGATTGAAAAAGACATTCGGCTGGTGAGAAAGGGACAAAAAGTCAATGTTTATGTGGATGTCTTTCCGGGCCGGGTTTTCGAGGGACGGGTTGTACGGATTTCACCGGTTGTAAATGCGGCAACCCGGACCAGCCAGGTGGAAATCCTGTTGAATAACCCCGATAATTCCCTGACCCCCGGGATGTTTGCACGGCTTGAAATTATTGTTCAGTCAAAAGATAACGTTCTGCTGGTAAACCGGAATAATGTGGATGTCAGAACTTCCCGCCACCTTAACGGTGGTTCCATCCGGGATACGGAAATTGAACAGATTTTTTCCGTATTTGTTGTTGAAGACAGCCTCGCTTTGGAAAAAGAAATTGAAATCGGCATACGTTCCGGTTTATTTCTGGAGGTTGTTTCCGGACTGGAAGAAGGAGACCGGGTTGTATCAGTAGGCCGGGCAAATCTTCGGGATTCCACCATGGTCAATATTGTGAAGGTGAATTCGTAAGGATAGGACAAATATATGAATATATCTGAAGTCAGTATTCGCAGAGGCATTACTTTTTTTATGATCTATATCCTGATTGTAGGTGCAGGGTTGTTCGGATTGTCTCAACTGAAAATCGATTTGTATCCCGATATGGACCTCCCCTTTGTAGCCATTTTTACAACCTATGAAGGGGTTGGGCCTGAGGATATCGAAAATGTTCTTACCCGTCCCCTTGAAGAGGCTGTGATTTCTGTGGAAGGGGTGAAACATGTGAGTTCGACTTCCCGGACCGGGATCTCCGTGATTTTTGTGGAATTTTCCTGGGGGACGGACATCAATGTAGGGGAAAATGATATCCGGAAAAGCATTGATATGGTCAGGGATTATTTGCCAACAGATGCCAGTGAACCCATTACCTTTGCATTCAATCCATCCATGCAGCCGATTCTGATTTTTAATGTAACATCTGACAAACTGGGAGAAGTTGAATTAAAGCAGGTGCTGACCGAACAAGCCCAGCCCAGGCTGGAACGGCTGGAAGGGGTGGCATCGGTTAACATTGCCGGTGGGACTGAGCGGGAGATTCAGATCCTGATTGATCCGTACCGTCTGGCTGCAAATAGACTGAGTATGGATCAGATTAAATCAGCCGTGAGTATGGCAAACCTGGATATTCCCGGCGGACTCCTTGAAGAGGGGCGGAATGAGTTTTCAGTCATTACGGAAACCCGGTTCAGCAATGTGGAGGATATTCGGAATGTAACAGTCGGCTATTCACCGACGGGTAAACCGGTCTATCTGAAAAATGTGGCCGAAGTTGTGGACGGCTACAAGGAAGTAACACAAGTCGTTCGCAATAACCGTGAAAACAGTATTGTGATTGTGGCGTCCAAGCAGTCTGATGCCAATACTGTCAATACATGCAATAATATCATTAATTATTTGCCGATCCTGGAAGAACAAATCGGAAATAATGTATCGTTCAATATCATTTTTAATCAGGCAGAGTTTATTGAAAAATCGGTTCAGAACCTCTCCTCAACAGCCGTTCTTGCTTTTATCCTGTCTGCTCTGGTTCTTTTCTTCTTCCTCAGGCATATTGTCAGTTCCCTCATTGTAGCTGTCTCAATTCCTATCTCAATCCTCCTTACCTTTTTCATCATGAGTCAGCTCGGGATTACTCTGAACATTATTTCCATGGCGGGACTGGCACTGGCAATCGGCCTTTTGGTGGATAACTCCATTGTGGTCCTTGAAAATATTTTCAGACGAAACCATGAGCTGAATGAACCTATTAAAAAAGCCGCAGAAATTGGTTCAAAAGAGATTTCCATGGCCATTACGGCTTCAACTCTCACAACGATTTCTGTCTTTGTACCGATTCTTTTTCTGCCGGGAATATCTGGCGTGCTTTTTAAAGACATGGCCCTGACCATTGTTGTCTCCCTGTTGACCTCTCTCTTTGTCGCTTTGACACTGATTCCCCTTTTATCTTCGCGATTCCTCTCTCTCAAACAGCAGGAACACCATTTCAAACTGACCCGCTGGTTTGATACCTTCATCCAAAGATTCCTCGAAAAGCTTTCGGATCTCTATCAGAAATCCCTGAAATGGGTTTTAGCCCATAAAAAACTCTTTGTGCTTAGTGTAATCGGTATTGCCGTGATTTCGATGATTTTAGCCGGCAATATCGGTGGTGAATTTATCCCCAGGACCGATGAGGATATGATTTCTTTCAATGTGACGGCTGAAGTGGGGATTTCGCTGCCGGAAATGAACCGGATCATGGCTGAAGTAGAAGAGATCATTACTGAAGAAGTCCCGGAGATGACCAATCTGTATGTGAATTTCGGGACAGGCGAAGGTTTTACCGCTCTCTTTGGTGGTTCCAATAATAACGCGTCTGTGTTTATCTCTCTCCTGCCTAAGCATGAAAGGGAGCGCAGCCAGTTTGACATCGAGGATGATCTCCGTGAAAGGCTTTCAAAGGTTCCCGGTATTGAACTTGCCTTTCAAAGGGGTGGCCACATAACCGGGGCTGAAGGCGACTTAAGTGTCAAGATTTTTGGCCAGGATATGGATGAAATAAAACAATTGTCTGTCGATATTCGGAAAATTATGGAAGATATGCCTGGCCTTGTGGATATTAATTATTCATATACCAAACCGAAGCCGGAATACCGGATTTTTATAGACCGCGAACGGGTTAGTGCCCTGGGATTATCGGTTCCCCAGATAGCCAATACCATCAATACGGCCATCAAAGGGTCGATTGTCTCCCTGTACAGGGAAAGGGGAGAAGAGTATAACGTGACAGTTCGTTTTGACAGGAAATACCGTTTGAATAAGGAGGATATCCTGCAGATTCTCGTCCCGACTGCGACCGGTAAACAGGTTCCCCTCTCAAACCTGGTGAAAGTGGGTGTGCATGACGGTCCCACGGAGATCAATCGTGAGGATCAAAGCCGTTTTGTTTCCGTGAATGCCAGTACCAGCGGCCGGGACCTTCAAAGTATTCGCCTCGATCTGGAAAGGCAACTGAAAACAGTCCCATTCCCTCCGGATGTAAGGTATGAAATAGGCGGGACTGCAGAAGAGCAGCAGGAATCTTTTTTCTATCTGTTTATTGCTATTCTTGTTTCAATTGCCCTTGTGTACATGGTGATGGCTTCCCAGTTTGAATCGCTCCTCGATCCTTTCATTATTTTGTTTACCGTTCCCCTGGCTTTTATAGGGGTGATCTGGGCTCTGCTGATCACCGGGACCGACATCGGAGTCACGGTGTTGATCGGAGGGATGCTCCTGGTGGGTATTGTGGTGAATAATGGGATTGTGCTTATCGATTATATCAATCAGATTTTGAACAGAACAGACATGAAACTCAATGATGCTATTATTGTCGGTGCCAAAACCAGGCTCCGTCCTATTTTGATGACGGCTATGACAACCATTCTCTCCATGATGCCCCTGGCCCTGGAACTGGGTTCAGGTGCCGAAATCTGGACACCCATGGCCAGAGCCGTTATCGGCGGTTTATTCGTCTCCACTCTCCTGACACTCTTTTTTGTGCCGGTCCTCTTCTCATTTTTCCAGAAACACAAATTCGCCGACCGGATGTAGGTGGGATGTCTCAACCGTTAAACGTTTTAAGTTTGCGAATTCGCAATGAAACATTTAATTTCGCAAGCTATATGATGAGACATAAATCGAATACATCCCTGTTCAACCGTGTACTGATATCCGTGATTGGTATTCCGGTTATTTTGGCCCTGATTGCTGCAGGGGGTGTATGGTTTGTATCCTTTATTGCCATCGCCGTCCTTTTGTGCTCATACGAATTCCTGACACTGTTGAAAATCCCTGGAAGAACGGGGATTTTCTTTTTATCCCTCTTCAATGCCGGACTGGTTTATCTGGCATATTACGGGGGAATGATGTGGGTTTATCCGGCTCTTTTGGGGGCATGGTCTGTAACTGTCTTGCTGATGATGTTCCGAAGACCTTTGTCGGAATTTAACACGGTATTGTATGCCGGTGCGTCCATGATTTACCCGACCCTTGCCCTGACAAGTCTGGCCCTGATACGGGGGATATCCCTGCAAACAGGGTGGGATTCCTTTGAAGGGGCAAGAATTCTCTATATTATGCTGGCAATGATCTGGATTTGTGATACCCTGGCCTATTTTCTGGGCTCCGCTTACGGTACGGTGAAATTGAGCCCCACCATTAGCCCGAACAAGACCTGGGAAGGAGCGATTGCCGGTTTTATTGGGAGCTTGGTTGTCGGTCTCGTGGCAGCCCGCTATGGTTGGATCAAGAGCTTTACCTGGTGGGATTATCTGGTGCTGTTATTAATAGCCGGGATTTTTGGTCAATTGGGTGATCTGGTGGAATCTGCTCTGAAGCGTCATATCGGCGTAAAAGACACCTCCCGGTTGTTATTGGATCACGGGGGAGCCCTGGACCGTTTGGATAGTCTGGCTTTTACAGGTCCGATTGTCTATTTTTATTTGTTAATCCGTTTTGTTTAAATAAGGTGGAAGCATGGAAGAACTGACTGTGAAACCTGAAAATATTCAATCAATCCTTGCAACAGATTGCGGAAGTACTACAACAAAAGCAATTCTGATTGAAAAACGGGGAGATGAATACCGACTTGTGACGCGGGGTGAAGCTCCGACAACTGTGGAAGCACCTTTTGAGGATGTAACAAAAGGGGTGTTGAACGCTGTAAAGGAAGTGGAAGAGCTTCGGGGACGGACTATCCTGGATGACGACAAGATTATAAGTCCGCAAAAGGGGGATACAGGTGTGGATATCTACATCTCCACCAGTTCTGCCGGCGGAGGTCTCCAGATGCTGGTGGCCGGTGTGGTAAAGGCTATGAGTGCTGAATCGGCAGAGCGTGCTGCCCTGGGAGCTGGAGCCATTGTCATGGATGTTTTGGCCTCCAATGACAGCCGGATGCCCCATGAAAAAATATCCCGTATCCGACATCTGCGTCCGGACATGATCCTTCTCTCCGGAGGAGTAGATGGCGGTACCATCAGTCATGTGGTGGAAATGGCCGAATTATTGCGTGCATCCAACCCCAAACCCCGGCTCGGTATAAATTATCGCCTTCCCGTGATTTATGCGGGGAATAAAAAGGCAGCACCGGAAATTGAAAAGAATTTAAGGGAAGTGACGGATCTGAGTGTCGTACCTAATCTGAGACCGGTTTTGGAACGGGAAAATCTGGGGCCGGCACGGGATAAAATTCATGACCTGTTTATGGAGCATGTGATGGCTCAGGCTCCGGGATATAAGAAGCTCATGGATATGACCAATGCACCCATCATGCCCACACCGGGAGCTGTGGGATCCATTATTCAGGTCATTGCCCGGAATGAGGACATTTCTGTTGTAGGTGTGGATATCGGCGGAGCAACGACAGACGTTTTCTCCGTTTTCAAAGACCCGGATTCCGGCAAACCGGTTTTCAACCGGACGGTCAGTGCCAATCTGGGGATGAGTTATTCCATTTCCAATGTGCTTGCCGAAGCTAAGCTTGAGAATATTCTGCGCTGGGTTCCCTTTGATATCAACGAAACAGATTTACGGAACCGGATTGGCAATAAAATGATCCGACCGACCACTATCCCCCAGAGTCTGGAAGAATTGAAAATTGAGCAGGCAATTGCCCGGGAAGCCCTAAGGCTTTCTTTTGTGCAGCATAAATCCTTTGCCGTGGGACTGAAGGGGGTCCAGAAAGAAAGGACGATTTCAGATACCTTTGACCAGTCCTCCACGGGGGAAACACTGGTGAATATGATGGATCTGGATCTGCTGGTCGGCAGCGGCGGTGTTTTATCCCATGCACC